>Ga0335075_10012895_pt1 | contig 12603 bp, 12 predicted proteins | sample Lox_Sample_24_FD_206723 | JGI IMG/M metagenome (GOLD analysis project Ga0335075, IMG submission 206723) | Soil microbial communities from Loxahatchee National Wildlife Refuge, Florida, United States - Lox_Sample_2.4 | ecosystem: Environmental > Terrestrial > Soil > Wetlands | place: USA... | reverse complement strand
GCTAGGAAGGAAGTCCTTGGTGAAAAGCACCCTGATACGTTGACGGCAATGGCCAATTTGGCAGTAACGTATTGGGGGCTCGGACGTTATGATGATGCAATGAGCCTTGAGGAAAGGGTGCTGGATGCTAGGAAGGAAATCCTTGGTGAAAAGCACCCTGATACATTGATGGCAATGGCCAATTTGGCATCAACGTATCAGGGGCTCGGACATTATGATGATGCAATGAGCCTTGAGGAAAGAGTGTTGGATGCTAGCAAGGAAATTCTTGGTGAAAAGCACCCTGATACATTGAATGTAATGGGCAATTTGGCATCAACGTATCAGGGGCTCGGACATTATGATGATGCACTGAACCTTCGAAAAAGGGTGTTGGATGCTAGGAAGGAAATCCTTGGTGAAAAGCATCCTGATACATTGAGGGCAATGGGTAACTGGGCGAATGCTCTGATGGATATCGGACTGGTGGAAGAAGCAATTAACCTAGCAACGAAGTGTGTGGAGGGTTTGGAGACTGTCTTGGGAAAGGAGCATCCGGATACCTTATGGTATAGAAATAATTTGGAAGAGATCAGGAGGAGAGCACTGAGGCTACGGGAGAGCTCGATGTCGGTGGAAGAAATGGAAATTGACGAGGAATAAAGTGGGTACTAGTGAAGGCCAGTGCGCAAATCGAAGAGTCTTGTAACTGCCATTGTATATTGCTAGCAGGCAGATAGGCGCTGTATAAGGTTCATTTTTATTAACAGTGTTCCCAAAAGCCGATTATTGGCAGACCTGGACGATACGCATATATGCTAGCAGTGATGTCCGTGGATCGCGTGTCCCGTCGTATCTTCAACGGACGACCGACCAGGACAGGTTATTGCAGTCACTTTCACCACTCTTTCTAATTGGCTCATTTTTCTCCACAGTCTGATCGTACAATCAAAAGAGACGCGTTATCTCACGGGACCCGGTTCTATATGTGTTAGAGTGTTCCTCGTTTTCCACGCAATTCGCTGCTTATTGACATCGGGACAAAATAGGTAACCGTAATTGCCAGAGGCTGGGTGTCGACTAAATACCGATGGGTCTATTCGGATCGATTCACGTGCAACCCCGGAACTACCTCATTTCATCAAATCTCAAGAATCAAAAGATTATTTGCCAGATGACGTTTCGCATTTCTGCAACTGAGAAAGATACATACTTTAACGTGTAATCCGTGGTATTGCTCCTAGAGCCGGCGACAGTTACAATACAATAACCTGACCATTGACAGTAAGAATCTCTCCGTCGTCACCTGGATAATCCTCAACCGTGACCGTTTCTTGCAATGTCACCTCGACAATCTCGCTCTCAGAGGCTCCGACCTTGGTTGAGAAGGCTAGACTTCGCTGCTGTAGAGCAGAGGAGTTGTGAATCATATGCGGACTGCTGGGTCTCTCCACATCTCTTTAAATAGAACCGCCGAATTGCCCAAGACGTACGCCTTTTCTACAATATGCGGAGTTGAACATCCTCATCCTCCAAGACACGAGAGACCATCCGTAAAAATCGTTCGTGCACTGGCATCCCTCTCGTTGTTTCAAGGATTTCTTTCGCTCGAGGCTCAAGGGGAATTCCGATATTTTTATCAGGAATCACCATGGCTGGCCAATATTTCTCCCATGGTGCCCGAGTGCCGACGACCAATCTTCCCGAGGCCACAATTTGTGATTGTACAATCTCACGATTGACCACAAAAACGATTCTGAGGGTGGAGACGGGGACTTGGCCAGTGCATCGAGCTGCGTTGCGGCGCCTTGACTGGATAAGCTCGTGTATATCATTCAGCATTGTTTTCCGAGAGGTTTCTTCGTTCTTTATAGCACAAATCCAACCGACCGTGTAGTCTCGATAAGTGAGCAGAGCCGTTTGATAAACGATTTGCGAGCCGAAATGCAGAAGTGGAGTCGCGAAGTTGGATAAGGTTCTTAGTTGACAGATCAGCGCCGTCGTCCGAACTGAGGAAGAGTGAATGAAGACGAAGAACAAAGCGAAGTGCCGAGAGTAATATCCTGGCAGCACCAGGGCTCCAACCACTCCGACACCGCATATTATTACTTTTCCCAACTCAGGCAGTCCCACCAAATATTTAAGGTTCGTGTCTCCTGCTATCCCGCTCGGAACTATGCTAACCATGTGCAGCAAGGTGTTGCGTGATTGGAAGGCCCACAGAGATGCGAAATGTAAAATACTCTGGATTGTTCAGCGCAAGCAGCATCGGACCGACTGTGGTCCGTGGAACCTTATCAACACTTGGTGCATTAATAAACTGTTCGTTCTGACGTGTCACTCCGCTACCACACTTAGTCACGCAACCAATTCCTCACGGCCAAAACCAAGTAAGCGCCTTATCCAGAGCACCGCGACATCAATGGACATCGATCGACTAATCACTTTGTGTGTTCAGAAGGGAGAAGTATTGGAATATGTGTTGACGAAATTACCAGACTCAAAGAAATGGTTGTTGTTAGACGGAGTCGCAATGGAGCTAGTGAAGAGATTTCAAGAGATGGATTCCGTCGACGACATTGATCGAGCAATCACATTGGAGGAAAGGGCTATTGAGACAACTACAGCCAGTCGTGACCGCGCGTCGATACTCAAGAATTTAGGGATCGCATTGCAGAGTCGATTTGAGAGGATTGCATCCATAGACGATCTAGATCGTGCGATTGCCGCAAAAGAACAAGCTGTCGAATTGACTCCAATCGATGATCCCAGTTACGCAGCAAGTCTCAGTAATTTAGGAATTGCACTACAGCGCCGATTCGAGAGATTAGGATTGATGGATGACTTGAATAATGGGATTATGAAAATCGAGCAAGCAGTCAAAGCAACCCCTGGAGATCATCCCGATCAGGCCATGTATCTCAACAACTTGGGGAATGGTCTAAGAACCCGATTTGAGATTACAGGATCAAAGGAGGATCTGGATCGTGCAATCAGTACAACAGAGCAAGCCGTCCAAGTGACCCCTGCTGATGATCCAAATCTTGTCGGAAGGCTCAGCAATCTGGGGATGGCATTAATGTGTCGATTTGAGATAAGCGGGGTAATAGAGGACCTAAATCGTGCAATTGCGATGGGTGACCAATTTCTGACATCAATCCCAACGAATCATCCCCACAAAGGTCGATATCTCAACACCTTGGGAAACGCATTCCAAAAACGTTATGAGACCACAGGATCGATAGAGGATTTGAACCGCGGAATAGCTCTAAATCAGCAAGCAGTAGAATCGACTCCTGTTGATCATCCGGATCATATATTCTACCTCAACAACTTCGGAAACGCACTGCAGCGGCGATTCGAGACGACTGGGTTGACGAATGACTTGGAGCAGGCCATCGTGGCCCATGAGCAAGCTGTCAAATCGGTCCCAATCAATCATGTTGATCGTGGAGCATGTCTTAGCAATTTAGCTAATGCGCTGGTCAGACGATTCGAGAGGTCCCAGTCGATGGAGGATCTGGATCGTGCAATTGCGATGAACGACCAAGCCGTTGCAGCAGTCCCAATTGGTCATCCAGATCGTCCCATTTACCTCAGCAACTTGGCAGCAGCACTTCAGACTCGTTTCGAATGGACAGGTTTGACTGACGATCTGGATCGTGCGATTGTGACGATCGAGCAAGCTGTCGAATCAACCGGGGTCGGTCATTCTAACCGTGCTATGTATCTCAATAATCTGGCATCCGCATTGCGTAGTCTATTCGACTCGACTGGGTCAATGGATGCTCTGGAGTATGGGATCAGGTCGCTTGAGCAGGCCATCGAATCGAGTCAGGTTGATAATCCACATCATTCCTTATACCTGAACAATTTGGGGTACGCATTGCAGAGCCGCCATGAGAGAACAAAAGTTATGAAAGACCTGGATGAGGCGATTATCAAAATCCAGCAAGCTATTGATTTGGTCCCCGTCAATCATCCTCATCATGCGATGTATTTCAGTAATTTAGCAAGTGCATGGCAAAGTCGATTCGAGACGACACGGTCGGGGACGGACCTGGCTCGTGCGATTGATATCAATGAGCAAGCTGTCAAATTGACGCCAAGAGATCATCCTTCTCATACTCGATCGCTTCACAACTTGGGGACTGCGCTGTATATACAATTCGAGACAACTGGATCAATTGAAGATCTCAATCGAGCAATTACGGTAAGCGAGCAGGCCCTCGAACTGATCTCATCTAACCACCCTGATCGCGCAAAAATGCTCAACAATTTGGGGAATTCACTTAGAAGGCGATTTGAGAAAACGAGCTCTCTGGATGACTTCAATCGTGCCGTGGCAGCAAAGGAGGAAGCTGCCGAGTCCGACATAGCTCCACCATCCATTAAATTAGAGGCTGCACGATCCTGCGCGGATTTACTTATCAGTCACAGATATTACAGTCGTGCGAAACCCATTTTGAAAGCCGCTATCCAGCTATTACCTCGGATCACTCTACGTCACCTGAACCGCAGCGATCAAGAATTCAATATTTCGCAATTTAGCAGCATAACTTCTCGCGCGGTTTCCCTCCATATCGCAGACGGAGATCCCCCATACGACTCATTGAAATTATTAGATCTTGGAAGAGGGGTGCTGGCCAGTTTGCAACTTGAACTGCGTACAGATATCTCTACTTTAGAAACCTCTCATCCGGAACTTGCTCGTCAATTTCGAGGACTTCGGGAACAACTCGATCCCCCCAGAAACTCCGAGTCTCCGTTGATTGAAGACACTTTGTCGCTCGTTGATCCAACTTCTCCTCCGGATTCATCGAAATCTGTCACGAAACGCCGTGCGCTGCAGCAACAATTCGACGATCTTTTGCTACACATTCGATCCTTGAAAGGATTTGAAAACTTCCTACAAAGTCTCTCGGAGTCAGAGTTGCATTCCTTAGTTGAACGGCCCACAGACACAATTGTTGTATTCAACGTTTCCGATATTCGATCCGATGCATTTCTGATAACGGCCACTGAGATTCGCTCTATTCCGCTGCCTTTGTTAACGCCAGACTCAGTCGAGAGCATCGCAAATCGCTTCATTGAATCGGTTAATGAGGCATCTCTCCGAAGGCACAAAGTTGCAATGGATAAAATGGACAATATCCTTGGAGAACTGTGGGAGTTCTGCGTGAAGCCAATTCTGGATGAGCTCGGATTTATTCATATGCCTCCATCTAACGTAAGATGGCCCAGAATATGGTGGGTTGGAAGTGGACTATTGAATATTCTCCCTATTCACGCAGCTGGGTATCATAACTCGACTCCTCCGCAAGCGGCACTCGATCGGGTCATCTCATCCTACGCACCCACTGTTAAGTCCCTAGCATATGCGCGGAAAAGAACAGCACGAGTCGATCAAATCACATCGACACAGAAGGCGGTTCTCATCGCCATGCCGACGACGCCAGAAAAACCGAGTCTTCCATCCGTCGAGACCGAGATTAAAACCCTTGAGGATCTATTCGTTGAGGCATCGATTGACATGAAAGTTATGCGAAATCCCACGAGAATGGCTGTACTCTCCGAACTATCCGAATATACTATCGTTCATTTTACATGCCATGGACATTCGGCGCATGACCCATCTCAAAGCAGTCTCCTCCTCGAAGATTGGAAAGTGTCGCCTCTTACCGTTTCCGATCTCGCATCTTCGAACAGCGAGTCCGGAAAATTTGCATTTTTATCGGCATGTTTTACGTCAACTATGCGACATTCAGGCCTCTTGGATGAATCTATAAATTTATCATCTGCTCTTCAGTTATGCGGTTATCCCTCGGTTGTGAGTGGTTTATGGCATCTCAGAGAAAACTATGCAGTTGAGGTTGCAAGAACCGTTTACGAATGGATTTTGAAAGGACCAGGTGAATTGGATTTCCAAAGATCGGCTGAGGGATTGCACAAAGCGGTGCGGGATCTAAGAGAGAGGACGCGGTTTAATGGAAGGACTGATCCAGTAAGTTGGGCATCATTCATACACACGGGTATTTAAGTTTCAAAGGGTAATTGGATTGATTGTGGCAATGTATCTTTTTTGAATCCACATTTGTTTTTCCGAAATATATGCAAACCCCTTTCTGTTTTTCCTGTCCTAACCAATATGAGCAGAGCCGTTGTCGCGGCAGCGTCCATCACAATGGACGCTTTGCCACCTTGGACCACTTTCACGTAAAAAGACGCGTAGTGCGGAGCTGCCGCTGCCAGACTCGTTGTGCCAAAATACACAGTACAGCGCCCACCACATCCACTCCACTCCGTTACCCTATCCTCATACCGTACCTGCCCCTGTACGACTGCGTTCACCCCTTCCATCCCTTTAATCACATACATACCTGTATCCATGATTCAATTCTCTATACTTTTCGAGATTTCCTCGAAGCGGACTTTCCTCGAACCCAACGCGGCCCAGCACACGACGTCATTCAGAGCTTATTCAATTGGTTCATCTGTTAGTCACTGTCGACGGAATTAACATTTCGCTACATCATTTCCAGTACGAGGTCTATTCTCATTTACCTCTTCCACTTTGATTCTTCGTTCTGTTCAACTATACAATCTCATGTCCATGGAATTTCGATACCTAATAATAGTGACCGAGAAGGCAGTGTTGCCAATCGCCAGTTTTCTCCATCATCTCCCACAGGGATACTATAGACTTCCGTACAGATGGAACTTCTATTTCTCACTATATGTTCTTATCGACAACTGCCGCCTCACTCACAAAGTAATTCAACTAAATACGATGCTCAATGCCCTCGTTGTCAATACCACCATCCTTATCAATGTAGCGTTTTACACTCTCTTTCAAAGAGACATCATCTCCAATTTCATCGCCGCCTACACTCATAAGATCTCATCGTCAAACTTACAAACTGCACCTCTTCCAAGCCCATCATTCATAATACTACTCATATCATATTTTCGATTCACTCAAGGTAACAATTCATTCTCATCTCTGCGATACACGAGGCAATACTTATGCTCAGATGTTTCCTGTTCCCACGCTTGGAGGTTGTTCTGGTGGCTCATGTTCCAGTCATGATTAGATGAGACTGGAGAGGTGAGTCGAATGTCTTCGTTGTCGTCGATTTGTTCGATTTGTTCGATTCGCATCAAATCTTGAGGTATTGCATATGTACCTGTGGTGTACGACTTATTTCGTCAGATAAGGTTGCAATGGACGTTCTTTCATGCATTACATGCATCGCATACAATGTCGCTATATATAGACCTAGCTTTACGTCCATGAGTAATCCGAATAATCCTTCCCTTTATTCCAATATTGTCTTAAGTCCTGTGGTGGCATACTCATTACTTGTACGACTCGGTGTACTCCCAAACTCAAATCTCACTCGCCACAAAGTATTGATGATCGACTTTATTTGGCCCATTTCATTGATAACATCCCTTCCGCTTGACTTACATCCTCCGATTCGGATGAATTGCGACGGTCGGGTGGTGATTGTTCTCTAGTGTTTGCGGCGTGCTCGCGACAGGAACAATGAGACCCCACTTTGTGATACAATGACCTCTCTACTCCTGGCCCTTCGGATTGTAAAAAACGTTCTCCATCTCTCTTCTTCACCGTTACCGTGAATTGAAGAATCAAATGCTTTGAATCTCCTTCGAATTTGAATGGTTGGGATTGTGCTCGTCTTCGTCTCCTTTCTTCGACGTTTTGACGTTTTAGTTTATTGGCCGTTCGGGACTTTGGATCGACCACATGCGTCGCGGTCACTCGAGCATGGATCGATTCAACATTGACACTGGTTCTGTAACCGAGTTCGGAAGAATGGGCTGGCAATTCGAGGTCATTGTCTTTTGGACGGTCCTTACGGAGTGGGTACTTCCACAAATGTTCTCTAGTTTTCCGAACCTCGTAAGATTTCGCAAGCTTGAAGTCGATATATTGCGAGATGGGATCGAGATCAACAGCTAAACCATTCTTCTTGGACACTGGGAGTTGAACACTTGGGAGAAAGGCTAATGCGACTGTTATGCCCCCAAGGCCAGATGACCTGCTGACTTTTTTGACGTCCCATCTACCCTTTGGAGTTCGGGATCGCGGTTCACATTCACTGATTTGCTCCGAGTCGGGCCCGATCGCTATTTGTAGCTCGTTGCAGACGAAATAGGGCGATAGAGGATCTCTACTTGAAGGTTCTTGAAGTTCGCCGGGAGCCGGCAAAGATAGAGAGAAGTCGGTAAGCGCGGTGGTCGTCAAGATGCGTCGGCCATTAACGCTCGAATTTATTCGCAGGCAAAACGTGATTTTAACACACTGTTCATGATGGGCTTGGTCCTCGATCGTGAAGACTCCCGAAAAGGGACATATGTTACAGGCAGCGGAGAGGCTGAGCTGATCTTCAGGATCCTCCCCGGATACTGGCGGAGGCGGTGGAGGCGGAGAGACATCTTTCCCAGACCCTCTATAAGTGCCGCCTCCAACTGAGGTGGCGGAGGAAGAGTTCGTTGGGGATACCGAAGTAGTCCTCTGGCAGTTCGAAGAACTTCCGACAGTGCCGCTCTTTGAGGAGCTTCCAGAAGCACTCTGGATTGGAGCGGCGTTGTACGATACGAAATGCTGATCATGGACAGCCATGATGGTATTGGTGCGGGGATCGAAGCCAATCACCGGAAACGGACGAACCTTTTCAGCGACCCGATCGACAAGCCTCTCAAAGTCGTCAAGACTGAGTTCCGATGACTCCAACCAAATTACCTCACGGGTGCCTGCATTGGAATCAATATGGATGTCAGTTCTCAGATTACCTGTAAAAAACGTTTCATCGTCAGATTTCAAGAATGTTGCGTCGGGCAGGCGCTGATCGAACCCGGAGAAGCAATCGATATCGTTTATGTCCGCGAGCAGCACTGCAATTACTTCGGTTGTCTCCCGTATTTTCTGCTTCGCTGCCAACGGTTCGAATGTTTTAAGAACAACTTCAACATCATCGATCGGTCTGAAGGTAGTCTGCGAATAGTAAGTGGTCTTGGCAACTTCCAACGGCATTTCCTGCTCGTTCAGAGGTAAAGATGCTTTTGACGTATCCAGAGAAGCAGGAATATTGTCCGCAGGAAGCGTTGTCTCTTGAGCATGAGTATCCTTATCTTGTTCTCCCTTCTCCCGTTTGGGAGCTGTCGGAAAATCTGTCTCATCCGATATTGAGGAAGTTGTTTGACTCGCGGCAGGCAAGCGGTCGGTCGGTTGAGATCTGGGTTGAGATGACTTGGTGAGACCGTCTACATGTTCCGAGACCTTTCCCAGGCTCGGTACGGACATGAAACGTGCGGGTGCGGGTGCATCTGGCAACTGGCTCCTTTGCCCCGAGACGCTGTATAGATCTTCCAACCTAGCATCTCTCAGCTTCTGAAACTGCTTCTCTAATTCCACGTGGCGTCGACGATTCGCTTCAACAGATGATGCCATTTGTTGTATGGAACTTCGACAGTCTTCCACCACTTTTGAATCCTGAGCAGAATGCGACTCAGAGGATTGAGGGAGCTTACTCTCATTGAACAATGGGACGAAGCGGCGTCTATTAACTGCGAAGGCTAACGCTGATCGGGAGTCACCCTGGTATTGATCTAAAATGCTAGGAAGGGATCACTGAGAATTCTATTAGGGGACATACGCAGTAGTAAATGTCAAGAAGCGGTGCATTACTTGTCGATAAGCCTTAACTTGCTCTTTTAACAATCTCTTTTCCTTCTCTAGTCTGGTTTGCCTTAGGCTGTGTCGAAGAAACCAACCCAAGCCCCCGACATCCTCCAGGAGCTTCTCCACACTTGCTAGTGTCACCTCGCAGTCTTCCATAGAGCGTTTGATATTTCTCCAACACTGGGCTTGGTCTTCGGTCTGTGTTTCAACGATGACATCATTCAACCTCGTGGTGAGTGCATGCAAGACTTGTTCTAATGAGGCGATTTCGGATAGCAGGGCTCTGACCGGTGGTTCGATAGTTTCTATTTTGGAGATATGATGGCGGAGTTTGGCACACTGAGCAACAAGACCAACGGACGCTATTGCGACGGAATATGGATCCATTGGGCGAAAGTTGAGAAAGTGGAAAGAGCCGTCTTTTATGCCCTTTCTATTTTTGGCCCGCAGTGTCGCGTGACTAAAAGGCATTTCTTTTAAGTTTTCGCAAGTCGGAACAATTGAGTTTAACTTTTTACCCCAACGGAAAGACCACCGGCATTTCCGTACTGGGACAAATCCAAATCAACGCACTGCCTCGTCACACCGCCACTCGTCATAACTCGCAATTGCTCTCCTGTTCACCAAAAAGTCCGTCGTGAATCACCTCACTTATCATCGACATGAAGCACATGAAAAAGGTCAAAAAGTCGCTCTTTGGACGGAGTTCCAAGCGTGATGAAGTGCCCAACCCCTTATCAGCCGCTTCCATCATTGATGCGACCAAGTCACCGACGCCAGTTCCGTCCCCGTCATCCGTCGTTCCAGATGGGACATTCATCGTTCCAGAGTCGTCAGGTGTTGCAACGCAAGCCATCCCGTCCGATTCTACTGGGACCAAATCGCCAAATGAGGGAAGTGCCAGCGATGCACCCAGTGAAACGTCTGCAGGCGTTTCTACTTCGTTGAAAGACCATCCAGGATTACAGACGGCACAGCAATTATCCGAGCTTGACAAAGCGCTTGACCATTTCGAAAAGAATTGCAAACAATTCTCCAAGAAGTACATTCTGATTGACGATGACTTGGAGAATCTATTTCAGAGCGGAAACAAAGGCGACGACCTCAAACATATGGCAAAGATCTTTGGAGATAACGTCTCGACGACCATTAAAGCCGTTGAAAAGAAGCAGACTATCACGCAAGGCAAGTGGACAAATCAAGTTGGACAATTTTTGATCAAGTTGTATCCGGTTGCCAGTCTTGCATGTGGTTTGACTGCGGCAGCCGCTGATGTATTTCCTGTGTGACGTTCGCATTTGACAACAGGGAGCAAACTTTGTGCCATTGAAAGGAGCAGCTACGGGTCTTGGCCTTATTCTTCAGGTAATATTTTTTCGCTTACTGTCTGAGTATAGATGCTTGATGATGAATCTGGCCGTCGCGAGGATTTCCTTTATCATTTGAGACGTGTAGAATTCCAAGCTGCGCTTCTTGCCGACAATCCAAGCTACGATCTTGACCTTGAAACCACTCAGAATCTTCTCAAAGATAAATCGACAGATCTCATGACGGCAGTGATCAACTTTTTGAATTCCGCACTTGTTTACTTGGGCGATGGGTTCCTTGGTAAAAATCTTCTAATCCTTTTCTTATATTAGCCAACCTGTCGAAAACTGCTTTGAAAGGTCCTAAGGGTTATGAGGAGGGAAAAGCGAAACTGGAGATTGCTATTCGGGAGTACGATCAATCAGTCATGCATCTTACCGCGCACGTTGTTTCAGGTATTTTCCTAGGAGGGATTGCTAATGATAGCCATGAAATATGAACTTCGAAAGCAGCACGACGAAGAATTCTTACAGTGGTTATCGCCGTCGTATTGGCTAGTCGAATCGCAGCTCTCCTCTTTTCGCCAACAGAGAAGCGAAGGAACATTACAATGGGCACGTACCATGCCCGAATTCCAAGCATGGCGTCTCTCCGAACTCCATGAGAATGCAGAGCGACGAATAACCTGGATAAATGGAACTCTGGGTATGGGAAAGTCCATTATGGCAGGGTACTTTATCGATCTCCTCAAAATCCAATATCCCAATGCAATTGTGGCATATTTTTTCTGTCGGAGCAAGCAAGCTGGTCTCACAAACGCTCGGGATATACTGCGTACATTGTCATACCAGTGTATCGAAAAGGACAAGGATGCACGTGAAGCATTAAGAGAATTAAAGGCGAAGGGTTTTCAAGTGACGGATAATCTCGGCATCAGGTATTTGTATGAGAAACTTCTGCTCGATCCTCTGCGGAATTCCCCGGAGATCTTCATCGTCCTAGATGGACTCGATGAGGCCGATATGGCTGCCCAAGATCATACGGATCGCACAGGAACTCCGGAATTACATGTCCTCCTTACATGTCTGGCCAAGCTTCCATCTAGTCGTTTGTTGTGCATCAGCAGGCCAAGCGCAAAGATCTCGTACATCATTCGCAATGTGTTCTCTAAACGTATCGACGCGAACGACAACAGAGATGACATCGACTCCTATGTGCGAAAGACGGTGGCTGAATCCGAGATATTAAAAGCACAATTCAAAGCCTCGTATACAGATCCCATCAAGTACTTTCGCGATAAAGGGAATGGAATTTTTCTCTGGGTAGTTCTCGTGCTACAACAATTGGCAAAATTGAAATCACGACTCGACTTTCAGAAGTGTCTGGATAATTTCTCCGCGGCATCAGGAAGCATGGAGGAATTGTATTCGGCCATCCTGTCTAGAATTGCCCAAGAAGACCAAAAATGGGTACAGGAAATCCTATCTATATAATCCTGTTAACACCCCCCCGTGTTAACATTTAATACTAGCGGTTTTGGTGGTTCCCGTGGTGCTTTTTGTGTGGTGGTGCCAAGCACCACCATTTGTGTGGTTAACACAGGTCAG
>Ga0335075_10012894_pt1 | contig 12603 bp, 10 predicted proteins | sample Lox_Sample_24_FD_206723 | JGI IMG/M metagenome (GOLD analysis project Ga0335075, IMG submission 206723) | Soil microbial communities from Loxahatchee National Wildlife Refuge, Florida, United States - Lox_Sample_2.4 | ecosystem: Environmental > Terrestrial > Soil > Wetlands | place: USA... | reverse complement strand
GCTCGACGATCAGCCGGTGCATGGCATCCTTCGCCGCGACGTCGATGCCGACGGTCGGCTCATCGAAGATCAACAGCTCGGCTTCGGCCGCGAGCCATTTGGCGGCGCTCACCTTCTGCTGGTTGCCTCCGCTCAAGCTGCCGGCCGGCTGCGAGAGCCGCTGCATTTTCACGTTCAGGTGCTGCAGGGGAGGTGCCACGAGCGGGCGGGCCCGCTTTTCCGAGATCCAACCCATCCGGCGCTCGATGCGCTGCCACACCGTGATCCCGACGTTGCGGCTGATCGAGTGGGAGAGAATCAGGCCTTCGTCCTTGCGATCCTCGCTGACATAGCCGATCCCGTAATGGCGCAGAGCGTCGTAGGGGTTCTTGATCCGCGCGCGGTTGCCGTTGACCACGATCTCGCCGCCGGTGACCTTGGCCAGACCGACGATGCAGCGGGCAAGCTCGGTGCGGCCGGCGCCGACCAGGCCGTAGAGGCCGAGGATCTCGCCGCGGCGGACGGTAAGGTCGAGGCCGCGGTGGCCGTACTCGGTCGAGACGTTCCTGAGCTCGAGCCGAGGCGATCCTGGCCGGCGGTTCCGCGGCCCGCCGGAGGCGAAGAGCTCGATGTGGCGCCCCACCATGGCGCGCACGATCTCTGCCTTGCTCACCGTGGCGAGCGGCGCACCGTCGAGGACGTTGCGGCCGTCGCGCAGCACCGTGACGCGGCTGCACAGAGAATAGACCTCTTCGAGCTTGTGGCTCACGAAGACGATGCTCGTGCCCGCGTTGCAGAGTTCCGTCAGGATCGCCATCAGGTGCTCGAACTCGGAGTCGGTGATCGACGAGGTGGGCTCGTCCAGCAGCAGCACCTCGCAGCGTCGCGAGAGTGCCTTGGCGATCTCGAGGAGCTGGGCCTGTCCGGGGCTGAGACGACTTGCCTCGGCAAGGGGATCCACGTGCAGGCCGACGCGGTCGAGCCAGGGTCGTGCCTCGGCGGCCATCCGCCGGTAGCTCACGAAGCCGCCGGTCAGCGGTTGACGGCCGAGCAGCAGGTTCTCGGCGAGGGAGAACTTGCGGACCAGGTTGCGTTCCTGGTGGACCACGGAGACGCCGTGGTCGGCGGCGGCTCCCGGCGTTGCGAAGTGCACCTCATGTCCGTCATTGAGGATGCGGCCGCGGTCGGGGCGATGGACGCCGGTTGCGATGTTGATCAGCGTGCTTTTGCCGGCCCCGTTCTCGCCAATCAGGGCGTGGATTTCGCGCGGCCGCAGCCTCAGCGATGCCCCCGATAGCGCCGCCACGCCACCGAAGGACTTCCAAACGTCCTCGAGCGCGAACGTCGGAGGGGCTGTCTCCCGGGAAGGGGTCAAGCGCCCCCGCTGCCGGCGGTGCGGAGCGGCTTCTTCCCGATCAGGGACGGGCGACCGACGCTCTGGCCGAGCTTGCCGGAGATCACTGCGGCGAAGATCAGCAGGCCCTCGGCCATCTGGACCGCTTCGGTGTTGACGTTGAGCACGATGAGAACGTCGTTGATCGCAGCGAGCACGATGGCGGCGACGAAGCAGCCCGCGGCGGGTGCCTCGCCGCCGACCAGGGCAGTGCCGCCGATGATCGGTACGGCGAAGGAGATGATGAGCCACTCGCTTCCCGTGGCCGGGGTAGCACTCTCAAGTACCCCAATGTACATCACCGCGGCGATTCCGGCGAGCAGCCCGGACAGCGCATGGGCGACGATGATCGCTCGCTCGCGGGAGATTCCGGAGAGGAGCGCCGCTTCACGACTGCCGCCGACCGCGAGGAGCGCGCGGCCGATCGGTAGCCAGCGGAAGCCTGCACCGACGGCAACGGTCATCGCGATCGCCGGTACGAGGAGGTAGGAGAAGAAAGAGACTCTTCCCTGACCGAGGCTGACCAGCACGGACGGGATGTTCGAGTAGGGGATCGAACTCGTCGCACCGTAGGCGATTCCGGTGAAGGCGGTGCCGGTCGCCAGCGTGACGATGAAGCCGGACAGATCCATTCCGGCGATGATGAGCCCGTTCACCAGCCCGCAGGCGAGCCCGAGCGCCACCCCGGCGAGGATCGCGGCGCCGATCGGCCAGTGCTGCACTCCGTAGAGGCCTCCCACCGCGATGGTCACGAGCCCGGCGATGCCGCCGACGGCCAGGCTCATGTCGGCGACCGCCAGGACGACCATCTGCGCGAGCCCGATCGCGGCGTAGATCGCGGATGTCTGCAGGATCGTGTAGATGTTGAAGGCGGTGCCGAATTGCTTCGTGGCGAAGCCGAGCACGATGCCGGCGAGCACGGTCGCGGCCAAAAGCGGCGCCCATTGAGTGCTGAAAAGCCGTCTCATGAGGGGACAGCCACCGTCGCGGGCCCAGCGGGCGGGGCCACCTCGCGCGGTCTTGCCCGGCGCCGGCGCGCCTGATCGAGCAGCACCGCCGCCAGCAGGACGAGGCCCTGGGGAAGTTCGATCCAGTAGCTCGGCACGTTGATGATCGTGAGGCCCGATTGGAGGCTGTCGTAGAAAAGGGCGGCCAGCAGGATGCCGGCCACCGACACTTCGCCGCCGGTGAGCGCCACGCCGCCGAGCACGGCGGCGATGAACGAGGGCAGCAGCCAGTCAGACCCGAAGCCGGCGTTGACGTTGAGCTCGTAGGACGCGTTCATGATCGCGGCGACGGCCGAGAGCAGGCCGGAGAGTGCGTAGGCGGCGAGCACGACCCGCGCGAGGTTGACGCCCGACGCGCGCGCCGCCCGTTCGTTGGCGCCGACCGCGAGCATTTTCCAGCCGAGGCTGTTGCGGAAGTAAAGCAGCCAGCAGAGCACCCCGCAGGCGACGGCGACGGCCACGAGCGGGCAGATTGCAGGGGAGAGCAGGGTACCGTTCCCGAGCTTTGTCAGCGCCGGCGAGGTGATCTGGAACTGGCGGCCGCCGGTGGCGAGGAGCGCACCACCGCTGTAGACGGAGAGGAAGGCGAGCGTGACAACGAAGCTGGAAAGCCCGGTCAGCAACTCGGCGAAGCCCATCAGCAACGCGGCCAGCACCCCAACCACGCCGACGAGCGGCAGAGCGAGCCAAAGCGGTGCGCCGGCGACGACGAGCAGATAGCCGAGGAGCGAGGTGCATACGGCGCCGATACCGCCGACCGCCAGGTTCATGCGGGCGACGACGACCAGCATCGCCTGCGCCATGCCGAGCACGGCGTCCCGGGCGGCGAGCTGGCCGATGCTGTAAAGGTTGAAGCTGCCGAGGAACCCGCTGCCGCCGATGGTGGTGAAGGCGGTCCACGCCAGCGCGATCAGCAGCACGAGGCCAAGGGCGCTCGTCTGGCTCCCGAGGACATCACGCAGGCGCCCGAGCGAACGGCCGATGACGCCTCGCACGCTGCCGCCAAAGGCTACGGGCAGGAGAGGAACTTGTCGGTTTCGCCGAGCACTTTCTGTGTCGTCGACGGGATGCTCTCCATTCCGCCGGAGTACTGTTTCGCCAGGTCCCGACCGACGAAGAAGTATCCCGAGTTGATGAAGCGGCTGGTGTTGCCGACCTTCGTGAACGGCGCCTTCGGGTTGACGGTGCACCCATCCGCGAGGATCTTGTAGAGCCACCTGGCGGCGACGACGCCCTGGCCGTAGGAGTTCTGCCACATCGTCCCGTAGATGTAGTGCTTCTCGAGCGCGTTCATCACCGTCGGGTCGTTGTCCTGGCCGATGAAAAGAATATGCCTGAACTGCGGGTTCTTGCTCAGGATCGAGGCGGCGGCCACCGAGGGATAGTAGTCGGTTGACAGCATGCCCGTCAGCTCGCTGCCCTTCGAGGCCAGCAGGCTCTCGACCGCCGGCGGCGCGGCGCTCGGGCTGTCGATGTTGGATACGATCTGGGCGAGTTGGACCTGCCCGTTGGTCTCGGCGATCCCGGCCTTCACTCCGTCTTCGCGGAGCACGGTGTTGGCGTCGGTGAGCAGGCCGGTCAGGAAGGCGATGTTCCCCTTGCCGCCCATCGCCTTTGTCAGGACCTCCGTCTGGTACTTCGCCGAGGCCTCGACGTTCGTGGCGAAGCAGAGCAAGGCGGGCGTGGGGTCGCTGGTGCAGCCGGCGAGGTCGATGACCGGGATCCCCCGGGCCTTGAGACGATTATACAGCGGAACGATCGACGCCTCGCCGTCCGGGAAGATCGCAAAGCCGTTGTAGCCCTTAGCGACCAGCGAGTCGACCGTGCTCATCTCGACGGATGGCTGGAACGTCGAGGTCGGCGGCACGACGTAGCTCACCATGACTCCAAGCGCTTTCGACGCAGCCTTGGCGGCCGCTTGCCACGGCGCGAAGTAGACGTTCGGTCCGCCGGGGACCAGCGCGATCTTGATCCTTGACTTCGGCAACTTGGGGTCGCTGGCGTTGGCGGGATACGAAGCGGCCAAGGCCATCGCCGCCACACCGAGCGTGAGTGCGGCGACCCTGAGGCCAGCGACGGCGGCGAGCACGCACGTCCGGAGCCGTCGTCCCCGAGATTGGAAGCTGCTTTTCATGGCGGATCTACCTCCCTTGGCACTTTGCTCGGCGCACGCGACGCCGCCCTTGCTCATCGGAACCCGGACTCTGCCAGTTGAACGGATTCGCCTGCCCTTACCGCGGCAGCGTTTCAAGCAGGTTGAAGTTATCGGTTCCGGCGGTAAGGTCAATGCTTTGAATTTTCTTGTTGGAAAGGGCGATTCATGCTCTCCGACGGCTGCTCCTCAAGCGACCGTGCCGTGAAGTCCAGTGGTCCGACTCCAACAGTCGTTGCCTGAGATCTCACCTCCGGTGTCGGACCACTTGCCCTTTGTTTCCAGTGGCCACTTGAGCGGGGACGCGGGGCACCGGGTGCGGGCGGGCGAGCGTGTTGGCGCGGCCAAGGGCAGCGCTTCGCCTTCCACCGCCAGCAGGCGCGACAGCGCGTGGCCTTCCGGTCCGGTGATTCCCATGTCCAGGAGCTGCTTTTGCAGGAAGAACACCGCCTCGCCGTTCTCCGCGTGCACGGTGCAGAGCGCACCCAGTTCGAGGGCGCGGCTGAAGCTGCCGAGCAGGATGCCGTCATCGACCATGATGGCGCCCTTGTACGCCATGAAGTGCTTGAAGCTGTTGACGCCATGCTCACGGGCGAGGATGCTCATCTCCTCGCGCACCTGGTCGGACCACCAGGTGACGGCAACGTGCAGGCTGTAATCGGCCGCCGATTTTTCCGCCCAGCCGCGCCAGGTGCGATAAGCTTCCAGCAGCGAAACGCCAGGGTTGGGAATCACGAAGTCGATGATCATGGTGGTGCCGCCGGCGACGCCGGCGGAAGTGCCGGAGAAGAAATCCTCGCTGGCCACGGTGCTCATGAAGGGCAGTTCCATGTGGGTGTGCGGGTCGATCCCGCCGGGCATCACCAGGGCTTCCCGGGCGTCCACGATCTCGGTTTCGGCGGGAGTTTCCAGGCCTTCGCCCACTGCCCTGATGATGCCGTCCGCGCAGTAGACATCGGCGCGGAACCGCGCGTCTGCCGTGACCACTTCGCCGCCGCGGATCAAGACCGACATCGCTCTCTCCTTTACGCGCCCGGAGCCTCCGAAGGCTGGCGCCGCGACGCTTTCTATAACCGGTCCGGAGGCGTCGCGCGCGCCGGCAATGTTTGACTCTGCTGGCAAATTTTGGCCTTGTTGCGGGGGCATTGCCAGGAGGGGATATGGACGCGGACGGTGTGGCCGCGGGGCGGCGCCCACGCGAGGAAATCGCCACTCTGTTCGCCGACTGCGCGCCTGCGCTCGGGCGCGACGAGGCGCGGATCGCTGCTGCGCGCTGCTATTTCTGCCATGACGCACCCTGTATCGAAGCCTGCCCGACGGCGATCGACATCCCGGGCTTCATCCGTGGCATTGCCACCGGCAATCTGAAGGGAGCGGCGCTGAGCATTCTGGAGGCAAACATCTTCGGTGGCAGCTGCGCCCGGGTCTGCCCAACCGAGGTGCTGTGCGAGCGCGCCTGCGTGCGCACGGCGCAGGAGAATGAACCGGTGGCCATCGGCGCCCTGCAGCGCCATGCGACGGACCATTTGTTCGCCTCGGGGGTGCAGCCGTTCGGCCGCGCGCCGGCAACCGGGAAATGCGTGGCGGTGGTGGGTGCGGGGCCGGCGGGCCTTGCCTGCGCGCACGCGCTGGCGCGGCTGGGCCACGCGGTGACCGTGTTCGAAGCCCGGGCCAAGCCGGGGGGACTGAACGAATACGGTGTTGCCGCCTACAAGCTGGTGGACGGGTTCGCACAAGCGGAAGTGGCATTCGTGCTGGGCGTGGGCGGGATCGAGATCGAGTATGGCCGCGTCCTCGGGCGCGATGTCCAACTGGCGGATCTCAGGCTGAGGTTCGACGCGGTCTTTCTCGGCCTTGGACAAGGCGCGGTGAACGGGCTCGGTTTGGCCGAAGAAGATGCGGAGGGCGCGAACGCGGTGGATTTCATCGCCGCGCTGCGCCAGGCCGAGGATCTCTCGACGCTTCCGGTGGGGCGGCGGGTGGTGGTGGTGGGCGGCGGCAATACCGCGATCGACGCCGCCACGCAGGCGTGCATGCTGGGGGCGGAGGATGCGACGATCGTGTATCGGCGCGGACCGCAGGCGATGGGGGCGACGCGCGACGAGCAGGAATGGGCGCAGGTGCACGGCGTGCGGATCCGCCACTGGGCGAGGCCGGTGGCAATCGAAACCGATCAAGGGCGTCTTGCCGCGGTGGTGTTCGAGCGTACGCGCCCCGATGGCCCGGGCCGCATTGCGCCGACCGGGGAGCGTTATACCCTGCCGGCCGATATGCTGCTGAAAGCGATCGGGCAGCGCCTGGATGCAGCTCCTCTGGGACAGGACGGGCCGCGCGTTGCGGGTGGGCGGATTGTCGTGGACGCGGACGGTGCGACCTCGATGCCGGGCGTGTTCGCCGGCGGCGATTGCGTCGCCGGGCCCGATCTGACCGTGCAGGCGGTGGCTGACGGCAAGCGCGCGGCGGCCGCGATCCACCGCTATCTGGGATTCTGAAGCGGCTGGAGGACAGCATGGCCGAGCTTGCCACGGATTTCGCCGGGATCCGCTCGCCCAACCCGTTCTGGCTCGCGTCCGCCCCGCCCACCGACAAGGAATACAACGTGGTGCGCGCGTTCCGCGCCGGCTGGGGCGGCGTGGTGTGGAAGACGCTGGGCGAGGATCCGCCGATCGTCAACACCGCCAGCCGCTACGGGGCCGTGGACTGCAATGGCGCGCGCATGGCGGGGTTCACGAATATCGAACTGATCACGGACCGTCCGCTGGAAATCAACCTGCGCGAGATTACGGCGGTGAAGCGCGCCTGGCCCGACCGTGCGCTGGTGGTGAGCCTGATGGTGCCCTGCGAGGAGGCGAGCTGGCAGCGCATTCTGCGCCGCGTGGAGGAGACCGGGGCGGACGGCGTGGAGCTGAATTTCGGCTGCCCGCACGGGATGAGCGAGCGGGGGATGGGCTCGGCTGTCGGGCAGGTGCCCGAGTACGTCGCGATGGTGGTGCGCTGGTGCAAGCAGGCGACGCGCATGCCGGTGCTGGTCAAGCTGACGCCCAACATCACCGACATCCTGAAGCCGGCGCGCGCGGCGCATGCAGCGGACGCGGACGGGGTGAGCCTGATCAACACCATCCAGTCGATCATCGGCGTCGATCTCGACCTGATGACGCCGCTGCCGGTGGTGGACCGGCAAGGCACGCACGGCGGCTATTGCGGCCCCGCGGTGAAGCCCATCGCGTTGCGCATGGTGGGCGAGATCGCGCGCGACGGGGATTGCGCGGGCATGCCGATTTCCGGCATCGGCGGCATCGAATCGTGGCGAGACGCGGCCGAGTTCATGGCGCTCGGCGCCGGCAGCGTGCAGGTGTGCACGGCGGCGATGCATCGCGGCTTTCGCATCGTTTCCGACATGATCGACGGTCTTGCCAACTGGATGGACCAGAAAGGGTATCGCCGGCTGGGCGACTTTCAAGGCCGGGCGCTCGGGAATTTCGTACACTGGGAGGATCTCAACCTGAATTTCCGCACGGTGGCACGGATCGACCAGGAGAAGTGCATACGCTGCGGGCTCTGCCACATCGCCTGCGAAGATACCGCGCACCAGGCGATCGCGGCCTCGCGCGTGAACGAGGCGCGGCACTACGAAGTGATCGATGCGGAATGCGTCGGCTGCAACCTCTGCGCGCATGTCTGCCCGGTGGACGACTGCATCGCGATGGTACCGGTGCCGAGCCGTTTGCCGCGCCTGACCTGGAAGGACCATCCCAACAATCCGCTGCGGCGGGAGGCGGCGGAATGAGCGGACATCCGGCCAATCTGGCTATCGATGGCGAGCGGCTGTGGGGGACCATCATGGAGACCGCGCGCATCGGGGCGACTGCCAAGGGCGGCATCAGGCGCCTGACCTTGACCGATCTGGATGCGCAGGTTCGGCGCTGGTTCATCGCTGCCTGCCAGGATGCAGGATGCAAGGTTGTCATCGACGAGATGGGCAACATCTTTGCGCGCCGTGCGGGGCGCGACAATTCGCGCCCCCCGATCGCGGTCGGCAGCCATCTGGACACCCAGCCGTCGGGGGGAAAATTCGACGGGGTGATCGGGGTGCTGTCGGGGCTGGAACTCGTCCGCACCCTGAACGCTGCCGGCTACGAGACGGAAGCACCGGTGGAAATCATCAACTGGACCAACGAGGAGGGCTCGCGCTTTGCGCCGGCGATGCTGGCGTCCGGCGTCTATGCCGGGAAATTCACGCGCGACTTCGCCTATGACCGTCGCGACCGCGAGGGAATGCGGTTCGGCGACGAACTTCGGCGCGTCGGTTTTGCCGGCGAGGATGCGTGTGGTGCGGCGCGCCATCCGCTGGCCGCCTTCTTTGAGCTGCATATCGAGCAGGGACCGATCCTGGAAGCCGAGAACAAGGTGATCGGCATCGTCACCGGAGTGCAGGGCATGCGCTGGTACGAGGCGACGGTCCGCGGCACGGACGCGCACGCCGGGTCGACGCCGATGGCGATGCGCGCCGACGCGCTGTTGGGTGCGGCGCGCATGATCGAGGAGGTGCACCGCATCGCCATGGCGCACGCGCCGCTGGCCGTGGGGACGGTGGGGCTGATCGAGGCCCGGCCCAACAGCCGCAACGTTATTCCCGGCGAGTGCTTTTTCACGGTGGATTTTCGCCATCCGCAGGAGGATGTGCTGGACGCGATGGAAGCGGCCTTGAACGAGGCGCTGCCACGGCTGGCCGCCGAGACCGGCGTCACGGTGGCCGAGAGCCGCATCTGGAAATCCCCGGCGGTCCATTTCGATCCCGACTGCATTGCCACCGTGCGGCGCGGCGCCGAGGAAGCGGGCTATCCGGCGCGCGAGATCGTCTCCGGCGCCGGGCATGATGCCGCGTATGTGTCGGCGGTGGCGCCGACATCGATGATTTTCGTTCCCTGCGAGAGAGGCATCAGCCACAATGAGCTGGAGAAGGCGGAGTTTGCGCACGTGACCGCGGGGGCCGATGTGCTGCTGCGCGCGGTGCTTGCGATGGACCTGCTGCTGGCAGAGCGGCATCGGACCTGAAGCGGAGCATGGCTGAACTGGCCGAGCTTTCGCGGGCGCGGAACGACACGGCAGGGAATTCGGAGCCCGGACCGGCGGTCATCGAGGCGGATGGCGTCGAGGTGACCTTCGCCGGCGGGACGAAGGCGCTGGCCGGTGTCTCTCTTTGCGTGCATCGCGGCGATTTCGTTTCCTTGATCGGGCCTTCGGGCTGCGGCAAGACGACGATGCTGCGCGCGGTCGCGGATCTGGTGCAGCCCAATGCCGGGCAACTGAAAGTGAACGGCATGAAGCCGGAGGAAGCGCGGCGGCAGCGGACCTTCGGTTACGTGTTTCAGGCTCCGGCGCTGCTGCCCTGGCGCACAGCGAAGCGCAACGTCACCCTGCCTCTGGAATTGATGGGCCTGAAGAAAGCCGAGCGCGAGGCGCGGGCGCGCGAATATCTCGGGCTGGTGGGGCTCGAGGAGCAGGCGCGGCGATTCCCGTGGCAGCTTTCGGGCGGGATGCAGCAGCGTGTCTCGATCGCCCGCGCGCTTTCATTCCGCCCGAGCCTGCTGCTCATGGACGAGCCCTTCGGAGCGCTCGACGAGATCACACGCGACGGGCTCAACCTGCACCTGAACGCGCTGTGGCGGCGGACCGGGATGACGGTAATGTTCGTCACGCATTCGATCCCGGAAGCGGTGTTTCTGTCCACCCGCATCGTCGTGATGTCGGCGCGACCGGGCCGGGTGGTGGAGGAAATTTCCTGCAACCTGCAAATTGCGCGCGAGTTGGAGATTCGCGACAGCGAAGAATTCCTGGCCGTGGCGCAACGGGTGCGGGCTGCGCTGCGCGCCGGCCATTCCTATGACTGAGAAGCTGACTGCGCCCGGCCGGCAGCCAGGAGCGCTGCTGCCGGTGCTTGCGGTGGCGGCCGTTCTGCTGGTGGTCTGGTATGCCGGCGCGGTGCTTTTGAACGCCCCGCAGGCCGCTTCGCTGCTGCCGGACGCGGAACACGGAAACTGGTGGGCACTGGCCCGTGCGTCGTGGTCGATGCAGCGGCCGGTGCTGCCGGCGCCGCATCAGATCCTGGTCGTGCTGGGGAAGAGCATCTTCGGTAATCCGCTGGATTCGCCTAGGAACTTTCTGTATCATATGGCGGTGACCGCGGAAGCGGCGGTGGCCGGTCTGACGCTGGCACTGGTGCTGGGCGTGGCGCTGGCGGTGGGCATCGTGCACGCGCGCACGCTGGACCGCTCGCTGATGCCCTGGGTCATCGCCAGCCAGACCGTGCCGATCCTGGCGATCGCGCCGATGGTGATCGTGGTGCTCGGCAATTTGGGCATTCGGGGATTGATGCCGAAAGCCGCGATCGCCGGCTACCTGAGCTTTTTTCCGATCACGGTTGCCATGGTGACCGGGCTGCGCGCCGCCGATCCGCTGCAGCAGGACCTGATGCGCACCTACAACGCCTCGGGCCGGCAGGTATTCACGCGGCTCAGCTGGCCGTCTTCACTCTCGTTTCTGTTTCCGAGCCTGAGGGTCGCGGTGGCTCTGGCGGTGGTGGGCGCCATCGTCGCCGAACTGCCCACCGGCGCGCAGGCAGGGCTCGGGGCGCGGCTGCTGATGGGCAGCTATTACGGCCAGGTCATCGACATGTGGGCGGCGCTGGTGCTGGCGTCCGTGCTCGCGGCGCTCGGCCTGGTTGCGGTCAGCGGCGTGGAACGGGTGGTGATACACTTGCGCGGCGGACGCCTGTGAGGCGGCGCGCGGCCGGGTTGCTGCTTCCCGCGATCGCCATCGTCGCCGGCGTGGCGGGGCGCGAGTTCCTGTTCCGGGAGCCAAGCCTGGCGATTCTGCTGGCGATTGTCACCGTGGCCGCGGCGCTGGCCGGGCTTTCGGCGCTCTCCGGCGGCGAAAGCCTGCTCGCGCGCACGGCGAGCCCGGTGCTGTTCGGCCTTCTGCTGCTCTGGGGCTGGGAAATGGCGGTGCTGGGATTCCACGTGCCAATGGTGCTGCTGCCCGCGCCGAGTGCGATTGCGGCGGCGTTTGCCAGCCATCTGCCGACGCTGTGGCGCGACTTTCGCCAGACCTACCTGCATTCCGTGGTGATCGGCTACGCGATCGGCTGTCTCTCGGGGTTCGCGGTTGCCATCGCGATCGACCGCTCGCCCTTCCTCAAGCGCGGGCTGACGCCTTTTGCCACCATGATGAGCGCCATGCCGATCGTCGCGGTGGCGCCGATCACGGTGATGTGGTTCGGCTTCGGCTGGCCGTCCAAGGCGGCGGTCGTGGTGCTGATGACGTTCTTTCCGATGTTGGTGAACACCGAAGCGGGCCTCGCCGAAGCGGGGCCGATGGAGCGCGAGCTGATGCAAAGCTATGCCGCCGGCTACTGGCCGACGCTGCTCAGATTGCGCCTGCCTGCTGCACTGCCTCTGATCTTTACGGCGCTGAAATTGAATTCGACGCTGGCTTTGATCGGCGCCGTGGTGGCGGAATTCTTCGGCACGCCGGTCGGCGGGATGGGGTTTCGTATTTCCACCGAGGCGGCGCGGATGAATCTGGACATGGTGTGGGCGACGATTACGGTTGCCGCCCTGGCCGGTTCGGTGAGCTTCGGCCTGATCGCGCTGATCGGGCGGGCCGCAACCTTCTGGCACCCGTCCAACCGGCCGCGGGCCGCGCATTGAGCGGGAACAGCCACAAAGGAGTGAGGGGGATGAAGAAATTGCTTCTGGCCGCAGCCGCGCTGGCGCTCTTTGCCGCGGCTCCAGCGGCGCGCGCCGCCGACCATCTGACGCTGCAACTGAAATGGGTGCTGCAGGCGCAGTTCGTTGGCTATTACGTCGCGCTCGCCAAGGGATTCTACAAGAAAGAGAATCTGGACGTGACCATCCGGCCGGGTGGCCCCGACATCAACCCCGACCAGGTGCTGGCCGCCGGCGGCGCCGATGTGGTGATCGACTGGATGCCGTCGGCGCTGGCGACGCGCGAAAAAGGCGTGCCGATCGTGAATATCGCGCAAGTGTTTCAGCGTTCCGGCCTGGAACTCA
>Ga0335075_10012893_pt1 | contig 12604 bp, 6 predicted proteins | sample Lox_Sample_24_FD_206723 | JGI IMG/M metagenome (GOLD analysis project Ga0335075, IMG submission 206723) | Soil microbial communities from Loxahatchee National Wildlife Refuge, Florida, United States - Lox_Sample_2.4 | ecosystem: Environmental > Terrestrial > Soil > Wetlands | place: USA: Florida... | reverse complement strand
CGACGCCTATTGGAGCGCCGCGGACGGCTTCTATCGCTCGCGCATGAGCGGCTCGTCGCAAAAGGCTCTCGATATTTCAGTGATTCTTGGCGTGCTTCACGCCGGCCGTGCGGAGGGAACGCATAGCGTCCTCGACCCGACGGTTCAAGCGACGCTGAGCGCGCTCGAAGACCTGTTCGATGCCGAATACGCGATCAACCGTCAACGCCCGCCCGACCGTGGTGCAGCAATGGGACGCTACGCACGCGATGTCTATTACGGCGGCAACCCTTGGTATCTGGCGACCCTCGCCGCGGCGGAGTTCCATTTCAGATTGGCGATTGCGATGCAATCAGGCGCCGAGATGGTCGCGACCACTGATAACGCGCGCTTTCGCCGCCGCCTCAGCCCTGCGGGCGGAGCGGGTGACAGTCCCGCAGCCGCCGCCATCGTGCGCGGCGATTCGTTCATGCGGACGGTTCAGGCTTACACTCCGGCGAGCGGCGATCTTTCCGAACAATTCGATCGTGCGACGGGCGGGCAGACCTCGGCCAAACATCTGGCCTGGAGCTATGCCGCTTTCCTCACCGCCGCCGCGAACCGCCGCCGGGCCTGCCGGGCCATTCGAGGGTGAGATCTTTGCGCGACTCTCTCAAGCCCGGCGTGACGACTCGCTTCCCGAATTGGCGCCTTAGCCCGAAAGCGTGACGGATCAGCATATTGGCATAGAGGCCGGGGCCGCTCGAGTAGATGCGCCAGCCGCCATCGACGGCAATCGACTCGGCCTTGACGCGCGCCCATTCGTCGCTCGCCTGATAACGGTCCTTAAAGGCCGCGTCGCTCGAGCTGAAATAAGCGTTGCGCTGCCTGAGCGACGCGTTCGGCAGCCTATCCGTCACTGAGATCGGATTGGCGACCATGAGCGCCTCCCACAAAGCGGCGAATTCGCCGATGTCGCTCATCGCTTCGCCATAGCGCAGATGCGAATGCGTATACATGAGCCCGATTTCGCGGCCGAAGAAGGCCGCCGATTCCGCCCGCCGGAAGAATGTCTCCGGCCCGCCGTGATAGGCGATCGGCCGGTCCATGAGACGCGCGCCGTCGGAAAAAAGGAGATGCTTGCGGATGAGGCTCAGGTGCCTGCGCGCCTCAGCTTGCGTGAACAGCCCGCCGATCATGCCCTGCGTCATCGGCAAGAGGGAGAAGCTTAGCCCGGTTTGTCTGTCGCTCGGATGCAAGAGAAGCTCAGGCTCGCCGCCTTCGGGCCGGAACACGCCATAGCCGGCGACGACTCGATCGCGAATGAGATAAGCATTGAAGTCCTTGCGCATCGCGGCGGCGAGTACATCGAACTCCTTGGCTTGGCTAGGCGCGCGCTTCGCGCGGCGGAGGATTTCAGCGTAGCGGCGAAGCTGCTCGTACAGAAGAACGACCGTCCAGGCGCTCGTCATCCAGTCGCGCTTCGTCGGATCGACCGGTTGCAGCGAATCGTTCCAGTCGCCATGGCCATAGCGAATGAGGTTCGTGCCGGGGATGAAGCGCGCGCGCGCCGTCTCGATCAGCTTGTCGACGTGGCTGCTCACCGGATCGGCGCGCCCGGTCTTCTCGAAATTGTCCCCGCGGCGCCAGGCGATCGTTTCATCGAGGAAGGCGAAATCGCCGGTGGCTTCGATATAGTCGCAGAGCGCCTTGAGCGGCCAGACGATGATGTCGCCATGCGATTCCCTGTCCTGCACCACGGAATAGGGTTCGAGCATGAACCATTGTGGCCAGTCGCCGCTCTCCTCGTATTGCTGAGCAAAGAGGATGCGCAGGATCTCTTTGACCGGCCGATCGTGCTCGAGCGTCAGCAGGAGCTCGATCGAGCCTTGGCAAACGTCCCGCGTCCCCCAGGCGCCGCCGGTATATTGTTCGAGCCCGTGCGGCGCGGTGAGGTGGATCATTCCGTCATGCGCGAGCCAGGGGAGGATCGTGTCCACGGCGAGCGCGTCGGCGGAATCCTTGCCGCTCTTGACGCGAACGCCCCGCGTGAGGTTGCGCCAGAAGCGGTCGGCGGGCTTGAGCATTTGAGCTTCGTCGACCGGCTTCGCATATTTCGATGCCAGCGCTGCGGCCCGCCTTGGATCGGTCATCGATCCTGCGACCGCGAAGGCGAATTCATTCGTCGGACGCGTCCGGATCGCAATATATGCGCCGCTGCGGCGCTTGCCGTCGGCCCAGAGCAGTTCATCGCCGCCAATGGCTTCGACGCGCCCGGGCGTGCTGGTCACCAAATGATATGCAGCCTCAGGATATTGCTGGCCCCAGCGATCATTGAGATCCGGCCGGAACGTGACGCGCTTTCGCCGGCTGTCGATCTCAATGCGGCCTCGGGGCCCATATTCCTGCTCACCGAGAACGAGATGGCCGAAAACGAGAAAGCGGCGTCTGGGCCCTTCGACGATCACGCGCCATTGCATGGCGGGCTCGTCGCCGCAAACGGTCGCCGAAACGGTGACGGTTTGCTCGCCCAACCGACAGATCCAGCGGCAATCGTTGAGCCCCATCTCGAAGGCGGAGGGGACGGTCAACAACCGCCATCCCTCCTTCGTTTCCATCAGCATGCGCAATCCGCTGGCGCGCGTGATGTTGTAGGGATCGCGCGAGACGGAAAAGAGCTTGTGGAAGGAGGTATTGCCGATGGTGAGCTGCGCCCCGAACACGCCGTGCATCCATGCGGTCGCGCAGAGAATCTCCTCGTCGGGCAGCATCGACTGGCCGCTGCGCACCAAGGCGCCGTGGCGGCGCGCCACGATGCACTCCTTATCGCGCAAGACGACGTGACGGCTGTGCGTTCTTCCCGGAACAAAGAAAGAGAGAAGGCGGCCGTCGACCTGCTCGACATGCTTGCGGCGACGGTAGCGCGTTCGTATCGCTTTGTCGTCGAGCGCCTCAGCGACGGCGGCCGGCGCGTCGTGGAGCAAACTTCGCGGCGGAATGGATAAAGCGACGTCGCGCGGCGCCCACTCCCCGCTGGCTCGTTCGACAATCTCGACCCGACTCAGGTCGGAGTCGCTCGACGCCGCGGGATGATCGGGCTCGTAGAAGCCGAAGAACGTCCATGAGGTCGCCGCGCCAGGCTCGATCGTGACAGCCCTCGACTGCAAAGCCGCACACCCTGTCTCGAACTGAAGGCGCTCTGAAGGGAGGCGCGTCCCGAACGGGATGGCGAGCCGATCGGCGTCGCGGTAGGGGGGGCCCATCACCTGGCGAAAATCGGTGGCGAAGTCCGCCGCGCCTTCCAGACAGCCGTGCGCGGCCCATGGATGCGCTCCGCCTTGCGACAGATTTTGCCTGCTCATCAGAACAACGATCCAGCGCCGATGGCGCGCGATGTGATGGTCGAGATATTGGCTGGCGTAGGCCTCATTGTTCATGAGGAATCCCTGATCGCCGAGCCCGAGATCCTGTATGAACACCGCGTCGCAGGAAAGCTCTGCGTCGCGACCATTGACGATTTCAACCCGCCAGAACCACGCGCTCAGGCGCGGGTGCAACCAAAGCGTGACCCGATGTCCGACGCCGCTCTGTTCCCCTTCCCAGACATAGCGGTCGTCCGAACCGCCGGCGCGAACCCTCGCCTCGGGGCCTATCACCGGCATGATCGCCGGCTGCGGCCCGCCAACGCGCAGATAAAGACGGCCCATGCCGTTGGCGATCGGCGAAGCGAGCGTCTGGTTGATTATGATCCGGCGGTTCGCTTCGGCGTGCTCGATGGCGAAGATCGCGCCGGTTGGCAGGAGGCTGATCGAAAGCCCGGCGCGGTTGGCGATTCGTAAGAGGCCGAGGTCGTCCCTGCGCGGCGTCGTCAGGATCTCGATCGACGAGTGCGGCATTCCCCTCCCCCTTGTCCCACGCGACGCCAGCATCGGCCGGACGGCGGCGTCTGTAAATGGCGGCCGCGACCCTCGGGCCTAAGACCCATCTTCGATCCGGACAACGGAGCCCGACCGTGAGGTGAAGGCGGGCGAGAATTGCGCTAATGAAGCATCGCCGGTCTGGATCAAAAGCCGGCGCGGGCGGTTCGGGTGAAGCGATGGAAGCAAAATTTCCGAGCTATTGGATGTGGTCGGAGGCCTTCGAGATGCTGGCGCGCGCGGAGCGCATGCATCGGCAATTCTTCCAGCCGTCCGGCTCGCCGCCAGCGGTCGCGTGGGAGCCGCCGGTCGACGTCCTCGAGACCGAACGCGCGGTGCTGGTGCTGGTCGCGTTGCCGGGCGTCGATTACGGCGAGGTCAAGGCCGTCATCAATCAGGCCGAACTCATGATCTCGGGATGCCGGACCTATCCGGAGGAGATGCGGACGGCGATCATCCACCGCCTCGAGCTGCCGCAAGGCCGATTCGAACGTCGCGTTCGTCTCCCCGCTGGGCGCTACAGCGCCATTCATCGATCGGAATTCAAGGGTTGCCTGCTCGTCACGCTGGAGAAGTCGGAGGCCTCGAATGGCTGACGTCCAGGTCGGCCCCGAAGAGGCTCCGGGTTCGGCGCCTTCGCCGCCGCTGCCGCCGGACGGCCTGATCATCGTGCCGGTGCGCGGCTTGGTGCTGTTTCCCGGGACGGTGTTGCCGATCTCCCTCGGCCGTCCCCGTTCGGTCATGGCGGCGCAGCGAGCGGTCAGGGAGCAGAAGCCGGTCGGCGTCGTGATGCAGCGCAGCGCCGAAGTCGCCGATCCGCTTCCGATCGACCTGCATCGCATGGGGACGATCGCCAATATCGTTCGCTACATCACCGCGCCGGACGGCACCAACCATATCGTCTGTCAGGGAGAACAGCGGTTCCGGGTCGACGACTATCTGACCGGTTGGCCGTTCTTCGTCGCCAGAACGGAAAGGATTGTTGAGCCCACCCCGACGTCGAACGAGATCGAGGCCCGTTTCGTTCATCTCAAGGGTCAGGCGGTCGAGGCGATCCAGCTCCTGCCGCAAGCGCCGGCCGAATTGCTGGCGACCATCCAGGGCGTCGATGAGCCGGGCGTGCTCGCCGATCTCGTGGCGACCTTCATGGACGCGACGCCCGACGAGAAGCAGGAGATCCTCGAGACGGTCGACATCGGCGCGCGGATGGAGCGGGTCTCGCGGCTGCTCGCGCATCGGATCGAGGTGCTTCGGCTGTCGCAGGAGATCGGGCGGGAAACCAAGGCCTCGCTCGACGCCCGCAACCGTGAGGTCCTGCTGCGCGAGCAGATGGCGGCGATTCAGCGCCAGCTCGGCGAAACGGACGAAGGAAAGTCGGCCGAGATCGCCGAGCTCGGCAAGGCGATCGCCAACGCCCATATGCCGAAGGAGGTCGAGGACCAGGCGGGCAAGGAGTTGCGCCGCCTGCAGCGCATGCCGGAGGCCGCTGGCGAATACGGCATGGTGCGGACCTATCTCGACTGGCTGGTCGAGCTGCCGTGGGCGCTGCCCAAGGAGGCGCCGATCGACATCGCCGCGGCGCGGCGCATCCTCGACGAGGATCACTTCGGCCTCGAGAAGATCAAGCGCAGGATCATCGAATATCTCGCCGTTCGCAAGCTGGCGCCGGACGGCAAGGCGCCGATCCTGTGCTTTGTCGGGCCGCCCGGCGTCGGCAAGACATCGCTTGGTCAATCGATCGCCCGCGCGATGAACCGCAAGTTCGTCCGGGTCAGTCTCGGCGGGGTGCACGACGAGGCCGAGATCCGCGGCCATCGGCGGACCTATATCGGCGCTCTGCCAGGCAACATCATTCAGGCGATCCGCAAGGCCAAGGCCCGCGACTGCGTCATGATGCTCGACGAGATCGACAAGCTCGGCGCCGGCATTCAGGGCGATCCCGCCTCCGCGATGCTCGAGGTGCTGGACCCCGAGCAGAACAACACCTTCCGCGACAATTACCTGGGCGTGCCGTTCGACCTGAGCCGCGTCGTCTTCATCGCGACGGCGAATATGCTCGACACCATCCCCGGGCCGCTGCGCGACCGCATGGAGATCATCGCGCTAGCCGGCTACACGGCGAGCGAGAAGTTTCAGATCGCGCGGCGCTATCTTGTTCAACGCCAGTTGAAGGCCAACGGCCTTAAATCCCAGCAGGTCGAGCTGGCGGACGACGCGATCCGGGCGGTCATCGAGCATTACACGCGGGAGGCTGGCGTCAGGAACTTGGAGCGCGAGATCGGGCGGGCTTTGCGCCAGGTCGCGATGCGGATCGCGGAAGGCGAAAGCGGCCCGATCACGATTGCCGCCGATGATCTCCAGAGCATTCTCGGGCCCCCGCCGTTCGAGGACGAGGTGGCGATGCGGACCAGCGTCCCGGGCGTGGCGACCGGGCTCGCCTGGACGCCGGTCGGCGGCGACATTCTCTTCATCGAGGCGACCGCGACGCCGGGCGGGGGCAGGCTGATCCTGACCGGCCAGCTCGGCGACGTGATGAAGGAAAGCGCGCAGGCCGCGCTCTCTATCGTCAAGAACCGCGCCGGCTCGTATGGCGTCGACGCTGCGCGCTTCGAGAAGACCGACATCCACATTCACGTGCCGGCGGGCGCGACGCCGAAGGACGGCCCGAGCGCGGGGGTGGCGATGTTCATGGCGCTGGTCTCGCTTCTGACCGACCGCACCATCCGCAGCGACACCGCGATGACCGGCGAGATCAGCCTGCGCGGCCTCGTCCTTCCGGTCGGCGGCATCAAGGAGAAGGTCACCGCCGCGCACCGGGCGGGCCTGAAGCGCGTCATGCTGCCGGCGCGCAACCGCAAGGATTTCGACGACATCCCCGAGGAGGTGCGCGAGCAGATGACCTTCGTCTGGCTCGAGCGGGTGGACGATGCGGTCGCCTCGGCCCTGGAGCCGGCCAAGCCGTCGACGCCCGCGGCCCCGCCGGCCGCCGGCCGCGACGCCGTGTCGGCGTGATGACCGCGCGCGGCCGGCGCGCGCGCACAAGTTTACGCGAGTCAATCATTTCAGCGGCTTGAGTGCGCTTTCGCGCAACTTTGCAGCTCCCAACCGCCTCGTCCTGAGGCGCTCCAGAGCGCACTGGATTAACGGTGACACTTTACTCAACCCCTAATCTAACCCACGATCCGCGTGGCCGCTCCGCCGAACGGGGTCAGCGATCAAGGCCGAGGAGGATGAACCCGGGCGGCGCCGGTTGATTTGGGGGTTAAGTAAACTGTCACCGTATTGCCCGTATTGCCGTATTGCTCAACGCTTGCCAGCGCCTCGATCCAGCGTGAAGAGGAGTATGCGCACATTCTGATTATCTGTCAAGAAAATGTTTCGAACGGATTATCGAAACGCCAGGTCGATCTACAGATAGCAGCTGTGAAAAGACGGCGTGGAGTGGGTGATGATCCTAATCGTTTGAAGTGATTTCGTTTTTCTGCAGTGGAGAGACACACTTGCGGCGGCGCCGCGTGGATGGCCGCGTCAGGGCGCCGTTGTCGCCCGCCGCCTCGCCGCCGAAACGTCGGCGGGCGAAACAGCGCCCGGGTAAGAATTGCCGAAATGGGTGCGGACATAAGTGACGACGTCGGCGACTTGCGCGTCGCTCATCATGTCTCCAAGCGGCGGCATGCCGTTCAGCCCGCGAAGCAGCACACTTAGCATGAAGTCGGTCGAGACGAGCTTCTTGTCGGAAGCGAGCGACGGATAGGCCGCGGCCCCGACCGCGCCTTTCGCGTCCGGCTGATGGCAAGCGGCGCAAACATTGCGGAAGAGGCTCGCTCCGCCCTGTTCGCTGAATTCCCAGCCGCGACTCATCGCGCGGTTTGTCGCCGGGGCGTCCTCGGCCCCGACAGGCGCGCCGGCGGCCGCTGTAGCGATCAGCGCGATGGCGCACAGCGCGACCCGTCTCATGAGGCGACGACGCGCTTGTGCAGGCGCTGGATCGCGTCCAGCGCCGAGAGGATCGCGCCCTCCTGCCAGGCCGGAATGTAGGAGGCGTGCTCGCCGGCGAGCACGATCCGGCCGTCGATCTGGCAAAGGTCGTCATAATGCGCCTTGCGCGCCTCGTCTGACCAGTCGCCGGCGCAGCCGAGCGTGAACGGGACGCGGCTCCAGGCGACCGAGATTCCGTTCTCGAACTCGGCGCGATATTGCGGGTGAATCTCAGCGCCAAACTCGACCGCGCGCCTCACGCGCTCGGCCGGCGCCATCGCGGTGAACTCATAGGAGTTCGGCCCGTCGAACGTGTAGCCGCCGAGCAGGACGCCCTTGCCGCCCCCGTTGAGATTGGCGGATGGGTAGGAGATTTGGCGGATCGGCAGGTCGGTGTAGCTGATCCCGCCGAAGATGCGCTCGTCCTCCTCCCAGAACCGGCGCGAGAACTGCAGCCCGAACTTGACCGCCGACGCATAGGGAACGGCGTCGATCGCCGCCTTCATGCGCGGGGAGACGTCGATCGGAATCTGGCTCAGGATGCTGAGCGGAATCGCGCACACGCACCAGTCGGCCTTCACTTCGCGCAGCGTCCCGCCGGCGCCAACATCCTCGAACGCAATGACGACGCCGCTATCGTTCTGCCTGATGGCGACGACTTTCGCGCCGTACCGAATGCGATCGGGAATCTGCCGCGCGAAGGCTTCCCCGATCCTGCCCATGCCGCCAACCGGCTGGAACATGGTGGTCTGGAAATCGTAGCTGAGAAAATTCCGCAAGCTGCGCCACAGGCGCGACTGAAGAATGTCGTTGAGCGCGATCGGCTCGCCATCGACGGGCTCAGCGCCGAGGCCGCCACCGGGGTCCTTCGCGTAGCCGCGATGAGCCGCCGAAGCGGCGCCGGCCCGGTAGCGGAAGTGGTGATCGAGCGCGCCGAGCGAGCGCAGCGCCTCGAGCAGGATTTCCTGATCCTCCTTCGAAATCGCCTCGTCGAGCGCGCCCTTCTTCGTCGCCTTGGCGAGAAGCTCGACGACGCCGCCGTCATAGTCGGCCTTGATGTCGCGGATGCGCTTGGGCTTGCCGCCGAACGCATTCGTCGAATGCAAATAGGCGTTGTGGTTGAGCTGAATGAAAGGTTCGAGCGCGACCCCGAAACGGCGGCAATAGTCGAGAATCGCATAGTGGTGATAGGGAATGCGCCACGGCCCCGGATTGAGATAGAGGCCGGGATCGAACGCGCAGGTTTGCGTGGCGCCGCCGAGTTCGGTGAAGACGTCGCCGCCCCGGATCGTCCAGTTCCGCCCGCCGGCGCGGCGGTTGTATTCGAGCACGTTTACGGCGTAGCCCGCGCGCTCGAGCTCGATCGCCGCCGTCATGCCGGCGAGGCCGGCCCCCAGAATGACGACCGAGGCGCCTTTGGGATCGCCGTCGAGCTTGATCGGCCCCCGGTAGGGCGATTCCTCCGCATATCCGAGGCTGGTCATCACCCGATAGGCCGCCGCCCCGCCGACGCTCGAGCCGACGATCTCGAACAATCTTCGCCGGCTCAAGCGCGGCGCCGCCGCTTCGCTCATCCTTCCGTTCCATGCCCCGTCAGGAGGCATTGTCGCATCGTCCAGCGCGGCGCGCAAAGGGGCGAAGCCCGGGCCGATTACGCCCGCCGCTCGAACGCGGCCAGAACGTCGGTGAGCGGCCTCGCGTGGGCGAGCGTAAGATCAGCCGCGGCGGCGATGTCGTCGATCGACGCGCGCGGCAGACGGGCCGACGGATCGGGCGCGTCGCCGATCAGCGCGACGATGTGCGGGTCGGTCGGATACATCGGCGGCTTGCCGTTGGCGGCGCGGAAGACCTCGATCTTGGGGATGGGATCGCGCTTGAAGCCCTCGATCAGGACAAGGTCGACAGGCTTCAGCATGCGCAGAAGCTCCGCCAGCGACGGCTCGGGCGCGCCGCGCAATTCGCGCATCAGCGCGACCCGGTTGGCGGAAGCGACCAGCACTTCCTCAGCGCCCGCGGCGCGATGCTCATAAGAATCCTTGCCCGGCTGGTCGAGATCGAAATTGTGGTGAGCGTGCTTGATCGTCGAGACGCTGAAGCCTCGCCGGTTCAGTTCCGGGATGAGCTTGACGATCAGCGTGGTCTTGCCCGCTCCGCTCCATCCGGCAAAGCCGATCAAGCGCATGACGCAATCCTCCCCCGCTGCCATGTTGTCATTCCAGCGCAAGCGGGAATCCATTAGCCTCGGGAAAGCCTGTCTGGATGCCCGCGTTCGCGGGCATGACAAGTACCGCGCCGGCATCGTGGCGTCTCGCTGCGATTTTACGACATAGGCAAAACGCCCTTCGCAAGACTAAGATCGGCCGGCCCTCCAGCGTCGCCGCCGTGGACGGCAGGGTTGACCTCGCGGGAACTCGAGATGACCGACGCCGCCGACATTTTCGCCGCGTTCCGCTCCGAGGTTATGGCTGAGACGCCGCTGAGGCGCGCGATAACCGCGGCCTACCGGGCGCCCGAGCCTCAATGCGTGGCGCCGCTCATCGAGCTCGCGACCGCGAGTCCCGAAGAAGCCAAGCGCATCGAAGCGCTCGCGCGCTCGCTGGTCATAAAACTTCGGGCCAAGACCCGATCGAGCGGGGTCGAAGGCCTCATCCACGAATATTCGCTCTCCAGCCAGGAGGGCGTGGCGCTGATGTGCCTGGCCGAAGCGCTTCTGCGCATTCCCGATGCCGCCACGCGCGACGCGCTGATCCGCGACAAGCTCGCGCCCGGCGACTGGCGCGCGCATATCGGGCATAGCCCGTCGTTGTTCGTCAACGCCGCGACCTGGGGTCTGGTGATGACCGGCAGGCTGGTGACGACCACGAGCGAGCAGAGCCTCTCGTCGGCGCTGACCCGCCTGATCGCGCGCAGCGGCGAGCCGATCATCCGTGCCGGCGTCGACGTCGCGATGCGGCTCATGGGCGAGCAGTTCGTGACCGGCCGCACGATCGAGGAGGCGATCGGAAACGCTCATGAGCGCGAGGCGCGCGGCTTCACGTTCTCCTACGACATGCTGGGCGAAGCAGCGGTGACGGGCGAGGACGCCGCGCGCTATCTCGAGGAATACGAGCGCGCGGTCCACGCGATCGGCCGCGCCTCGCATCGCCGCGGCATCTACGAAGGGCCGGGAATCTCGATCAAGCTCTCGGCGCTGCATCCGCGCTATCAGCGAACAAAGCGCGTCCGGGTGATGAACGAGCTTCTGCCGCGCGTGAAGGGGCTGGCGGCGCTGGCCAAATCATACGACATCGGCTTCAACATCGACGCCGAGGAGGCCGACCGGCTCGACCTCTCGCTCGATCTCCTCGAGGCGCTGTCGCTCGACCCGGAGCTTAAAGGCTGGAACGGGCTCGGCTTCGTCATTCAGGCCTATGGCAAGCGCTGCTCGCCCGCCGTCGACTGGCTGATCGCTCTCGCGCGGCGCTCGGGCCGGCGCCTCATGGTCCGGCTCGTCAAGGGTGCCTATTGGGATTCGGAGATCAAGCGCGCGCAAGTCGACGGCCTCGACGGCTTTCCGGTGTTCACCCGCAAGGTCCACACCGATGTGAGCTACCTCGCATGCGCCCGCAAACTGCTCTTGGCGCCCGACGCGGTCTATCCGCAATTCGCCACACACAATGCTCAGACGCTTGCTTCCCTGCTCGTCTTCGCCGGCCCCGATTTCTATCGCGGGCAGTACGAGTTCCAGTGCCTGCACGGCATGGGCGAACCCTTGTACGAGGAGGTGGTCGGTCGCCACAATTTGGACCGGCCATGCCGGGTCTACGCGCCGGTCGGCTCGCACGAGACGCTGCTCGCCTATCTCGTGCGGCGCCTGCTCGAGAACGGCGCCAACACTTCGTTCGTCAACCGGATCGCGGATTCGAGCGTGGGCGTGGACGACCTCGTCGCCGATCCGGCGGCGATCGCCCGGACGATCCAGCCGATCGGGGCGCCGCACTTGAGGATCGCCGCGCCGCGCGATCTCTATGCGCCGGATCGGATCAACTCGCGCGGGGTCGATTTCTCCGACGAAGGACGCTTGGCCAAGCTCGCGGACGGCCTCGCCGCAAGCGCCGCGACGGCCTGGCGCGCCTTTCCGCCTGGCGCGGCGGAGGACGAGCCGGGCGAGCCGGTTAAGAACCCCGCGGACCAGAGCGACGTCGTCGGCTTCGTGCGTCACGCGCGCGCGGACGAAATCGCCGCGGCGCTCGAAATCGGCGAGCGCGCCGCGCCTGCCTTCGCGGCGATCGCGCCGAGCGAGCGCGCTGGCCTCCTGCGTCGCGCCGCCGATCTGCTCGAGGCGCGCAACGACGCGCTCGTCGGCCTCATCGTGCGTGAGGCGGGCAAGGCTTACGCCAATGCGGTCGGGGAAGTGCGCGAGGCGGCCGACTTCCTCCGCTATTATGCGCACGAGGCGGCGCGCACGCTTTCCCCCGGCTCCCCTGCCCCGCTCGGCCTGGTCGTCTGCATCTCTCCGTGGAACTTTCCGCTCGCGATCTTCACCGGCCAAATAGCGGCGGCGCTCGCGGCGGGCAATTCGGTGATCGCAAAGCCGGCCGAGGAGACGCCGCTGATCGCGGCCGAGGCGGTGCGGGTGATGCATGAGGCGGGCGTTCCACACAACGCGCTGCAGCTCATGCCGGGAGCGGGCGAAGTCGGCGCGGCGCTTGTCGCCGACGCCCGTGTCCAGGGCGTCGTGTTCACCGGCTCGACGCCGGTCGCGCGCGCAA
>Ga0335075_10012889_pt1 | contig 12607 bp, 13 predicted proteins | sample Lox_Sample_24_FD_206723 | JGI IMG/M metagenome (GOLD analysis project Ga0335075, IMG submission 206723) | Soil microbial communities from Loxahatchee National Wildlife Refuge, Florida, United States - Lox_Sample_2.4 | ecosystem: Environmental > Terrestrial > Soil > Wetlands | place: USA... | reverse complement strand
GTCGCGCCCGAGTCGCTGTCCGACCGGACCGCCGGCCGCTACATTCACCGCGACTACCAGGGGGCCGGAGTCCAGGACATGCTCACCACCTGGATACCGCTGGCCGACATCCCCGTCGAGCTCGGCGGCCTCGCCGTCCGGCCCGGCGGCCACCGGGACCGGCCGCGGCCGCCGCGCCTGCTGTCCGCGGGCGAGCGCGACTGGGCCACCGCCGACTACCGGCCCGGGGACGTGATCATCTTCCACTGCCTGACCCCGCACGCGGCTCTGCCCAACGTCGGCCGCCGGCTCCGGCTGTCGGGCGATTTCCGCTGGCAGCAGCCCGGCCGCCCGGTGCCGTCGGAGATGATCCTCGGGCCCGCGGGCCGGACGCCCGAGCTGTTCAGCCGCCTGCTCCGCCGCGAGCCGTGGTGGGAACCGGTCCCGGCCGGCCTCCAGCTCCGCCCGCGGGCCGAGCTGGCCGCCCTTCCGCCGGGCCCGTCACAGCTCTTCGCGGTCCACCCCGCCTGGCGTCGGGGCGTTCCCGATCGCCAGCGGTTAAGCTGATTTACGTGCTTCCCGCCCGCTAGCAGGCAGGTTGCCTGCTTCTCGCCTGATGGGACGGAGGAAGCGATGTCGATGACCGTGTCCAGGCCGGTCGGTGCGCTCCGATCGGGCGACCATGCGTGCCTGACCTTCGCCTCCGACGTCGAGCAGCGGGAAGCGGTGTCCCGATTCGTCGCCTGCGGCCTGGCCGGGCGGGAGAAGGTCTACTGCTTCGTCGACGCCGGCCTGGCCGCCGTACCCCAGTTCCTGCAGGCGGCCGGCGTTGCCGCCGGCCAGGCCCTCGATCGGGGCCAGCTGGTCATCCGCAGCGCCGAGGACGCGTACCTGCCCGACGGCGCGTTCGACCCCGGCGCGATGATCGCGCAGCTCCGCCTGCTGATTGACGCCGCCGTGGGGGAGGGGTACGCGGGCTTCCGGCTGGCGGCCGAGATGACCTGGATGCTCCGCTCCGGGCTGGACGCGGAGGCGATCGCCTCCTATGAGCGGATCGCCACCACGGTCTTCAGCGGCCGCCCGGGCTGCGCGATGTGCCACTATGACCGGCGGCGGTTCCCGGTCGGCCTGGCGGCGGCGGCCGAGGCCGCCCGCCCGCACGTCGCCACCGCCGACCCCCTGTACGCGGACGGGCTGCTGACGATGACGCCGGTCTACCAGCCGGCCGGATTGCGGGTGGACGGCGACATCGACCTGAGCAACGGGTGGGACCGCATCACCAGCCTGGTGATCGGGGCCCGATGACCGAGCCGACGACGCAGCCGCAGCCGCCCGGCCAGGGCGGCCTCCAGCACTCGGTGCTGCTGTACGACTCCGACGCCGAGTTCAGCGCCGCGATAGCCGCTTTCGTCAGCGAGGGCCTGGCGGCAAGCCAGCCGGCTCTGGTCGCGGCGCCCGGACCGCGGCTGGCCGCGCTCCGGGCCGCGCTGAACGGATCCGGCGACCCGGTGACGTTCGTCGACGTGAGCACCGTAGGCGCCAACCCGGCCCGCCTGATCCCCGCGTACCGGGAGTTCATCGATGCTCATCCCGGTCGCCGGCTCCGGATGACCGGGGAGCTGATGTGGCCGGGCCGCACGGCCGGCGAGGTCGCGGAGGTCACCAGGCACGAGGCCCTGCTCAACCTGGCCTTCGACGATGTGCCGGTGTCGATCCAATGCCTGTACGACGCCGGCGCCGTCGATAGCGCGGCCCTGGCCGACCTCAAACGCGCGCACCCGGTGGTCGTGCGGGCCGGCCAGCGGCACGCCAACGAGGACTACGCCGGTCCCGGGCTGGCCCCGTTCTGCGATCGGCCGCTGCCCCCGCCGCCGGCCGGCTGCATCCGCCGCGGCTTCGGCGACACGGATGACCTCCCGGCCGTCCGCGGGCACGTCCGCGACCAGGTTGCCCACTGGGGGTTGTCGAAGGCGCGCATCGCCGACCTCGTGGCCGCGGTGAACGAACTGGTCAGCAACGTTCTGGTGCACGGCGGCGGCCGGGGCGTGCTGCGGGTCTGGCGTGACGCCGCCGCCGGCACCGTGACCTGCGAGGTGGCCGGGCCCGGCCAGATCGCCGACCAGCTCGCCGGCCGCCGCTACGCGCCCGCCTCGGCCGGCGGCGCGCACGGCTTGTGGCTCGTCAACCAGCTCTGCGACCTGGTTGAACTGCGTTCTCACCGCAATCGGACCACGGTCCGGGTGCACCTGCGGGTGGACGGCCAGCCCGGCGCCGCAGCCTTACCAAGGCGGCTTCATAATGCGCGCACGCGCATTCGCCACGGGATTTGGCCGGCCGGCCCGCGGGTATTAAATCCTCGCGATTCCTCCCATAAAGCAAAATAGCTCTACGACCTACTGGATTCGTCTCGCCCCAGAGAGGAAATGCCGTGACCGTAGACGGCGTCCGTCAGCAGGCGCCAGGAAAGCCAGATCCGGACCACGTGCTCACCTGGCGGCAGCGCAAGATTCTGCAGGCCATTAGGGACTCCGTGCAGAAGCGTGGCTATCCGCCGTCGATGCGGGAGATCGCCGAGGCGGTCGGCCTTATCAGCACGTCGAGCGTTTCCTACCAGCTCTCGATTCTGGAGCGGAAGGGGTATCTGCACCGCGACCTCCGGCGGCCGCGCACAGTGGAGATCCATCTTCCGGGCCGCCCCGCCATCCGCCCCCAGCGGCCGGGCCGTACCGCCCCGCCCGAGACCGTCCACGTCCCCCTCGTCGGCCGGGTCCTTGCGGGCGGGCCGATCCTCGCCGCCCGGCAGGTCGAGGAGGTCTACCCGCTGCCGAGGAAGCTGGTCGGGGAAGGTCCCGTGTTCATGCTCCGGGTGACCGGCGACTCGATGATCAACGCGGCCATCGCCGACGGCGACTGGGTGGTCATCCACGTGCAGGAGACCGCGGACAGCGGCGACATCGTGGCGGCGATGATCGACGGCGAGGTGACGGTGAAGACGCTCAGCCGAAGCGGCGATCACGTCTGGCTGATGCCGCAGAACCGGAACTTCCTGCCGATCCTGGGCGACGCCGCCGCCATCATCGGCAGGGTGGTGGCGGTTATCCGCCAGGTCTGAGCTACGCGTCCCCGGTCACCCTGTCGCCTACCCCATCGACCCGCCCTGCCCCCGTGGCACAGCGCGTTCCGCTGACGCGGACGCCCCCGTTGACCGCGCTCATCGCGCCGCCTACGGTGACGATCGCCTGTCGTGAGGCACACCGAAGGGAAGATGTCATGACCGCTCTGCGGGTTGTCCAGTGGGCGACCGGGAACATCGGCGCCCGATCGCTGCGCGGCGTCATCGAGCACCCCCAGCTGACCCTGGCCGGGGTGTACGTCACGTCCGCCGCCAAGGCGGGCAAGGACGCCGGCGACCTCTGCGGCCTGCCCGCGACCGGGGTGACCGCCACCAACGACATCGGCGAGATCATCGCGCTCAACCCCGACTGCGTGCTCTACATGCCCGCCGCCTGCAACGTCGACGAGGTCTGCGCGCTGCTCGCGTCGGGCGCGAACGTCGTCACCACTCGCGGCGAGTTCCACCACCCCGCCAGCATGGATCCCGACGTCCGCGCCGCCGTCGAAACCGCCTGCCAGGCCGGCGGCGCGTCCATCCACTCGACCGGCTCAAGCCCCGGGTTCATCTCCGAGGCGCTCCCGATCACGCTCGCCTCCATCCAGCGGCGGCTGGACTCGCTCACGATCAACGAGTTCGCCGACCTGTCTAAGCGCGACTCACCCGACCTGCTGTTCAACCTCATAGGCTTCGGCGTGCCGCTGGCCGACTTCGACGTGCGCCGGTTCGGCTACGGCGCGATCTCGTACGGGCCGACGCTGCGGCACCTCGCCGATGCGCTCGGGATGCCGCTCGACTCGGTCGAGTCCGCCGGCGAGCTGGCCGCCGCCAGGGAGACGGTCCGCATCGCGGCAGGCCCGCTGGAGAAGGGCACGGTCGCGGCGCAGAAGATGATCGTGACCGGCATCAGGAAAGGCCGCCCGCTGCTCCGGTTCGCGGCCACCTGGTACTGCACCGACGTCATCGACCAGGACTGGGATCTGCGCGCGACCGGCTGGCAGGTCGTCGTCGACGGCGACGCGCCGCTCGACGTCGACATCCGCTTCGCGGTCCCGATCGAGCGGATGGGCGACGCGTCACCCGGCCTGACCGCCAACCGCGCCGTGAACGCCGTCCCGGTCGTCTGCGCCGCCCCGGCCGGCATCCAGACCACCGCCGCCCTGCCCCAGATCATCGCTGACCTCAGCTGACCCCCGGCTCCTCCCGCTGGCGGGCCTCGCGCACCGCCTGCCGGAGGGCCTCGCGCAGCGCGCGGATGGCCGGCTGCCCGGCCGCGCCCGCCCGGACCCCGGTGGTGAGCCGCCGGTGCGGCCGGCCGGCGATGCGCTGAATGCGGGCGTCGGGCCGGGGCACGGCCGACAGCAGCATCCCCGGGACGACCGAGGCGGCGTGCCCCCGCTCCGCCAGCAGGACCTCGAACAGCAGGTCGGAGCCCGCGTAGCGGACATCAGGCTCGAACCCCGCCTCCCGGCAGGCGTTGCGCGCCCACGCCCCCGGCGCGGTCGACGGCGGGTCGAGAATCCACGGCACGCCCGCCAGGTCCGCCAGCCGGAACGGCTCGCCCGCGGCGCCGGCGTCAACCGCGTACGGGCCGTGCGACGGCAGGACCAGGAAAAGCTCGTCCCTGGCGAGCAGCTGGGTGCTCGCGCCGGGCACCGGCGGCAGCGCGACCCCGGGGTACTCCTCCCCGATGACCAGGTCGAACTCGTGCGCGAGCAGTCCCTCGAACGCCGGTATGGCCTGCTCGTGGGTGATCTCGAGCCGCAGCCCCGGGTGCCGTTCGGCCAGCCGGGTCAGCACCGAGGGGATCAGCGCGAACAGCACCGACTGGAACGAGGCGACCCGTAGGGTGCCGCGCACCTCGGTCGACGCCGCCCGCAACTCGGCCTCCGCCTCCTCCAGCCGCTCCAGGATCGCCTCAGTGTGCGTGACGAGCAAGCGCGCCAGCGGGGTGAGCCGGACGCCGCGCCCGACCGGCTCGAGCAGCGTCACCCCGGTCTCGGTCTCGAGCTGGCTGAGCTGCTGTGAGATCGCGGACGGGCTGTAGGACAGCGCCCGGGCGACGGCGGCGAGGGTGCCGCGCCGGTCCAGTTCGCGCAGCAGCCGCAGGCGGTACACGTCGAGCATGAGCGGACTCGGCCTCCCTCGGCACACCCGCCAAACATTGATTAATTCTGCTTACCATTATTGACCGAAAACCATCGCTGGACGAACCAATCGGTCGTCGGTGACTGTAGAGGTATGACCACCTCGGCCCCGCCCGCAGCAGCCCTCCCTCAGCCCCCGCGCCCGGCCAACCGCAGCGCCCAAGGCCACGGCCAAGGCCAAGGCAGCGGCGCCGGCGGCACGACCGGGCGCCCGGAGACGGCGGTGCTGCTCGTGCTCGGTTCGTGCACGTCGTTCCAGTTCGGCGCGGCGCTGGCGACGCGCCTGTTCCCGGTCACCGGCGCGGTCGGCGCGACCCTGCTCCGCCTCGGCCTGGCCGCGATCGTGCTGCTCGCGATCACCAGGCCGCGCGTTCGCGGCTGGAGCAAAGCCCAGTGGCGATCGGTCATCCTCTACGGCGTCAGCCTGGCCGGGATGAACGGGTTCTACTACGCCGCCCTCGCCCGGCTGCCGCTCAGCGCGGCGGTGACGATCCAGTTCCTCGGCCCGCTCACCCTCTCGGCGGCGCTTTCCCGCCGCTGGCGCGACGGCGGCTGGATCGTGCTCGCGCTGCTCGGCGTCCTCACCCTCGGCCTGGCCGACCGCCACGGCGGCGGCAGCGCAGGCGGCGGACTCGACCCGGTCGGCGTCGCGCTGGCGCTGGTCTCGGCCGCGTTCTGGGCGCTCTACATCGTGGCCGGCTCGCGGGCCGGCGCCGCCGTCCCCGGCCGCAGCGGGGTGGCCGTCGCGATGACCGCGGGCGCCCTGGTCCTGCTGCCGTTCGGCGCGATCGGCGCCTCGCACGTGGCCGGCCGCCCGGGCCCGATGCTGCTTGCGTTCGGGGTCGCCATGCTCGCCTCGGTCGTGCCCTACACGCTCGAGTTCGCCGCCATGCGCCGCGCCCCCCGGCGGGTTTTCGGCATCCTGCTCAGCCTCGACCCCGCCCTCGCGACGCTGGCCGGCTGGCTGCTGCTGCGCCAGCACAGCTCGCCGGTCGCGATCGCTGCGGTCGCCGTCGTCATCACCGCCAGCGTCGGCTCGACCCTGAGCGCCTGATCCCGCCCTCCCGTCCGAGGTTCCCCGACGGCGACGTCGGCGTCGTCATCAGCGTCCGCGATCCGGCCCGAGGGCCGCCGATGAGTCCGGCGCCGTCGGCTCGTCATTACCCGTGAGAACCGCGCGAGAGGGGACCCTCATGGAGACCGCCACGTCCGCCGACGGGACCGTGATCGCCTACGACCGGGTCGGCGACGGTCCGGCGCTGATCGTCTGCGTCGGCGCGTTCTGCGCCCGCGCCACGTTCGTCGCGCCGCCCGACCTGACCCGCCAGTTCACCGTGGTCACCTATGACCGCCGTGGCCGCGGCGACAGCGGCGGCATCGGGGACGGCTGGCCGGTCGCGGCGGAGCGGGAGTACGAGGACCTCGCCGCGGTCGCGGCCGGCGCCGGCGCCGGCGCCCCGTTCGTGTTCGGCCACTCGTCCGGCGCGGCGATCGCACTGCGGGCCGCCGCGGCCGGGCTGCCGGTGGCCGGCCTCGTCGCCTACGAGGCGCCGTTCGCCAACGACGAGACGCCGCCGCCAGGCGCCGACCCGGCCGGGCACATCCGCGACCTGGTCGCGGCCGGCCGCAGCGGCGAGGCGGTGGTGTTCTGGATGGCCGACGTCGTCCGCGTCCCCGGTCTGACCCGGGAGCAGCTGGACGGCGCCCCCTGGGTGACGGCGCTTGAGCCGTTCGCGCCCACCCTGCCCTACGACCTGGCCGTCACCGAGGGCGGGCTGCCGGCCGCCGAGCTGGCCAAGATCGCCGCCCCCGTCCTGATCCTCGGCGGCGGCGACAGCCCCGCCTGGTTCCGCCGGTCGGTCGCGGAGCAGGCCGCCGCGATTCCCGGCGCGCAACTGCGCATGCTTGACGGGTTCGGCCACAACGCCCCGCCCGAGGTCATCGCCCCGATCCTGACCGGCTTCTTCGGCTGAGGCCCGCTCCCCCGATCAATTCAAGATCTCAAATCCGTCATCCCGAACGGACCTCGGCGCCGCTGGCCCCGCCCGCTGTCCCTGGTGCCGTGAGTCGCCGCTGCCATCACCAGAAACAACACCTCGACATATGTAGGCTATATATGTAGGATTGGCCCCGTGAAGCTAACCGGGCCGCTGGAGCGGGTGCTGAGAGTGCTTGTCGCCGACCCGTCCGCCCAGCATTACGGCTACGACCTGATGAAGGCCGCGCGGCTGCCAAGCGGCACCCTGTACCCGATGCTGGCCCGCCTGCAGCAGGAAGGCCTGGTCGACTCGGAGTGGGAGGAGCCGCGGCAGGACGCCGGCGGCCGGCCACCGCGCAAGTACTACCGGCTGACCGCGGAGGGCGCCCGGGTCGCCCGCCTCGAGCTCGCCCGGGCGGCGGCCGTGCCCCGCCCGTCGCGGCACGTGGCGGCGCGGCCGGCCCACGACACGCCCGGGAGCGCGTGGTGAGCGGGACCCGGCCGGTGCAGCGGATCGCCGAGCGGCTGATCCGGTCCGCGTGCAGCCGGCTGCCGGCCGACGTCCGGGCCGAGCGGTTCCGTGAGTGGACGGCCGAGCTGCCCGCGATCCTGGACGATGAGAGCATCCGCCCGTCCTGGCTGCGCGGGCTGCGGGCGCTGGCCTTCTGCGCCGGCGTCTCCCGGGCGGCCAGGCGGCTGAGCCAGCCGGCCCCGGCCGGCTCCCGGCCGGGCAAAAACCCCCGGTGGCGGTCCGGCGCGCCGCGGACCCGGCCGAGCGACGCGGTCGTCCGCGTGGCCATCGGGATCGGCGTCTACCTCGTGGTGGTGGCCGCCGCCGTTGGGCTCCTGGCCACGCGTCCCGATCACCGCGGCTGGCCGTTCCTGCTGCTGGTAGCGGCCGGGGTCGGGTTCGACGGCTACTGCCTGGCCGATATCGCCCGCGCCGGCCAGGTGCGCTACCTGCCCAAGTGGGGGTGGGCGCTGGTCTGCCTGGCCCAGACGCCGGCAGGCGGCATCGCCTACCTGTGCGCCGGCCGGGTCGGCCGGGCACGGTCGGCCCCGCCCGGCCCGGCGCCGCGGCCATGATCGAGCTGCGCGGGCTCACCAAGCGGTTCGGCGCCGTCGCCGCCGTCGATGATCTCAGCTGCACGGTGCAACCGGGGCGGGTGACCGGCTTCCTCGGCCCGAACGGCGCCGGCAAGACCACAACGATGCGCATTATCCTGGGACTGGCCGCCCCGACCGCGGGCACGGCGCTGATCGGGGGCCGCCGTTACCAGCGGACCCTCCGGCCGCTCCGGCAGGTCGGCTCGGTGCTCGACGCCACCGCCCTGCACGGCGGGCGCACCGCCCGCGACCACTTGCTGTCGCTGGCGGTCAGCAACGGCATCGGCCGCGCCCGGGTGACGCAGATGCTGGAGCTGGCCGGCCTCGCCGCGGTCGCGGCGCAGCGCGTCGGGGGGTTCTCGCTCGGCATGAAGCAGCGCCTCGGTATCGCCGCCGCGCTGCTCGGGGAGCCGCCGGTGCTGCTGTTCGACGAGCCGGTCAACGGACTCGACACCGACGGCGTCCGCTGGATCCGCCTGCTGCTGCGCCAGCTCGCCGCCGACGGCCGCACGGTCCTGGTGTCGAGCCACCTGATGAGCGAGATGGAGCTGACGGCCGACCACCTGATCATCATCGGACGCGGCAGGCTGCTGGCCGACCTGCCCGCCGACCGGCTCACCAGGTCAAGCGCGCGGGCCAACGTGCTGGTCAGGTCCCCGCGGGCCGACGACCTGGCGACGCTGCTGACCGCCGGCGGCGGCTGCGTAAAACGCGAGGACGGCGGCGGGCTGGCGGTGACCGGCCTGGACGCGCCGGCCATCGCCGACCTGGCGGCGGCGAACGGCATCGCCGTGCACGAGCTGGCGTCGCGGCAGCCGTCCCTCGAGCAGGCCTACCTGGACCTGACGGCCGCCAGCGCCGACTTCCGAGCCGGAGCCCTGGCAGGCGAATCCGGGGCAGGCCGATGACGCCGGCTCAGCTCCAGTCGGCTCAGCCGCAGGCGCCCTCGCCGGCGGCCCGCGCGCGTGACATCGTCGCATTCGAGTGGACCAAGCTTCGCTCGGTCCGCTCGACCTCCATCACGCTGCTGGTCGCGGCGGTGGTGACCGTCGGCGCCAGCGCCGTCGTCGCGCGCGCCGTCGCGTCGACGCCCACGCCCCCGCCGGGCGCCTTCTCGGCGCTGAGCGTGAGCTTCCTGGCCTACGCCGAGTACGCCGTGATCCCGGTCAGCGTGCTGGCCGTGCTGCAGTTCAGCTCCGAGTACAGCAGCGGCCTGATCCGCACCACCTTCGCCGCCGTGCCGCAGCGCTGGACGGTGCTGGCGGGCAAGGCGGCCGTCGTCGGCGCGGCTGCCCTGGTGATCGGCGAGGTGCTGGCGTTCGGGTGCTTCGCGCTCGTCCAGGCGATGCTGTCCGGCCGGCACCGGGGGCTGTCCCTCGCCCAGCCCGGCGTGCCCGGGGCCGTGCTCGCGGCCGGGTTCGTGCTGTGCGCCTGCGCGCTGACCGCGCTCGGCCTGGCCGCCATCATCCGGCACACCGCAGGCGCGATCACCGCCGCCCTCGCGGTCATCTACCTGATCGCCGGCCTGTGCCTTCCGCTGCCGTCGTCCTGGAAGGCCGACGTCGGCCGGTTCACCATCGCATTCGCCGCCTTCCAGGTAACAGCGCTGCACCCCCAGGCGGGCCTGTTCTCTCCGACCGGGTCGATGCTGGTGCTCGCCGCCTGGCCGGCCGCGACCCTGCTGGTCGCGGGCCTGGTGATCACCCGCCGCGACGCCTGATCAGCCGTCGCGGCGTCTGATCAGCCCGTCCATGGTCCGGGGCTCGGACGGGGCCGGCGTCGGGGTAACCGGCGGACTGCGGCCTGCGCGCGGTACTGCGCGACGGCGGCCTCGCAGACCGCCCGCACCGGCCAGCCCAGGGCCCGGGCGGCTGCTTCCGCCTCGGCCAGCTCTGCCGTCGCCGTTCCGAGCCTCGCCAGGCCATCGGCGGGGCCGGCCACCTTGACGGTCACGACCTGGCCGCCGCCCGGGGGTCCCACTTCCACCGCCACCGACGTCCGGGCGGCGGTCAGCCGGCTCATCCGGGACCAGCGGACGCCGAGCGTCCCGGTCTGGGCGAAGATCGCGGCCACCACCGCGCGACGGACCGGTTCGGCGCACAGAGCGGTGAGGACCTGCCCCGGGCGGCCGTGCCGGCCGATAATCGGGGTGCACCAGCAGTCCCAGGCGCCGGCCGCCCGCACCGCCTGCAGGACCGAGGGCCACAGCCGGGGGTCGAGGTCATCGACCGTGCTCTCGACGACGGTCACGTCACCCTCGCGCAGATCCTGCTCCGCGCTGGACTCGCCCACGACCACCCGGGTGATGTTGGGCCGGTCCGGGGTGTCGCGGCCGCCGCCGCCGGTGCCCACCGCCCGTACCGTCATGGCCGGGAGGCCGCCCGGTGCGGCCGCCGCCGCGAGCAGGGCCGCACCGGTCGGGGTGGTGCGCTCGCCGGTCAGGTCGCCGCCGGCCAGGTCCAGGCCGGCCGCGGCGGCGATGCGGAGCACGGCCGGGGCCGGCAGCGGCAGGCGGCCGTGCTCGCTGGTGACGAATCCGCTGCCGGCCGCCAGGGCCGAGCAGCGAACCACCGCGCCCGCCCGCAGCAGCCCGAGATCCTCCAGTGCTGCCGCCGACCCCACCACGTCGGCCATGGAATCGAAGGCGCCCACCTCGTGGAAGTGCACGTCCTCGGGCGGTTCGCCGTGCACCGCCCCCTCCGCCTCGGCCAGCAGCCGGAAGACCCGGGTGGCGAGATCCTTCGCGGCCGGGCCGAGGTCACTGTCGCCGACGTGCCCGAGCACGTCGGCGAGGTGCCGTTGGCGATCGGCCGCCGACGGCTTGACGATCACGGCCCGCAGGCAGGCGAGGCCGCCCCGGCGGGCGGCCTCGGTCCGCAGCCCGAGACCGGGAACGCCGAGCGAGGCAATGGCCGCGCTGACCCGCTCCCCGTTGGCGCCCGCGTCGAGCAGCGCGCCGAGCAGCATGTCTCCCGCCACGCCGGCGGTCGCGTCGACGTAGGCGGCGGGCGGCCGGTCAGTCATCGGTGAACCGCGTTGATGATCTTCGCGGCGAGCGCGGCCGCCCCGAACCCGTTGTCGATGTTGACCACGGCCAGGCCCGGGCTGCAGGACGCGAGCATGCTGGCCGCCGCGGCCAGGCCGCCCGCGGCGACGCCGTAGCCGACACTGGTCGGCACGCCGATCACCGGCGCGCTGACGAGCCCGGCGACCACACTCGGCAGGGCGCCGTCCATCCCGGCCACCACCACCACGCACTCGGCCGCGCGCAGCTCGTCGAGCCGGGACAGCAGCCGCCCGAGCCCGGCCACGCCCACGTCGGCCAGGACCTGCGCCCCGACGCCGAGCACGGCCAGCGTCGCCGCGCACTCGCCGGCCACCGTCAGGTCGGTGGTGCCGGCCGTCACCACCAGGACGCTGCCGCGCGCGGGCGGCAGCGTCCCGACCGCGAGCGTCCCGGCCACGTGATCGGCATGCACGGTATCGCCAGGGAACCGGGCGGCCGCCTCGTCGAGGACCCCCGCCGGGCAGCGCGTCGCCAGGGCCGGCGCCTCAGGATCGTGGGCCCGCAACTCGGCCAGCAGCGCGAAGATCTGCTCGGGCGTCTTTCCTTCGCCGAAGACCACCTCAGGGACGCCGGTCCGCCGTCGGCGATCGACGTCAAGCAGGGCGAACTCGCCAAGCGGCACCCCCGCCGGGGTGCCGGCGCCCTCAGCGGGCATGGCCGACCGGCGTGACGTCGAGGTTGAGCGAACCGGACCGCAACGGCCCCTCGTCGATCTCCGCGCGCCGGTATCCGGCCGCCAGCACGCAGGCCAGCACCGCCGCGTGCTCGTCCGGGTCCGCCGCCCGCGGCAGCTCCGCCGCGCCGAGCTGCACCCGGCCGAGGTCACCGAAATGCCGCACCCGCAGTTCGCGGTACCCCCGCTGCTTCAGGCTCAGCTCGGCCCGGTCGACCTGCGCCAGCACGTCGGCGCTGACCGCGGTGCCGTACGGCAGCCGCGATGCCAGGCAGGGCGACGCGGGCTTATCCGCGCTCGGCACCCCCAGGCGCCGCGCCAGCGCCCGCACCTGGTCTTTCCCCACCGACGCCTCGAGCAGCGGATGCAGGACACCGTGCTCGGCCGCCGCGCGCAGCCCGGGCCGCCAGTCACCGGTGTCATCGGCGTTGGCGCCGGACAGCACGGCAGCGAACCCGCGGCGCCGGGCCAGCGCCGCCAGCCGCTCGTACAACTCGGTTTTGCAGTGGTAGCAGCGGAAGCGGTCGTTGCGCCGGTAGTCGTC
>Ga0335075_10012888_pt1 | contig 12608 bp, 10 predicted proteins | sample Lox_Sample_24_FD_206723 | JGI IMG/M metagenome (GOLD analysis project Ga0335075, IMG submission 206723) | Soil microbial communities from Loxahatchee National Wildlife Refuge, Florida, United States - Lox_Sample_2.4 | ecosystem: Environmental > Terrestrial > Soil > Wetlands | place: USA... | reverse complement strand
TCACCGCGTGCACATGCCGCTGGCCGGACGACTGCGCGCGGCCTGGCACGTGCCGGGACGGCTGTTCTCGGTCAACACCGCCACCGCCGCACGCGTGCCGGGCCTGTTCGCCCGCAACGAGCGCGTGATCTGCGCCTTCGAGGGTGAGTACGGCTGCTTTGCCGTGATCCTGGTCGGCGCGCTGTTCGTCGGCAGCATGAGCACCGTCTGGCACGGGGAGATCACGCCCTGGCGCGCAGCGAACCGGCGCGCAGCGCACGCGCGCGCGGCGCACGGACCGGCGCTTGCCGGCGCCGCGGCGCGCACGCCCTGGGATGTGCATCCTCTGGATACACCCGCGGCCGACGGCATGCTCGCGGCCGGCTCGGAGCTCGGGCGCTTCAACATGGGCTCCACCGTCATCGTGCTGTTGCCCGCCGGCAGCGCGCACTGGGATGAGACACTGTGCCGCACGGGCCAGAGCTGCCGCGTCGGCCAGGCACTCGGCGCAGTCACGGGGGCGGCGGCGCGCACCGGCGGCGCCGCTGAGCTGCTGGCGCTGCCTGGGGCCGGCCCGGCGTGACCAGCCCCGGCGAGACCAGCCCCGGCCTGACCGATATCCACTGGCGTCCGGGCGCCAGCCTCCACACGCTGCGCTTGCGCGCACAGCTGCTCGGGCAGGTGCGCGCCTTCTTCGCCGCTCGCGCCGTACTCGAGGTCGACACTCCGCTCCTGGTGGGGCATGCGGTCACCGACCCGCATCTGCACTGCGCCGAAGTGCGCCTGCCCGGCCGCGCGGGCAGCCTCTATCTGATCAGCTCGCCCGAATATGCGATGAAGCGGCTGCTCGCGGCCGGCAGCGGTGACATCTACCAGATGAGCCATGTGTTCCGCGGCGATGAAAGCGGGCGGGTGCACAACGCGGAGTTCATGCTCATCGAATGGTACCGCCTGGGCTGCTCACTGCACGCGCTGATGCACGAGACCGCGCAGCTGGCGGCGCAGCTGCTCGATCTGGCTGACAGCTCGCCCGAACTGGTGAGCTATACCGAGGCCTTCGAGCGCCATGCCGGCGTCGATCCACTGCGGCTCGATGAGCACACGGCGCGTTCCCTGGCCCGCTCGCACGGTTTGGACCGGCTCGCCGCGGAACGCTTTACGCTCGGCGAGCTCACGGACTGGCTCATGGGCGCTGTCATCGGACCGCAGCTCGGGGGCAAGCGGCTGTGCTGCCTGCATCACTACCCCGCCTCGCAGGCATCCCTGGCACGTCTGGATCCGGCCGATGCGCGCTTCGCGCTGCGATTCGAGCTGTACTTCCGTGGCGTGGAGCTCGCGAACGGTTTCGAAGAGCTCGCCGACCCGCTCGAGCAGCGTGCGCGCTTCGAGATGGATCAGCGTGAGCGCCAGGCCCGCGGCCTGCCGCTGCATGCGATCGATGAGCGACTGCTGGCGGCGCTGCACAGCCCACTGCCTGCCGCAGCCGGCGTCGCCCTCGGCTTTGATCGGCTGCTGCTGCTGCGCACCGGTGCCGCCTCGCTCGATCAGGTCATGCCCTTCACACTCGAGCGCGCCTGACGCGCGCCGCGCGGGCGCTATTGCTTGGCGCGCGAGATGTACGAGGCGGTGCGCGTATCGACGCGGATCACTTCGCCTTCGTTGATGAACAGCGGCACGCGCACCACGGCACCGGTCTCGAGCTTCGCGGGCTTCTGACCGCCGGTGGCGGTGTCGCCGCGCACTCCGGGGTCGGTTTCCACCACCTTCAGCTCGATGTGCGGCGGGGGCGTCACGACAATCGGCACCCCATTCCACAGCGTCACGATGCACACAGTGCCGTCCTTGAGCCACTGCGCATTCTCACCGACCACGTTCTTGCTGGCGGCGTGCTGCTCGAAGTTCTCGGGCACCATGAAATGGAAGAACTCGCCGTCGCTGTAGAGGTACTGCATGTCGACGTCCATGACGTCGGCCGCCTCGACACTCTCGCCGGATTTGAAGGTGCGCTCGATGACCCGTCCGGTCTTCAGATTGCGGATGCGCACGCGGTTGAAGGCCTGCCCCTTGCCGGGCTTGACCATCTCGTTCTCGACGATCGACCAGGGGTCACCGTCGATGATGATGCGCAGACCCGACTTGAACTCGTTGGTCGAATAGCTGGCCATTTCTTTTCCGCCGGTTCTTTTCCGTCGAGGTTGGCCGCACAATGACGGCCTCCCAAAAAGGGCGCGTATGATAACGGCATCCCCCCCGACCCGCCACCCGCAGCCACGGCGAGAGCCGCATCACCCGCCGCAGCGGCCGGACGACACCGCGGCCTCCGCCGTGTCCTGGCAGCGCGAGCTTGCCGCGGCGATCGAGGACCCGCTCGAGCTCTGTCGCCTGCTGCAGCTCGACCCCGCCGTCGCGTTGGCCGGGCTGGGCGCCGCCCAGGGCTTTCGGCTGCGCGTGCCCCGTGGCTACGTCGCGCGCATGCGGCGCGCGGATCCCAACGACCCGCTGCTGCGACAGGTACTGCCGCAGGCGGCCGAGCTCATCGAGCGCAGTGGCTACTGCTCCGATCCGCTCGCCGAGGCCGACAGCCGCCGCGCTCCGGGCCTGCTGCACAAATACCACGGCCGCGCGCTGCTGCTGACCACGGCGGCCTGCGCGGTTCACTGCCGCTATTGTTTCCGGCGCGAGTATCCGTATGGGGAGGTACAGGGTCCCTGGCTCACCGAGGCGCTCGACATCATTCGGCAGGATCCCTCCATCGAGGAGGTCATCCTCTCCGGCGGCGACCCGCTGACGCTCGCCACCGCACGGCTACGGCGTCTGACCGGGCAGCTCGCCGAGATGCCGCACGTGCGCAGGCTGCGCCTGCACACGCGCACGCCGATCGTACTGCCCGAGCGGATCGATGAGTCCCTGTGCCGCTGGCTCAGCGCACTGCCCTGGCCCGTGGTGTTCGTGCTGCATGCGAATCACGCGCGCGATGTCGATGCGCAGGTGCGTATCGCCCTGCAGCGCCTGCGCGCGAGCGGCGCGACGCTGCTGAATCAGGCCGTGCTGCTGGCAGGCGTGAACGACAGCGTCGAGGCCCTGCACGGGCTGTCCGAAGCGCTGTGGGAAGCGGGCGTTTTGCCCTACTACCTGCATCTGCTCGATCCTGTGCGCGGCACGGCGCACTTCGCTGTCGATGAGCGGCACGCTCGTGAGCTCATGGCGGGCCTCGCCGCGCGTCTGCCGGGCTATCTGGTGCCGCGTTTGGTGCGCGAGAGCGCCGGTGAGCCTGCCAAACGTGTCATCGCGCCGGCCGCCTGGTCCACCGAGCGGGATGCGCTTCACAGCCCGCGCAGGGGCGAATGCTAGAATCCGGCCGCTCTCGGAGGGATTTTGAACGACACCACGGCTGTTCCACTGATCGTGCACAGCGCCACGCGCGATCCCGTGGAGGCCCTCAATAGCCTGCTGCGCCGGGCCGGCATGGCCGCGCATTGCACCTGGATCCCCGCGCTGCAGGACATTCCCGATGCGCTCGAGCAGCTCAATCCGGAACTGCTGCTGTGCTATCCGAGCAGCGCCCAATCGGTGCAGGCGCTCGCCCAGGCGCGCGACCAGGTCTCGGGCATCCTGCCGCTCGTGGTCATCCGCGAGAGCGTGGATGAACAGCGCATCGCCGAGGACATGGCCCAGGGGGCGCGCGACACCGTCTCGCTGCAGGAGCCGCAACGGCTGCAGGCGGTCATCCGGCGCGAACTGCATGCCTTTCGCCTCGAGCGCACACTCAATGCAACGCTGCGTGCCTCGCAGGACTATCGCAGCCAGCTCGAGGTGGTGCTTCAGCGCTCCAACGATGCCATCGCGCAGGTGCAGGAGGGCATCCTCGTGGATGCCAATGCCTCCTGGCTCGAGCTGTTCGGCTTCGTGGAATCCGCCGGGCTGGTCGGTCAGCCGGTCATGGACCTGTTCGACGACGCCACCCAGGCGCCACTCAAGGCGGCGTTGACGGCCTGCCTGCAGGGGCACTGGAGCAACCACCCGCTCAAGGCCGGCGCCGTGCTCGGCGACGGCTCGGTGGTCCCGCTGACGCTGACGCTTGCGCTGGGCGAATACGATGGCGAGCCGAGCGTGCGGCTCATCGTGGCGGCGCAGAAACGCGACGACGAGCAGCTCGCGCGCGAGCTGGAAGCGGCGGTGCAGAGCGATCCGGGCACGGGCCTTCCGACCCGCCGCCACCTGCTCACGGCGCTGCAGGACCGGCTGCAGAAACCGGTCGCCGGCGGCCTGCGCTACCTGGCGGCGGTGCGACCCGACAAGTTCGCCGGCATCGAGCGCGACGTCGGCGTGCTCGCGAGCGAGCAATTCCTCATTGCCTTTGCAAACATCGTGCGCTCGCTGCTCGGCCCGCACGATCTCGCCGGACACTTCGGCGGCACGACGCTGCTGCTGCTGCTCGAGCGAGGCAATCAGCGCGACCTCGAAGCCTGGTGCGAGAGCCTCATCGATCGCGTCGGCCGCCAGCTCTTCCAGGCCGACAAGCATACCCTGCACGCCACCTGCACCATCGGCATCGGCGTCGTGCCACTCGCCAAGCCCGACCTGAACGCCGCGGTGCTCGATGCGCTCGAGGCCCTGCGTCGTGGCCGAGCGCAGGGTGGCAACCAGATGATGACGGTGGACCGCGCCGACAATGACACGCGCGTGCAGGCCTACGATCAGATCTGGGTCAAGCACATCAAGGCGGCGCTCATGGAGAACCGCTTCCGGCTCAATCAGCAGCCGATTGCGGCGCTCGGCAGCGGCAAGCAGAAAATGTTCGACGTGGCCATCCGCATGCTCGACTCACAGGGCAAGGAGGTGCTGCCCTCGGAGTTCCTGCCGGCTGCGGCCCGCAACGATCTGCTGAAGAACATCGATCGCTGGGTCATCGGCGCCTCGCTCTCCTTCGCCGCCAAGCGCAAGCCCGATCTGCTGTTCGTGCGTCTCTCACGCGACAGCGCCCTGGACAGCTCGCTGCTGCCCTGGCTCGAGCTGCAGTTGAAATCGACGCACGCCGAAGCGCAGCGACTGTGCCTGCAGATCACCGAGGAAGTCGCCGCCAAGCAGGTGCAGCAGACGCAGCAGACTCTCAAGGCGCTGCGCGAGCGCGGCCTGCGCGTCGCGCTGGAGCATTTCGGCACCGGCCGTGACTCGCAGAATCTGCTGAACACGCTGCCGCTGGACTTCGTCAAGATCGACGGCTCGCTGATGCAGGGCCTGGCGGGCAGCCCCGAGCTGCAGCAGCGTGTGCGCGCGCTCGTGGCCGCAGCCCGCAGCCGCAATGTGCAGACGGTGGCCGAGCGCATCGAGGATGCCAACACGATGGCCGTGGTCTGGCAGCTCGGCGTGCAGCACATCCAGGGCTACTTCGTGCACGCGCCCGAAGAGGTCGTGCTGAAGTCGTGAGCATCGCCGCGCGCCCGGTCGCGCTTGCCGCCGCGCTTGCGCTCGGCTGGCTGGGCGGCTGCAGCGGCGCGCCTCCCGATGGGTCAGCGCCCGCCGCCCTCCAGGTGGGTAGCTCGCCCGCGAACGATCAGCAGCTCGCACGCACGCTCGATGATGAGCCCCGATCGCTCGACCCCGCCCTGGCGACCGATCAGCCCGCCGCACGCGTGCTGGATGATCTGTTCGAAGGCCTGACGACGGTCGACGTGGGCGGGCGCATCGTGCCGGGCGTGGCCGCCGCCTGGCAGCAGAGCGCCGATGGCCTCACCTGGACCTTCCACCTGCGAGGCGATGCGCGCTGGTCCAACGGCGCGCCCGTGACGGCGCAGGACTTCGTCTACGCCTGGCAGCGCGTGGTCGATCCGCACACCGGCTCGCAAGCGGCGCAGAATCTCTCGCCCATCCGCAACGCCCCGCAGATCGCCTCCGGAGAGGCGCCCGCGCAAACCCTCGGCGTCGAGGCACTCGATGCGCGCACGCTGCGCGTGCATCTGGTCGGTCCAACTCCCTACCTGCTGGAACTGGTGTCCCAGCCATACCTCTATCCGGTCTACGCCCCAACGGTGCAAGCGTACGGTGACGCGTGGACGAGACCTGCACACCTGGTGTGCAATGGTCCATTCGAGCTCGCTGAGCGCATCATCGGCAATCGCATCACGCTGGTGCGCAATCCGCGCTACCGGGATGCCGCGCAGGTGCGCCTGCAGCGCGTCGTCTACTACGTGCTGCCCGACCGCAACGTGCAGGTGCAGCGCTACCTTGCCGGCGAGCTGCAGTGGACCGATTCCTTCGCCGCCAACGAATATGCCTATCTGAAGGGCCACCTCGGACGCCAGGTCGTCAATGCCCCCTACCTCGGCATCTACAAGCTCGACTTCAATTTCGATCTGCCGCCGTTCCGGGACAACTGGCCGCTGCGCGAGGCGCTGGTGCTGGCCATCGATCGCGAGCCGCTGGTGCATGCGATGCGCCCTTTCTATCAGCCGGCGTACACACTGATGCCGCCGCTTCCGGGCTACACACAGCCGCAACCGGCCTGGACGCATCTGTCCACGGCGGCGCGCCATGCGCTCGCGCGCGAGCTCTACCATCGCGCCGGCTACTCCGACGCCTATCCGCTGCGCGTGGACCTCGACACCTCGGTTCAGGGCGCCGACGAGCGCCACTTCTACGAGGCGGTGGCTGCCAGCTGGCGCAGCATCCTTGGCGCGCGGGTGCAGGTCGATGAGCGCGAGTTCAAGGTGCTCATCCAGGATCGCGAGCTGCACAAGCTGCCGCTGGTGCATGGCGCCTGGCTCGGTGACTACGCCGATCCGTACACGTTTCTGCAGCTCTACTATCGCGGCAGCGGCAACAACAATGGCGACTATGCCAATGCCGCCTTCGACGCGCTGCTCGATCGGGCGGCGCAGGAGCATGATCCGGCGCGCCGCTACCAGCTGTTCGAACAGGCCGAAACGGCACTGAATGCGGATGCGGCCTACGTGCCACTCTTCTATTACTCCTCGCGCCACCTGGTGAAGCCCTTCGTGCGTGGCTGGCAGTCGAACGTCATGGATCGCAACCTGTCGCGCTACATGGTCGTGCTCGAGCATCAGGGTTACTGAGCGTGACGCGCTACCTGCTCCGCCGGCTGCTGGTGGCCGTTCCGACGCTGCTTTTGATCACGACGCTGGGCTTCGCACTGCTGCACGCGGCGCCCGGCGGCCCCTTCGATGCCGACAAGCGCATGCTGCCGGCCATCCAGCAGGCGATCGAGGCCCGCTACCACCTGCACGAGCCGCTGTGGCGCCAGTACCTGCGCTACCTCGGGCAACTCGCGCACGGCGACCTCGGCCCGTCCTTTCAGTATCGCGGCACCAGCGTCAACCAGATCATCGCGCAGGGTCTGCCCGTGGATGCCGCCGTGGGGCTGAGCGCCCTGGCACTGGCACTGCTGGCCGGCGGCGGCATCGGTGTCACCGCAGCGCTGCGCGAGGGAGGCGCCTGGGACCACGCAGCGATGGCGCTCGCCGCCGTGGGCATCTCGGTACCACTGTTCGTGCTGGCGCCGCTGCTGGTGCTGATCTTCGCCGTCACGCTGCACTGGCTGCCGGCCGGTGACTGGGTGGCCGGCTCGCCCTCGCATCTGCTGCTGCCCGCGCTCGCCCTGGCGCTGCCCTACGCCGGCTACATCGCGCGACTCATGCGCGGCAGCACCCTCGAGGTGCTCAACAGCCCCTTCATCCGCACGGCGCAGGCCAAGGGCCTGCCGTCGCATCACATTCTCTGGCATCACGCGCTGCGACCGGCGCTGACACCGCTGGTGTCGTATCTCGGGCCCGCATTCGCCGGGGTGCTCACGGGGTCCATCGTCGTGGAGAGCATCTTCGGGCTGCCCGGCATCGGCCGGTTTTTCATCACGGCCGCTCTGAACCGTGACTACACGCTCGTGATGGGCATCACCGTGCTGTACGGCACACTCATCATCCTGTGCAATCTGCTGGCGGATCTGTGCTATGCCTGGATCGATCCGCGCGTGAGGCTCGCGTGAGCTCGCAGGTGCTCGCGCGCCTTCGGGCCCAGCGCCTCACGCGCATCGCCGCGGCCGTGCTGGCAGCGATCGTGCTGGCATCCCTGCTGGTTCCCTGGCTGTCCCCCTACGACAGCTACACGCCGGATTTCGCGCTTCTGTCACACCCACCGATGCTGGCCGGTGCTCATGTGCTCGGCACCGATCCGCTCGGCCGCGACCTGCTGGTGCGGGTGATGTGGGGTTGTCGCATCTCGCTGGCCATCGGAGTGGTCGCAACGCTCATGAGCGTTCTGATCGGGGTGAGCTGGGGCGCGATCGCCGGCTATGCCGGTGGCACGACCGATCAGTTGATGATGCGCGTGGTCGACGTGCTCTACTCGGTGCCCTTCGTGCCCTTCGTGATCGTGCTGACGGTGTTGTTCGGACGCGGGCTGTGGCTGATATTTCTCGCCATCGGTGCGGTCTCCTGGCTCGACATCGCACGCATCGTGCGCGGTCAGACGCTCTCGCTCAAGCAGCGCGAATTCATCGAGGCCGCGCGCATCGCCGGCGTGCACGGCATCGGCATGATCCGCCGTCACATCGTGCCGAACCTGCTCGGCATCGTGGCCGTGTACGCGACGCTGACGATCCCGGCGGTGATTCTGTTCGAGGCGCTGCTGAGCTTTCTGGGCATGGGCGTGCAGTCGCCGATGGCCTCGCTCGGCTCGCTCGTGGCTGACGGCGCCTCGGACATGCAGTCGCATCCGCATCTGCTGATCGTGCCAGCCGCGTTTCTGACCGCCATCATCTACGCGTTCAACTATCTCGGCGATGGGCTGCGCAAGGCGCTCGACCCGCGCGGCCAGCCATGAACAGCCCAAGCTCCGCAGAGCCGCTGCTGCAGCTTCAGGACGTGTCGGTCGCCTACCGCACGGCCAGCGGCGCTGCCGTACCGGTGGTGCGCGGTGTGAACCTGCAGCTTGCACCCGGTGAGATCCTCGGGCTGGCCGGCGAATCCGGCTCGGGCAAGACGCAGCTGCTGCTGTCGATCATCGGATTGAACGGCCAGCATGCGCAGCTCACCGGCAGCGTACGCTATCGCGGCCAGGAGCTGCTCGGTCGGCCCATCGCCGAGCTCAATCGCGTGCGCGGCGCGCGCATCGCCACGGTGTTCCAGGACCCGGCGACGGCGCTCAATCCCTATCTTCCCATCGGGCGCCAGCTCAGCGAGGTGCTGCGCTTTCACGGCGGCGTGCCCGGCCGGCTGGCGCGCGAGCGCGCCTGTGAGCTGCTCGAAGCAGTCCAGGTCGCCGATCCGCACCGGCGGCTGCAGCAGTATCCACATGAGCTCTCCGGTGGCATGCGCCAGCGTGTGGTGATCGCAATGGCGCTCATGGCCTCCCCCGAGATCCTGCTCGCCGACGAGCCGACGACCGCGCTGGATGTGACCGTGCAGTCACAGATCCTGCGCCTGCTGCTGCAGCTGCGCGAGCGGCACGGGATCGCCATGGTGCTGGTCTCGCACGACATGGGGGTGATCGCCGGGCTGGCCGATCGCGTGGCCGTCATGTACGCCGGTCGCATCGTGGAGCAGGCCGGCATCGATGCCCTCTTCGAGCAGCCGCAACATCCCTACAGTGAAGCCCTGCAGCGGTGCGTGCCGAGCCTCGCCGGTCCGCTGCCGCAGCGCCTGCCCAGCATCCCCGGTGCCCCGCCGGACCCGGCAGCGTTGGCGCCGGGCTGTGCCTTTGCGCCGCGCTGTGCCTACCGCCTGGCGCTGTGCGAGCAGCGCCTGCCCGAGCTGCGGGAAGCCGGTCCCGGGCATTGGAAGGCGTGCCATTACGATCAGCCGCTCGGACGGCTGCGGGGTGAACTGACATGAGCGCGGTGCAGCCTGAACTGCTGCGCGTCACCGGACTGTCGGTCAGCTATCGCCTGCACGAGGCCGGGCGCCGCGCGGCACTGCTGCATGCCGTGCGCGATGTGAGCTTCGAGCTCGCGGGTGGCCAGACGCTCGGCATCGTCGGCGAATCCGGCAGCGGCAAGTCGAGCATCGCGCGGGCGCTGCTGCGCCTGGTACCGGCGAGCAGCGGGCAGGCCTGCTTCGACGGGCAGGACCTGCTGCAGCTGCGCGGTGCGCCGCTGCAGCGCATGCGCCGCTCGCTGCAGCTGATCTTCCAGGATCCGCTCGCCTCGCTCGATCCGCGCATGAGCGCTGAAGAGACCGTATCCGAGCCGCTGCGTGTGTTCGAGCCAGCGCTGAGCGCTGCCGAGCGCAGCGCACGCGCGCGGGTCATGCTCGAGGCCGTCGGGCTGTCCGAGCGCTATCTGCCGCGCCTGCCGCATGAGCTCTCGGGCGGTCAGGCCCAGCGCATCGCGATCGCACGTGCGCTGATCCTGCGCCCGCGGCTGCTGTTCTGCGATGAGCCGCTCTCCTCGCTCGACGTGTCCATCAAATCGCAGATCGGGAATCTGCTGATGCAGCTGCAGGCGCAGCTCGGGCTCTCCATGGTGTTCATCTCGCACGATCTGGCGGCGGTGCGTTTTGCCTGCAGTCGCGTGCTGGTGCTCTACCTCGGTCGTGTCATGGAGCTGGCCGATCGCGATGCGCTCTTCAGTGCTGCACGCCATCCCTATACGCGTGCGCTGCTGCAGTCCGCGCCGCTGCCCGATCCGCGCCTGGCCCGTCGCAGACCGGCCGGCACGCTGGGCGGGGAGATCCCCTCGCCACTGGCGCCCCCGTCGGGCTGCGTGTTTCGCACGCGCTGTGCGCATGCCATCGATCGCTGCGCCGCGCAGATTCCGGCGCTGCGCAGGGTGGGCGGGAGCCTGGTGGCCTGTCACCGCGCCGAGGAAATCGCCCCATATTGACGCGCCGTGCGGCTTCGGGTCGATAATGGCCAGGGGTCGGAGAACGCTATGGTCGAGATGGTGCGTCATGCGGGTGGCTGTCACTGTGGTCGCATTCGCTTCGAGGTCATTGCTCCGGCGGACCTGGAGGTCAGCGATTGCAACTGCTCGATCTGCAGCAAGTCGGGCTACCTGCACCTGACCGTGCCGAAGTCCCGCTTCCGCCTCCTCTGCGGGGAGGGGCAGCTGACCAGCTATCAGTTCAACACACGCACCGCGCAGCACCTGTTCTGCCCGGTCTGCGGTGTCAAATCCTTCTACGTACCCCGCTCGCACCCCGAAGGCTACAGCGTCAATGCCCGCTGCCTGGATGAGGGCACGGTGCGCTCGCTGCGCATCACGCCCGCCGATGGCAAGCGCTGGGAGCAGATGTATCCCGAGGGACGTGGGCCGCCGCTGCCCGAGTAGCCCAGCCCGTCGGCACTACAGCGTCGCAAGCCAGCGTAGCAGCGCCGCACGCTGAGCGCCCGACAGCTGCTCGAAGCCCTCCCGCGCCGCCCGGGCCTCTCCGTCGTGCCAGAGAATGGCCTCCTCGAGGCTGCGTGCGCGCCCATCGTGCAGCAGCGTCGGGAAACGCTCGCGTTCCAGACGGTAGCCCAGCCCCCAGAGCGGCGGCGTGCGCCAGCGGCTTGGCATCACCCGTCCGCTCACATCGCGGTCGGCCAGCCCCGCGCCCAGATCGTGCAGGCGCAGATCCGTGTAGGGAGCAATGCGTGCCTGGACCGGCTTTGCCTGCGCATCGGGGAAAATCACCGGCAGTTCCGGCCGATGACATGCCGCACAGCCCAGTGAGAGGAAAGTCGGATCGACCCGCGGCGCATCCGCAGTGCCCACGGTTCCCGCAGTGCCCGCAGTGCCCGCTGTGCGCGTCGGGCTCGCACTGTCCACGGCAGGCACTGCCAGCCAGCGAACGAACTCGACGACGCCATCGAACAGCTCATCCGAAACCTCCGGCTGCCCTCCCGATGGCTGTGCACGGCAATCGGTCTCGATCGCCGTGCAATCGTCGTACGGTGCCTCGCGTGTGGTCAGGCCCATCTCGCGCGAGAACGCCTTATTGATCTGATCTCGAATCGAGACCGCACTGCCCTGCCAACCGAATCGCCCGAGCACGCGCTGGTTGTTCACCCACTGCCACGCTGGCATCCCGAGCCTGGCGGTCCCCGGGGGGCCTTGCACGCCTTGCACGATGGCGGCAGCCGGCACCGCCTCGAGCAGTCCATCCCCAAAGAGCGGCGGGGCCATTCGCGGCCTGATCACCGTATCAGGCGCCAGCGCACCGTAGCGCAGGCCGGAGAGTTGATAGCTCGGCACGCGCAGCTCCCAGGAACTGCCATCCGGGTAGTGGCCACGCCTGATCTGGTAGTGGATCCAGACCTCGCCCTCGGGCAACAGGCCCTCGAGCGCTGCAGTGGAGAGAACGTGCCCATAGTGCGGATCGCCCGTCAGCGGCTGTCCATCGCGCGCCGGTGGCTCGAGCTGCACCACCAGCGGACCGGGCGCCGGACCATCCCGCTCCGGGCCGCGCGCATCCGCACCCTCGTTGTGGCACTCATCGCAGGCAGAGCTGTTGAAAAAGGGACCGAGCCCATCGATGCGCTCGGCCCCCGCGGTACCCGCGGCAACGAACTGCGTATTGAACACCGCATGACCGAGCGCCTCGCGCGCCGCGAGCGCGCCGGTCAGCGGCATGACGGTGGGTGGGTCGCGGGAATTTTCGAAGATGCGCGGGGACAGCAGCGGGCCCGTCAGCTGC
>Ga0335075_10012887_pt1 | contig 12608 bp, 10 predicted proteins | sample Lox_Sample_24_FD_206723 | JGI IMG/M metagenome (GOLD analysis project Ga0335075, IMG submission 206723) | Soil microbial communities from Loxahatchee National Wildlife Refuge, Florida, United States - Lox_Sample_2.4 | ecosystem: Environmental > Terrestrial > Soil > Wetlands | place: USA... | reverse complement strand
AACCACTGCCCGCGGTGGCTGACCTGGACAAGTGGGTGATATTCGTACCGTCGGAGAACGCCGAGGCGGTGCGGGCAGCGGTTTTCGCGGCCGGCGCTGGTCAGATCGGCGACTACTCGCAGTGCAGTTGGAGCGTCACCGGCACCGGCCAGTTTCTGCCGGGCGACGCAGCTTCTCCGGCTATCGGCAGCGTCGGCGGCATTACCCGAGTTGTCGAGGACCGGGTCGAGGTCATCGCGCCTGCGCGGGCACGACGGGACGTGCTGTCGTCGATGCGCGCCGCGCATCCTTACGAGGAGCCCGCGTTTGACATCTTCGCCCTGGCGCCGCCACCCGCTGACGTGGGATTGGGCCGGATAGGCTCGCTGGCGCAGCCAGAGTCGTTGCACCAGTTCGTCTCCCGAATCAGGGCCAGTCTGCCGCAAACGTCTTGGGGGGTGCGCGCCGCGGGTGATCCGGACATGACGGTGTCCCGGGTCGCGGTATGCGGAGGTGCCGGCGACTCGTTGCTGGACGCGGTGGCCGCCGCCGGTGTGCACGCTTATCTGACGGCCGACCTGCGCCATCACCCCGCCGACGAGCATTGCCGCGTCTCGGATGTGGCGTTGATCGATGTCGCGCACTGGGCCAGCGAATACCCTTGGTGTGAACAAGCTGCCGATGTCTTGCGGTCGGCTTTCGGCGCCGACCTCTCGGTGCGAGTGTGTCCGATTCGCACCGATCCATGGAACGTCGACGACGCCAGCGGGGGTGACCACCGATGAAAGCCGCAGTCGCGCAGCAGCGCTCGCTCCTCGAAGTTGCGGAGTTAGATGCTGAGCTGTCGCGGATCGCGCACCGTGCCAGCCATCTGCCCCAGCTTCAGGACCGCGAGCGAATGCAAACCGATCAGGTCGCGGCCAGTGACCGGCTGGGGGCTCTGCAAATTGCGTTGGAAGATCTGGACGCTGAGGTATCGCGCTTCGAGTCGGAGATCGACGCGGTGCGCCAACGCGAGGACCGGGACCGTTCGCTGCTGCAATCGGTCGCCGACGCCAAGCAATTGTCGGAATTGCAGCACGAGTTGGAGACGTTGCAACGCCGCCAGTCCAGCTTGGAGGATTCGCTGCTGGAGGTGATGGAACGCCGCGAACAGCTGCAGGCGCAACAGACCGCTGAGATGAAGGCGATCGAAGCGCTGCAAGCCGATTTGGCCGCTGTGCAGCAGGCTCTTGACGGTGCACTGGACGAAATCGAGCAAACCCGAAGCCAATACGCAGTACGGCGAGACGAACTCATCGCGGGTTTGGATCCCGACCTGACGGCGCTGTACGAACGACAACGCGCCGGCGGCGGGCCTGGCGCAGGTCCGCTACTGGGCCGCCGTTGCGGGGCCTGCCGGATCGAGATCGACCGCGGCGAGTTGTCCAGGATCTCCGCGGCCGCAGAAGACGATGTGCTGCGGTGTCCTGAGTGCGGCGCGATCTTGCTGCGGGTCAAAGGCGTTGTTCAGTGAAGGTAGTCGTCGAAGCCGATGGCGGCTCGCGGGGCAACCCCGGACCGGCGGGCTACGGATCGGTGGTCTGGACAGCCGACCGGTCGACCGTGTTGGCCGAAAGCAAGCAGGCGATCGGTCATGCCACCAACAACGTCGCCGAATATCGCGGTCTAATCGCCGGTTTGCAGGAGGCAGCCGACCTGAAGGCCACCGATGTCGCGGTGGCGATGGATTCCAAGCTGGTGGTCGAGCAGATGTCCGGGCGCTGGAAGGTCAAGCATCCCGACCTCGTCGAGCTCAACGCCACGGCTCGCGCGCTGGCGGCACACTTCGAGCGGGTCAGCTACACCTGGATTCCGCGAGCAGAGAACTCCTATGCCGATCGGTTGGCCAACGAGGCCATGGACGCCGCCGCCGCGGCGGAAGAGCAGTCACACAGCGACAATTCAGCGTCGACGGTGCAAGCAAACGAGACCCCGTCGCCACCGGGCTGGACCGGTGCGCGGGGCAGCGCCACCCGGTTGTTGTTGCTGCGCCACGGCCAGACCGAGCTGTCGGTGCAGCGACGTTACTCGGGACGCGGCAACCCGGGGCTGACCGAGCTCGGGTGGCGGCAGGCCGATGCGGCGGCTCGGTATGTCGCGCAGCGTGGCGGGATCTCGGCGGTGTTCGCCTCGCCGCTGCAACGCTGCTGCGACACCGCCGCGACCGCCGCCAAAGCGCTGGGCTTGGACATGACCGTCGACGACGACCTGATCGAGACCGATTTCGGTGCATGGGAAGGCTTGACATTCTCTGAGGCCGCTGAACGCGATCCCGAATTGCATCGACGATGGCTGCGCGACACCAGCACAGAGCCCCCGGGCGGGGAAAGTTTCGATGACGTCAACCAGCGGGTCTGCCGCGCGCGGGACCGGATCGTGGCAGAGTACGGCGGCACCACGGTGCTGGTGGTGTCGCATGTGACTCCGATCAAAATGCTGCTGCGCCAAGCCCTCGACGCCGGGCCCGGCATCCTTTACCGGCTGCACCTGGACCTGGCGTCGTTGAGCATCGCCGAGTTCTATCCGGACGGCGCGTCATCGGTGCGGTTGGTGAACCAGACTGGATATCTAAGTTAGACAGCGTAGGTAGGCAGGCATTCATGGAGTGGGCGGCACATCATGCGGTGGCGATCGGGTCGGCACTGCTGGCTGCGTTCTTTGCTGCGGTGGGAATTGTCATCCGGCAGCGCGCGATCCAAGAAGAGGCAGCCCATCGGGACGACGCGGGTGCGATTGTGACGTCGTGGGTTCGCCGCCCGGCATGGTGGGCGGGAACCCTGGTTGCAGTCGGCGGGTATGGCTTCCAGGCGCTCGCCTTGGCGCACGGCTCGTTGTTGCTGGTGCAACCGCTGCTGGTGTCCGCAATGTTGTTCGTGCTGCCGCTGGGTGCGAGGTTCTCCAAACAGCATGTGAGTGCCGCCGATTGGTGTTGGGCGCTGCTGTTGACCGCAGCGCTCGCCGTTTTCGTATTGGTCGGCCAGCCGCGCGAAGGCCATTATCGTCCGCCGGTACCCGCGTGGAGCGTAGCCCTGGCCGGCGCGGTGCCGGTGGTGATCCTCTGTGTGGTGTTGGCTCATCGAACCCTTGGTCGAACGCGTGCCATGCTGTTGGCCACCGCTGTCGCGGTGTTGGTGGGCATGATCGCCGTTTTGACGAAAGTCAGCGTTCACCACCTCGCCATCTACGGGTGGCGTGGACTACTCACGGTGCCGGCGCCCTATTTGCTCATAGTGCTGGCCGCCGCGGTAACGGTGTTGCAGCAGTCGGCATTCCATGCCGGTGCATTGCAGGCATCCGTACCCGTCATGCTGGTCGGTGAGCCCGTCGTCGCGGTGCTGCTTGGTGTCGTCATACTCGGTGAGCATCTGGCCGTCCGCGGTGTCGGAGCGCTGATACTCGCGGTAGCAGTCGCGGCGATGACGGCCGCCACGATCGCGCTCGGCCGTGATTCAGTTCCGCGCACGACGGAGGTCGACGAGGAGACGGCAGCCGTCCCCGATCCGACGTAGCTGGCAAAGCCGTCGCGCCGATCAGGCAGCGTCGTGAAAGATGAGTCCCAGCGCGTAGCGCTCGCCCGACCGTACGACGGACAGGCCATGGCGCACCGGCGCGGCCGACCAGCCGCGAGCCGACCGGACCGGGCGGTCGCGGGTGGTGAACAGGTAACCGTGACCCTGCGGCAATTGGGTTGTGGTACCGCGTGATTGGGCCCGCGGTCGCTGTTCGACGAGCATAAACTCACCGCCGGTGTATTCGGTGTCCGAGTCACTGAGGTTGATCACCACCTGAAGTGGAAACACCAAGTCCCCGTAGAGATCTCGGTGCAGAGCATTCCAGTCGTTTTGCCCGTACTTGAGGACAAGGGCCGTTGATCGCGTCTGGCCGGCCGCATGACACATATCCAGCCATTGGTCGAGGCTGTCCGGCCAAGGCGCTTCCCGGCGCAGCCGGTCCCACCAATCCCGGGCGATGGGCAACAGCCGCGGATACAGCGCCTGCTTGAGGTGCTCGATCGGTTCGGGATAGGGGGCCTGGAAATACCGGTACTGGCCCGAGCCGTAGCGGCGAGGCGCCATATCGATGGTGGCGCGGAACAGTTGATCTCTGGTGTACAGCTGGCGCAACCGGCGGGTTTCAGCAGGCGTAAGGAGTCGGGGGAGCAGCGCGCCGCCGAAATCGTCGACGGCGGCGGCGATGGCCGTCCAGTCGGCGGCGTCGACGCGGTTGTCCCATCGGGTCGACGGCATCAGATCTGTCTCCTTTCATCCCTCTGGTGTAGACGATAGAGACTCCGATGATGTGAGCCGGGATGGTGTTGAAGGGTGGAAGTCGTCGCGTGAAGCGGTCACACCGCTACCCCGCGTGGACGCTAGCTGTGCTTGGCGGGTCGCATGGTGTGCTCGCCAATCCGGGCGACGAGCTCGCGTGGCGCCAGGCGTGAGGAGTTGGCCATCAGGCGGTTCCACACGCCGGGGATCACGGTGCTGGCCCGACGGTCCAAGGCGCGAAATGCGGCCTGCACCACGCGTTCGGAGGGCATGCGGCGCCCGAGTTGTGCATCGTCACCGGCAATGTCGAAGAACTCCGTGTCGGTGGCTCCGGGGCAGAGCGTGGTCACCCGCACCCCGGTGGCTCGGGTTTCTGCCCAGAGCGCCTCGGTGAACGAGAGCACGAACGCTTTGGTCGCGCCGTAGACGGCCATATAGGGGACCGGCTGGAATGCCGCCGTCGAGGCGACATTGATGATCGCGCCGCGATCCCGCTCGAGCATGCCGGGCAGATACAGCCGCGTCAGGTCCACCAGCGCCCCCACGTTCACGCGGACCATGTCGGATAGCGCGGCGCCATCCGCACGATGCAGCAGCGCGTGCAGACCGAAACCGGCATTGTTGACCAAGGTGTCGATCTGCAGGTCACGCTGACGCAGGTCGTCGTGCAGCTCAGAAGCCGCATTGGGCTTCGCGAGATCGACGACCGCGACGTCGGCGGTTACGCCGAATAAGGTGCTCAGCTCGTCTGCGAGCGCGGTGAGCTTGCCCTGCGAGCGCGCCGCTAGCACGAGATCGCTGCCGCGCCGGGCCAGTTCGCGTGCGAACACGGCTCCGATTCCCGAGGAGGCGCCCGTCACCAGTGCACGTTGACCTTTGTAATCCATCCCTGTCACCTTTCTCCATGTCGATGAGGCACACAATAAAACCGACTGGATGGTATGTCCAGACATACCGCCTGGTCGGTTTGTGTTATCGTTGCCAAGTGTCGCCGACTCCCGTCACGCCCAAGGGCGCCGCGACGCGCGCGTTCTTGCTCCAGACGGCCGCTGAGGTGTTCGCTGAGCGTGGTTATGCCGAGACCACGATGGCCGAACTCATCGCCCGCAGCGGTCTGACCAAGGGAGCGTTCTACTTCCACTTCTCCTCAAAAGAGCAACTCGCGCTGGCGGTGATCGAGGAGAAGCAACGCCAGTGGGTTGACTCGGTCCAGGCGACGATCAACGCTGCAGCGCCTGCGATCGACCAGCTTCGTGCCGTGGCTTTGGCCCTGGTGCGGGTGCATCGCGAGGACCCGAGTGCCTTCAGCGTTTCCCGGCTCACCCGCGACTTGTCCCGCGTCCCCGAGGTCTCCGATGCCGTCTGCACCCATACCCGCGCGTGGGTCGATATGGTGGCTGGCCTGGTCAAGCAGGCGCAAGCCGATGAAAACCTCCCCAGCACCATCGCGGCCCACGACTTGGCCGCGTTATTGGTCGCCGCTACGGACGGTCTCAAGGACCTTGGCGGCCTCATCGACACTCCTACCCGCGCGCGACGTGCCTTCGAGCGACGCATGACGGCTCTTGTCACGCTCGTCGACGCGCTCAGCATCGCCAATTCCTCGTAGCTGACGTGCGCAGTGTCGGTGGAGATGCGTATACTCGAATGTATGTTCGATAATTTGGCGGTGATTGACCCGCGCAGCGACGAATCGGCGCTGGTCGAGCGGATTGCCGAGCTGGAGCGGATCAAGGCCGCCGCAGCCGCGGGTCAGGCTCGGGCGGCAGCTGCGCTGGACGCGGCACGCCGGTCCGCCGAGGCCGCGGTAGGTGTGCCGGCCGCACGGCGCGGACGCGGGGTGGCCAGTGAGGTCGCGCTCGCCCGACGTGATTCGCCTTCGCGGGGCAACCGGCATCTCGGCTTCGCCAAGGCCCTGGTGCACGAGATGCCGCACACCCTGGCCGCGTTGGAAGCCGGGGTGTTGACCGAGTGGCGGGCCACCCTGATCGTGCGCGAAAGCGCTTGCCTGGACGTCGAGGACCGGCGGGCCCTTGATGCCGAGTTGTGCGCCGATTCAGTGGGCTTGGACGGGATGGGCGACGCGCGGGTGGCGGCGGCGGCGAAGGCGATCGCCTACCGACTCGACCCGCATGCGGTCGTCGACCGGGCCGCCAAAGCCGAAACCGAACGCACGGTGACCATTCGGCCCGCACCCGACACGATGACATACCTGACGGCGCTGTTGCCGGTGGCCCAAGGTGTCTCGGTATATGCCGCGCTGCGGCGGGAGGCCGATATCTGCGGCGACGGGCGCTCACGTAATCAGGTGATGGCCGACACGCTGGTCGAGCGGGTCACCGGGCGAAGCGCGGCAGCGGCCACGCCGATCGCGGTCAACCTGGTGCTCTCAGACGACACGCTGTTGGGCGGTTCGACAGCACCGGCCGACATCGTCGGTTACGGTCCCGTCCCGGCTGCCGTCGCGTGCGGATTGATCTCAGGGGCCGTCACTGATCCCCGGTCGCGGGCCACGCTGCGCCGGCTCTACGCCCATCCGGGCTCGGGGGGCTTGGTGGCCATGGAGTCGCGGGCCCGGTTGTTTCCCCGGGGGTTGGCCGCCTTCATCGGGCTCCGGGATCAGCGCTGCCGCACGCCCTACTGCGACGCACCGATCCGCCACCGCGACCATGCCAAGCCCTGGGCCGCCGGCGGCGTCACCAGTGCCAGAAACGGGCTCGGGACATGCGAGCGATGCAACTACGTCAAAGAGGTCACCGGCTGGCGCGTCGAACCACATTTCGATGAAAATTCAAAGCACACAGCAGAATTCACTACTCCAACGGGTGCCCGATATCAATCGGGGGCTCCTCCGTTGCCGAGAACGCCGGTGAGGGTGGAAATCAGCGAGATGGAAGTCGCCGTCGGGATAGCGATCTCGGACTGTCGTGCCGCCTAGCAGGCTGCTGGCTCCGGCATTGCGCAGCGAGTACGGTGGTAGCGCGGACGAGTTGGCTGGGCGGCCGCGGCTCGCGGGTCGAGTCGAGGAAAGTCCGGACTTCACAGAGCAGGGTGATTGCTAACGGCAATCCGAGGTGACTCGCGGGAAAGTGCCACAGAAAACAGACCGCTACTTAGGTAGCAAGGGTGAAACGGTGCGGTAAGAGCGCACCAGCATTTCGGGTGACCGGAATGGCTTGGCAAACCCCACCCGAAGCAAGGCCAAGAAGACCGCACCACGGTGCGGTCGCGCAGGCGTTAGAGGGTTGCTCGCCCGAGCCTGCGGGTAGGCCGCTCGAGGCACCCCGGCGACGGTGTGTCCAGATGGATGGTCGCCGCCGCGTTACCCGTTGACGCGGAACAGAATCCGGCTTACAGGCCAACTCGCCCGCCCTACCGGTTGTGCTTGCGTAGTGCTTTGAAGAGTTTTCGCAGCGCCGGCTGTACTTGCCGGCGGCGTTCGCTCGCCAAGTCCGAGTCCTGCTGATGGAGCAGCCCATAAGTGAACGCGTCCTCGCTCGCGGCGTGCGCGGCGTCAGCCTGCTCTATCAGATGCGCGCGGCTGACCACGCAATCCTGGTGATCACCGAGCAACGACTGGACTTTTTTCGCCCGCTTCGACACCTTCTTCGCGCCCGTCGCCGCCGCGGTGTAGCGAAGCCGCTTAGCACGCTTACGGATTCGATGTATCGCATCGTCGAGGTCCTCGCTGGCGGCCCGTCGTGCGGCTTTGGCGGCCTTGCGCACCTTCTTGCCGGCGGCGGCGACGGCCAGCGGGGTGGAAGCCTGCTCGGCCGGCGGAGTTGTCACGACTACGGCCTCCAAGGCGTCGAGCAGACGGAAGTATCGCGGTGAGCGCATCGCGGCCAACGAATGCCGGACCCCGGCCCGATATCGCTCCTCCGCGCCGTGGACCAGCCGGTCCCGAATGGGTCCGCGGGCCAGCTTGGGTGGCAACTTGTCGAGAGCGCCGCGGTAGCGTTCGGCGAGCACTTCGGCGTCGCGGGCCTCGCCCAGCACGTTGGCAAGCTCGCGCAGTTCGTCGAGGAGGCCCTCGGCTAGTCCGAACGAGTCCGGCGATGCCCGTAGCAGGCTGCGGATCTTGCGGGTGGTCACTCGCATCTGGTGCACGGCGTCGTCGGCGTCGGCGCGCACGGCGCGGTCCCATACCAGCAGCTCGCCGACCTGTTCGGCGACCGCCTGATGCAGCGGGTCGGCCGCGCAGGCAGCCAGGTCTTTCGGCGTCGTGCCGAGCACCCGCGCGAGTTTGGAGCCGTGTTCTGCGGGCCGCGCACCGGCGCCAAGCAGCCGATCGCCCAGCTTGGTCATCAGCTCGGCGTTGGTCGCGGGCTGGGTGAGTTCGAGCTCCCACTCACGCCACCGCTGCTCGACCTCGGGTGCGTCGGGGGTCGCGGCTCTCGACGCGGTGACCTGGTCGTCACAAAACTCAGCGACCGCCGCGTCGTCTGGGCCATACAGCCGGTGGACCTGGCGCGTGGTGGCTATTCGCGCGACCGGGGCAACCGGGTGGTCTCGGACAATTGCCAGCACGATGTCCAGCAGCTCGCCGGGCACGTCTTCGTGACTTTCGTCCTCGCCGCCGCCGTCGGCGGTACCCAGCGGCGCGCGAACCTCGGTGCGGGCGTCGGGTCCCGCCGGCAGCTTCAGATGCCAACCGGCATCGTCACCGCCGGTCCGACGGCGCAACGTGATTCGGCTGGACGCCAGATCACGAGCCGGCGTGTCGTAGTACACGGCGTCCAGTTCTTGCGTCGGAAGTCGCTCCACCCGAACTATGTCCGCGATACCCGCGAACGACGGCGGGCTGGTCGACTCACCCACGTCGAACTTGCGTTCCACCTCGAGATAACGCGACGTGTTCGGGGCGGTATCAGACATCGTCGCTTCCTGAAGCAGTTAGCGTCTAGAAGCTGTGCTCGTCGGCGGGGAAGGTCCCCGCGGCGACTTCCTGCGCGTACTGGGTTGCCGCGCGGCGCAATTCGCCCCTGACGTCACCGAACCGCTTGACGAATCGCGCGGTCTTGCCGCTGGTGAGCCCGGCCATGTCCTGCCAAACCAGAACCTGGGCGTCGCAATTGGGTCCTGCGCCAATCCCGACGGTAGGAATGGTCAGCTTGCCGGTGATCTGGGTGGCCAGCTCGGCCGGCACCATTTCCATCACCACCGAGAACGCACCGGCTTCGGCAACGGCGATCGCGTCGGCGATGGTCTGCTCGGCGGCATCACCTCGGCCCTGGACCCGGAAACCGCCGAGGGTATTGACACTTTGCGGGGTGAAGCCGATATGGGCCATCACCGGGATACCGGCGGCGGTCAGCGTAGCGATCTGCTCAGCGACGCGTTCGCCGCCTTCCAGCTTGACCGCATGCGCGCCGGCTTCCTTCATGAACCGGGTCGCGGCGCTCAGCGCCGGGACGGGGCCGGCCTCGTAGCTGCCAAACGGCAGATCGGCCACCACCAGAGCGTGCGGTGCGCCGCGCACCACGCCGCGCACCAGCGGAATCAGCTCGTCGATCGAGATCGGCACCGTGGTGTCATAGCCGTAGACGACGTTGGCGGCCGAGTCGCCGACCAGCAGCACCGGGATGCCGGCATCGTCGAAGAGGCGGGCGGTGGAGTAGTCGTAAGCCGTCAGCATGGCCCACTTGTGGCCTTCGGCTTTCATTTTCTGCAGGTGGTGGATTCGTACCTTGGTCCGTGGCTGGTCGGGCCTAGCCCCATAAATAGCCTGCTCAGACATCATTGTCCCTAGTTGTGGTCGGGTCGATCCTCGTGGCCCAACAGGGTCCCCGGGTTCGTCTGACCTTGCCAGTCTGCCACCTGCCGCCGCTGCGGTGCACACCCGGTTGGCGTGGACTTCCTCACACCGGTACCCATCGCGACAAATCCAGCTCCACCGTGCGGCCCCGGACATACCATCGGCGCATGCAGCGGCTCAGCGGACTCGACGCCAGTTTTCTCTATCTAGAGACCGAAACGCAGCCGCTGCATGTCTGTTCAATTCTCGAGCTGGACACCTCGACGATGCCGGGCGGCTACACCTTCGGTCGGCTCCGCGACGAGCTGGCGGTCCGGATCAAGGCGATGCCGCAGTTCCGCGAGAAGCTCGCCGACAGTCCGCTGAACCTGGATCACCCGGTTTGGGTGGACGACAACACCTTCGACGTGAGTCGGCATCTGCACCGCATCGGGCTGCCGCCGCCGGGCGGGCGGATGGAGCTGTCCGAGATCTGCGGTCACATCGCCGCTTTGCCGTTGGACCGCACCCGGCCGTTGTGGGAGATGTGGGTCATCGAGGGCGTCGCGGGCACCGATGCCCAGCAAGGTGGCCGCCTGGCGGTGATGACCAAAGTGCATCACGCCTGCGTCGACGGTGTCACCGGCGCGAATTTGATGTCCCAGCTGTGCAGCACCGAACCCGACGCGCCGCCACCGGAACCGGTGGAAGGGGTCGGCGGCGCCAACCAGATTGAGCTGGCGGTGACTGGATTGGCCAAATTTGCGGTCCGGCCGCTGCGCCTGGCCCGCGTGCTGCCGAACACCGTGTCGTCGGTGGTCGAAACGCTGCTGCGGGCGCGTAGCGGCCTAACTATGGCCGCTCCGTTCGCGGCGCCGCCGACGGCCTTCAATGCCAGCATCACCGCACACCGCAACGTCGCCTACGCGCAGTTGGATCTCGAGGACGTTAAGACCGTGAAGACCCATTTCGACGTCAAGGTCAACGACGTGGTGATGGCCTTGGTGTCCGGCGTGCTGCGGCAGTTTCTGCTCGACCGCGGCGAGCTGCCGGATTCGTCGTTGGTGGCGATGGTGCCGGTCTCGGTGCACGGACGATCTGATCGCCCTGGGCGCAACCAGGTTTCGGGGATGTTCTCGAAGTTGGAAACCCAGATCGCTGATCCGGTGGAACGGATCAAGTCGATAGCCGAAGCGAATTCAGTTGCCAAGGAACATAGTTCGGCGATCAGCGCCACGCTCCTGCAGGATTGGTCGCAGTTCGCCGCGCCCGCGGTCTTCGGTTTGGCGATGAGGGCATACGCCGGCACCAGGCTGACCAAGAGCCGGCCGGTGCACAACCTGGTGGTTTCCAACGTGCCGGGCCCGCAGATGCCGCTGTACATGTTGGGCAGCGAGGTCAAAGCCATGTATCCGCTGGGGCCGGTCTTCCACGGCTCGGGTCTGAACATCACCGTGATGTCGCTGAACGGCAATCTCGACGTCGGCCTCATCGCCTGCCCGGAGCTGGTGCCGGACTTGTGGGAGCTGGCCGACGACTTCGCCGTCGGGATGGAAGAACTACTGCTCGCGACTCGGTAGAGCGCCCGGTTCCCGGGAGCTCGCGCCAACCCATGGCAGCATAGGTGGCATGGGGATCCCTCGCGGCGACAAGATCGCGCGCACGATGCTGATCTGGACCGCGATGGCGGTAGTCGTGGCGACGGTCGCCGGCTGCATGCACATCACCAGCGGGCGCGCCGTGCTGGCCGGCCCGAGAATCGGTCAGCCAGTGGAGTGGGGACCGTGTCGCGTCACCGGCGGCGGCGGCACCTCGGTGATCAAGCTCCCAGGTGGTGCCCAGTGCGGCAAGCTCGCCGTACCCATCGACTACAAGCACCCCGACGGTGACGCCACGACACTGGCGCTGATCAAGTTTCCGGCGACTCGAAACAAAATCGGGTCGCTGGTCATCAACCCCGGCGGGCCTGGCGAGTCCGGCCTCGAGGCTGCACTGGGCCTCCTGCAGTCGCTCTCGCCGCGGGTCCGAGAACGGTTCGACCTGGTCGGGTTTGACCCACGCGGGGTTGCATCGTCGCGGCCGGCGATCTGGTGCAACTCCGACGCCGACAACGACCGGCTGCGCACCGAGCCACAGGTCGACTACAGCCCGGCCGGGGTAGCGCATATCGAGGACGAGACCAAGGCGTTCGTCGGCCGTTGCGTCGACAAGATGGGCAAGAAGTTCCTGGCGCATGTGGGAACCGTCGACGTCGCCCGTGATCTCGACGCCATCCGCGAAGCGCTGGGCGACCGCAAATTGACGTTCTTGGGCTACTCGTATGGAACCCGCATCGGCGCTGCTTATGCCGAGGCTTACCCGAAGAACGTTCGGGCGATGATTCTCGACGGCGCCGTGGACCCGAATACCAGTTCCATCGAGGCAGACCTGCGGCAGGCCAAGGGTTTTCAGGACGCGTTCAACGACTTCGCGAAAGATTGCGCGAAGTCGCGCCGCTGTCCGCTGGGCACCGAGCCGGCGAAAGCCGTTGCCGTGTACCACAGTTTGGTCGACCCGCTCGTCGACAAGAACAATCCGATGAT
>Ga0335075_10012886_pt1 | contig 12609 bp, 11 predicted proteins | sample Lox_Sample_24_FD_206723 | JGI IMG/M metagenome (GOLD analysis project Ga0335075, IMG submission 206723) | Soil microbial communities from Loxahatchee National Wildlife Refuge, Florida, United States - Lox_Sample_2.4 | ecosystem: Environmental > Terrestrial > Soil > Wetlands | place: USA... | reverse complement strand
GGCCGCGCGGGCGAAACTGGCCGCGAAAACAACGAAGTACAAGTACACGCTCAGCCGGATCACTTCGACCGGTACGCGGCTCACGATCGCCGCCACCGACACCCACGGCGACCTTTACTACTTCTGGCAGAAGATCGGCACTACGGCCTGGCACAAGCAGCTAGTCGGCAAAGGCGGCCACGGCCAGGCCTACAGCAAGGCGTCGATTGCCTGGACCGGCACCGGAGTCGTCATCGTTGCCCTGGATCATGCCGGTGACCTGGTCGCGTACACCCAGCACGGCGCAACCTGGAAGCGCAAGGTGGTGGCCAAAGCCTCCGGACACAAGTTCGGGGCCCCGTCAGTCGCCGCCGTCCCAGTCGGTCCGATGCTGATCGCAGCCGCCCGGAACGGCCAGCTGGTGTCGTTTGAACTCGAATCGGGCCAGACCAACTGGGCCCGCCAGACGGCCGGGTACGGCACGTTCGGCACACCGTCGATCATCGTCTGTTACGACAGCCTCATCTCACGGTTCCTGGCAGTCATCACGGCGACTAGCGGCGGCACGCTTGACTTCTGGTGGGAGCGGCTGGACAACGTCGGCTGGCACCAGGAGACCGTTGCCGCCCCTGGCCCGTCGGGCAGCTATGCCGCCCCTTCGCTCACCGCGACCACCAGCGAGCTGATGATCACTGCGGCCACTACCGGTGGAACGGTGGACACCTGGTCCCAGTCGATCGGCGGCAGCGGGTGGACCGAGCAGACCGTCGCCACCGCGGACAGCAACCGGTACTCCCACCCCGCGGTCGCCTGGACCGGCCCCGTCAACGGCGGGTCGGACTCCTACTTCGTCATCACCGCCACCAGTCAGAAGGGAAAGCTCGCTTACTGGTGGCAACAGGACGGCCTGACCTCGTGGAACCCGGAGACCGTGGCGGCCGCCGGCAAGCACGCCAGCTACGCCAGCCCGGTCATCTGGGTGACCGGCAAGTCGGTCGTCATCACCGCCATCAACACCAAGCCCGGCGACGTCTACTTCTGGTACCAGAAGTTCACCACCACTGCGTGGCACCGACAGCTAGTCGCGGCCGGCTGATCCGGGCTGGACGAGCGTGGCACGGTCACAGGCCGGCGCGCCTCGCGGGCGGTATCCACGAACAGCCCGGGCCCTGGCTGGATCGACCGGGTTCCAGGTGATGCCGTCGACCTTCAGGCTGGTGCCCACGATCACGCCATCGGCGACGGCGAGCGCCTCGGCCAGGCGCTCCGCCGTCACCGGTGTTCGCAAGCACCGGAGTCAGCAACTCCGGTGCCATCATGCGGCACATCCGCATTCCGGCCGATCTGTGCGGGCCATCCCGATGGTGGACCGCCACGATCGTGCTCGCCTCCTGCTTCGGCCGAAGCCCATCCAGTACAAACCGCCTCTGGCTGGTTCCCCTCAACGGCGGTGCGCCGGTCGCGCTGACACCAGCGCTTCGCGCGCACGGCCTGTTCCAGGGGTACGTGAATGCTTGGCGCCTCGCCGGTCGGCTGTACCTACAGGCCGACAACGCGCGTGACACGCTGTCTATCGTGCGCCAGTACCGTAATGGTTCCAGGCACACGATCACCGTGCCCGGCCCGGCTGGCATCAGCGACCTGATCCTGACCGCCTTCGCCGGACGCCTTCTCCTGCAGTCAAACATCGGTCCCGGTGGCCCAGTCTCACTGTTCTGGTTCAACCCGGCCACGCGCGCCGTCCGGTTCATCTTCCGCACGCCACCTAATACCTACGGTGCCGTCGGAGCGATTGCTTACGGCTACCGGAACGAGTGATGCCAGCGTGCGCTGAGCCTCTCGAGGTGTATCGGCTGAAAACCTCCGAAAACAGCTGCCTGCTATGGTTCGCCGATGATCGACGACCCTTATCGTGACGCCGACCTTGTCGAACTGTATGACCTCGACAACCCCGCCGGCGAGGATCACGTCTACTACCGGGCGCTGGCTGACGCTATCGACGCGCGGTCGATCATCGACCTGGGCTGCGGCACCGGGTTGCTGACGCGGTCACTGGCCGGGCCGGGGCGAACCGTCATCGGTGTCGACCCGAGTCACACCATGCTGGACTACGCCCGCCGGCAGTCCGGTGGCGAATCAGTGACGTGGCTTCACGGCAACGCCTCCGCCATCACCGGAAACGGAACGGTCGACCTCGCCATCTGTACCGGCAACGCGATCATGCATGTCAGCCCGGAGGATCTGCCCGGAACTCTGACGTCGCTCGCCGCGGCGCTGCGCTTGGGTGGGACGCTCAGCTTCGAGAGCCGCAACCCGACCTACCGGGAGTGGGAGCGCTGGACGCCCGAGGCCACATACGCCGAGCGCGTCACACCGGCAGGGGGCCTGCGGGAATGGCTCGACGTCACCGACGTCCGCGACGGTCGCGTGGTGTTCGACGCCCACAACGTGTTCCCGGACGGCGAGGACCGGATCTATACCAGCATCCTGTTCTTCCGCACTGCTGAGGAGTTCCAGCGAGACCTTGACTTGGCAGGTTTCTCGGACATCACGTGGACCGGCGACTGGCACGGCGCACCGATCGACGACGCGTCCCCGTTCTACGTGTTCCGTGCGCGGCGGGCTTGACTACATGCGTAACCGCGATCAGAACCCGCCGGAAGCGCTCGCTCCGCTCGCCTGGCTGCGCGATGGCCCGCGGCCACCATCAATGCGCACGTCAGTGCGGCGTGAGAAAGGTGACCTGGTCGGCTTGGATCTGGTCGGTATCCAGGAGAGTTGCCAGCGCACTCGCGATTGCGCCCGGGAAGCTGCGGTCCTGCGGAAACGCCTTTGTCGAGACGAGAATGAGGCCGGCATGCGACTGCCCGGCTGCGCGATACTGGCCGTCCAGAGGCATGAAGTCCTTGATGTTGGCGGTGACCAGAGCACGGCCCGCGGACGCGGCGCAAGCAAGGACTTGGTCGTCAGGCAGTGAGACCAGCGCGGGATCTTCGACGACTGCGACGACGTCATGGCCCTTGGCGCGCAACTGCTGCACTACGGCGTCAGAGAACATCTCGTCCAGAAGTAGCGCGCGGCGCACCGGTTACCTGCCGAGCAACTGGTGCTCGCGGCGCCAGGCTTGCTCGGCAGCGTCCTCAGCTGTGTCGGCGGCCGAGATCTCCGCGTCGACTTCGTCGGGATAGGACGCCCAGTACCGGACGGCAGCCCGGACCAGCCGCAGCGGGGTACCGGTGTTGTCGGCGACCAAGCCGATGAGGCCATCGTCAGCAAGCTCCGGCTCTGCCTCCCGAGCGGACTTGACAGCCGGACGACTTCCCACACGTCCGGGCCACCTGCCAGCGCCGCACGGCGCCCGGTCGGACCGGGCTGGAGCATGATCCCAGGGTGCTCACAATGTAGTCGGTTGTTTTCGCTGCCGCCAAACACCGCGCTCGCTGTTGACCTCTTGACGTCAGGTTCCGGCCGGGTGCCACACGGTCTTGATTTCCAGGAACGACATCAGCCGCCCGGTGCCCGGCGTCGCGGCCCAGTGGTCGTTCCCGCACATGACACGTTTGATATTGCTCGCGGCGAGCTCCTGGAGCGGCGCGCGTTCCGCCGGGTCGACACCGGTCAGGTCGATCGCGTTGACATCCATGTGGCCGGCGAGAACCGGGGCGAGCTCGGCAGTCCGGCCGGTCAGCACGTTGACCACGCCGGCCGGCAGGTCTGACGTGGCGAGCACCTCGGCCAGCGAGATCGCCGGCAGCGGGCGGCTCTCGCTCGCGACCACGACCGCGGTGTTGCCGGTCACGATCGCCGGCGCGACGACGCTGACCAGTCCGAGCAGGCTGGAGTCGGCGGGCGCGACGATCGCGACTACGCCGGTCGGCTCGGGCACGCTGAAGTTGAAGTAGGGCCCGGCGACCGGGTTGGCAGCACCTGCTACCTGGGCCACCTTGTCGCTCCAGCCCGCGTACCAGACCCAGCGGTCGATGGCAGCGGCCACCTCGGCCTCGGCTTGCGCTGCCTTGGCCCCGTCGGCGGCCGCGACCTCAGCGGCGAACTGCGCTGCCCGGCCTTCTAGCATCTCGGCTACGCGGTACAGGATCTGGCCGCGGTTATAGGCAGTCGCACCGGACCAGCCGGTGAACGCCTTGCGTGCCGCGACGACCGCGTCCCGTGCGTCCTTGCGCGAGCCCTGCGCGGCGTACGCAAGCAGCGCCCCGTCATTGCCCTGTACCGGGTAGGACCGGCCAGACTCCGAGCGCGGAAAGGCGCCGCCGATGTACAGCTTGTAGGTCTTGCGGACATTAAGCCGCGCGGCGGACTCAGACATTGAGGTACGCGGCCAGGCCGTGCCGGCCGCCCTCCCGCCCGTATCCCGACTCCTGGTAGCCGCCGAACGGGCTGGCCGGATCAAACCGGTTGTAGGTATTGGCCCAGATCACCCCGGCACGCAGCTGCTGCGCTAGCCAGAGAATCCGGCTGCCCTTGTCGGTCCAGATGCCAGCCGACAGTCCGTACGGCGTGTTGTTGGCCTTGGCCACCGCTTCATCTGGAGTACGGAACGTCAGCACAGATAGCACGGGCCCGAAGATCTCCTCTCTGGCGATCCGGTGCGACTGGCTCACGCCGGTGAAGACCGTCGGCGGGAACCAGTAGCCCTTCGCTGGCAGCTGGCACGGAGGCGACCAGCGCTGCGCTCCTTCCGCCTCCCCGGCCTGGCTGAGCTCAGTTATCTTGTCGAGCTGCGGGCGGGAGTTGATCGCGCCGATGTCGGTGTTCTTGTCCAGCGGGTCGCCGAGCCGGAGTGTGGCCAGCCGCCGCTGGAGCCGTTCCACCACGATGTCGGCAACCGACTCCTGCACCAGCAGCCTCGATCCCGCGCAGCAGACGTGACCCTGATTGAAGAAGATCCCGTTGACGATGCCCTCGATAGCCTGCTCGACCGGCGCGTCGTCGAACACGATGTTGGCGGCCTTGCCGCCGAGCTCGAGTGTCAGCTTCTTGTCCGTGCCCGCGACCGCGCGGGCAATTTCCTTGCCGACCTCGGTGGAGCCGGTGAAGGCGACCTTGTTCACGCCGGGATGGCCGACGAGCGCCGCACCGGTGTCCCCCGCGCCGGTCAGCACGTTGACTACGCCGGGCGGCAGTCCGGCTTGCTGGCAAACCTCGGCAAGCAGCAGCGCGGTGAGCGGAGTTGTCTCCGCGGGCTTGAGCACGCAGGTGTTGCCGGCGGCCAGGGCCGGTGCCAGCTTCCAGGCGGCCATCAGCAGCGGGAAGTTCCACGGGATAACTTGCCCGGCCACGCCGAGCGGGCCTGGATTCGCGCCGAATCCGGCATACTCCAGCTTGTCCGCCCAGCCGGCGTAGTAGAAGAAATGCGCCGCCGCCAGCGGGATGTCGACGTCGCGTGATTCCTTGATTGGCTTGCCGTTGTCGAGACTCTCCAGCACGGCGAACTCTCGCGCGCGCTCTTGCAGCTGGCGCGCGATCCGGTACAGGTACTTGGCCCGCTCGCTGCCCGGCATCGGCTTCCACACCTGCTCATAGGCCGTGCGCGCGGCAGTGACGGCGGCGTCCACGTCAGCCGGGCCAGCGGCCGCTACCTGGGCCAGCGGCTCCTCCGTCGCCGGGTTAACCGTGGCGAAAGTCCGGCCGTCCGCAGCCGGGACGAATCTGCCCGCTATGAACAGGCCGTACTCTGGCTCGATCGAGACAACGTCGCGTGACTCTGGTGCCGGAGCATATTGCCAGATTGACTCGCCAGCCGCAGCGGCCAGTTCGCTCGTCGCCTCGTGCCCCGCGGCGCCCGGGTCCGCCGGCGCCCTGCCCTGCCCTGCCGGGCTTGGCCTGGCCTTTCCGCCACTCATCACTATGTTCCCGTCACTCGATAGTCGTGCTCGAGCCCTCATTCTGGCACGTCGGAAACGGACGTCCGGAGCAGCTGAGCTTGCTCACCCGGCGGCTAATGGGCGGCCCCGGGGGTAGAGGCATAACGGCGGCGCTATGCACCAGCCGCGCGGCACCAGCGTCATACGTAGGTAGGCCTGGACCTTCCGCCGAGTCGTGTCGCCAAGGGAGGACTGATGTTAAACCGGATCATCGGCTGGGCGCTACTCGCGTTCGTTATCTATTACCTGGTCACCAGCCCGGACGGCGCGGCCGGCTTCGTCCACTCGGCCCTGGACGGCCTGCGCCACGCCGGCGACTCGCTGGCGAAGTTCGTCAATCAGCTGTAGCGGGTCGTCAGCTTCCGGACGCGCTTGGTCAGTCCAGGGTGAAGTAGTCGGGGCTGGCGTACTGGCCGGTGATCTGCTTCGCGCGCTGCATGAGCAGGTCGTTGAGCAGCGACGAGGCGCCAATCCTGAAGAGGCGCGGAGTAAGCCAGGCCGGGCCGGCAACCTCGTTGACGAGCACGAGGTAGCGGATCGCGTCCTTAGCCGTCCGGATGCCGCCGGCCACCTTGACACCGACAAAACGGCCCGAGGCCTGCTCGAAGTCCCGCACGGCCGCAAGCATCACCAGAGCAGTTGGCGGGGTCGCGGCGGGCGCGACCTTCCCGGTCGAGGTCTTGATGAAGTCCGCCCCCGCCATCATCGCCAGCCACGAGGCGCGCGCGACGTTGTCCAGCGTCGCCAGCTCGGCGGTTTCCAGGATCACCTTAAGGTGCGCTGGGCCGCAGGCATCCCGCACGGCCCGGATCTCGGCATACACCTGCCCGTAGCGCCCAGCCAGGAACGCGCCGCGATCGATCACCATGTCAACCTCGTCGGCACCTGCGCTGACGGCGTCCTGCACATCGGCGAGCTTCACCGCAAGCGACGCCCGGCCGGACGGAAAGGCGGTAGCGACCGACGCGACGGCCACGCTGCTGCCCGTTACGGCTTCTTTCGCGACCGCCACGAGATCCGGATACACGCAGACGGCCGCTACCGGCGGGACTGACCGGTCCGACGGATCGGGCTGGCGCGCCTTCGCGCACATGGCGCGGACTTTGCCAGGTGTATCGGCACCCTCAAGCGTCGTCAGGTCCACCATCCTGACGGCCATGTCCAGCGCCTGCAGCTTGGCATCCTTCTTGATCGAGCGGGTGGCAAGCCCGGCCGCCCGCTGGGCTGCACCGACTTGATCGACGCCCGGCAGGCCGTGCAGTACCTGGCGCAGTGCCGCATCCGAGGTACCCACGTCCTCAGCCTCGAAGGCTCCCACCTCGAAAGCACGGCGCGGCGCCGACTGCGTTATCGATTCGATCCCCACGCTCACACGCTACCTTTCCGCAGGCCGCAGGCACCTCGCGGCACTAGGCGATCTGGCCGGCCCGCAGCCCGGAAAAGCCGGGCTTGATCACCGTGTTGATAATCCACAGTCGCTCGTCAAACGGCGCGAAGGCGCTCTTCATGGCGTTGATCGTCAGCCACTCGACATCGGACCAGCCATATCCGAACGCCTCGCTCAGCGCGTGGAACTCCGATGACAAGCTGACGCCGCTCATCAGCCGGTTGTCGGTGTTGACAGTCACCCGGAACTGCATCTCCCGCAGGAGGCCGATCGGATGCTCCTTGATCGAGGTCACCGCGCCGGTCTGGACGTTTGACGTCGGGCACATCTCCAGCGGGATCCTGCGGTCGCGGACATAGCTGGCCAGCCTGCCAAGCGCCGGGTGCCCTTCGCCCTCATCCGGCACCGCGATGTCGTCGATGATCCGCACTCCGTGACCCAGCCGGTGAGCGCCGCACCACTGCAATGCCTCCCAGATCGAGGGCAGGCCGAAGCCTTCGCCGGCATGAATCGTGATGTGGAAGTTCTCCCGCTCCACGTACTGAAAGGCGTCGAGGTGACGGCTCGGCCGGTTGCCGGCCTCAGCCCCGGCTATGTCAAATCCGACCACGCCGGCGTCCCGGTGCCGGACGGCGAGCTCGGCGATCTCCAGCGATCTGGCCGCCGTGCGCATCGCGGTGAGGAGCGCGTAGACCTTGATCTTCTGGCCGGCACTGCCGCGGCGGAAGCCTTCCAGCACCGCCTCCACTACCTGATCCAGGCTGAGGTCCTGGTCAAGATGCAGCTCGGGGGCGAACCGCACCTCGGCGTACACGATCCCGTCGGCGGCCAGGTCTTCAGCGCACTCGGCCGCGACCCGGATCAGTGCGTCCCTGGTCTGCATCACGCCCACCGTGTGCTGGAACGCCTCCAGGTACAGCTCGAGCTTGCCGCGCTGCGCGGCAGCCGCCATCCACTCAGCCAGGCCTGCCGCATCGTCGGCCGGCAGCTTTCCGTAACCGGTCTGCCGCGCCAGGTCAACGATCGTCTCGGGGCGCAGCCCGCCGTCAAGATGATCGTGCAACAGCACCTTAGGGGCCTGGCGGATCTCGCCGATGGTCAGTGACATGCCACCATTCTCACCTAATACGCTCTAGCGTTCGACGGCCACTCGGATGCAAGCGCCCGCACAACGGCGCGCTGTCAGCAGGCGATTACCGCCTGCCATGGGATGTGAGTTCCGCGGCCGCGCCGGGCTAGCTGGCCAAGAATTCGGATCTGCGATCCCAGACTGTCTCGATTCCGCAACATCGGCGTCTGGACTGCAAATTCACGCTTCCCCGGCAGCCACGCCAGGACTACCCTTCGGGCAATCCCGGGGGGGACATCCGGGACGACTTACCCCAGCCGGCGGGGTTCGCGCAACAAGCCGGCGGTCCCTTCCGGGCGGCCCGAGCCGCCCCCCGCAGAGGAGGTATCCGTGAGAGTCACAATGAGGGCCGTCGTCGCGTTCGGCGCGGTTGCCCTGCTGGCTGCCGCATGCGGCAGCGCGCCATCGGGCAGCGGTTCGTCCGGTTCCCCGTCCACTGGCACGACGGCCAGCAGCAAGTTCCTTGGCTGCATGGTCACCGACACTGGCGGCATCGACGACAAGTCGTTCAACCAGTCGTCGTGGGAAGGCATGCAGGCTGCCGCCGCAACCGACCCGAGCAAGATTCAGGTCACTTACCTGCCGTCCACGACCTCGGCCGACTACGCGTCCAACATCAGCACGTTCATCGGCAAGAAGTGCGGGATCATCGTCACGGTCGGCTTCCTGATGGCAGACGCGACCGAGGCGGCTGCCAAGGCCAACCCGAATCAGAAGTTCGCGATCGTTGACTGCTCGTATGCCTCTGAATGCCTGACTGGCGCCAAGGAACCCAACATCGACCAGCTGGTATTCAACACGGTCCAGGATGGCTTCCTCGGCGGTTACCTGGCGGCCGGCATTAGCAAGACGCATGTCGTGGCCACCTACGGCGGTGAGAAGTTCGGCACGGTCACCATCTACGAGGACGGCTTCTGGGACGGAGTCCAGTACTACAACCAGCAGCACCACGCGAACGTCAAGGTCCTCGGCTGGAACGAGCAGACCCAGAAGGGTGACTTCATCGGCAACTTCACCAACCTCGGCGCGGGTCAGACGCTGGCCAACACCTACATCGGCGAGGGTGCGGACGTGATCTTCCCGGTGGCAGGCGGGGTTGGCCTCGGTACCGCGAAGGCCGTGCAGACCGCCGACGCAGCTGGCAAGCACGTGCTGATGGAGTGGGTGGACACCGACGGCTGCATCAGCGCAGCCCAGTACTGCAAGTACATGCTCACCAGCGTGACGAAGGGCATCACCTCGGCAGTCAAGACCGCGGTGACCTCGGCAGCAGGCGGCACCTTCGCCGGCGGCACTTACGTTGGCACACTCCAGAATGGCGGCGCGGTTCTGTCTCCGTACCACGACGCCAAGGTTCCTGCTTCGCTGCAGGCTGAGATCACAGCTCTGCAGCAGAAGATCGAATCCGGGCAGATTGTCCCCAAGACCAAGAGCCCGGTCTGATCACAGATCCAACGCGAGTAAAAAGTTCGGATGAGCCGTTCGGCTGCCTGGTCCCGCCAGGCAGCCGGACGGCGAGTTCTAGTGGAGACAGCCGGTGAAGCTTGAACTACGTGGTATCACCAAGCGTTTCGGCAGTCTCGTGGCCAATGACCACATCGACATGGTCGTCCAGCCGGGCGAGATCAGGGCGCTGCTCGGCGAGAACGGCGCTGGCAAGACCACCCTGATGAACGTGCTGTACGGGCTCATACAGCCCGATGAGGGCGAGATCCTCATCAACGACCAGCCAGCGCACATCAGGTCGCCCAAGGACGCGATCAGCGCCGGGATCGGCATGGTGCACCAGCACTTCATGCTCGTCCCGGTCTTTACCGTCGCGGAGAATGTGACTCTCGGCGCCGAACCGATCAGCCGGCTCGGGGTGCCGGAGTGGGCTGTCCGCCATCTGCACCTGCCTCAGATCAGTATCCCCTCGCCGGGCCTGTTTGACCGCCGCCGGGCCCGTGCCTCGGTACGCGAGATGTCGGAGCGCTTCGGGCTGCGCGTCAACCCCGACGCCTACGTCGAGGATCTTCCGGTGGGTGTCCAGCAGCGAGTCGAGATCATCAAGGCGCTGCTGCGCGACGCCAGCATCCTGGTACTCGACGAGCCCACCGCCGTGCTCACGCCCGGCGAGACCGAGGACCTGTTCGTGATCATGCGCCAGTTGCGCGACAGCGGTCACTCGATCATCTTCATCTCCCACAAGCTCAAAGAGGTCCAGGCGATCGCCGACGACATCACGATCATCCGCCGAGGCAAAGTGGTGGCGCAGCGCCCGCCGACCACCAGCGACGCCGAGCTTGCCGCGCTGATGGTCGGCCGCTCCGTGCAGCTCCGGGTCAGCAAGGATGCAGCATCCCCGGCTGGGGTTGTGCTCGATGTGCGCGACCTCAGCGTCCCTGGTGAGCACGCCGACCTGGCTGTGCAGTCGATCTCCTTCGCCGTGCGGGGTGGCGAGATTCTGGGAATTGCAGGGGTGCAAGGGAACGGCCAGACCGAGCTGTGCGAGGCCCTGATGGGCCTGCGTCCGGCTACCGGCTCGGTACTTCTGGACGGCCAGGAGATCATCTCGGCGACGACAAAGGACCGGCTTCGGGCCGGGATCGGCTACGTCCCTGAGGATCGGCAGGAGGACGGCCTGGTTGGGGCCTTCCCGGTCTCGGACAACCTGGTGCTCGATGTCTACGACCGGCCGCCCTACGCGGCAGGTATCGTCATGAAGCCTGATGAGGTCAGGAAGGCGGCTGCCCATCTGGTGGACGAGTATGACGTCCGAACGTCGTCGGTCCTGACTGCGGCCGGAACCCTCTCCGGCGGGAACCAGCAGAAGGTAGTAGTCGCGCGGGAACTCAGCCGGCCGAACAAGCTGCTGCTGGCAAGCCAGCCAACCCGGGGCCTGGATGTCGGCTCGATCGAGTTCGTGCACTCCGAGATCGTCAAGCAGCGGGACCGCGGAGTCGCCGTGGTCATCGTCTCCTCCGAGCTCGACGAGATCTACGCGCTGTCGGACCGGATCGCCGTCATGTACGAAGGCAAGATCGTCGGGGTGTGTGCGCCAGACATCCCCGAGCAAGAGCTTGGCCTACTGATGGCCGGTGCCGGGACCGGCGGGCAGGCGTCAGATGGCACCGCAGCCGTCGCCGATGTCACCGGACCGGACGCTGACGAGCTGCTAGAGGCCGTTGAGCTGCCGGCTGACCAGACCAAGCCGCGAGCCGAGGAGCTTGGCAGTGAGTGACGTTCCTGTCGACCCGATGCCAGCAGCGCCCGACCCCGTACCAGCAGCCGGTGAGGCCGTTACGGCAACGGCCGCAGCAGAACCGGGTCAGCCGAGCGAGGCGCCGGGCCCGGCCAGGTCGCGTGCCCGCCTCACCGCTGGCGTACTCATCCAGGCCATTACGCAGGGCAGCTCGGCCGTGATCACGATTCTCGCGATCTTCCTGGCGCTGGTGGTTGGCGGCGTGCTGATCGTGTTCAGCGACCCGGTCGTGAGCAGGGCATGGAGTTCGTTCTTCACTGTTCCCGGATACACGCTCGGACAGACTTGGGACGCAGTCTCCTTCGCTTACTCCCAGATGTTCGAGGGAGCGATCCTCAACCCGTCGACAGTCAGCGCCGCATTCCACGGCGGCTCTGTCGCGGCCATTTTCTATCCGCTCTCCGCGACCTGCGCTCAGGCGACGCCGCTGATCCTGACCGGCCTGTCGGTGGCAATCGCTTTCCGGGCAGGACTGTTCAACATCGGCGCCGCGGGCCAGTGGGTGGGCGGCGCGGTCGTGGCGACCTGGCTCGGCTTCGGCGTGAGCCTGCCACCTGTCATCCACGTGATCGTCTGCGTGCTGGGCGGATTTATCGGCGGTGCGGTCATCGGCTGGTTTGTCGGCCTGCTCAAGGCCAGGACCGGGGCGCACGAGGTCATCGTCACGATCATGCTCAACTACGTGATGTACGACCTGCTCCAGTACCTGCTGTCTCATCCTTCGATGCTGCAGCAGCCGCACCAGACAAACGAGATCGCGCCCTTTATCGCGAACGACGCCAACCTGGGACATGCTGGCGGGCCGCCTCCGCAGGTTGGACTGGGATTCCTGATCGCGGTGGCGGCGGCAATCGCGGTTGCCTGGCTGCTGTCCCGCACGACGACCGGTTTCCAGTTCCGTACCGTCGGCGCGAGCCCGAGTGCCGCCCGGACAGCCGGCATCAACGTCGAGCGATCCTGGATCGTGGTCATGCTGCTCGCTGGCGGG
>Ga0335075_10012885_pt1 | contig 12610 bp, 12 predicted proteins | sample Lox_Sample_24_FD_206723 | JGI IMG/M metagenome (GOLD analysis project Ga0335075, IMG submission 206723) | Soil microbial communities from Loxahatchee National Wildlife Refuge, Florida, United States - Lox_Sample_2.4 | ecosystem: Environmental > Terrestrial > Soil > Wetlands | place: USA... | reverse complement strand
ATCGGTCGCTCGCTCGGCCCGGTCGTCAGGACATGCCTGAGCCGGGCCCACTGCCCGGTCGTGGTGGTCGGGCCCGAGGGCCAGGGCCTGCCTGGCCGGCGGGCCGATGACTTGACGCTGGTCGCCGCCGGGCCGGTGCCGGCCCAGCGCACGGGCGACTAGCGAGGTGGGGGGCGAAATGACGCGTAAAGATGTGCACCTGGACGCGATGCTGCGGCATCTGGGCGCGGCTTATTACGATTCGCTGCACGGCCGGGCCACGCTGCCCGACGTGACCAGGGCGGTCAACCAGGTCGCCGTGGAAATGGGCGAGCAGGCTGTCGTCCGGCAGGTCCCTCCTCGTCCGCGCAGGGCTGAGGCTCGCCGGCCCGGCGAGCCTCACCGGCCGCCCGCTCCGCACCACGGCCGGTGGCATAGCCGGGTGCGGGACGTCATGACGACGGACATTGTCGCCATCGACCGGATCACCCCGTTCAAGCAGATCGCCTGGCTGCTGGTCCAGCATCAGATCAACGGCGTGCCTGTGCTGAGCCTCGGCCGTCACGTCGCGGGCGTGGTAACCGAGAGCGACCTTATTGCGGCCAGGGCCAAGCACGCGGGCGAGCGGAGGCGCTGGACCGGGGCACCGGTCTATGGCACCGACCGCAGCCGCTACGAACGGCTCACCGGCGAGCACCTGATGACTGCCCCTGCTATCACCATCCATCCCGACACGGCCATAGCAGGTGCTGCGCGGCTCATGACCGAACATCACATCAAGCTGCTGCCGGTCGTCAACGAGGACGGCAAGATCGAGGGCGTGGTCACCCGGCGCGACCTGCTGAACGTGTTCCTGGTGGCAGACGCCGAGGTCGCCCGCCAGGTGCGGGAGCTGCTCGATGAGATGGCGGCAGGCGAGCCGGGCGCGATCAAGGTCGAAGTCCAGTCAGGCATCGTGACGTTGACTGGCCAGCCTGAAGCAGCAACGCGCACTCAGGTCGCCGCGGCAGTCGACGCCGCCTGGGACATCGACGGCGTACTCGACATCATCGATCACGTGGCCAGCCCGCAGCCGGCCTGATCTGCCAGTTGCCCAAGACTGTCGCTTATAGCAGGGACGACCAGCGCGGGCCAGCGGCTGCCCAGGCCTGCGTCCATCCCGCCATGCGGCGGCGATTGGCGGCTACCCGGACGACGACGCCGGCAACCACGAGCAGCACGGCCAGGCCAATCGGGGTCACCATGGCGGCGGTGGCCTCCCACTCGAGGACCTGGGCCCTGGTGAGCTTTGGATGCGTGAGCTGGCCAGCCTGGGTAACCCACACGGTCATCCGCTGGCCTTTCCTGGCGTTGAGGTCGACGGCGACAAGGCCGCTTCGCTCAGCCCCGCCAGGCATCTTCCAGCTCGCAGTCACCCAGGAGTCGAAGGCGCCGTCATCGGCAACCAGACCGGCAGCGGCACTCTCCTGCAAGACGGCCGTCCTAGCGAACCACTTCGCTTCGGCCTGCTGCTCCCGGACGGCAGCAGCGCCAGTGACGCGGACAGCCACGATCGACAGCAACGGCGCAGCGACAACGAAGGCAACGACCAGGCCGGCCACGACCGCCGACTGGATCCGGTCGACACGCCGGCGTAACGGGTTGTCGGTGCCGCCGACAACCCGGACCAGTCGCTGCCATAGCTGCAGCAGCATCGCGGGCCACCTCCGTCCAGGTTCCTGACCGACCCTGCACTACGGCTGGCTGCCGCGGCAGGCCCGATAAGCCCGCATGAATGCAGAGTAAGGCCCTAAGCCCTGCATTAGTCAGTCCTCAGTTCAACCTGCGGCCGGCGTGGCGTAGCCGGCGCAGTGTTCGAGCGGCCGAACTGGAGGAGCAGGTGCGGAAACCCGGTCAAGCCGAGCAAGTCCGTGACCTCCTGGCGGTAGCGCGGCGACTCCAGCGGCTGTGACTGCAGGCTCGCGAACACCCAGCGGGTCGCGGCACGCAGCAGCAGCCGGTGCAGTGCCTGGCCGGCTCGCAGCCAGTCGGCAGGAGTGTCACCAGCAGTGCTGAGCACCGCCGTCGCCGATGGCGGCACGCCGCCCGATTGATCACTGCCCTGCTGATCGAAGTCACGTTGCGGCAACCGGAGCCGAGCCGGAGAGTCAACTGCACTCGGATGCGCGATGGCCCAGGCCGGAACGCCGTCCCTGGCCTGGCTCCCTGGCGGGCGCGCCCAGCTGCGCGTCTCGGCAGTAACTTCCGGATTCGCCCGCTGCCCGGCTGCGGCCGCTTCGGTCAGTCCGACAAGCTGGTGCGTTACTCCGACCCGGTCGACGAGTGACAGCTCGGCGCCCTCCGCTGCCGCGTCCCCTGCAAAGGCGGCCAGCAGCCGGGTGGCTACCTCCCCCGGTGCGAACGCTCCGCGGTGGGTGTGCCGGTGCGGCACGGCAGCGGCCAGTTCGGCCTCGACCCTGTTCATGGCCGCATAGCCGGCCGGCCGGACTCGGCCAGCCAGCCCCGGCTGCGCGGGGTCTGGCAGTAGTTCGGTAACCGGAAGCAAGCCCAGGCTGCGCAAGCCGAGCCGCAGCCCGAACAGGGCCGCCCCGCAGCTGATCATGAGCTCACGGCCACGCGGGTCGCTGTGTCGCAGCCACCGGTCTAGATCTATCCGCAATTCAATGGCATTTCGGTCATGCCGGAACTGCCAGGGCTGGGTGTTATGCAAAGAAGGAGCCCGTATTGCCATAGCAATCACGGCTGCGCTCTCCTCCTGCGTTAGCCGCGGAACGCCCGGTCCCCGCCCGGACTGCCGGCCTGCGGTCCGTGCCTTCGCGAACGGTACGACTGTGGCGTGCACAAGCAGGCCACCCCGATCAGTCACAGTGGCCTGCCCCGCGCTGGCCGACCGCGCGTTTCCGGAATCCGTGTACAAGGTCGAAGTCATGTCGCATCACCCACTCACTGCACAATGCACGGGCGCAGGAACGATCTGACAGGGTCTAACGGCCCTTCCCGGCCGGGCCGATATCCGTAGAGTTGACAATGGCACCTCGAGCATGGGCCTTTCTGGAGGCTAAATGAGCAATGATGTCGATTCGGCCGGAACCGACGTCGGCAGGCGCATCGCTGAGCATCGCGACCGCGCCGGCCTGACCGTCGCGCAGACCGCTGAGCGGGCCGGGATGTCACCGGAGTACCTGGCGTACCTTGAGTCGAGCATGGCGCCCAACCCCACTCAGGCGGCCCTGATCCGGCTCGCCGCGGCGCTGGACACCACACCGGGCGCGCTGTCCGGTGCCGGGCAGAACATGCCGCCGGGCCAGCGGGCGGCCGCGAAGACAGCACTGCTGGAGAGCATGACGGTGGCAGAGTGCAAGCAACACCTGGCCGGCGGCGGAATCGGTCGTTTCCTCTTCGTCGAGCCAGGACGCGGGCCGGTCGCCATCCCGGTCAACTTCATGATGGACGGGGACGATGTGGTCTTCCGTACCGACAGCGGCGGCAGTGTCTCTGCTGGCCTGCACGAACGCCGGGTCTCGTTCGACGTCGATCATCTCGACGATGCGCTGAGCGAGGGCTGGAGCGTGCTGGTCACCGGGAAGGCACAGGTCATCACGGACCCGGCCGAGCTGGCGCGCGCGCAAGCGCTGCACATCGAGCCGTGGGCAGGCGGCGACAGGCCGATCTATGTACGGCTAACTGGCAGCCAGATCACCGGCCGCCGGATCAGGGCAGGCGGCTAGCGCACTCAGGCCGTGCGGGCCGCCACGTCAGCTTCGCCGTTGTTCCCGACATAGGGCTGAGGCTGAGGACCGGCGGCGGAGCGCGGCGCCTCGCCGGGCCGGCTGACACTGAGGTAATTGCGGACCGCCACGACGCCGTCGACACGCTGAAGCCGCGCCACCAGTTCCAGCGCCGCGCGCGGCTGCCGCATCAGCCCGGAGATCGTCACGATGCCGGAAGTAACCGAGACGTCGTAGTCGCTAGCGTCGAGGCCGAATTCCGCCGCTATGACATCGGTCAGTATTTCGACCAGGATCTCGTCGTCGGGGCGCTCATACACGCTCAGCACGTCGGAGCGGGTGACAATGCCGATGAGGAGGCCGTCTTCACTGACGACAGGCAACCGCTTGATCCAGCGATCTTGCATCACCTTGGCGGCAACGGCCACTGACGAGCCCGGGTCTATGGTCACAGCGGGTGAAGTCATGAGGCGTCCAGCAGTCACCGCGTTGGCTTTCGACTTCTCGCCCAGCCTCCACCGCAGCCTGATCAGGCCGGCCGGCGCCCTGCCGTTGGCGGCCTCCTTGTAGAGCAGATCCGCCTCGGATACCACGCCTATCACGTGGCCGGCGTCATTGATGACCGGGCACGCGCTGACCCGGAACCGGCGGAGTACCGACACAATCTGTTTAAAGTCAGCGTTCCTCTTGACCGCGACAACACTGGTCGTCATCACGTCCTTGACGGTAGCGCTCATCGGACTGCCTCCTCCCGGTTGTGGGCGGCACGGCGCCTTTCGTCTGAAGCGTAAAAGTAGGGGGCCTCATACCCACGGAACGGGGGAGGTTAGTCCTCCGGCAGGATGGCCAGCGGCTCACCTGAGCTGTCGCAAGAACGGATCCCTCGGCGTCGCAGGCGCAATCCTGATCCTGGTATCGACCGCGTGCGCCCCGTCTGGCCTCGCGATCACCGGGTTGAGATCGAGTTCGGCGACCTCAGGCAGGTCATCTGCCAGCCTCGACACCCGCAGCAGCAGGTCTGCCAGCGCAGCGGTGTCGACGGCTGACGCACCGCGGTGACCGAGCAGCAGCGGAGCCGCGCGCACGCCCTTGATCATCTCCTCGGCGTCGACATCGGTGAGGGGCGCAAGCCGCGCCGCGTGATCGCCGAGCACGTCAGTAGCGACGCCACCGAGCCCGAACACCACGAGCGGGCCGAAGACTGGCTCTTGCACGACGCCGATCAGCGTCTCCACGCCGCCAGCCAGCATCGGCTGTACCAGAACCCGGCGCAGGGTCGCGCCGAATGCATCGGCTAGCTCGGCGTAGGCGCCGGCGACCTCTTCGCTGGTGCGCAGATCCAGCTTGACCGCGCCCGCGTCAGATTTGTGCACCAGTCCAGCCACATCAGCCTTGAGCACGACATGCCCGCCGAGCTCCGCAGCAACCGCAACCGCTGCGGCCTGATCACTCACCGCCCGGGTTTCTGCCATCGGGATCTGGTAACTGCGCAGCAGGGACACCGCGTCAGCCGTTGCCAGCCAGCCGCCAGCGGGCTGATCAGCCAGGAAAGCCGATACGAGAGCATGCGCGCCGATTGCGTCGACATCAGGCAGTTCAGGTACCTGACCGCGCTGCGAATCGCGCCACTCCCGGTAGCTCGCCGCATGGCTCAGAGCGCGAGCCGCGCTTTCCGGGTAGCTGTAGACCGGCAGCCGCTCCCCGGCTGCCGCAGCGAGGCCGACGGTTTCGCCTGGCGAGCGGCTGAGCAGGCTGACTGCCTCAGGCCGGTCCAGGAGTACCGCGGCCATCGGCTTGCCCACCTGCGCCGTCAGGATCGCGGCGCTGAGGTCCGCGATCGCCGTCGGCACGCCCAGCGCGAGCAGCGCGTCAACCGAATCGTCCGCGGCCGCAGCTTCCAGACACGCCCGGAAAGTATCGCGACTGACACTGGGAGTCGTATCGACCGGCCCGGACACCGTAGCGCCGACCGGGAGCAGGCTGGCGAGACGGCGCTGAGTGCGCCCGCCTAGCACGGCAACTGTTAGCCCGCTGTCGCCGCAGGCATCGGCCGCCAGCACCCCTGCGCCGCCCGCATTGGACACGATCGCGATCCGGCGGCCGGACGGCAGTGGCTGGCTGGCAAGCAGCGCGGCGGCATCGACTAGCTCGCCCAGGCTGTGCGTCGCGATGATGCCGGCCTGCCCGAACAGAGCCTCCTGGGTGACAACCGGGGTGGCGGATGCCGCTGTGTGCGACGCCGCCGCCCGCTGCCCGGCGGCAGAGCGGCCGCCGATGACCGTAAGCACAGGCAAGTGGCGGCCGACCCTGCGGGCGGTCCGGGCGAAGCCGCGCGGACTGCCGAATGACTCCACGTACAAAACGGCCAGCTTCGTCTGCTCATCCTGCTCCCACCAGGTCAGCATGTCGTTGCTGGAAACGTCGTACTTGTCGCCCACGGACGCGAACGAGGAGATCCCGATTCCGAGCCTGCCGAGGTGCTCGAGCAGAGCGACACCAACACCGCCGGACTGAACGACGAGGCCAGCGGTCCCGGCCCCTGGCATCGTGCTGGCGAATGTGGCGTTAAGTTGCGCGGCACTGGATGCCACGCCAAAGCAGTTCGGCCCGACGAGCCTCATCCCGTACCGGCGGCAGATGGCCAGCAGGTCCGCGCCCTCGCCGCCCAGGCTCGCGGTGATCACGATCAGCGCGTGCACACCGCGGCGGCCGCATTCGGCCGCCACAGCCGGAACCGCGGCGGGCGGAACGGCGATGACGGCCAAGTCCACGCCGGGAGGCAGGTCGGCAGCTGAGGCAAGGCAAGCATGGCCTTCCATCGATCGGCCATGCGGATTGACCGGGTATACCGGCCCGGCGAATCCGGCCGTGACGATGTTGTGGAGGATCTCCCTGCCGATCGAGCCGCGTCGCCGGCTAGCGCCGATCACCGCGACCGATGCTGGCTGCAGCAGGTGCCGCAGGCTCGCCACCTCCGCTGTGCTCGCCCGGCCCGCTACCGCGTCCAGGTAATGATCCAGCCTCCCGCCGTCGTGACCAGGCAGCGGCATGGTGAGCTCGATCACGCCGTCAGCGAACTGCCGCTCGACCGGGAGGCCGGCGTCGGCAAACACTCGCTGCATGGCCAGGTTCTCGGGCAGTGTCTCGGCCGCGAACGCGGTCAGCCGCCGTTGCCTGGCCAGCGAGACCAGATGCTCGAGAAGCAGCGTGGCCACACCGCGTCCGTGCATCTCGTCCGAGACCGCGAACGCGATCTCGGCGACGCCAGGCCGCTCCGTCGGCTCGTAGCTGGCGACGCCGATTAGCTTGCCATCCAGCCGCGCCAGCAGGGCGGCGTGGTCTCGTCCTGCTGGCCTGGCCAGGCGCTGCGCCTCGCGCTCTGGGGCCTGCGGGCTGAAGCTGAAGAAGCGGAAATAAGCGTTGTCAGGGGACATCTGCTTGTGCATCTGCCTGATGTCGTCAGCGTCCTGCGGCTGAGCCGGCCGGATCTCGACCGTGCTGCCGTCGGAGAGAAGCGCGTAACTCGCTGCTGCCGGAGTTGTCATCGCCGCGGTGCCAGTCTCGTCTTGCCCCGTCATCTCCATGATGCAGCAGCCTTCCCAAGGACGTTTCCCTGCCAGCATCGCAGCCCGCTGCCCGCCCGGCCATGAGCCAAACGTGCCTGGCTGACGGGACCTTCGGCCATGGCCAGGCGCCGCCGGCAACGGCTACTGCGCGCCTGGCTGCCGTGTCATGCTGTGGTACACCGCCAGCAATGCGGCCTTCTGCGTATCGTCCAGTACGGAGTCCATCTTGATGGCGTGCTCCACGCCTGGTTGCTCGCTGGTCGCCGCCGCGCGGCTGCCCTCCGGATCGAGCAAGCCGGCCTGGGCCAGGAGGACATCCGCCGACAGGTTCAGCGCATCAGAGAGCTGCCTGAGCACCCGAACGGATGGCTGGTGCATGCCCCGCTCAAGTTCGCTGAGGTAGGGATTGGACAGGCTAGTGAGCTCCGCTAGCTGGCGCAGAGTCAGATTCGCCAGCTTCCGCTGGCTGCGGATGAAGGCGCCGAAAGCCTCCATCTTTGCATCCCACTGGCTTGTCACGTCGCTCCTCGCGGCCGCCTCGCGCCTGCGCGATCAGAAGGGCCCTCGGGCCAGTATGGCGGGCAGCCATCAGCGCGCGACGGCCCAGGGCTCGTCGCGCGCCGTGCCTTGCAGTCCTGTCGTCAACTACGTACCAGAAGCGCGGTCGCCGTCAGCAGGTCCTCGGCGAACTTCCGCTGACTCGCGAGCAGTTGCTCGGCAAAGTCATACGCGCTTGCCACGACATCTTGCGGCGCTGGCAGCTTGTCGGCGAAGGGCACGTTCACCTGAGGTAGGTCGGGCTTGACTGACTGGACCGCGGCGGCCAGGGTCTCGACCACGTCGACGACGGCTGCCTGGCTCTTGCTGATAGCGCTCAGGACCTCGGCGGTGAGCGCTTGGGCGACATTCGATTCCGCCATTTCGCTGTTCCTCCTCACGACTGGATAGTCTGCTCAGTATAGCTAGCAAGCGTTCTGTACGTCAAGCGGAGCTGGGCGAAGTGATGGCTGAGCTCAAACAGAGCGCTGGCACTAGTGCGCCATGTGGCAGGCTGGCCTGACGCGGCGGAAGGAGCCTAGAGGTGACCTGCACCCTGCACGTCTCCTGGGATGAGCGGTTGACGGACTATGACTTCGGACCGCAGCATCCGCTGGCCCCGATCAGGGTGAAGCTGACCATGGAACTGGCTCGCGCATTCGGTCTGCTCAGCCAGGACGAGGTCACCGTGGTGCGGGCGAATCCCGCCACCGACGCCGAGCTGCAACTCGTGCACGATCCCGGTTACATCGCCGTGGTCAAGGCGGCAGGTGCCATGGCATCGGAAGCCGGCGGCCCGGCGCTCGACGCGGCGACGCTGCTGCGGCACGGCCTTGGCACCGCGGATGACCCGGTGTTCGGCGGCATGCACGAGGCGTCCGCGCTCGTGGCAGGCGCTACGCTCGCCGCCGCGCAAGCCGCCTGGTCAGGTGCCGCCCAGCACGGAGTCAGCATCGCGGGCGGGCTGCACCACGCAATGCGCGGCAATGCCAGCGGCTTCTGCATCTACAACGACCCGGCAATCGCCATCGCCTGGCTGCTCGAGCACGGGGCGGAGCGCGTTGCCTACGTCGACATCGACGTCCATCACGGCGACGGAGTTCAGGCGGCGTTCTGGAATGATCCCCGGGTGCTGACGATCAGCATGCACCAGCATCCGGCTACGTTGTTCCCTGGGACCGGCCGGCCAACGGAAACCGGTGGCGCGGACGCTGACGGCGCGGCGGTCAACGTCGCGCTCCCGGCGGGCACCAGGGACGCGGGCTGGCTCCGCGCTCTGCACGCTATCGTGCCGCCGCTCGTGCGGCAGTTCCGGCCGCAGATCCTCGTCACTCAGCACGGCTGTGACACGCACTGGAGCGATCCGCTAGCAAACCTCGAGATCACCATCGACGCTCAGCGGGCCGCGCATTCGGCCTTGCACCAGCTTGCCCATGAAGCCGCTGACGGCCGGTGGCTGCTGACCGGCGGCGGGGGCTACCAGCTCGTGCAGGTCGTACCGCGAACCTGGACGCACCTGCTAGCCGAGGCCTGCGGCCATCCAGTCCAGCCGGACTCGCCGACACCCGCGGTATGGCGGGACTATGTCGGCTGGGTGGCCGCCGAGCCGGCGCCTGAGCTCATGACCGAGGGAGCCGACGCGGGCTATCCGGACTTCGAATCCGGCTACGACCCGGGCGACCCGGTAGACCAGGCCATCATCGCGACCAGGAACGCGGTCTTCCCGCTGCACGGGCTCTTCCCTTAGGCAGCTGGCTATCGGCCGACTACCACCTTCAGCGCGCCAGTGTCGGAAGCACGGCCGAAGATGTCGTACGCCTCCTCGAAATCGTCGAAGCCGAACCGGTGCGTGACAAGCCTGGCGGCGTCAAGCTGACCGCTTGCCAGCAATCTCAGCAGCGTGGGCGTCGAGTAAGTGTCCACGAGTCCCGTACTGATCGTGATGTCGCGGATCCACTGATCTTCCAGGTGCAGGGCGGCCGACTTGCCGTGCACGCCGATGTTCGCGATCCGCGCCCCCGGCCTGGTCAGCCGGACGGCTAGCTCAAAGGTTTCCGGCCTGCCGACAGCCTCGATGGTGACGTCGGCGCCCAGTCCCTCTGTCAGCGACTGGACCGCGTGCAGCGGATCGCTGATGCTGTTGTTCACCGTCACGTCCGCTCCGAACTCCTTGGCAGCTTCCAGGCGCCGGTCGGCGACGTCGATGGCGACGATGTGACTCGGGCTGAACAGCTTCGCGGTCATGACGGCTGCCAGCCCGACGGGCCCGGAGCCGACGACCACGACGACATCGCCGGGACGCACGCCTGCCTTCAGCACGCCCACTTCGTAGCCGGTGGGCAGGATGTCGGCGAGCATGAGGGCCTGCTCGTCGGGGACGCCGGCGGGCAGCCGGTAGGTGGACGTATCGGCGAATGGCACCCGGACGTACTCGGCATGCGTGCCGTCGGAGGTATGCCCTAGTACCCAGCCACCGCCGCCGAGACATTGCCCGAACTTGCTCTCGCGACAGTACCGGCATGCGCCGCAGGCCGAGATGCAGGACACCAGCACTCGATCGCCCTCCCCCATCGTGTGCACGGCGTTGCCAGCGTCTTCAACGGTGCCGACAGCCTCGTGCCCGAGTATCCGGCCATCGTGGACGCTGGGCACGTCACCACGCAGGATGTGCAGGTCGGTCCCGCAGATCGTGGTCATGTCAACTCTGACGATGACGTCCCCGTCATCGGTGATCTCTGGGTCCGGTACTTCGGTCAAGGCGCGCTGACCCGGTCCGTGATAGACGATGGCTCGCATTGCTGGCTTGTCCTCTCCTCCGCGGTCCTCTGGTCCGCGATTACGCTGCCGGCTCGTGCCGGATTCTCCGGCCGCTGATCCGGGCCGGGGTAATCCTGATGAAGTGCTCGCGATCCCCCGGGGCCCAGGGCTCAACGCCCACCGCGAAGGCGTCCTCAAGCTCGGCCGGATCATCGACGTGATGCGCGGGTCCCTGAATCAGGACACTCCAGCCGTCGTGAGATTCAGAATCGAAGGCATCGACCTCGAACGCCACGCGGTACTCGGCATGCTCTATGCCTGTGCGCAAGTCCTCATCCGTGGAACCCGCCCCGGCCGTCCGGAACAAGATCGCGCCGTCATGTAGCACGTAGTTGACCGGAAGCACAGTCAGGTCGAAACGGCCGGCGAAGGCGAGACGGCCGATACCGCCTGGCGCTATCAGCCGAAGGCACTCTGCCTCGTCGAGTACCTCGAGTTTCGTGTCTGACACGGCAGTTTCCTCTCTTTTCACCTTTTAGCGGGAGGGGCCATATCCGCTTCTCGCGATCTGGGTTCCGCGGTGTGCTGGCAGTAATGCCGGTAGCTCCGCGGCTTCGGAGGGGTGGCCCCTCCCGCCACCTCGATAACACCGCGCCGGCCGGTGGATACATAGGGCCTTAGGTCCGCTGCCGGCCTGGACTTCTGACCCCTCGCCCGTGTCGCGACCTTGGACCTATCTACCCGCCGTCTGCGCGGAGATGCTGTCCGCCCGGTGACCCGTTCCTAGGCCAGCTGCGCCGGCAGGAAGGCGAACTCGGGCACCGCGCAGCCGCGCGTGGCGGGCTTGACGGGGACCAACGTCCCCGTTCCCCACTCCAACGGGCCCTGCAATTACGTGCAGATATTCGCAACGCTGCAGGTAGGACGAGAGAAGGGACGAGGCGATGAGCAGCATCGATCAGACAGCTGGCCGCATCGTGGTTGGCGTGGACGGCTCGCCGTCATCGAGTGCCGCCCTGGCCTGGGCGGTACGGCAGGCCGCGCTAACCGGTGCCGCTGTGGAAGCGGTCAGCGCCTGGCATGCCCCGGCGATGTCCGGCGCCGCGCCGTTCGGACCGGGGGTGCTTAACGACTGGGACTACGGCGAGTGGGCTGCGAGCGCGTTGGCGCACGCCATCGAGCAGACAGTCGATCCCGCCGGGCCGGTGCGGGTCAGCGCGACTGTGCGCGAGGGCAACGCCGCGCAGGTGCTACTTGAGGCTGCCAACGGGGCGGAATTGCTGGTGGTCGGCAGCCGCGGGCACGGCGGCCTCGCGGAGGCCCTGCTGGGCTCGGTCGGCCAGGCGTGTGTCCATCACGCGCCGTGCCCCGTCGTCATAGTGCGGGGACCTAACGCCGGCTGAGGCCGCCAACTGGCCAACAAACGGAAGGGGAGCCCGGTGGCTACAACGGTAGGGGATGTGATGACCACCAGGGTCATCGCGGTCAAGAGGAGTGCGGACTTCAAGCAGATCGCTCAGGTGCTCCGGAGGTACCGGGTCAGTGCCTGCCCGGTTATTGACGATGCCGGCCGGGTGGTCGGCGTGGTGTCAGAAGCCGACTTGCTGTACAAGGCGGCTGATTGCCCGCTGTCCTCCGGCCTGATAAGGCTGCGCTGGCAGCTCGGCGAGGCATCCAAGATCACCGCAGTGACCGCCAGGGAGTTGATGACATCGCCGGCCGTGACCGTGCACGCCGACGTGCCCGTCCAGATCGCGGCCAGGGTGATGCGGGACCGCCGGCTCAAGCGACTGCCGGTCGTCGGCACTGGCGGCGAGCTGATCGGCATCGTCACCCGCACGGACGTGCTGGGTGTCTACGACCGGCTCGATGCCGCCATCCTCGCCGAGGTAAGGGACATCGTCGCCGGCGAGTTCGCGATCAGCCCGGACGATGTAGCGGCGAGCGTGTCGTCCGGCATCGTTACGCTATCCGGCTCAGTGCCGATGCAGGAGACGGCGCCCGAGCTAGCAGCCCGCATCAGGCACGTCGAGGGCGTTGTCG
>Ga0335075_10012884_pt1 | contig 12611 bp, 18 predicted proteins | sample Lox_Sample_24_FD_206723 | JGI IMG/M metagenome (GOLD analysis project Ga0335075, IMG submission 206723) | Soil microbial communities from Loxahatchee National Wildlife Refuge, Florida, United States - Lox_Sample_2.4 | ecosystem: Environmental > Terrestrial > Soil > Wetlands | place: USA... | reverse complement strand
GTTTTCACGATGCGTTCCGATGCCGAGGTTCAAGTCAAGCGCCGGAATGAAAGAAAGCCGATGTTTTTAATGCCGGCTTAGAGACCAAGTTTGCTCTAGGCAGCCACTGCGTACCTTTTTTGTTACGAACAGGGCTCGCCCCATGTCTTGGCGGTGCGACCTTGGCGCAGGTTGTCTTTTGAACCTCAGGGGTTCTGCCTATTCTTCCTTTCTTCTTTAGATTTGTTGTCCTAGTTTAATGACATCCCTATGATTTGCTCTAGACTGGCTCCTTACAATCAGTCCAGAAACCCTGGCTCGTTGTGGCCTGTTGCTCAAAACCCTCACCCAAATTGTTAGTAATTGATGATTTCGAGATATCTCGAGGCAATACACCTACTACGCCAGTCTAGGATCTCGTTGTCGCTGTTTCTGTATACGTTGTCCTTTAGTCTCGTTACCCGACCAATCATCATACCGCCTCCTCTCACCGAGTGCCAACTGGAACTCGCTAGGTATCAGTACCATTCGGAGGCACCTGAACACCCCAGCGGGCCAAGTGGCTTATTCTATTGGGATGAAGATACGGCGGCCTCTAAAATGCACGCCTGTGAGATGCACGCCTGCGAGAGATACGTGCCTGCAAGAGATGTACGCCTGTGAACTGCCCGCATGTAATATACATGCCTGTAAGATATCCTCCTGCGAGATGCACGGTTATTTCCCTGCATAGGAAACAGGGCATGTACCAGTGGATTGGAATGGCTATGTTCGAGCTGCCCCGTCAATACCCAACTTAGGAAGATCACAATCGTTTGGGCTCTGAAGGTCCTTCCTTGAGGTACGGGAAGTGGAGTACGCAGTGAGCGTGGGCGACGACGGAGACGTTCGGCGATGCTCTTGAAACCATTGACATCCTACGGCCGAAACAGCATGCAAACCATTCCTGTCCATTTCCAACTCAACCATGCCCAAAGCCTGCCAAGTCCTCCTAAAATCAGGCAGCAATGCCCAAAGAGGAAAGGCTGGCCACCTGATCTCGTATCGTGGTCGTGATAAACGACGCGACAAGGCGGGGTGAGTTGCTATTTAGTGCATTTCAATTTTCCTATATCTTTCCAAGTGGATATCCTGTTTCTCTTCACAATATTGATCCTTTCGAAAACCCTGCAGGCTACTCAATTTTGCAAAACATCAGAACTTTCCTAGCGCTGATTTTTTGTATCTCAGTGCCATTCTAGTCCAAATACTCGTTACTGGTCGTGCCCCAAGTCACCACGCCGATGCCTATCAACGAGCCATACCCTGCGCGCATCGAAGCGCAAACCGTGGCGCGCATCCACGTCGTGACGCCGCGCCCGGAGATGCGATCCGCCTTTCATGCGGCATGTCAAGAGATCTCCGAGATACTGCAGGCCGGGGGTGTTACTCCCACTGGCCGATTGGGTGCGCATTACCATTGTCGACCAACCGACACCTTCGACTTCGACGTCTACCTTCCCATTGACAAATCTCTTCAGCCGTCCGGCCGCGTGGAGATTGCCGAAATCCCCGCAACCGAGGTGATTCGCGCTGTTCATCAAGGCTGCTATGAGGAGCTTCCGCAAGCCTGGCACGAGTTTGTAGACTGGGTGTCCGCAAATGGCTTCAAGACACGTGAAGATGCCTTCGAGGTGTATACCTTCGGACCGATGGATGACGAAAATCCCAATACCTGGAAGACGGAACTCAACTGCGCTCTCGTGAGTGATCAACCTACCACACAAGTCGCTACGAATTCGTGAATTTGGTCTCGAGAGGGTTGGTTCGCAGAGTCAGAGGCCTTCGCTGCACGTCCCTGCATGGGTTTTATATTGGGTGGCTGGCTTCAAGCTGTGGAGAGTTTCAACCGCCGTGGCCACAGAGAGCAAATGGGCAAACTAGTAGGCTCGTACCGCCATACGCACAATGTTACCTAAATCTTGATAAAGCACCATAATGTCAATATCCTGGAGCGACTACTCAGCCATAGTAAATCAAGCTTTTGTCCCTGGAAGTTCATTGTGACAAATCCGAAGATGCCCGCTTTTGCGCTGACACGTCTCAAAGGCAAAGTAGAGAGGACTGACTGTTGATCGATACAGACAGAGGTAAGCTTATTGCAGTAAGTTTCGTTGTTGGAGAAACGTAGAGCTGTCAATACGTCGGGTTGTTGCATACGTCGAGTTGCTCCATACGTAGAAAGCTGGGGGCAATTCCTTTGCCTTTCGGAACTTTCCTAACGTTAGCCAAGTTTAGCTGTTAGCAAGTCTTGGCGCAAACAAGAGTCATTTTTCATTTCTCTATTCAGAATAATTTCTCCCAAGTGCCGTTCCACCAACGCTGCGTTTCTTTGCTACAAACGGTGTGACTCCTGCTTTGCGCGGTTGTAGGCCATCTTGACTTGCAAATGAGAAATTCGGAGTAATCTTCAAACAACTACACCCGTCTCTTGGATCACCCGTATCTGAGCGGACTCGGTGGCTGCCTGTGAGGGTCCGGCGCGAAAGCGCCTGCAACTGGCATCAGAAATTTACAGGGCTAGAGTCTCTGCTTCCTCCTCGGAGGTTGGTTGAGAGTGCTAGGATTCCCTATGGAAGAGCCATTGCGAAGATTGTGTGTGTCGAAAGGCATGACACTTGAGTGCAATACGCGGCGTCCCTTGAAGATCATCTACACTCTCAAGGAGAGCTGATGGTCTGAAAGGGTCAATTCGATTCCGATTACTCTGGTGGAACGGCACTTCAAATTTCTTTTTGGTGAGTAAAGATAACTTACTCGTGAAGAAATGGGATACTGCTAATATCTGACTCACCAATCCGAGGCGCCGATACACGTTGCTCCGCCCTTGTCAAGTCTGAAACCAACCTTACCAATTTCTACATCGAAAATTCTGATTGACGAGGGAATCCGTCTGCAAAAAAATGTTGCGCCAGTCGCAGAGATCTTGTCACAAGGTTGACCCTTCTTTCGCAGGTGTCCAGATCGACTCTGTCAAATACTGACTCAAGCTGGACCTTGGGAACTGCCTTCTCACTTATAATGCCCCGTTTCATTGCTTCATATGCGTCTAGCCGTCTCGATGTGCAAAAACACTATTTGCAATTACCAGAGAGCCCATCAATGCAGAGATCGTTGCCCTGTGATGCGGTGAAGTCAAGGAATTCTTTTGACACGATACTGGCAACAGCGTGATTGCCGTAATCTGCAGTCCCAGATCTGCAGTATCCGTCTGTCATCGGTTTTATAGAGAACAGAGCGAGGAGCTTCTTAAGACTTGTGAGAGCTTCATTAGCCCAAAATAAGCAGCCGTGAGGGAAAAATAGAGGCAGGGATGAAAGAATTTGTAGTGCAAGGCTTCGGTGAGAGCTCCGTCGAATTGCTTCTTCCTTCGTGTCGTCGTCAGCGACAATTCCACTAGAATTGTTCGATTTTCCTGAGGCACAAGATAATTTCACTTGGATAAAGCCATAATACATACCATTGAGGCCTGCCATTGAGGCTGCTCAGCGTGGCGATTTCTTGGCAGGCGAAGCTATCCTTGAAGAGCTACAATGAAGCTAGGACTGTCCCAAATCGTCGTAAAGACGGGTGGCGAACGCGAAAAAGGGGATACCATCAATTGTAGCCAAGACCCTTTGTTTTCCTTGTGAAGTGCTGCCGGTACTGCTGTTTGCTAAAGACGGATTGCCAGGGCTAAACGCGTAGGATGACTTCATGCATGACGCCGCCAAGCACCCTCCCCACGTTGACGATTCTCGCAGCCTGAGCAGCACCCGATCCGGACAAATCCAAGGCCCCGGCCCAACTGGAAGCAAGACAGTGCGCCTCTATCATGTATTCGAACATGCATAAAAGACCTTGATAGTCGGTCGCCCAGAGAATCCCTTCGCTGGCCGAAAAATCCCGCATCCCTCCATCCAGTCCACATTCCCAGCTGACCGGTTTTCTCTTCCGCGGCCTTCCAGCTGAAAACCTGCACCGTGTTGCCGAGCCTCAAAGCACTTACCCGCTACCTCTCATGCCTTCGAGCCTGAATAGTCGATGACCAGAACTCCCAAGAAAGACCAATCGATATGCCACTACACGGACTCGTACATGGTAGGAGGGACTCCCTCAAAGGTAGTGGTAGTGGTTGGGCATACTCAACCAAGTTCTTGAAGCTGAGTGCTTATTGCTTTGCGCAGGCATCAGATCCTCCACAGAAGAGCAGCGGCCGGATTCTGCTGGAGGAAACGAAGATGACACGACCGTTGTGGAGCCAGAACAAAATAATGGTGAGTGGTGTGAAACTGCGAGCCAATTTCAAGCGTAGCTAACCGCACCATCGTGCAGTCCTCTCGCACATCATATCGCAGCTGCGCCCTGGTGCAGACCTATCGAGAATTACCCTGCCCACCTTCATCCTAGAAGAGCGATCTATGCTGGAAAGAATCACGAAGTAAGAGCGACCATATGCGGAGGACGGAGCGAGATGGGCTGACAAGACATCCAGCTTTATGGCACACGCAGATACTTTATTGCCCATGCCGACGATTGAAGACCCGCTGGAGCGTTTTGTTGCTGTCGTCAAATTCTACCTGAGTGGCTGGCACATCAAACCACCGTACGCTCCATTCACCTTGAGCTTCGAACATTTTGACTGATGTCGGTTCAGCGGTGTTAAGAAGCCCCTGAACCCGATCCTCGGCGAGACTTTCACTTGCTATTGGAACTATCCAGACAAAACTCGTGGCTACTACATCGCCGAACAGACCTCGCATCACCCTCCGAAATCGTCCTATTTCTTTATGGCTCCTGATCACTTCATACGCGTGGACGGCACCCTCAAACCTCGTAGCAAGTTCCTGGGCAATTCAGCTGCCAGTATGATGGAAGGCATCTCATATCTGAGATTCACCAACAGAGGGAAGAGGAGAGGTGGTGAGAAATAGTTAGTGTCTCACCCGCCCGAGGTAGGGGATTACCTCTGATGAAAGTTGTGTTTCTCTAGTATCCTTACACAGCCGAACATGTATGCCCGTGGTATACTGTTCGGCAAAATGAAATACGAATTGGGCGACCACTCCTTCGTCCGGTGCCCGGAGAACAATCTTAGCGCTGACCTTGAGTTCAAGACCAAAGGATATTTCAGTGGAACGTACAATTCCATCGGTGGCTCCATAAAAAACGACAAAACAGGTGAGATCCTTTACGAGCTCTCCGGGCTTTGGTCAGGAGAGATGTTCATCAAGGATCTCACCACTGGCAAAAAAACATTGCTATTCGATGCTACGCACGCAAGGTACAGTCCACCATTGTCAAGACCTATTGCCGAACAGGGCGAGAGGGAAAGTCAGAGGTTGTGGGAAAGGACGGTGAAAGCGGTCCACGTAGCAGATCACGTAAAGGCTACGGAGGAGAAAGCGAAAATTGAGGATAGGCAAAGAGAAGAGGCCGCGAAGAGAGCAGAGGAGGGCGTTGAGTGGAGGCCGAAGCTATTCAGGAGAGTCAATGCCGGCCCAGGAGACTCCGAAGACGGCGAAGAAGACTTGGAATGGATCATTAACGCGAAATTGTGAGTTGGATGATTGAATTGACTGCTGACATTGCTAATATGATCTATCACAGGGACGGAAAAGACCCCAAAGCTATCACTGAGCAGATACTCGCAATTGCGCCAATACTGCCTGGACAGGCACGCGATCGCAAATATGACATCCCTCCACACAACAAAAATCCTGACAACTCAACGCAAGCGCCTCTTCAACCCCCGCCACAGAAGGCCGCTGTGACCGGAAATCTGATTGACTTCGGCTCCGATTCTCGCCCGCCCAGCGTTCCTCCTCTACCGGTCAACAACTTCCAGCAAAAGCAACCACCTCCTCCGATGGGACTCATGGACGATGACCAGCATGACCAGATGATGAACGATAAATTGAAGGACCTGAAACTGCACGAACCAATAACACCGAGTGAACAGAAGCCGCTACAAAGAACGAATACGGATACCAGTGAAATGGACGCGTTCTTTGACGCCGAGACTTAATTGGATTGTCACGGCCTATGGAAATGCATTGGGGATGGGATGCATGGGACGAGGGACTGCAAGGCTCTAGCTAGACATGATACCTATACAGTTTTCCCAATACACATTTTCTGGTTCATTCCACAAAAAAGACCCGATCAGTGCGTCAAAAGCCGAGTCTGCTTATTGCCTTGAAAAGCCCCATCCTTCCACTTCCACGAGACAATCACAGCTTCTTCGAGCCCACCTTGAATGTTAACGCCCCGTTGGTCCAGCGAAATTCTGTAGATTTCTCCGTTTTCTGCGCTGGACAAAGTAAGTAGTCAGCTCTGGAGGCGAGGGAAATGGGGTAATATCCGGTTTCTCTCTTTTCAAATTTCGGTCTGGGATGCGAAGGAATGTTGCTGACTGGCACTTTCAAGGCACGCCAGTTTTAGCAGAGGATGGCAGTGAGTGGGACCAAGTAGAAGGCTTCGGGCCTAGGAAGGAAGTGGGCCGAGGTTTTGGCTAGTGCGTAGGGGGTTTGTCGCATTTTGGGTCATGGAGGTGTGTCACTTGCGAGGATGGGTGGATAGATTTGTGATGTTCATGGCTTGTATTAAGAAGATGCTATGGCCAAATAATAGTAGCAGCAATCATGGGAGATTTTGGGTGTCGTTCCTTTCGTTCGCTACTTTTGTTCGCTGCTGGTCAAGGGGGAACGGACGAGATGTCGATTCCGTCCACCCTTCGTATTCAATTCTTCATTGATAGCCTGTCTAGGACCTTCGGCGTTCGTCTTGATCTCTTCAAGGCATTGTATCTCTGTCCACAGGATCTACCTTTGGTCTTGGGATGTGATCCAAACCAGACAGGGCGCAAACGCGGCACGATGAAGCTGAAGCTCACCAGCGTTGTCACGATCTTGGAACAGCATACGGTTGAGGCTCCGGATTGATTGGGTTTGCTTGATCAAATTCCGCGTGGTTCAGCGATTGAGAATGCTGTTGGCTCCGCCTTCCAAGTGCGAAGCTTTGCGACAATCTGTGCAGCTGGACAAGGAGTTGCAAAATGCACTATACGAGAGTTAGATTATGATAGCTCTTGGTCACCAGACTCATGAGGCAGGAAAGATGGATGGGCTTGGTAGACTTGCCTTCAACCTTTGTGACGACCTGGCTATGAGGCCAAGGCTTAGAATGTTTGCTTTGGCTATATTGGGGTGCCTCGTTGATCGATGCTTTGTACTCCAGCCGGGCAAATTGGATATGTGAGATATCCAATGTACAGGAGGATCGAGGTCCCAGATCGAAATTTTGTTGAGTTGTATTGTAAGAAACTCGAGATCCGTAATACCCACGATACAAAAACAGGATAATCGTTTGCCAATCCTAAATGCTAGCCAGGGGGAATGAATAAAAGTGTTCGAAATCGTTAGGAGCTGAGTATGAAAGGTTTCCTGCGGAGCCGCGTCTTCGGCTGACCTTTGTAAGTACCAGGATAGTCGATGGGCTTGTCACTCAGGCTGCCACACTAAGAGCTAAGAAGTAGGACAACGACTAGTCCCATTCACCTGGGTTCGATGAGAAGCTAACGCCCCTACTCCCTCTCTTTCGCGACATGCTGCTTGCACTGAAATTCGACCCTGAGTCTCGTGAGGAGAAATTAGACCCGGTGGGTGATGGTGGTCTCTGACGAAGACTCGAGAATGAGGTTTCGCCGACATTCTGTGGTTCAGATGGATTTCGACGGTGCACGGTGCGAGATCGTGAGAACGTGGGTGACGCAGGCATCTCTAGAACCTCGGTGTCCTTCAATTGCTCGTTGATTCCCTTGATGTGGTCAAGCATGTGAGGGAGCTCACCCTTGAGCTCTTCCCATGAATCAAGGCCATGGTCTCGGGGGCGACGTAGTCCTAGGCAGGCGATCGCCTGGTGCAGGCGTTTGATGTGAATCAATCTGGCTTCACAGTAGCACTGCGTTGGTGAGTCACCGGAAAAGCCGCCTCGGGCTCTGTAGGCTTGTCCATCGATGATGCTGTTCAATTTGGCAATCTCGAGCTGGGCTTCGTCATAGCGATGTCCTAAGACAATATCACTCAGTAAAGTTGCAAAAAGGAAGAAGGGTGCGGTCCGCACTCAAGGTATCGAGCTCATATCTCTCTGTACGCGATAAATCAGTGACGCGCCTCTCTCCCCTGCCATATGTCCTCAGGAAGCACTCGATTTCGGCGGAGTACGCCTGAATATCTCGGCTTGTCTTAGCATCATCTCGTAGGGTTCTGTCTCTAATGCGGGTCTGTAACAACTTTGCAAGATGTCCGCACTCGTTCAGGACCTGAACTATATTGTCCTTAACACGCCGTGATGTGGCCAAAAGTGCGCCAGCGGCGGATTCACTCTCGAGGTCCTGGACAACTTCAAGAAGGGCTTTGACGTCGGTGATGGTTTGACGATAATTGACAGAAGTGGTGTTAGAATAGTAAGGTTTGTAGGAATCTAAGACGTCGGCGATGGCATCGCCAGTGGCCTTCAGTAGGAGCGTGAAAGGATCTGTGGTAGCCATGATTAACTGCTGTGGTCGATGTTGTGCACAAGACTAAGAGAAAGAGAAGAACATATTGAAGTAGACAAAGAGAAAAAAGATACACTGCCCATGCCGCGAGGCAACTTGCGGATCCTAACCGGTGTATGCGGTCGCCGCAGAGGGTAAAGCCTGACAGCCTGAGGCCAATGGCACAGGCAGCACATTATCCAAGCCTCGCTCATCCCGCAGGCAGACATGAACCGCCTTGTTCGCAGTACCATCTTCTCCACCTCTTGCCCCATGTGACGGCACCGGGCAAGACCGAGATCGGAGCCCTACCTGCCCTGAAGGAAAATGCGATGCCATTGAAGGAGATGGAGGGAGAAGACGAGGCTTCGACTTGGCGTTTGAACCATTTTTAGCCCCAATGCAACTGGTGGGCCTTTTGCTTGGCGACGAACCCTTGACACTTGAGAGTGATGCGCGGCTGAGGGCGAACGGCAAGCTTCTGTGAGCGCGCCCCTGTCTCTTCAACCGCAAAACCCGAGATCCCATGTCGACGGGGACCTTTTTGTGATCGAACACCTCCATTAGCACTTCCTCGCGACTCTGCTCCCCTCTATCCACTCGTTGTCACTGTCCGCACCTTACCAGTCGACCTTTTCAGGCCTCGTAATCCTCCCCACCAACCGGCTCCCGTTTTTGTCTCACTCCCCTAAGCACGGTCCGCGCGACTAATCCGCCCACCTCATCCAAATATTGTCCTTGTTGACCCCGTACGACCATATTGTCGATTGGCAAGTGCTTCAATTGCACGAGCCTGAAAGCCTTGGTGCACCGAAATTCGGCACAACAATCCGCAGGCTACCAGTCAAAAAGGCAAAGGCCGGCTTCGTACGCATTGAGGTGGAACTAGGCCGAGGAGCATTTGGCTCCACAAAGAGGCGCGAACATGTTTAACATGCTGGAAGACAAGTACGGATCTCAATGGCGTGAGGCCCAATATGCGTCTGCTGACACACATTCGATAGATATATTGGGCTGGCCCTCGCGATTTCCTCTTCCATAGCCATCGGCACGAGTTTTGTGATTACCAAAAAAGGCCTCAATGATGCCGCCGACAAGCATGGCTTCGAAGGAGAAGGATTTTCATACATGAAGACGCCCCTGTGGTGGGCGGGCATAATAACGCTTGGCTTGGGAGAGGTCTTCAATTTTGCGGCGTACGCATTTGCGCCAGCTATTCTCGTTACGCCGCTGGGCGCCCTGAGCGTCCTGATAGGAGCTGTCCTCGGCGCATACTTCCTGCATGAAGAATTGGGAGTTCTGGGGAAGCTTGGCTGCGCAATCTGTCTGATCGGATCCGTGGTCATTGTCCTCCATGCGCCTCCAGACAAAGAGATCGAGACCGTCGATCAAATCTTGCATTACGCGTTATACCCTGGTTGGTCCCGCCTTGAGGTTTCTTCAAGAACCATTGTACTGATTCGGAACAGGATTCATACTCTACTGCCTAATGGTCATCGTCTTCTCAACGGTTATGATATACAAAGTCGCACCAACCTACGGCAAAAAGAATCCCTTAATCTACCTTTCCATCTGCTCGACCGTTGGATCTGTCTCCGTCATGTCCGTCAAGGCGTTTGGCATTGCTTTAAAGCTTACCTTGGCCGGAAACAACCAATTCACCCATCCCTCAACCTATGTGTTCGGCATTGTCACAGTGGTGAGCATTCTGACCCAGATGAACTATTTCAACAAAGCTTTGAGCCAGTTCTCGACTTCAATCGTTAATCCATTATACTACGTCACATTTACTACGGCAACATTATGCGCCTCGTTCATCCTCTTCCGCGGCTTCAATACCTCGGACGCCGTGAATACGCTTTCACTCTTATGCGGCTTCCTCGTCATTTTCAGCGGCGTCTATCTCCTCAATCTCTCCCGCGGCGACCCAAATGGACACCATCTCCTAAATGGCAAAGTTCCCGAGGAGGATGGTATTCCCACTGATGCACTTGCTAGCTTCTCCACCCGTAGAAGCATGCAAGGCCGCCGCAGTATGGATCCACATCGACGAAGTGGCAGTCTCACTTTCACTTTGACCGGAATTGGACCAGGGCAGCGTGAGGATGAAGCATTCTTACCTAACTACGATGTGGAACACGGAGCTTTTGTGGAGGATCCAGAAGATATCGACGAGGGAAACAGCAGCCGCAGGTCGAGCGGCGAAAGGATAACACGATACCACGAACGACCTTTGTCGAAAAGTATAGATCAGTGATTGAACAGCATATATGTATGGTAGGAAATGTGTCATGTTATGGGAATCGTGCCGTTGGCTGACAGCACACGAAAGTATTGGAGGTGTTTGGGGGCACGAGTAGGTTTGCCTTGGATGGGAACCTTGAGTGCTATGCTTGTTCTATGTGCATTGATACCACGGAGCACTTGACGAAAGACTGCCTTGGTCTGGAGAAAACAATTGATCTACCTTTTCCAATCGGTCGTCCGTCGCTTCTGCTATAAGTCTTGCTTTGGTTCGAACCAACAACCCCGAAAACGTCCTGCAGGTAATTACTTGAGTTATGCTCCAAACCGAGTATAATCGGCCATCCGGGTCCACAAGGGCGACAAAGGGGCGCCTCCATGCGCTAGGAGTGAATCTAGCACGAAAAGTCCTGTCGTCGAACATTCACCAGCCGACACTGACCAGTGTCTCCCTCTCCTCACTGCCCCTAGCGTGGACCTGGACCTGGTTGTTCCTAGAAGTTCTGTCGACTGAAATTTTGGCCAATCTGGCACTTGGGCCTACGAATTGGGACGCATCTCATTACAAGTACACAAGAATTATTCGTGCAGCCCGGTTAGTGACAAGCAATTTTGCATTTTCAGGATCTTTTCTGAGAAGAGGTTTGCATGAATATGGACGTGGCATCCGATGGCGGATTTTCACTACCATATGGCTCGAGGCCAGGTGGAGGACAACTGTGGTGCCAAACGGGTCTGCGAGCTCGATCGTGAATAGGCAGAAGCTAGTCATTGAGCGGCTATCTTGAGATGCAAAGGAGAGTCCCAGCAATCGAAGAGCTTTTGACATGCTTGCTGAGACCAACTGCCCCGACTCCGAGAGAGGCAGGAACTTATCTAGCCCGCAGAGAGCAAAATCAGGAAAGATTAGCCATAATCGTCCTCTACAAGAATAGAATCATTCTCCCATATGAGACGTCCTTCTGAACAGATATGCAATCAAAGCGGCCCATTTGAGCAGGGACATTGTTTTAGATAGCAGAGTATAAAATAGACAGCATATACCATATTACAATAAGGCGTTCCACATGAGAGCTCAGGCTTCTGGTCCTGCTACCCCGTTATGGAGATCCTGACCAGTTCTTCTCTCGAGCGCCGCGACGGCGTCACCCTACCTGGCATGTGACTTCCTGCTTCCAATTTCTAATGCTTTGCCATTCACGTTCACACAAACCCTACAGCCCGCCTATTTCGACATACTACGTGCGTAGCCAGTGGCCTGCGCAAAACCACAAAACTTCCCCACTAAAAAAGGGTCACCGCTCAAAGCTCCCAGCTGATTTGAAATGGACATGAAAGATCTGGAGAAAGTACAAACGTCGTGGACCAAAATAAGCCAAACCCCTCACCCAGCCAAGTCGATCAGCCAGCCAAGTCGATCAGCCAAGCCAGGTCGGTCAGCCAGCCAACAGCAACTTTTTCAGCTTCCAAGAAAGACCTTGGCTTCAGCCTCCCACGAGCGCCCTTGTTAACCCAATCCAGAAGAACATGTTGCAATGATTACTTTTCCCTTGAAAACTGGAACCACTAAGAAGACTGATCGCGTAAGCCACCAAAGCCAACATCCCTCATCCCTTCTTGAGGCCCCCGCCGCCTGAAGTGCCTCGTTGTGTGGAAACCCCCACAAATGCAAGCATATTCACGCGATACGACCGTAAGCCGTACGACCCTACATCATTGGAGTCCCTCGTAAAACCAAAGGTTGACAAAAATGGACCTGAGGCTGGCTTGACCTGGCATGTGGACAAATTCGATTGGATCAAAGCTCACCCTGGGAAGCCCTCGCGGAGTC
>Ga0335075_10012883_pt1 | contig 12611 bp, 9 predicted proteins | sample Lox_Sample_24_FD_206723 | JGI IMG/M metagenome (GOLD analysis project Ga0335075, IMG submission 206723) | Soil microbial communities from Loxahatchee National Wildlife Refuge, Florida, United States - Lox_Sample_2.4 | ecosystem: Environmental > Terrestrial > Soil > Wetlands | place: USA: Florida... | reverse complement strand
GGTAGTCCTGGCCGAAGTAGGTCAGCAGGAACGACCGGCGGCAGCCGGTGTGGTCGGCGTAGCGGCGCATCATCGTCAGCCGTGTGCGCTCGATCTCGTCCTCGCGTTCGGTTTCCGCCGCCGAAGCCTCGAGCGCCTCCGCGACGCTCATCGTCCCGGCCCAGCTGACGTCGCCGTTCACGTGCCAGGTGACCGCGCCCAGATCGGCCAGCCGGGTGAGCGCGGCGGTCTGCTGCGGCGTGCCGGGCTGGAAACGCTGGCCGGCTGCCAGCGCAGCCGCGACCTGGGCGACCGGCGCGCCGGGGACCCCCCGGGCCAGCAGGTGACGCGCCCGGTCGAAGTCCTCGTAGCGGTAGAGCAGCCGGGCCTGCGCGGGCCCGCCGTCCCGGCCGGCCCGCCCGAACTCCTGGTAGTAGGCGTCGAGCGACGGCGGCGGGTCAACGTGCAGCACCCAGCGGACGTCCGGCTTGTCGATCCCCATGCCGAACGCAACCGTGGCCGCCATGACCCGCGCGGTCCCATCCAGGAACGCCGTCATCGCCTCGTGCCGGTCGCGCCCGCTCAGGCCGGCGTGATACAGCCGCACCGGCTCGCCCGCCGACCGGAGCGCGTCGTGGGCCGCCTGCGCGCTGGCGTGCGTGGCCGCGTAGACGATCCCCGGGCCGTCTAGCTCGCGGGCCGCGCGCACCAGCTCGCCCTCCTTGTCGTCGGCGGTGCGGGCGTGGCGGGCCGACAGGTAGATGAGAGGCCGGTCGAAATCGCCCAGCACCACGGCCGGATCGCGCAGGCCGAGCCGCCGGATGATTTCCTGCCGCACCGGGGGCGCAGCGGTCGCGGTCAGGGCCAGGCGGACGGGCGCGCCGACCGCCGCGGCCTGGGCGCCGAGCATCATGTAGTCGGGGCGGAAGTCGTGGCCCCACTGGCTGATCAGGTGCGCCTCGTCCACAGCGAACAGGCCCGGCCGGGCACGCCGCAGCGTTTCGCGGGTCTGCTCGTTGGCCAGCTGCTCCGGCGAGAGAAAGACGAACGTGCTGGAATCGCACGCGGCGAGCAGCGCCGCCGCCCGCGCCCCGGCCGACTGCTGCGAGTTGAGCACGATGGCCGGCAGGCCGGCCGCGCGCAGGTGGGCCAGCTGATCATCCTGCAGCGCGATCAGCGGTGACACGACGACCGTCGGCCCCGGCCGCAGCAGCCCGGCCAGCTCGTAGATGGCCGACTTCCCGCCCCCGGTCGGCAGCACGGCCAGCACGTCGCGGCCGCCGGCCAGCTCTCCGGCCGCCTGCCGCTGCCCGGGACGAAGCCGCTCGAAGCCGAGACGGTCCCGGGCCAGCTCCTCGATCACCGCGTTCACGGTCATTACGGTACGTCCGCAGCCGCTGCGGCAGCCGGCGGGCGCCGCTCCCGGGGCGCCTACCGCCGCCCGGGGCGGCTACGGCCAGCCGGGGCGGCTACCGCCGGGCGGCTTCACGCGTCGCGCAGCCGGAATGCCACCAGCCCGCCGATCAGCGCGATCGCCGCGTACATCGCGAACACTCCGAACCCGGTCCACGCGGAGAACAGGTGCGACACGGCCGGGTCCGTGGGGTCCGGCTTGGTGGCAAAGATCTCGCCCCCGGCGTAGGTGGGCACAAACTTGTTGACGTCGTTCTGCCAGGACTGCGGCAGCAGAAGCACCAGGAGCGGCAGGACGAACAGCAGCGCGATCGAGGCGGTGACGGTGCCCGCCGTGTACCGCAGGATCATCCCGAGGCCGAACGCGAGCAGCCCGCACACGGTCAGGTACAGCGCGGCCCCGATGATTGCGCGCAGCACGTTCGGCTGGCCCAGGGTCGCGTTGATGTGGCTGCCCGACATCAGCGCCTGACCCAGGAAGAACGCCCCGAAGCTGGTCACCAGCCCGGTCACGAAGGCCACCCCGCCGAACACCACGGCCTTGGCCGCGAACACCACGCCGCGGCGGGGCATCACGGTCAGCGAGGTGCGGATCATCCCGGTCGAGTACTCGGACGTGATCGTCAGCGCGCCCAGCGCCGCGATGACCAGCTGGCTGAGATACAGGCCGTCGAGGCTGCGGTTGGTCGGGTCGAAGTACGGGCCGCCCCCGTCCACGTTGCGGGACGCGGCGAAGCTGGCCAGCGCACCGATGGCGATGGTGATCACCACCATGGCGAGCAGTGTCCAGTAGGTCGACCGGGTGGAGCGGATCTTGATGAACTCCGAGCGGAGCGTGCCCGCGAACCCGGCCCGCCCGGCCGGGGCGGGCCGGGCGGCCCGGCCAGGAGCCTGTGCGGTGCTGGCTGGCATGTCCGATACGGCCATCTCGGAACCCGCTTCCGGTGAGAACCTGCTGGTTGCCTGGCGACGCGATTGCGTCCTGCCTGCTGAGCACCGCCGCAGCCGCCGATGTGACGCGGGCCGGGCGCCCACCGGTCAGTGGCAGTTCCGCTCCTGGGTGAAGCACTCGATGTCGTTCTCGACCGGCAGGGTCCATGAGGTATGGCGGTCTGCGGCCCGGAATGACCAGGGGAGGGCGAGGACATAGCCCTGGCTATCGGCGAGCTTCAGGCGCTCAAGAACGCGCTGGCTTCCCTGGCTCAGCTCGGGCCAGGTGTCCTCCGCGGCCGAGGTAGCGAACTCGCCGATGATGCCAGGCCAGCGCGGGTCAAAGGGATTCCGCTGCAGGAAACGGCGGCCGTCGGTGTAGTGATGAAACTGGTTGAGGTCGCCATACAGGCGGGTCTGGCCGATGGTCTCGATCCGGTTGAAGCCAATTGTGGCCCGGAAACCGGCCTGCCGGATGGCCGACATACTGTCTTCCAGGAACGCCCGCATGTCGCTCTCGGTCACCGGGTGGCCGTTCCCGCCGTCCGGATGCCAGCCGTTGGTCACCCACTCCGGCTCGTTGCAGACATCCCAGGCGTAGATGGCGTCCCGGTAGCCCGACGACAGCCGAAGAAGCGGCCCGAGCACCTGCTCGATGAATTGCTCACGGCTGGTGGTCATGGCCTGCACGCGCCCGCCCTTGACCCAGCCCTCGTCCGGGGCGGCTGGCCATACGCCCGGCTCGCAGAACTTGTAATCCACCAGAACGGGCATCAGGCGGACGGGATGTGGCTCGCTGCCCTGGGCCGTGAAGCTCCGCAGCAGCGCCGCAAAGTGGTCCTGGAACTCCCCGGTCAAGGCGGGCGGATCAAACCCCCAGCCGGCCTGGCCGCCCATGGCCGAACGCTTCGGCGCATCGGGGCCCGCGCCGTAGCTGAGCCCGTCCCCGAGAATGAACCAGCGGACCACGCTGACCCCGATCGCGGCCAGGTGCTGCAGGTGCTGGCCGATGGTCGGGACCCACGCCGGGTCCTCGCCACTGCGCCACCCGGGAGGGGCAGGCCCAAAGTCCCAGCCGTAGCTGAACCAGGGATAGTTCACACCGACGTCCATGACTTTCCCCAGGCTCGATTACTTTCAGTGACGATATCAGAACGTTACGGAGTGGGGTTGATCAGCGTCGGTCACCATCCAGCAAGGTTGGTGGTGATGGTGGCGGCGGCGGTGGCTGGCCCGGCGCTGGATTTGACGGCCAGATCGTGGCGCTTGTAAATCCGGGCAGGCTGGCCTACCCGAGTTCCGCTCGCTCCCGCCGGTGGGGGGCGGGCTGGGCCGGGTCCTCGGTGTCGATTTCGCGGGCCAGCCGGTGCCCGTCGAAGACCGCCTCGGAGATCAGCCGGGGCGAGACCGCGTCGCCGATCCGGAACAGCCCGCTGATTCCGGCGGCAGCCAGCGCCGGGTCGCCGGCCAGTTCGTTGTACAGGCTGTCTTGCGACACTTGCTGGGTGACCAGCACGATCCCGTCACAGGCCATGGACCAGGGCTCGCCGTGGCGGTCATGGCCGGTGACCGATCCGGCGGCGATCCCGGTGATGGTCGTCGCGTGGATGACGCTTACTCCGGCCCGGTGCAGGTGGGCCCGGAGCATGTCACCCTCCAGGGTCTGGTCGCTGACCGGGGAGAGCACGCTGAACGTGGTGACCACGGTCACCTCGAGCCCCTCGGCGGCCAGCAGTTCGGCTACCCCGGGGGCGACGTAGTAGCCGTCGGTGTCGTACACGACGACCCGGGGCCCGGGCGGACGTTTGCCCGCGCAGGCCTGCTCCGGGGTGAGCACATGAGGCAGGCCCGGATCCACCCCGGGCATCGGGTCCGGGTGGCCGGGCTGGACGCCGTCACCGCGCCACGCCGAGCCGGTGGCCATCACGACCAGGTCAGCGCCGTAGTCCAGAATGTCGGCGGCGGCCAGCCGGCGCCCGGTGATGACCTGCACACCGGTCAGCCGGGCCAGCTGGATCATGCGCCAGTCGATGATCCGCCCCCAGTCGCCCAGGGTGGGCAGCCGCCTGGCCCAGCGCAGCCGGCCGCCGATCTCCGGCCCGGCCTCCACCAGGTGCACGGCGGTGAAGCCACGCTTGCCGAGCACCGTGGCGCATTCCATGCCCGCCGGCCCGGCGCCGACGATGAGCACGGACCGGTCCGGGTCGGCCACCGCCGGGAACGACTCGGGATGCCAGCCGCGGCGGTACTCCTCCCCGGCGGTGGCGTTCTGCACGCAGCCGACGTGATTGAAGGTTTCCTCCCGCAGGATGCAGAGGTTGGAGCCGGTGCACTCGCGGATCTCCTCGAGCCTGCCCTCCGCGACCTTGCGGGGCAGAAACGGGTCGGCGATCGCCTGCCGGGCCGAGCCGATCAGGTCCACCGCGCCGGACCGGATCACCTCGGCCATCAAGTCCGGGCTGGTGTAGCGGCCCACGCTGACCACGGGCTTGTCGGTCGCCTCCCGGACCCGGTCCGCCCACGGCCGCTGGTGCCCTTCCGGGAAGTACCGGGAGGTACCCGAGTCCTCGGGCCACGAGCCGACGATCACGTCCCACAGGTCCACCAGTTCGTCCGCCATCTTCACCAGGGCCAGCATGTCGTCGATGTGAATGCCGGGCAGCGTTTCCCCGCCCGGAACCCCGGAATCCCCGTGCAGCGCGATCCTGGTGGCGATCGCGCAGTCGCCGCCGACCGCGTCCCGCACCGCGGCCAGGGTCTCCAGCCAGAACCGGCCCCGGTTGGCCAGGCTCCCGCCATAGCCGTCGGTGCGCCGGTTGGCGTACGCCGAGAGGAACTGGGTCATCAGGTAGCCGTGCGCGCCGTACACGTAGACGATGTCGAAACCGACGTCACGGGCCCGCCGGGCGGCCGCCACCCACTGCCGCTGGATCCGGGCGATGTCGGCGGCGTCCATCTCCTTGGCCAGCCCACCCCACTGCACCTCCGAGGTGCGCTGGCTCGGGGCCACCCGGACGGCACGGGAGCTGCCGTTCGGGCTGTTCCAGCCGCCGTGGTACAGCTCCAGCCCGGCCAGCGCCCCATGGGCGTGGATCGCCTCGGCCGACAGCCCCAGCGCACGGGCGTCACGGTCGTCCCAGATGTCGGCCGCGATCGCCGGGGTCTCGTCGGAGTCCGGGGAAATGGGGGCGTACTCCACGCACACCCCGCCCCAGCCGCCCTCGGCCTTCACCGCCCGGAACGCCGCCTGCGTCCGCGGCCGGGCCGAGCCGAAGCCCGACGCGTGCGGGACCTGGTAGAAGCGGTTGGGCAGCGTCTTCGGGCCGATCCTGACCGGCTCGAACAAGATGGCGTGCCTGGCATCCATGAAACAGCTCCTGGCCCCGGGGACGGATCCGGAAATCGGTGATCAGTTCGCTATGGACCCGGATTCTCGCAGCCCGTGCTCGCCGCCGCCATGGTCGGCTGGCGAGGGGACCTACTCCGGCCAGTCGGAGTTCTCGATGATGTCGACGAAGTTGGCCCGCTGGTAGCCGGGGACGAAGCGTTCGAGCACGTCGGCCTTGACGTTGCCGAAGGTGGTCTGCGGCCGGGGCGCGATGCCGTCGGTGAACGCCCGGAGGATCCGGCGCTTGAATTCCGGCCGCGGGTGCAGGGCGGTGATCGCGGCCCGGTCGGCGTCGCCGATGTCGTGGTAGCCGATGCCGAGCACGTCGTACTCCACCCCGGCGGTGACCAGGGCGACCTCGGGCTCCATGAACTCCGGGATGCCCGGCGTGGTATGCAGCGCGATGGCCGTCCATACCCGGCGGATACTGTCCTCCGGAACGCCGTGGCCCTGCAGGAAGCGGCGGGCTTCATCCGCGCTGTCCAACTCGAACCGGCGGCCGCTGCCGCGGAACTGCTCGTTCAGGCCCAGATCGTGGAACATCGCCCCGACGTAGAGCAATTCTGGGTCGAAGCTGAGGCCCCGGTTGCGGCCCTGCAGGCTGCCCCACCAGTAGACCCGGCGGGAGTGGCCATAGATCAGGTCATTGGTGGCCCCGCGCACCAGCTCGGTAGCCTGGCGGGCCAGTTTGGTGTCGGGAACCGCCACGCCGGCCGCGGTCTGCCCGTTGACGGACATAACTTCCCCTCGCTTCTCCAGCCGGGCGACGTGGGCCCCGCCGCGTGGGCCGGGCCCAGACCGCTGGTGACTCGGGTCCGGACTGCGGAGTGAATTGCCATACCCCGGGAGCTGGAGCATCACACCGCGAGCGGCGAGGATTGACCGGGATGGATCTGGATTGCGACGTGCTCATCGCTGGGGCCGGCTGCGGCGGAGTCGCGGCCGCCAGGTCGGCGGCCGTTCTGGGCTGCCAGGTGGTGCTGGCCGATCACTCCGGGTGGCTCGGCGGGCAGCTCACCGCGCAGGCCGTGCCGCCCGATGAGCATCCCTGGGTGGAGCGGACCGGCATCACGGCGTCGTACCGCCAGATGCGCGAGGCGGTCCGCGACAGATACCGCGCTGATCCCCGGCTGCGGGGGGAAGCGCGCCGCCAGGCGCACCTCAATCCGGGCGGAGGCTGGGTCAGCACGCTATGCGCGGAGCCCGTCGTGATCCATGCTGTGCTACAGCAGTTGCTGGATCCCTACCTGGCGGCCGGGAACCTTCGCCTGCTGCGGCATTACCGGCCGGTGCGGGCCGAGGTCGATGCGGACCTGATCCGTGTCGTTGAATTTGCCAGCAGCCGCGGCGACCGGCCGGCAGTGGTACACGCAGCCCAGGTCATCGATGCCACCGAGGAGGGGGATCTGCTGTCGCTGACCGGGTGTGAGCACGTGCTCGGCGCGGAGAGCAACGCCGGCACCGGCGAGCCACACGCCCGCAGCGGCCCGCCGGACCCATTCGACCAGCAGGCGCTGACCTGGTGTGCCGCGCTCGAACTCGGCCCGGCAGGTCAAGACCACGTCATCGAGCGTCCCGCGCGGTACGGCTTCTGGCGCTCCTATCGGGCACCCTTCTGGCCGGGGCCACAGCTGGGCTGGGCCACACAGGACCCAGAAACCGGCCGGCCGCTGCACCGCCCCCTGTTCGCCCCCGGTGCAGCCAAGGATCTGTGGCGGTTCCGGCGTATCCGGGATGGCGCCAGCTACCAGCCCCCGGTCAACGACGTGACGGTGGTCAACTGGCCCCAGAACGACTACTGGCTGCAGCCCATCACCGGTGTGCCCGAGGACGTTCGCGAACAGCGCCTCGCCGACGCCAGGGAACTCACCCGCTGTGTCATCTATTGGCTGCAGACCGAGGCGCCACGGCCGGACGGCGGCACGGGTTACCCACAGCTGCGCCTGGCCGTCGACGCCCTTGGCACGGCCGACGGGCTGGCCGCCGCTCCGTACATCAGGGAGAGCCGTCGCATCCGCTCCGAATTCACCGTGGCCGAACAGCACGTCGGCGTCGCGTCGCGGCCCGGCGGGCGCGGCGCGGCGCTGTTCCGCGACAGTGTCGGAGTCGGCAGCTACCGCATCGACTTGCACCCAAGCACCGCCGGGCACGGTTATCTGGACATTTCCAGCTACCCGTTCCAAATTCCGCTCGGGGCGCTACTGCCGGTGCGCCTGGATAACCTGACGGCGGGCGGAAAGTGCCTCGGCGTTACCCACATCACCAACGGCTGCTACCGGCTGCACCCGGTCGAGTGGAACACCGGAGAGGCCGCCGGTGCGCTCGCCGCCTACGCCCTGCGGTGCCATGTCCCGCCCCGCGCGGTCCGTGCCCGGCACCGGCTCCTCGCCGAATACCAGCAACTGCTGGTCGAACTGGGCATCCAGCTTTCCTGGCCAGATGACATCCGCGGCACGCCGCGGTAGCTGGGTCACTGGCCAGCCTCCGGCCGCCGGGACCTGTGCTGCGGCTTGCGGCTGCGGCTACGGTGGTGACTGTGCGGGCCGTGCCGTGGTGGGGGGTGGTGTCCTCAGCCGCGGCACCGGTGCTGATGGCTGGCGGGTGGACCGTTGCCGCCGCGTTCCAGCCGCACTACAACCCGGTGGCCGACACGGTCAGCGCCCTGGCCGCGGTGGGTGCTTCCGACCGGTGGGTCATGACGCTGACGTTCCTGGTCGTCGCCGCCTGCGACGTCGTGACCGGGCTGGCGCTGCGGCCGGCTCGTGTGCCGGGGCGGCTGATCCTGATCGCGGGGGCGGTGGCGGGCCTGCTCGTCGCGGCGAACCCGGAGCAGCCCGGGACCAACTATCCGCTGCCGCACATCATCTTCGGAGCGGCCGGCTGCGTCGCGCTGGTCGCCTGGCCGGCCGTGGCCTGGCGGCGCGGGCCGTCGGTGCCGTGGGGCCTGCGGCCGGCGGTGTCGGCTGGCGCCGTCGCCGTGCTGCTGGTCCTGCTGGTCTGGTTCGGCGCGGAGCTGATCACCGCGGGCGGGCAGGCCGGTCTGGCGGAACGCATCTTCGGCGCCGGGCAGGCGCTGTGGCCGCTGGCGGTGGTGGTGTCCTGCCGCTACGCGGCCAGGGCCGGCCGCGGGCCCAGCCAGGCGCCCAGCACGGCGGCCGTAGCATCGGATGCGTGATCTCCGCTAACCGGCGCGACGTGGTGAGCGGCAGGTGACGGACTCCGCGACGCGCATGTTCGCGATGTGCCTGCCGGGCCTGGCCCCGCTGGTGGGCCGGCAACTGGATCAGCAGCCGGGCATCGCCGTGACCGGCAGCGGGTTCGACGGCCGGGCCGACCTGCTGCTGTTCACGGCCGGGCGAGGGCATCGCGACGGTGCGCTGGCGCTGCGCACGACCGAGGATGTTTTCGTGGAGGTCGGCCGGGCCGGCCCGGCCGAGGCCAGCGATCCTCGCGCCATCGCCGCCGCGATCTGGCGCCCGGACCCGGTCCAGCGGGCGCTGTCGATCTGGGCCGAGCGCAAGCGCCCGCTGGCGGCGTCGATGACCTTCCGGGTCATCGCCCGGGTCCTGAGCGAACGGGCGTTCCGGCGCACCGACCTGCGCCGGCAGCTCACCGATACGATCGGCCGGGACCGGCGCAGATGGACCGTGGCCGACCCGGCTGAGCTGGAGATCTGGGTTAGCGAGTACCGGCCGGGCCGGTTCGTCGCCGGGCTGCGGCTGACCGACGTGCGCATGCGCCAGCATGGCGGCCGCGCCGTGGAGCGGGCGGGCGCCCTGCGGCCGGCCCTGGCCGCCGCCATGGTGGACCTGGCCGGCCGGCCGCCCGGGGTGTTGCTGGACCCGTGCTGCGGCTCGGGGACGATTCTCGCCGAGGCGGTGGCCGCGGGCTGGTCGGCCACGGGCCTGGACATCGACCCGTCCGCGGTGGCCATCGCCCGGGACAACGTGGCCCGGGCGAGCGTCGCAGTGGGCGACGTGCGGACCATGGACTTCCCGGACGCGTCGGCCGCCGGGTGCGTGACGAACCTGCCGTTTGGCCGCCAGCACCGGGTCCCGGGGGAGATGAACGCGTGGCTGAGGGCCGCCCTGCGGCAGATAGCCCGGGTCACCAGGCCGGGCGGGCATGTCGTGCTGCTCGCCCCGCAGGTGCCGGCCGCGGTGCTCCCGCCGTCGCTGACGCTGGCTGGCTCGTTCCCGGTGCGCCTGCTCGGCGTGAGCGCCACGACCTGGGACTACCGGCGGCTATGAGGAGCGGGATGGCCCGGCCATGACCGGCATGCTGCGCGGCATCCGGCCGCAACACCAGCTCGGGCAGAGCTTCCTGATGGAGGCGGCCATCGTCGACCGTGAGGTTGGCTACGCCCGGATTGACGTGCGGGACACCGTTCTGGAGGTCGGCGCGGGAATCGGCAACCTCACCGCACGGCTGGCCAGCCGGGCCGCGCACGTCATCGCGATCGAGTGTGACCGGCAGTTCCGGCCGAGGCTGGACGGCCTGGCCACCGAGCATGGCAACATCACCCTGCTGTGGGGCGACGCGCTGGCCGTGCCGCTCCCGCCGTTCACCAAGGTCGTCTCCAACCTGCCCTACCGGGTCGCACTGCCCATCGTCCTGCGGCTGCTGGAGTACCCGTTCGACAGCGGCGTGGTCATGCTCCAGGAGAACATGGCTCAGCACATCTGCGCCGGTCCGGGCGAGGCGGGCTACGGCCGGGTCAGCGTCACGGTCCAGCGCCGTGCGCAAGCCGAGTTGCTGGACACCGTGCCGCGCTCTGCGTTCTGGCCGGAGCCCAGGGTCGACAGCGCCATGGTGCGTCTGCGGCCCGTGGCCGGCCCATTCGGTGTGGCATCCGACGACGCGTTCAGACTGCTCCTCGAGCACTCGTTCCGCCACCGGGACGACCGGCTGTCCGGGGCGCTGCGGCGGCTGTCCGGGGCGGCGGAGGTCGTGCCGCTGCTGCCGGGCAGGCTGCGCGACAAGCGGGTGTCCGCGCTGACTCCGGCCGAATTCGGCGAGGTCAGCCGGTTCCTTGACGCCCACAAGGTGCGGCTCCCGGCGGCCGGCGGCGGCCAGGGCCGGGGCTAGGCGGTCAGCAGACGGATCGGGTGACCGTCGCGGAACGCGAGGATGGCCTCGACAGCGCCGCCGTAGAAGGCCTGGTAGCTGCCGGCCGTGACGTAGCCGATATGCGGCGTGAGCAGGGTCCTCGGTGCGGTGCGCAGCGGGTGGTCGGCCGGGAGCGGCTCGATGTCGAACACGTCAAGGCCAGCGCCCGCGATGCGTCCCTCGCGGAGAGCGCCGATCAGGGCCGCCTCGTCGACGATCGGGCCACGCGAGGTGTTGATCAGGTAGGCGGTCGGCTTGAGCAGCGCCAGGTCGGCACGGCCGATCAGCCCGGTGGTGCGCTCACTGAGCCGGAGGTGGATGGTCACGAAGTCGGCGCTGGACAGCAGCGCCTGCTTGCCGACCGGCTCAACGCCGGCCTCGGCGGCCACGGACGGGTCGAGGTTCTGGCTCCAGGCGATCACGCGCATGCCGAACGCCTGGCCGACCTTGGCCACCTGCCGGCCGAGGTGCCCGAGGCCGATGACGCCGAGGGTGGCGCCGGCCAGGTCGGTGCCGACCGTCCGCCCCCACGATCCGGCCCGGATTCCGGCGTCCTCCGCGCCGGCCTGCCGGGCCAGCCCGAGGATCAGCGCCCAGGTCAGCTCCGCGGCCGGCTGCCCACGGCCGCCCGTGCCCGACACGGTGATGCCGAGCTCGCTGGCCGCCGCGACGTCGATGTGGGCGGTGCTCATCCCGGTGCTGACCAGCAGCCGCAGCCGGGGGAGCCGTTCCAGGACCTCACGCGGGAACCGGGAACGCTCGCGCATCGCGACGATCACGTCGAACGGCGCCAGGCGCTCGGCCAGCGCGCCGGCGCCGGTGACGTGGTCGTTGAACATCGTGACGTCGGCGGCCTCGCCCAGCTCGCTCCAGGGCCCGAACTCGCGGGCCGCGTTCTGGTAATCGTCGAGCACTGCCACCCGCAGCGCGGTCGTGGTCACGCTGGTCCTTTCTGGTTACCGGTCGGGCGGGAAATAGCGGTCGAGCAGGTCGTTGCGGAACTTGCCGGCCGGGTCGTAGCCGCGCATCAGCCGCTGGAAGTCGTCCAGCCGGGGGTAGGCGCCGCGCACCGCCCCGGGGCTCATGGCGAACAGCTTCCCCCAGTGCGGCCTGGCCTGCAGCGGCGCCAGACGCTCCTCGACCCGAGCCAGCACCGGTGCGACGGCCGCCCAGTCCTTGATCCAGGTGAAGTGGAACGCGACCGTGTCCCGCCGGTGGCTGGGGCTCAGCCACAAATCATCCGCGGCGATCGTGCGGATCTCGGAGATCTGCGCGACCGGGGCCATCTGGCCGGCGATCGGCTGCAGCGCGCGCAACCCGTCGATCGCGCTGGCCCGCGGCAGCAGGTACTCGGACTGCAGTTCGTCACCGGCGCTGGGGGTGAAGTCCGACCGGAAGTGCGGCAGCCGTTCGTGCCAGGGCCCAGGAACCCCGAGCTGCTCGGTGCAGTTGGCCGCGGGCATGCCGGGAACCGGGTTCCGGGGGCCGTCCGCCAGCCGCCCGCCCATCCACTGCGGCTCGGGCACCCAGGCGCCGGCGGCGTCCGCCCGGCGCTTCAGCCAGGCCTGGCGGATCCGGGGGTTCCGCCAGTCGGTGAACAGGCTCACGCTGTATGCGCTGGAGACGATCTCCTCGAAATGCTGGCTCACCTGCTCGTAAGGCAGGTTCTCGTAGACGTACTGCCGGACGTCGAAGGCGGGCACCGTGTCGAGCGTCAGGTGGGTGACGATGCCGAGCGCGCCGAGGGCCACCACGACGCCGGGGAACCGCCCGGGGTCGGCGTCCCGGCTGG
>Ga0335075_10012882_pt1 | contig 12612 bp, 10 predicted proteins | sample Lox_Sample_24_FD_206723 | JGI IMG/M metagenome (GOLD analysis project Ga0335075, IMG submission 206723) | Soil microbial communities from Loxahatchee National Wildlife Refuge, Florida, United States - Lox_Sample_2.4 | ecosystem: Environmental > Terrestrial > Soil > Wetlands | place: USA... | reverse complement strand
TGAACAGCAGCACCACCCCGACCATCGAGAGCGCAAAGCGCTTCTGGCGCAGCCACGACCGCGGCTCGCCGCCGTAGATGCGACTGAACGCGTTGTCCAGCGCGCTCCACAGCGATGAGCCGAGCCAGAGGCTGGTGGCGATGGCGAGGATTCCGGTCGAGGTGGACCGCTCCTGAACCTGTCTGAGCAGCGACTCGAGCGTGTGGTCGTCGGTCCCGGGGAACACCTCGCGCAGGTCGACGATCACCCGCGCCTGCACGCTGGTGGAGGCGAGCACGCGCCCGGAGGCGAACAGCGCGACGAAGGCCAGCGGGATGACCCCGAGGATCATGTTGTAGGCGACCATTGAGGACAGCCCGGTGAGGTTCGACTGATACGCGATCCGGAAGAAGCGCCGGAGCGGCCGGGGCACGAGGCGTTTGATCAATCCGCCACCGACTCAGCCCTGGTCTGCGTCGGGGCGGCTGCCTCGACGGTCGGCGCCCACAGCCGCGCCGCGGCCTGCTTGCCGCGCAACGCGATGTCGGTGCGCTCGGCCATCGCCACCGACCAGCTCGGCGGGAGCAGGGCGCGTGTCGCCTCGGTGATGAGCACCGGGTCGCCGGTCAGTCGCGTCGCCGCCTCCACCCGTGCCGCGGTGTTGACGGTGTCGCCGATCACGGCGTACTCGACGCGGCCACCGCCGCCGACCGTCCCGGCGATCACCGGCCCGGAGTTGACCCCGATCCCGACCGAGACGCGGCCGGCGAAGGCGGCGCTCACCCCGGCCGCGATCTCGAGCGCGGCGGTGACCGCGCGCTCGCCGTGGTCGGGCAGCGGCTCCGGCGCGCCGAACACGCCGAGCAGTCCGTCGCCGATGAACTTGTTGGCGTGCCCGCCGTGGCGGAGCAGCATCGGTACGGCGAGCTCCCACAGATCGTTGAGCAGCGTCACCACCTCGCGCGGGCGGGCCGCCTCGGCGAACGAGGTGAAGTCGCGCACGTCGAGGAACAGCACGCTCACCTCGAGCTCCTCCCCGGCGAGGTCCGCGCCCTCGGCGAGCACCCGCTCGGCCAGGCCCGGGTCGACGTAGGCGCCGAACGCGCGGTGCAGCCGCTCGCGCTCGTGCAGGCCCTCGATCATCGTGTTGAACGACTGGGCCAGCCGCCCGGTCTCGTCGGTGGTGACGACCGGGACCCGCGCTCCGAGATCACCCGCCACCACCCGCTCGGTGGCGGCCTGCAGCTCGGCGATCGAGGCCGAGATCGAACGGGCGACGAGCACCACGAGCTCCAGCGAGATCGTGAACGAGACCGCGACCGCGATCAGCCATGAGATGCCGAGGTCGGCGAGGTCGACGTGGTGGCCCTGGTTGGCGAGGCTCGCCACCACCACCCCGGTGATCACGTTGATCACGGGGGCGACCGCGAGCAGCCGCCAGCGCAATGGCAGCCCGGGCGCGTCGATCTGGTACTCGGGCGGCAGCGCCGCGGCGACCGGCTCCAGCACCGGGCGGGTGACCACCTCGATCGCGAAGTAGCGCGCGATCAACCCGTAGGCGATGACCGCTGTGCCGGCCGCGGCGATGATGAAGAACGAGTACCAGGGCAGGCCGAGCAGCCAGACCGTGAACGCGGTGAAGGGCAGGTAGGCGAGCGTGAACGGATAGAGCCGAAGCCGGCGCACGTACTCCCTGGGGAGGGTGACCAGTGCGCGCCAGGCGGCGATCGTCAACTCGGGCGTGCGCTCGGCCACGGGGGTGCGCTCCCAGGCGCGGACCGGGCGCCACAGCATGCGCGTGAGCTTGATCGAGGCGATGTTGTCGATCGCGACCAGGCCCTGTGAGACCCCGATGATCGTCAGGAAGTGGCCGAGGCTCATCGGCTGGTACAGGCGCAGCAGCCCGAGCCCCGCGAGCGTCACCAGGTGCGCTGTCCCGAACTGCGCCCAGACCAGTGCGTAGGAGTTGCGGCGCGCGATGGCCCGTATCGCCCGGTCGACGGGGTCCTTCATCGCCCGACAGTCTGCCAGCGACGGCGGTCCGCAGCGGCGGGTCCGCTGCGGCGACGCGCGCGGGGGCCGCTCAGCCCGCAGGCGCGAGCGGCCCCTGCGCAAGCGGGCCTCGGACCATCATGGCCGAGGCTGCGCTCAGCGCGTCCTCGCCCCGCAACCAGTGGGAGCCGACCTTGAACGCGGGCAGCCGGTCAACGCCGGCGCTGCGCAGGGTCGCGGTCATCTCGCCTATCTCCTCATCGCGCCAGCTCTCCCCCGCGGCCTCCAGGCACGCGCCGAGCGGGACGGCCGCCGCCGCGGCCGCCTCGGCGATCGTCTCCGGGTCATCGAGCTCGAAGCCTCCGCAGAACGCGAGCCGGGCGGCGGCGAGCGCGAATGCGGGGCCGGCCCCGACCTCGCACGCGAACGCCGCCGCGCGCTGGGCGCACGGGGCGCGCAGCGGAAACGGGTCCGGCCAGATGAGCGGCAGCCGTAGCGCGCGGGCGCGCATCTCCGCCCGCGCCCGCAACCGAGCCTCCTCGTCGCCGTCCTCAGCGGTCGGGGCGAGCGCGGCGCCGTCGACGGGCACCCACGCGGCACCGGGCAGGCGCCGCTCGACGCGCTCGGCGGCGAGGTACGAGAGCGGGCAGGTCACGTCGAAGAAGAAGGCGCCACGGGGAGACGCCCGTCTCTCACGCGCGTGTGTGCGCTCGACCGGGAAATGGAGCAGTTCACCCACGCGAGCCTCGCTTCGACCCGACGCGGTCGTCGCGTGTCTGAGTCAGGGATTTCGTCATTTCCCCGGCTTGAAACGCACCGCCGCGAAAAAACTGGCGCAAACCGCCGTGCACCGCCTTGTGGTGGTTTATGCTCCGGTTCCTGGAGGCGACCCTTTTCGTCTAAGGAGCCGGACATGTCTCAGGTCCCGCCTGCGAAACGTCATCCGTACGATCAGTGGTCTCCCGACGCCCGGGCGCTCGACCTCGTGGGCGACAAGTGGACGCTGCTGATCATCCGCGACCTGATCTCCGGGCCTCGCCGGTTCGTCGAGCTGCAGCGGGTGCTGCCGGGGATCTCCACCGAGCAGCTGCGCTCGCGCCTGAACCGGATGGTCGCCGACGGGATGCTCACCCGCCAGCGCTACCGGGAGGTCCCGCCGCGGGTCGACTACGAGCTGACCGAGCGCGCCCGTGACCTGGCGCCCGTGCTCGGAGAGCTCGCGCGCTGGGGCTATGAGTGGGCCTGGGGAGCACCGCGACCCAACGAGCACGTGGACGTCGGCGCGATCTTCCGGCTGCTGCCGGGCATGGTGCGGCCCGGCGCGGTCGCCCCCGGCTCGATCGCCCTCACCGCCATCGGCGGACACGGCAATGGCCACGCGCTGCTCTCGATCTCCCCGCAGTCGGTGACGATCTCGGAATCGGCCGAGCCGTTCAGCGCCGACGCGTCGCTCTCCGGCACGGTCGAGGCGTGGATCCGGGCGCTCGGTCCGACCGCTGACAGCGGCGGGCTGGAGGCCGACGGTCGGGCCGATCTGAGAGGACTCGTCCTCGAGCAGTTGTCGCTGGGTCACGACGCTGAGGAGCGCCTGGCCTCGGCGGCTTCCTGACCGCGCTCCCGGCCGGTAACGTCCCGGTCCTCGCCCGGGTGGTGGAATTGGTCAGACACGGTCGCCTTAAGAGCGACTGCCTCGCGGCGTGAGGGTTCGAGTCCCTCCCCGGGTATTCCCTTCTTTGGCGCAACTTTTGCGCCGCTAATGTGCTTTGAAGGTGCGGGGCAGGCGACGGCGCCCCACCACGACCTGAGCCGATGGAAGCGTCTGCGCTGAAATATCACCCCGGGATCGGGCTTCCGAGTCGTAGTCCGCTGCTGCGGCTGCAGTCCGATGAGCGGCTGATCACGCTGCTGCGGCGCGGGAATACCGCCGCCTTCGAGGTGCTCGTCGGCCGCTACGAGACCCGCCTGCTCGCCTTCTGCCGCCATCTGCTCGGCTCCCGCGAGGACGCCGAGGACGTGCTGCAGGAGGTGATGACCGCCGCCTTCAACGCGATCGTCGCCGACAACCGGCCGATCAACGTGCGGCCGTGGCTCTACCGGATCGCCCGCAACCGGAGCCTCAACCACCTGCGACGCACCCAGGCGATCGGCGTCGACTCGATGGACCACCATCTGGCCGAGCACGGCACCTCGACGGCCGACAAGGCCCACAAGCGCGAGGAGTTCCGGATGCTCGTCGGGGACATCCAGGGCCTGCCTGAGACCCAGCGCACCGCCCTCGTGCTGCGCGAGATGGACGCGCTCTCCTACGAGCAGATCGCCGAGGCGATGGAGACGACGGTCTCGAGCGTCAAGTCGCTGCTCGTGCGCGCGCGCGTCTCGCTCACCGAGGCGGCCGAGGCGCGGCTGCTCAGCTGCGACGAGGTCCGCATGGAGCTCGCGGCGATCGCCGAGGGGCTGCAGAAGCGTCCGAGCCCGCTCGTTCGCCGCCACCTCAAGGACTGCAAGCGCTGCTCCGCGTTCCGCACGCAGCTGAAGGCGACCAACAAGGCGCTCGCCGCGCTGCTCCCGGTCGGCCCGCTGGTCGTGTTCAAGAAGCTCGCCTTCCTGCACCTCGGCCACTCGGCCGGCTATGGCGCGGGCTCGACCGCCGGCGCCACCGCTGCCGGCTCGACCGCGAGCGCCGGCGCCGGCGCGGCGATCGGCGCCTCGACCGCGGTCGGCGGCGGCTCGATGGTCTCAGCCGGGATGGGCGCGGTCGCCACCAAGGCGGCCGCCGGTCTCGCCGCCGCGGTGATCGTCACCGCCGGCGCGGTTGAGGTCGACCAGCAGCACTCCCACCATCCGGCCAAGCCGGTCGCGTCGGTCCCGGTGCATCAGGCCAGCCCGTACATCGCGCCCGTGCAGTCCTACTCGGAGAAGCCCTCGACGGTCGCCGTCCGCCATCGCGCGCCCCAGCAGCCCCAGGGCGGGAGCGGGGCCGCCGCCGGGCATCACTCGACGACGACCACCGCCACGACAAAGAGCACGTCCACCACGTCGACCACGACCTCCTCGACGCCGACGACGTCGACGACCGGCACCACGGGGACCGCGACTGGCACGACCACGGGCACCACGACGACGACCGACCCGGGCACGACGCAGACTCAGACCGACCCGACGACGGTGCCGACGACGACCACCGCCCCCGCACCGCCGCTGTCGGCCCCGACGACGCCCACCGAGCCGACCACCACGCCCGGGACGACCACCCCCACGTCGACCGCTCCGGTGACCACGGCGCCGACCACCACGACCGCGCCGACCACGACCGGCACCGCGCCGACGACGACCACCGGCGCCGCGGCGACCGCTCCGGCGCCCAGCGGGAGCTCGACGACCCCCGCCACAACGCCGGCTCGGCCGTGGCTGCATCACCACGCGCACGGCAAGCGGTCGGCCGGGCTCCTCGCCATCTCGAACGCGCGCTGAGCGCCGCGCTCACGGAGCGGCGGGCACCGGCTGCGCCGAGGACGGGGCGTCCGTCACCGCTCGCGGCCGGATCCCCAGCGAGACAACGGCTCCGCACAGCGAGATCCCCGCGCACACGCCCAGCGCGGGTCCCATGCCCGCGGTGAACGCCGCGGCCGACCCCAGCCCGCCGGCGCCGGAGAGAATCGCGGTCGCCACCGCGGTGGCGAACACCGCGCCGAAGCGCTGCAGGGTGGTCGCGACCCCGGAGGCCGTCCCGAGCTCGTGGCGGGCGACCGCGCTGAGCACCGCGGTCGGAGCGGTCGGCAGCGCCATCCCGATGCCGGCCCCGGCGACGAGCAGCGCGACCGCCAGCTCGCCGTAGCCGAGACCCGCACCGACGCGCGCCGCCACCCAACCGAAGCCGGCCGCCTGCAGCGTCAGCCCGCAGGCGATGAGCCGGCGCTGCCCGATGCGGTCCGACAGCGCCCCGGCCAGCGGCGAGATCAGCATCGGCATGATCAGCCACGGCAGCAGCCGCACGCCCGTCATCACCGGCGAGTAGCCCCGCGCGAGCTGCGCGTACTGGATGATCAGGAACCCGCCGGCGAAGATCGACCCGGTCATCATGAACATCGCGGCGGAACCGGCGGCGAACGTCCGGTTGGCGAACAGGCGCAGCGGCACCATCGGCTCCGCCGTCCTCGCCTCCCACCCGACGAAGGCCGCGAGCAATGCGACACCGGCGGCGAGCGTGGCGAGCACCTCCGGGCTGCCCCACCCCACCGACCCGCCGCGCACCAGCCCCCACACCAGGCTGACCGCGCCGCCGCTCACCAGCGCCACCCCGGCGGTGTCCACGCGCCGCTCCCGGCCACGGCTTTCGGGCAGCCGCCGCGCGGAGAGCGCGGCGGTGGCGACGCCGATCGGCACGTTGACCCAGAAGATCCAGCGCCAGTCGGCTCCCTGGGTGAGCGCGCCGCCGACCAGCGGGCCCGCGGCGACCGCCAGTCCGGCCAGCCCGCCGTAGATGCCGACCACCGTCCCGCGGCGCTGCGCGGGAAACGTGTCGGTGAGGATCGTCAGGCTCAGGGTCAGCAGCGCGGCTCCGCCGATCCCCTGCACGGCCCGTGCGCCGATCAGCATCGTGCTCGAGCCGGCCAGGCCGCACACCGCCGACCCGGCGGTGAAGAGCGCGACACCGGCGACGAAGATCCGGCGCCGGCCGAACCGGTCGCCGACGGCAGCCGCGCTGATGATCCCCGCCGCGAGCGCGATCCCGTACGCGTTGACCGTCCATTGCAGCGCGCCGAGCCCGGCATGCAGGCTCGCACCGATGGACGGCAGCGCGGTCACCACCACCAGCGAGTCCAGCACCGCCATGAAATACGCGGCCGAGGTCAGGCCCAGGACCGCGCGGAGATTCGGTTGCGTCATCGTGATCGCCTCCAGATCGGTTGTTGAAGGCTCTGACACCGAACCGCCCGGCGAGGGGGCGCGCCCCCTTTCGGCGCCCGACGGTGTCCGAGTACGACAATGACCACGCTCATGAACACCCCCCTGCTTGAGCGCGCCTCGCATGGCGACGAGGCCGCCTTCGCCGAGCTGACCGACCCGCTGCGCGGCGAGCTGGAGTTCCACTGCTACCGGATGCTCGGCTCGCGTGACGACGCCGAGGACATGCTCCAGGAGACGATGCTCGCGGCCTGGCGGAGCTTCGGCGGCTTCGAGCGTCGGTCGAGCCTGCGGACCTGGCTGTACCGAATCGCCACCAACCGCTGTCTGAACGCGCTGCGCGACGCGACGCGCCGGCCGCCGATCACCGCGCGGTTCCCCATCCCCGAGCCGACGCGGCGCAAGGACATCACCTGGCTTGAGCCCTATCCGGAGGACCGGCTCGACTGGCTCGCCGACTGCGCACCGGGACCGGCTGCGCGCTACGAGGCCCGGGAGGCGGTGGAGATCACCTTCATCGCGGCGCTGCAGCACCTCTCCGGGCGCCAGCGCGCGGTGCTGGTGCTGCGCGACGTGCTCGGCTTCCATGCCGACGAGACCGCGGCGATGCTCGACACGTCGGTCGACGCGGTCAAGAGCGCCCTCAAGCGCGGCCGGGCTGCGCTCGACGGGGAGCGGACCGACACGCTGCGGCCACCCGCGCCCCGCTCCGATGACGAACGTGAGCTGCTGGCGCGCTTCGTCGAGGCGTTCCTGGCCGACGACGTCGACGGGATCGTCGCGCTGGTCACCGAGCACGCCTGGTTCCGGATGCCGCCCGCTGAGGTCGAGTATCAGGGGCCGTCGCAGATCGGCGCGATGCTGCGCGCGATCGCGGCCCAGCGCGTCGGCCAGGCGCCGCTGCTGATCGAGACCCGTGCCAACGGCCAGCCCGCCTACGGCACTTACCGGATCGATCGCGCCCGCGGCGTGGCCGCGCCGGTGGGCGTGCTCCTGCTCAGCCTCACCGGCCGGCAGATCGCGGCGCTGACCTGGTTCGTGGGCCCCGAGCAGCTCGCCGCGTTCGGCCTTCCGACCGACCCCTCCGATCCGCAACTGGTGTCAGAGGCGGTGTAACCAGTCACCGCCGGCACCGCCGGCAGAGTCAAGGAGATTCGATGCCCACCTACCTGCTCAGCTACCGCATGCCGGCCGGCTACGTCTCGACCCCGGAGACGCGCGCCAGCTGGACCGAGTTCTTCGGCACCGTGAGCACCCAGCTCGAGGACATCGGCGCCCCGATCTTCACGCGTGACGCCGTCGGCGAGACCGGTCCGCAGACCGTCCTCGGCGGCTACACCATGATCGACGCGGCAAGCCTCGAGCAGGCCGCTGCGCTCGCCGGGCGATGCCCCCTGATGCGGCACGGCGGCGGCGTGGAGGTCGGCGAGCTCACTCCCCCCACCGGGTGAACAGCTGGTGCTCGATCCCGAACTGGTCGAGGATCCGGCCGTTGACATGATCGATCAACTCGTCGATGTCGCGCGGCCGGTGATAGAACGCGGGCACCGGCGGGAAGACGGTGGCGCCGGCGAGCGTCACCGTCTCCATGTTGCGGATGTGGATGAGGTTGAGCGGCGCCTCCCGGGTGGCGAGCACGAGCCGCCGGCGCTCCTTGAGGCAGACGTCGGCGGCGCGGGTGAGCAGATCGGTTGTGTTGCCGCTGGCGATCGCCGCCAGTGTGCGCATCGAGCAGGGGACGACCGCCATCCCGGCGGTCTGGAATGAGCCCGAGGAGATTGCGGCGCCGAGATCCTCGGGCTCGTAGGTGACATCGGCAAGCTCGGTGAGCTCGGTGATCGGGACGCCGAGCTCGAGCTCGATCGTGCGGCGCGCTCCGCGACTGATCACCAGGTGGGTGGTGACGGAGTCGATGGTGGCGAGCGTTCGCAGCAGCCGGTAGCCCAGCTGCGGTCCGCTTGAGCCGGAGATCCCGACGATCAGCCGCGTGGTCATCTCCGGCCCAGTCGCCGGCGGGCCGCCGCGAGCGCGTCGGCCGGCGGCATCGCCTCGCGGTGGTCGGCCCGGTCGGCGCCCTTGCGGGTCGCGTCGATCCCCAGCTTGGCGACGCGGCCCCGGAGCTCGAGCGGCTCGGCGCGGTCGGCGGGGCCTCCAGGGATGACGAGCAGGTCCCGGTCGGGCCGGCAGTAGGCGGTGCGCGCCCATTCGACCTCGGCGACGTCCCACGGATCGACGTCCCCGTCCACGACGGTGACGGTGCGGATGAGGCTGACGCTGGCCCAGATCGCGAACATCGCTCGCTGGGCCGACCCCGGTCGCGCGTCGTCGCGCAGGGAGACGACCGCGGCCAGCCGTCCCGCACCGCTCTCGGGGACCGCCACCGAGACCACTCCCGGCATGAGCCGGCGCAGTTCGGCCGCCAGGCCGGCGGCGATCGCGATCCCGCCGAGCAGGAGGTGCTCGGGGTGCCGTCCGGGCTCGATGACCTGAAAGACAGCGTCGCGGCGCATGGTCAGCCGCTCGAAGGTGACCACCATCCCGGCGCCGTAGTTCTCATACATGCCGTGGAACTCGGAGACCGGTCCCTCCTCCACCGACTCGCCGGGGTCGAGCCGGCCCTCCAGCACCAGCTCGCAGTGCGCCGGAACCGCCAGGCCGGCCGGCGTCCGCGCGATCTCGACCGGCTCGCCGAACAGACCGCCGGCGTTCTCCAGTTCGTCCGCGCCGAGTCCGAGATAGAGGCAGGACGCGAGTAGGACGGCAGGGTGATTGCCGATCGTGACCGCGATCGGGAGCCGGTCTCCGCGTTCGGCGGCCCGCCGCGCGAGCGCGGCCAGATGGTGATTGGGCGCGATCCCGGCCATCGCGCGGCGCTGGTCGAGCGGCTTGAGCCGCGCGATCGAGAGGTTGGCCGGACCGTCACTCCCGTCCCGCGCGACGATCGCGCCGGCGGTGATGTACGGGCCGGTCTCATGCTCAAAGAACCACGGAATCGGCAGCCGCGTGAGATCGACGTCATCGCAGACGACCTCCTGGCACGGCGCGTGCTCGATCTCCCGGGGCGCGAGCGGGTGCTCGAGCGCCTGCAGCAGGTGATCCTGGATCGCATCGACCTCGACGCCGAGCCCGAGCGCGATCCGTCGCCGGGTTCCGAGCACGTTGCCGACCACCGGGAGCGCGCTGTCCTCGACCTCGCCGAACCACAGCGCCGGCCCGGCGCCGTTCGCGGCCAGCAGCGCCGAGAGCTCGTCGCGTCGTGCGACCGGTCCCTCGATGCGTCGCAGCTCGCCCTCGCGCTCGAGCGTGGCGAGCGTCCCCCGCAGCGACTGGTCGACCGTCATCCCGCCGGCACCTCCGAGACTCGCGTGCCGAGCGTGGCGGCGACGACGTCGGCGGCCTGAACGATCTCGTCGAGGTCGGCGCCCTCGTCGGGAGTGTGGCTCTCGCCGCCGTGGAGCGGCACGAACAGCAGCAGCGTGGGAATCCGCGCGGCGAGATGCTGGGAGTCGTGTCCGGCGCCCGACCAGGTCGGCTCGGCCGGGATGCCGCGGCGCTCGGCGCAGGCGAGCGCCGCGTCGGCGAGCACGGGGTCGAGCGCCACCGGCTCACCCGCACGGGTCTGGCGGACCTCGGCGACGACGCCCCGTCGCTCTGACACCTCGGCGGTGGCGGATCGCAACGCGGTCTCCACCCGATCCAGGGACCGGCCGTCGGTGCCGCGGACGTCGACTCCGAGCAGCGTCCGGCCGGGGATCACGCTGACCGCTCCTGGCGAGACCGCGATCGCTCCGGTGGTGGCGACGGTCTCGGCCGGCTCCGCCCGGGCCGCGGCGTCGATCGCGAGGATGATCTCGGCGCCGGCGACGAGCGCGTCGCGTCGGTCGGTCATCGCGACCTCCCCGGCGTGGCCGGACTCCCCGGTGAGAGTGAGCTCGAACCGCCGCGGCGAGGCGACGCGGGTGACGACTCCCAGGCGCCGCAGCGAGCGTCGCTGCGCCACATGCACCTCGGCGTGGGCGGCCACCCGGTGGAGGGGCGCCTCGATCCTCGGCAGATGGTCGCGCAGCCGCCCGAGGTGATCGGCCTGGGCGGCGGCTGCGGTGACGCCGTCGCGGTCGGTGAGCTGGTGCAGATCGTCGGAGGACATCGCGCCGGTGAGCAACCGCGACCCGATCGTCCCGGCGCCGAACCGGGGGGCCTCCTCGGCGGCGAACACGAGCAGTCCACCCCTGGCCGCGCCGCCGGCCTTCAGGTCGTCGACGAACTCCAGGGCGAGAACCGACCCGAGCGCTCCGTCGTAGCGACCACCGTCGGGGACGGTGTCGACGTGGGAGCCGGAGGTGAGGAGCGGACCGTCCCAGTCGGAGGGGAGCGCCCACAGATTTCCATGGCGATCCACGCCGGGGTGAAGGTCCGCCTCGTCCGCCCATTGTGCGATGAGCAGCATCGCCTCGGCCTCGGCAGGCGAGAACGCCGGGCGATCGGCGCCGCCGGCGGGACCCGACGCGATCTCCCAGAGCGCCTGCAGACGGCTGGCGATCCGATCGCGGTCAGCCACGCGCGCGCTCCATCGCGGTGTTCGCCGGCACGAACCGGCCCTGTCCCGCGGAGGCTGTCACCGTCTCACCGTCCCACACCTGCTCGCCCCGTGAGAAGGTCGCTGTCACCCGGCCGCGGATCCGTCTACCCGTGTACGGGCTCCATCCGGCGGGGGTGACCAGCGCCGCCGGATCGATCGTCCATTCCGCATCGGGGTCGAGCACGAGGATGTCGGCGTCGGCTCCCGGCATGAGCGACCCCTTGCGCGGCCACAGGCCGAACCGGCGCGCCGGCTGCTCGGCGACCAGGCGCACCAGCTCCGAGGCGCCCAGCGCGTCATGGACGAGCGGCACGATCAGCTCGACCCCGGGCGCTCCCGAGGCGATGGCGAAGATGTCGGCGCCGTGCTTGCGCTCCGCCGGCCACCCCACGTGATCGGAGGAGATCAGCTCGAGACCTTCGGCGCCGAGCGATGCGGCGCGCAGCGGCGGGTTGATCTTCGCCTCGCCGCCCCTGTCGGTCAGTGCGGTCTCGTCCAGCACCAGGTAGTGCGGGCAGGTCTCCGCCGACGCGTCAACACCGTCGGCGCGCGCCCGCCGGACCAGTTCGACGCCGCGAGGCGTGGAGACATGGCAGATGTGGATCCGCACTCCGGTCGCGCGCGCGAACTCCAGGACACGGCCGATCGCTTCGGTCTCCGCGATCGGCGGCCTGGATCGGGCGTGGGCCAGCGGATCGGTGCCATGGCCGGCCGCCTGCTCGGCGGCGATCCCCGCGCGGACGAGCTCGTCGTTCTCGGCGTGGATCCCCGCCATCCCTCCGGCCTCGGCGATCGCCCGGAACGCCGAAACCATCTGCGGATCCGGAATGCGCGGGAACCGCTGCGGATGGGTCTCGAACGTCGAGAGCTTGAACGCGGCGGCTCCGCCGTCGACGAGGGCCTGCACCTGATCCAGCGGACCGACTGGCGGGACCGTGGCCCAGAGCGCGACGTCGATCACGGCCTCCCGGTCGACGTCGGCGACCTTGGCCTGGAACGCGGCCAGGGAGTCGACCGGCCCCGATGCGTCGTAGGGCATGTCCACGATCGTGGTGACCCCACCGGCCGCCGCCGCGCGCGTGCAGGCCTCGATCCCCTCCTCCGCGTAGCTGCGCGTGTGGACATGGACGTCGACCGCGCCCGGCAACAGCAGCGCC
>Ga0335075_10012881_pt1 | contig 12612 bp, 10 predicted proteins | sample Lox_Sample_24_FD_206723 | JGI IMG/M metagenome (GOLD analysis project Ga0335075, IMG submission 206723) | Soil microbial communities from Loxahatchee National Wildlife Refuge, Florida, United States - Lox_Sample_2.4 | ecosystem: Environmental > Terrestrial > Soil > Wetlands | place: USA... | reverse complement strand
TGACGAGTCAGGGGTGCGTGTCGGCTGAGCCCGGCGGTTTCCCTCTGGTGTGCCAGTAACTGGCGCCCCCGCGCGCCATGACCGGAGGAGGCGAGACATGGATTCCAGTAGACCGGGCCCTAAACGGCCCCTAATCCAGCCGTACTCGTACGCCTCCGGCACGCGGTAACCACCCGCCCTGTGACCCTCGTCCTCCGCCTGCGCTAAGCGCAGGGCGGATGGATGCTGCGTGCCTCCCAGACATAAGGGAGGAATGGCAATGACCACCACAATGGACCTGCGTAGCACCGGTGCGGTCCTGGACGCCGAGCACGTCGGTGACATCCGCGGGGCACTGGGCACCATCAAGCTCGATGACACCGCGCCGCGCCGCGGCACGTCCGCCGTCCTGAAGACGCTGCTGGCCATCGTCGGCCCCGGCCTGATCGTCATGGTTGGCGACAACGACGCCGGCGCCTTCGCTACCTACGGCCAGGCCGGCCAGGACTACGGGACCAAGCTGCTGTGGACGCTGCTGCTCCTCGTGCCCGTGCTGTATGTGAACCAGGAGATGGTCCTGCGGCTCGGCGCCGTTACCGGGGTTGGGCACGCCCGGCTGATCCTGGAGCGATTCGGCAAGTTCTGGGGCGCGTTCAGCGTCATTGACCTCTTCATTCTGAACGCGCTGACCATTATCACCGAGTTCATCGGGATCACCCTCGGTGCTGGCTACCTGGGCCTGCCGAAGGTCCCGGCTGTGATGCTGGCCGCCGTGGTCGTCGTTGCCGCGGCTTTCACCGGCAGCTTCCGGCGGTTTGAGCGGATCGCGATGGCGTTCTGCGCGGGCAGCCTGTTGCTGATCCCCGTCTACTTCTTCTCCCACCCCGCGCTCCCGCAGATGGCGCACGACTTCGTTCTGCCTCAGCTTCCTGACGGCGCCGGCGGGCTGTCCACGGTCATGCTGCTAGTCATCGGCATCGTCGGGACCACGGTTGCGCCGTGGCAGCTGTTCTTCCAGCAGAGCTACGTGATTGACAAGCGGATCACGCCTAGGTTCATGCGCTACGAGAAGGTCGACCTGTGGATTGGCATCTGCATTGTCCTTGTCGGAGGCGCCGCGGTCATGGGCGCGACCGCTGCTGCTTTCGCGCACCGCTCCGGCTTCGGCCAGTTCACTGACGCGGCCGGGCTCGCATCGGGGCTGCAGGCCTCGGCCGGCAAGGCAGCCGGTGTGCTGTTCGCGATCGCGCTCCTGGATGCATCAATCATCGGCGCATTCGCAGTCTCGCTGTCGACTGCGTACGCGATCAGCGACGTCTTCGGCATCAACCACTCACTGCACCGCGGCGTGGGCGGGGCGAAGGGCTTCTACGCCGTGTACGCGGCGCTCATCGCTGCTGCCGCAACGATCGTGCTCATCCCCGGCTCTCCGCTCGGACTGCTAACCGAGGGCGTCCAGGTGCTCGCCGGGGTGCTGCTGCCGTCGGCGTCGGTGTTCCTGCTGCTGCTGTGCAACGACCGCGAGGTGCTCGGTCCTTGGGTCAACGGCCGCAAGGTCAACATGTTCGTCTCCGCAGTGGTGGCCGTCCTGGTCTCGCTGTCGGTCATCCTGACCGCCTCGGTGCTCTTTCCCGCGATCAGCTCACGGCAGATCATCGACATCATGATGGTGTGCGGCGCCGCAGGCGTCCTTGCGGCCGGGTATGCGCTGAGCCGCCGTCTGCGGTCAGTGGCGCCTGCCACGGCGACGGTGGACCGTGCGGGCAAGGAGGCCTGGCGGATGCCACCGCTTAGCCTGCTGAAGCGGCCTGAGATGTCGATCGGCCGGAAGATCGGCATGGGGGCGCTGCGGCTCTACCTGGGCGTGGCCATGATTCTGGTGATTGTCAAGATCGCCGAGCTCGCGCTCGGCCACTAACCGCGATAGCGGGGCATCAAGCGAGGTCGCCAGACCATCACGACCGAGAGAAGGTTGCGGGCCTGCTGTTGCCTCACAGCAACAGCAGGCCCGCATCCATGAGCACTGGCCTACGACTTGAGACTTGAGTAGCTGCTCGGATAGCCGGCCGGCACCACGCCGTACGTCGCGGCGGTCCCGTTGAACGGGCTCAGCGGGACTCCGAGGGCATTCAGCAGCTCAGCGAAGTTCTTCCCGACTGCCGTCGGGAAGGGGCCACCGCCGCTGATGCCGCCAGCGGCCGGCAGCTGGGACTCCGCCGAGCTACCATCGGACATCGCCCAGCCCGTCTCGATTCCGGCGCTGCCGTTGTACATGTTGGCGATCACCGTATTCGGCGTTACGTGCTGGCCGACCTGCACAGTCGGCGTTACGTCTTCGGCGAGGTAGACGACCAGGCCCTTGGCAGGCCCGTCAGTCAGCTGGTAGGTGATCCAGCCACCGCCCGGCCAGCCGGGCGAATCAGCGGTGGCGTTCGTGATGACGCCGTCTCCGATCGCGTAGACCGGGCCCGAGCCGCCGAAGTCGGCGCCCATGTCGATGCGTTCCACCATCAGCCCAGAGATCTTGCGAAGCGGGTTGAGATAGACGGCTGTGCTTGCCGTTCGCGCCTTCGCAGCATGCCGCGTGGTTGCGGCGGGGGTCTTGGCGGGGGAGGCCTTGGCTGGGCTCTTGGGAGCAGAGGTCTTGCCTGCGGTGGCCTTGGCCGGCGACTTGGCTGGCGATGACTTGGCCGGGGTCTTGCTGGCGCTGCGCCTGGCCGTTCCGGACTTGCTGAGCCGGGAACTCTTGGCCGCCTCAGTGCCTGGGTGCTGACCTACCGTATTGCCTGCGAGGCTGTCGGCAACCGCGCCACCAGCGGTCTGGCCGGAATTGGCAGCCGTCCCGCCATGCACGGCCGGCAGGCCGAAAACGACTGCCGCTGCCACTGCGGCCGCCGCGGTGATCACTCCTACCCCGACCGAAGTACGCCTGGCCCGGCGCCCATCGGCCGCGGTTGTGTGCTGCCTACGGTGCCGTGACGGTGTCGCATGGCGGGCACCGCCGGATTCAGATAGCTTCCGGTGCCGGGAAACGGTATCGGACACGATGTGCCTTCACTCGTAGCGCAGTCCCGCGCGCTGTCTTCACCTCCCTGCTGGCCGTCGGGCCAGCTGCGTGCGGATGCGGTGCAGGATCAGGGCGGCCGGCTAAGGCCCGCTATCGTCGCCACGCTAGGTGCTCTCGGCTAACTACCATGCACCGAATTCGGCTGCGGTGTGACCGAAACGCAAAGACAAACAGTAAAGAAGTCGCAACGGAGGTCAAAGCAGGCACTATCCCGAATCGCGCAGAACGTACTAAACGCCCCCGACCGTGGTCGCAGCGTGGCTGACCGGCGCGCCAGCAATCCTCGGTTAGGAACGGCCGGGCCTTGCGCCCTGGCCGAAATCAAGCAGGCGGGCGGCAGAACCCGATCTGTGTCTCGGCATACGCGAAGCCGACTGACCGGTAGATCCGGATAGCCACGTCATCCGGGTCAGCGAGCATGACGAGGGCGGTCGTCGCGCCGGCGCGGAGGCCATGCTGGCCAGCGTGCCAGACCAGCGTTCCGGCGAGGCCCTGGCGCCTTGCCTGCGGGTGGGTCTCTACGTTCTGATAACGACCGATCCCGGACCCGTCACTGACCAGGCCCAGCTGTGCCACCAGCATTCCGTGCAGAAACGCGCCGAACCACGTTGCGCGGCCCGCCTCGGTCAGGGCGCGTTCGGCCTGGATCCGCGCGTGCAGGAAAGCCGGCTCAGAGCCAGGCTCGCCCTCGTTGACCGCGGTTCGCAACCGCGCGGCCTGGCGCCAGTCGCCGTCGCCGGCCAGAGCCCTGATCTCGGCGGCCCGGTTGAGGTGCGGCGGCTCATGCAGGTGGCGTGCGGTGAGGACCGCGGTCTGCTCAGGGCGAAGGCCGTGGCTCAGCATCTCGATGGCGTCGACGTCGCTGACTTCGGTGACATCAATGCCCAGCGCGACATGCGCGGCCTGCGGGAACTCAGCCGAGAACGCCCCGAGCCAGGTCCCGGTCTCGCCTGGCTGCGGCGGCGCCGCAAGCAAGAGGAAGTTGCCCCACCAGTAGCCGGGGTTGGCCGGCGTGCGGATAACCAGGTAGTTACCGCGGTCATCGACCTGGCTGCCCTCGAGGCTGCGGATCATCAGGTCGGTGCGATAGCCAAGCGAGCGCACCTGCACGCGGAGAGCTTACCGAGGCGATGCTCCAAAGGCCGCATGGCCGAGCCGTCACCAAGATCGGCTAAAGCCGGAAATGCTCGCTCGCCGCGGCTAGTACGCTCGGCAGCGTAAGTCGAGGCTGGGGTTTCATCGTCGCAGGGAGCAACAGACATGAGTCTCTTCCAACGGGCCCACGACATCGTCGCCGCGAAGGCCAACAAGGCGCTAGACGCGGCTGAGAATCCAAACGAGATGCTCGACTACTCGTACGAGCAGATGCTGGACCACATCACCCAGGTCCGCCGGGCACTGGTCGACATCACCGCCTCCAAGAAGCAGCTCGAGTTGCAGGAGCAGCAGCTACAGCACTCGATCGACCATCTGAACGACCAGGCTAAGGCGGCGCTGGCGCAAGGCAGGGAGGACCTGGCGCGCGAAGCGCTGTCCCGCAAAGCGACCGCTCAGCAGCAGATCGACGAGATGAAGCCGCAGGAGCAGCAGCTCAACGACGAAGAGCAGAAGATGGAGCAGACCCTTAGCACGCTCCAGCAGCGCGTCAACGACTTCCGTTCCAAGAAGGAAGTCATGAAGGCCCAGTACACCGCCGCGTCGGCAATGACCTCGGTCAACGAGGAGGCGGCGGGCATCTCCAAGAGCTTCAGCGATTCCGGTGCGGCGCTGCAGCGGGCCCAGGACAAGATCGCGAACATGCAAGCCAGGGCCTCCGCCACTGACGAGCTGCTTCAGTCCGGTGTGCTTGAGGACGTGGGCGGCGACACCGACGACATCCAGAAAGAGCTGGACCAGGCCAGCGCCAATGCCAACGTCGATGCCGAGCTCGCCGCGCTCAAGGCCCAGATCACGAGCGCGCCCGCTACCCCGGAACTGCCGTCCGGCAGCTGATTGGTTAGTTTCCCCGCAGTGGCTCCGGGGATAGCATCGCTGCCGTGGGCTTCCTTTGACTGTGACCTGAACTAGCGGCTCGCGCTCCGCCTCCCTCGTCTGTCCAGACAGCAGACGACGAGGGAGGCGCACGCATGCAGTTCGCACGATTCAAACTCTGGTTGTTCGCCGCGCTAGCGGTGGAATTCGTCGACGAGCTGTTCGACGGCACTAAGAGCGGCGCGCTGCCGCTGATCAAGCACGACCTGTCGCTCAGCTACCTCCAGATCGGCCTGCTTTCCGCAGTGCCGCTGGTCGCCGGCAGCATTCTCGAGATGCCTGTCGGCGTCATCAGCGGGAGCGGCGCGCGGCGCCGGCGGTTCATCCTGGTCGGCGGCCTGATCTTCATCGTCTCAGTGCTGGCCGTCGGACTCGCCCCGGCGTTCGCGGTTTTGCTAGTCGCGCTGACGATCTTCTTCCCTGCCTCTGGGACGTTCGTCAGCCTGAGCCAGTCGGCCCTCATTGAGTCAGCCTCCGACCGCCAGGCGCAGCGCATGGCCCGCTGGACACTTGCAGGCTCGGCGGGTGCCGTAGCCGGTCCGCTGCTCGTCGCGGCGGTGCTGGCCGCCGGCGGCAGCTGGCGACTGGCCTTCGTGGCTTGCGGGGCCTGCTCGGTCCTGGCCTGGCTTGCGGTTGCGATAAGTGGCCGGACCGACGGCACGGGCGGGCCCCCGGCTGGTCCGGCGCCCGGTGCCGCCCCTGGCGAGACCGGCGAGACCGGCGACCGGGCCTGCGCCGATGGCGAATCTGACTGGCCCGGACTGCTGGTCGCCATCGGCATCGTCCGCCGGGCCGGCACGCTTCGCTGGCTGCTGCTGCTCGAGGTGGCAGACCTGCTGCTGGATGTATTCACGGCGTTCCTGGCTCTCTATCTGGTTGAAGCAGCGCATGCCGGCACGCTCGCGGCGGCGCTCGGCGTAGGTGTCCGGCTCGGCGCCGGCCTGGCAGGCGATCTCGTCCTGATCCAGTTGCTCGAGCGCTTCGATAGCCGGCGCGTGCTGCGTGCCAGTGTGTGGCTGACCCTGGGACTGCTTCCGGCGTTCCTGCTCACCGCCGGGCTCGGTGCCAAACTGATCCTGCTCGCGGCGCTGACGCTCGCGACCGCGCCGTGGTATCCCGTGCTCAAGGCTGAGCTGTTCGGCAGCCTGCCGGGCCGGAGCGGACTCGCGGTGTCGCTGTCCAGCGCCTCCGGGCTGGCTGGCGGGCTCGGTCCGCTCGCGGTAGGCCTGCTCGCCCAGCAGTTCGGGCTGAGCTGGGCGATGGCAGCGCTCTGCGTAGCGCCCGTGATCATGCTCGTGGCCATTGTCCCCGCTGGCGGCAGGGCAGACTCGACTAGACTCGGCTGCCGTGACTAGCTCTGGTTCTGCGATCAGGGTGCGCTTCGCGCCGTCGCCCACTGGCATGTTCCACGTGGGCGGCGCCCGGTCTGTCCTGTTTAACTGGGCTTTCGCGCTGCACAACCACGGCACGCTTGTGCTCCGGATCGAGGACACCGACGCCGCGCGCAACAAGCCGGAGTGGACCGAGGGCATCATCAGCGCGCTGGCCTGGCTGGGCATCGACGGTAGCCAGTACGAGGGGCCCGTCCTCCAGTCCGACAACCTCGGCAAGCACGCCGAAGCCGCGCAGCGGCTCTATGCGGCCGGCCGGGCCTACTACTGCGACTGCACCCGCGCTGACGTAGTCGCCAGGACCGGCGACGAGCACCGCGGTTACGACGGCTTCTGCCGGGATCGCGGTCTCGGGCCTGGCGAGGGCCGGGCGCTGCGGTTCCGCGCGCCCGATGAGGGCGCGACCGTGATCGATGACCTAGTCCGCGGCAAGACGGTGTTCGAGAACTCGGCCATCGAGGACTTCGTGCTGGCCCGTGCCGACGGGTCGATCTTGTTCATGCTGGCCAACGTCGTCGACGACATGGACGAGGGGATCACCCACGTGCTCCGAAGCGAGGAGCACCTGTCGAATACGCCGAAGCAGCAGCTGCTGTGGGAAGCACTTGGCCATCAGCCCCCGGCCTGGGGCCACCTGTCGATCATTGTGAACGAGAAGCGGCAGAAGATGTCCAAGCGGCGAGACAAGGCAGCGCTTGAGGCCTACAGAGATGAGGGCTACCTCGCGACCGCCATGCGCAACTACCTGATGCTGCTCGGCTGGGCGCCCAAGGGCGATCGCGAGATCTTGCCATTCGACCAGATGGTCGACGAGTTCCGGATCGAAGACGTTATCCCGTCGCCCGCTTTCTTCGATGTGAAGAAACTGCGGGCGTTCAACGGTGAGTACATTCGCGCGCTGACGCCGGCCGAGTTCATCGCCGCGTGTCAGCCGTGGCTGGAGCCGCCGGCAGCGCCCTGGCCCGCGGAGCGGTTCGACCCGGCTGTGTTCGCCGCGCTTGCGCCGCTGGCACAGACCAGGGTGTCGGTGCTTCCCGAAGTCGTGGCGATGGTGGATTTCGCTTTCCTGCCCGATCCGGTTTACGACGAGGCGTCGTGGGCTAAGACCATGCGAGAGCCCGCCGCGGAACTGCTGGCCGAGGTCGCAGCAGCGTACGAGAACGTGCCGTGGCAGGCGGACGCCCTCAGGGAACGGCTGGAGGCGGTCGGTACGACGTACGGGCTATCGCTCGGCAAAGCGCAGGCTCCGGTCCGGGTGGCTGTGACCGGACGGACAGTCGGATTGCCGCTGTTCGAGTCGCTGGCGGTGCTGGGCCGGACTGAAACGCTGCGGCGCATCGAAGCCGCGCGGGAGCGAGTGACTGGACTGGCGTAGCCAAGTAGCGCACGCGTGGCGGACGGCGCTGCGGCCGAGTTGGCTGCTGGCCGCAGTCGGCCTAGCCGGGCTTGTGGCGGCCGTTGCCGCCAGGCCATCCGACGCGGCGGCGGCGGCCGGACAGGACTGGTCGCCGTTTGTCCTCGTCGCTGGGCTGCTGCTGATCGGGCTGGTAGCCGATGACGACGGCATCTTCGCCGCAGCCGGATCGCGCCTGGCCGCGGCCACTCGCAGCGGCTCGCTGCTGTTCACCGGATCCGTTGTGCTCGTCAGCATCGTCACCGCGACGCTGAACCTGGACACGTCAGTCGCGTTCCTGACGCCAGTACTCGTCCACACCGCGCGCAGCCGGGGGGAGGGGGAGCCGGCCTTCCTCTACGGCTGCCTGCTCTTGTCCAACGCCGCGTCCCTGCTGCTGCCGGGATCCAACCTGACCAACCTGATCGTGCTCGGCCATCTGCACCTGACCGGCGGTCAGTTCGCGGCGCGGATGTGGCTGCCATGGCTAGCCGCCGTGGTCGTTACGGCCGCAGTCGTCGCCATCGGCGAGCGGCGGTCGCTCGGCCCCGCAACGGTGAAGCCCGGCCAGGCATCCCGGCCCGTGCTCGGGATCGGCCTGACGGCGATCGTGGCGGCCACAGTGATCGTGATCGTCATCGGTGCCCCGGCACTGCCGGTCTTCGTCATCGGCGTGCTAGCCGTCGGCCTCCGGGCGATACGCGGCGGCCCGGTGACCATCGGCCAGATCTGGCAAGTACTGGGAGTGCCAGTGCTCGCCGGGCTGTTCGGGGCCGCCGTGGCCCTGGGGACGCTAGGGCGAGCCTGGTCCGGCCCGGCGGTGCTGCTCTCGCACCTGTCGGGGTGGGCAACGGCGGCGTTCGCTGCCGTAGCGACGGCCGTAGTGAATAACCTGCCTGCCGCGAGCATGCTCGCGGCCAGGACGCCGCCTCATCCGCTGCAGCTGCTGATCGGCCTGAACCTCGGGCCGAACCTGTGCGTGACCGGGTCGCTGGCCTGGCTGCTCTGGCTCCGGTCAGCGCGGGACGCGGGCGCTCAGCCGTCGCTGGCCCGCGCCAGCCGACTCGGTGTCCTCGCCGTACCGTTGTCGATCGCCGTCGCGGTGGCAGCACTGGCTGTCACTGGCGGCACCTGACGAGGGCTGGGCCCCAGCACCGCCGGGCCCAGCACGCCGGGCTCCAGCACGCCGGGCTCCAGAACGCCAGCTAAACGGACAGACTTGGCAAAGAGGTAGATTTGCTATGTATCGTGACGTCAGCGTTACTTTACGACCACGACAGGCACGGATGCCTGGTCCCCTACCGAGAAAGCTCACATGAACAGCAGACTGCGCCTGGCCGGCCTCGGCGCCGCCGCAGCCCTCATAGCCACTGGGCTCACGGCTGCCGGGTTCGCGCCAACCGGCTTCGCTGCGGCGGCGCAGGCGGTCAGCCGGGTCCAGGTGAGGGTCGTTGGCGTCGACCGGGCAGGCACGTCGGTGCGGGTCAGCGCGTTCGCCGACAGCGGCCAGAATCCGCCGATCCGGCTGAGCAGCAAGCCGCGCGCCATCGATCCCGGCCAGTACTGGATCGGCGCCACAGTCACCACCCCTGCGGGCAGCAAGTCCAGCTACAGCCAGACCCTCGTGGTCAGGCACGTGACTGTCGCCCGCAGCCAGACTGTCGTCCTGGACGCGCGGCCGGGCAAGCTCGTGCAGGTTTCGCTCGGTGTGCCGGGCGCGGTGAACGAGGGCAACGGGGTGCAGGCCTGCCTGGCCGGCGGACAGGCAGGCACCTGGGGCGAGTCCGGCCGCGCCGGCGCGTTGTACGTCGTGCCGGTCGGCGGCAAGGGCATGACGTTTGCTTACAGCAGCACCTGGCAGACCAGCAGCGCTACCTACTACCTAGCGCAGCAGGACCGCGGCGGCATCCCGCGGAAGCCGGTGTACCACGTAGCAGCAAGCGGCCTGGCAAAAGAGAACCTGGTCCTGCGCTCCGGCACGACGACCAGCGAATATCAGGACTGGCTCCTGCAGTCGCGGTTCCCCAGCCGATGCGACATCGATGAGCTTTCCCTGCCGACAGCGGCCACCCCGTCGAGATCGACGGCGTATCTGAGCCCTGGCACGTGGCAGTTCAAGGTCGTCGGGTACCGCTCGTCCTGGCAGGGCACGAAGCACCTGGCGGCGCGGCACAGCTACACCGACACGTTCGGCGCGGCGGTCTTCGGCCCAGGCAGCGACTATCCGACTCTGGACTCCGGCCAGCTTGGCTACTTCCCTGAGCAGCCGTTCGGCGATCCGCAGCAGCGCGGTAGCGTCGAATGCTGCGACCGGAGCAGCATCTCGCTGTCGCTGAGCGGCCGGATGCTCAAGCAGCAGACCATCACCGATAACAAAGCGGCCCGGTCGTTCTCGTACCGGTTGCAGTCGGCTGGCTGGTACACGATGCGCATTGACGCGTCGCGCTTCGTGCCAGACCGGCCCCTGCCCGCCCGGATGCTCTCGTCGAGCGAAACCACGACATGGCGGTTCTACGTGGGTCCGCAGTACGCCGCGCTCGGCTCGGTGATGATGCCGGTCACCTCGACCGCGTATCTGCCGCAGGGTCTCGATCTGGAGAACCAGGCCCCGGCCGGCCGCGCCACCCAGGTCAACGTGCGCGTCCTGCCGGCGCCAGAGCCTGGGACGTCGCGCGGATATCCCCTTTCGAGCATCTCCGTCCAGGCGTCCTTCGACGGCGGCACGCACTGGCACACAGTGCGGTTGGTGCAGCAGGGCGCCGGCCTGGTCGCGTTCGTTCCGGCTTCCGCGGCCGGCTACGTCGCGCTTCGCTCGACGGTCACCGACATGCGAGGCGACAGCACCGTCCAGACCATCTACCGTGCCTACCAGATCCGCTAGGGCGGGAACGCCGCAGTTACCCGGCATGCCGCCTGCACCAGCCCGGTGGGCGGGCGATGCAACGCTTCGTCCCCGTCCTGTGGTCTAAGCGGGCGAAGGGGGCCGCTATGGACGCCACGGCTGACGACGAGTTCAGCGATTTCATGCACGGCCGCTGGTCTCAGCTCGTCCGAGCTACACATCCGCCGGCAATAGTTCATGTGACTCCGCTGCCAGCGCGCGAGTCTCGCCCACCGGACGTCTCATCGCGCCGATGAGCTGCGGCCTGCTAGGCGGCGGCAACCTGAGCACGGGCACGCTATCAGGGATGGTCGCCGCTGCATCCGACGTCCGGCGAGTGGTGCTGAAGTACTCCGATGGCAGCACGTCGACGTTCCCGGCAGTCGAAGCGGACCGCAATTGGTTCGTTGGCTTCGCGGTCCCCGCGCACCTGGCCGTGGTGAGCTCGGTGGAATACGGCGCCACGGGTCATGTCGTCGGCCACACCGGAGGACCGACCTGGGAGTGCTAGCCACGCTGCGGTGTGCTTGGCTAGCCCGGTGACTCAAACCCCCTTTTGTGACCGTGTCCGTGCGGGCGAGACCGTGTTCGGCGGCTGGGCGGTGGCGCCTACGTCCGTCAGCGCGGGGTTCCTTGCCCGCGGCCTCGACTACGTCGTGATTGACCTGCAACACGGTACGTCAACCGAGCATGACCTGCCAGCCCTCACAGCTTCGATCCGGCAGGCCGGCGCAACACCGCTTGGCCGCGTCAGGCACGCGCACCTGGCGGACATTGGCCGGGCGCTCGACCTGGGCTGCGAGGGCGTCATCGTGCCGAATGTGGAATCGGCTGAGCAAGCCGCGGCCGTGGCGGGCGCGTGCCGTTTCCCGCCGGACGGTTACCGTTCCGGCGGCGGCGTCATTGCCAGTCAGTCGCTTCCGCTGTGCATCGTGATGGTCGAGTCGCGGCATGCCATGGCCGAGCTTCCGGCGACGCTGCGGCTGCCCGGAGTGGACGGGATCTATATCGGCCCGCGCGACCTGTCCTACTCGCTGGGTTGCAAGCTCGACCCGGCTGACCCGGTGCTGCGCCCTGCCCTCGAGAAGATCTGGGCGGACTGCGCGGCAGCGGGCAAGCCGGTCGGCACGCACGCGACCGATGGCGCGACCGCGCGCTTGTACCGGGAGAACGGCTGCCGCCTCGTCACGCTCGCCTCCGACACGCTGGCAATATCGCGGACCGTCGCCTCAGCGCTCGCTACCGCGCGCGGCGAATAGCCAGCCGTTGCGGCGATGCGTCGCGCGCATGCTGACACGGGGGGCGCAGCCGCAAATATGTCAGCCGGACGAGCGCGATGCGGAACGCCGGTCAGCGTTTTGTTGTCGTTTGCCGGTGTTCGCTTCGGGTGGAAGTGAACTTTGTGTTGCTATGGCGGCCCAAAAGTCACAATGATCATGACCCTTGAGCGTGCCGCCGGGTCAGTTCGCCAACCTGGGCGGGCAGAACGCGGGATCAGCGGCGTTAGGCACTGCGGCGTCACGCCTCTATGCTCGCTCACAGAGCTTTCGGCGCTCCGGCTAGCCGAACGGGCGCCCGGTCAGTCCACGGAGGCGGCACATGGGACTTATGGACAGGGTCAGGGCGCAGGCGACCCAGCTCGCACAGCAGGCTCAGGAGGCAGCGCAAGAAGGCAAGGCCAGGCTTGATCAGGCTCAGGCAGGCCGGCGCGGTGACGTGCTGCTGCGCCAGCTTGGCTCGCTTGTGTTCGCCGAGCGCACGGGCCGCGGCACGGCCGACAGCCAGGCCAAGATCGACCAGCTGATCAGCGAGATCTCAGCGCACGAGAGCCAGAATGGCCTGAACCTGGCAGATCCTGCCCAGCCGGGCT
>Ga0335075_10012880_pt1 | contig 12613 bp, 10 predicted proteins | sample Lox_Sample_24_FD_206723 | JGI IMG/M metagenome (GOLD analysis project Ga0335075, IMG submission 206723) | Soil microbial communities from Loxahatchee National Wildlife Refuge, Florida, United States - Lox_Sample_2.4 | ecosystem: Environmental > Terrestrial > Soil > Wetlands | place: USA... | reverse complement strand
CCCTTGGAACCCCCGCCAAGGGCATCGCCCTTGGAACCCCTTCGTTAAGGCTACATCGCCATGAAGCCGCCATCCACGTTGTAGCAGGCGCCGCTGACATACGACGCGCGGTCCGAGCACAGCCAGGCAACCATCTCGGCGATTTCCTCCGGCTCGCCCATGCGGCGGAACGGGACCAGCGCCATGATCTGCTCGCCGCGCCGGCGCATCACGTCCTCGGTCATGCGCGTGTGGATATAGCCGGGGCACACAGCGTTGACGCGGATCTTGTCAGGTGCGTACTCGATGGCGGCGGTCCTGGTCAGCCCCAGCACCCCGTGCTTGGCTGCTACATAGGCCGAGGAGGTCGGTAGCCCGGTCAGCCCGGCAATCGACCCCGTGTTGACGATCACCCCACCACCTTGCCCCTGCATCTGCACCAGCTCGTGCTTCATGCAGAGCCACACCCCCTTCAGGTTCACCGCAATCATGCGGTCGAACGACTCCTCGGACCACTCCGCGGTACGCTTGCCGGATGCATCCACCTGAAAGCCGGCGATGCCGGCATTGTTGAATGCGCAGTCGAGCCGACCGTATGCCGCGACCACGCTCCGGATCATCTCCTGCACTGTGGCGTTATCGGTGACCTCGCCGGACAACGACATCGCCTGACCGCCGATCGCGTTGACCATCGCCACCGTGTCCTGCGCGGCATTGGCATCAAGGTCGGCAACTGCAACGCGCGCGCCTTCGCGGGCGAACACGAGTGAGGTCGCCCGTCCGATCCCGCCCCCACCGCCGGTGATCAGCGTCGACTTGCCGTCCAATATGCCGGCCATCTGTCGTCCCTCCTGTGTTTGCTGCGTGCCCGAGTCTGGCAGGCCGAAGGGAATTGTTCAAAACCGGACCGGACTACCGCCTCTGCGAATTGCGACCTCACGCCAGCGGACGCAGGACCACCCGTCCCCGCTCTCCGCCCGCCACCGCCTGATACGCCGCGACAGCGTCACGCAACGGAAAAATTCGCGCGATCGGCGCCGGTTCATAATCGCCCGCCTCGAAGCCGGGCCGCAATGCCTCCAGCACCTCCGCCGAGCGCACCAGATCAAGCTTCAATGTGTCCACCCCGATCAGCCTGCTTTCGTTGTGATAGAAATCGGCGAGATCGAAGCTCACCTCGCGGGCACCCGTCGCGCTGATCTCGATCAGCCGACCGCCGACAGCAAGGCACGCCAGCGCTTGCCGGAACATCACGCCACCAACCGCATCGAACACTACATCCGCCCCGCGTCCTTGTGTAGCCTTGCGGACCGCCGCGGCCGGGTCCACTGCGCCGATGATCATCGACTCAGCGATGCGACCAACCGCGGCGTCGGGCCGCGGAGCTGAGCGGTCAACCCCGATCACGCGCGCACCGATCCGCCGGGCAATCTGTGCCGCCGCATTGCCCACGCCACCGCCGGCGCCGATGATCACCAGCGTCTCGCCCGCGCCAAGACCGGCGCCATGCACCAGCCCCCGCCACGCCGCCATGTAATTAACGCCGACGCTCGCGGCCTGCTCGAAGCTCAGCGTTGACGGCTTGCGACGCAGGCTGGCGACGGGAACGACAAGCTGCTGGGCGTGCGTGCCCTCGCGGGTGAACCCGACATCACCGCCGGTGCCCCACACCTCCGCGCCGAGCCACACCTCGGGCCCGGCCTCAACAACGCCTGCATAGTCGCGTCCGGGCGTCCGCGGCAGCGAGGTCTGCGACATCGCGCCCTGCACATTCTTCACGTCGCTCGGGTTGATTGAGGCGGCTTCCACCCGGATGCGGGCCTCGCCGACATTCGGGGTCAGGTCGGGCATCTCCGTAACGACCAGCACGTCCGGGTCGCCAAACCGGGTCAGTCTCACTGCTTTCATCGAGCGCCTTCCGCTGCCCTGTTGTTCAATTTCGGCTATGGTAGGCTGGCCCCTTCTCCCAAGCCCCACCCACAAGGGGCGCCGATCACAGTATCACGCCGCCGTTAGGGAGCGTCCAAGCGATGATCAGGCTGACGATGGCGCAAGCGCTGGTGCGTTGGCTAGCCGCGCAACAGACCGAATATCAGGGCAGCCGCGTGCCGCTGTTCGCCGGCGTCTGGGCGATCTTCGGCCACGGCAACGTCGCCGGCATCGGCGAGGCACTGGCCGCCGCCGGCGATGCACTGCCCACCTATCGCGCGCACAACGAGCAGGCGATGGCGCATGCCGCGATCGCCTTCGCCAAGGCCAGCCGCCGGCGCCGGATGATGGCCTGCACGACATCCATCGGGCCGGGCGCCACCAACATGGTGACCGCCGCCGCGGTCGCACACGTCAACCGCCTGCCGGTCCTGTTCCTGCCTGGCGAGGTGTTCGCCACCCGCCGCCCCGACCCGGTTCTGCAGCAGGTCGAGGATTTCGCCGACGGCACCGTCTCCGCCAACGACTGCTTTCGCCCGGTCAGCCGTTACTTCGACCGCATCACCCGGCCCGAGCAGATCGTGGCCGCGCTCCCCCGGGCGCTCGCCGTGCTCACCGATCCCGCGGCATGCGGGCCGGTGACCCTGGCGCTCTGTCAGGACGTGCAAGCCGAGGCATTCGACTATCCGGACGCGTTCTTCGCTCCACGTTTGTGGCGGATCCGTCGCCCGCCGCCCGACCCGAAGGAATTGGCCACGGCCGCCGACGCCATCAGGACCGCCGCCGCGCCCCTGATCGTTGCCGGTGGCGGCGTCCACTACGCCGAGGCCACCGATGCACTCGCCGCCTTTGCCGAGCGCCATGGCATCCCCGTCACCGAGACGCAGGCCGGCAAGAGCGCGCTGCCCGACGATCACCGGCTGAACCTCGGCGCGATCGGCGTCACCGGTACCGCGGCAGCCAACCGGATGGCCAAACGCGCCGACCTGGTGCTCGCCGTCGGCACGCGGCTCTCTGATTTCACCACCGGCTCGCGCGCGCTGTTCGGCAATCCCGCCTGCCGGATGGTGGCGCTCAACGTGCAGGCGTTCGATGCCTCCAAGCACGGTGCGCTGCCGCTGGTGGCGGATGCAGGTGCCGGTCTGGCCGCATTGTCCGCCGAGCTCGCCGGCTACGCCGCGCCCGCCGCCTGGACGCATGCCGCGACCGAAGCGATGGCGGAGTGGCGCTCGGCCATCGCTGCCGTCACCGCGCCCTCCAACGCGCCGCTGCCGTCCGATGCGCAGGTGATCGGCGCGGTGCAGCGGGCAGCCGGGCCGGACACGATCGTCGTCTGCGCCGCCGGCGGCCTGCCAGGCGAGCTGCACAAGCTCTGGCGCGCCGGCCGGCCCGGCTCGTATCACCTTGAGTATGGTTTCTCTTGCATGGGATACGAAATTGCCGGAGGGTTAGGGGTGAAGCTAGCCCGACCCGATGCCAACGTGATCGTGTTGGTCGGCGACGGCAGCTATCTCATGCTGAACTCCGAGATCGCCACCTCGGTCATGCTCGGGCTGAAGCTCACGATCGTGGTGCTCGACAATGGCGGTTTCGCCTGCATCGACCGGCTGCAACGAGCAACCGGCGGCGCCCCATTCAACAACCTGCTCGCCGATGCGCGGCACGTGGCGTTGCCCCGCGTCGACTTTTGCGCCCACGCCGGGAGCCTTGGCGCCAGCGCCGAGAAGGTGGCCGGCGTGGCTGAATTGGAATCGGCATTGGCACGGGCCCGCGCCGCCCCGCGCACCGCGGTGGTGGTGATCGACACCGACCCGGCGATCGGCACCAAGGCCGGCGGCCACTGGTGGGATGTTCCAGTGCCCGCCGTCTCGACCCGCGCCGAAGTGGCTGCCGCTCATGCCGCGTGGCTCGCTGCCCGCGCCGGCCAGCATCCGGAGGGTTGAAGCACATGGTTCGCCTCGGAACCAACCCGATCGCCTGGTCGAACGACGATCTCCGTGACCTGGGCGGAGCCACGCCGCTGGAGACCTGCCTCCGCGAAGCACGCGAGGCGGGCTTCGAAGGCATCGAGATGGGGCACAAATTCCCGCGCGAAGCGGCAGCGTTGCGGCAAGCGCTGGCGCCATCGGCCCTGGCGTTGGTCTCCGGCTGGTATTCGGCAGAACTGCTGCGCCGCGACGTCGCCGCCGAGCGTATCGCGATGCGGCCGCATCTCGAGCTGCTGCAGGCACTCGGTTGCCGCGTGCTGATCGTTGCGGAGACGTCGAACACGATCCACGGCAATCGCGCCGTGCCGCTGTCGCGCCGGCCGGTTCTGGGGACCGAGGACTGGCCCGAATTCGGCCGCCGCCTGACCGAGCTCGGCAAGCTGGTCGCCGATGCGGGGCTCGATCTCGTCTATCACCATCACATGGGCACGGTGGTGCAGAGCGAGGAGGAGATCGACCGGCTGATGGATGAGACTGGGCCGGCGTTGCGCCTGCTGCTCGACACCGGCCACGCCGTGTTCGGCGGCGCCGATCCGGTTGCGCTGGCGCGCCAATGGCGCGAACGGATCGGACATGTGCACTGCAAGGACGTCCGTGTGGACGCGCTGCAGGAGGCCAGGCAACGCGATCTGAGCTTTCTGGATGCCGTGATCGCCGGGGTGTTCACCGTTCCGGGAGACGGCATCGTGGATTTCCCGGCTGTGTTGCGCGAGCTGCCAGGCTACGACAGGTGGCTTGTCGTCGAAGCCGAGCAGGATCCGGCCAAGGCGAACCCACTGCACTATGCGCGGCTCGGCCACGGCAACCTGCGCCGCTACGCCGCGGAAGCCGGGCTGCTCTGATCACAGGCGGCTCCGGATCGGTCCCAAGCTTCTTTGAATAGGGCCACCGGCTGGACAAGGCCTGGGCGCTGCGTCCCGAGCGACTAGTTCCATCCGGGGGATCTGTGACCGCGTCCGCAACAAACGATGCTTTACCAGAACCTTACCCGCATTTTGGGCTGGATTTTTGATTTCGTGACGGTTCCCCGCGATTACTGACTACACCGAAATCGATCTCTATAGCGCTCCGAAACTCAACCGATGCGACTGGCTTATGGTATCATTACCAGCGCAGGTAGTAGATTCGGCAGACCGAATCAGGCCTGGTCGCGTCGGGTCAGGAGAAAATCTGTGGTCCCATATGCCCGCAGATTTGGCCAGTTTTTCAAACTTCTCAGGTACTTAGACTAAAAACGCACAAAGTTCGGCTTAACGCAGCAATCAACGATTTTATTTGCGCCGGTCTCATACCGGCGTATGCTGGCGCAAAATTACCGAAAATGTCCTGGGAGGCGAACGTGAGCGGAACGGATTACGTGTTCTATCCGGTAATCGGGAACGGTGAGAGTTCCACACCCTACACTTGGCAGAATGCCACAATCAATTTTGATACGGGCAGCTACTGGGCTCAGGTCGATTCATTCGAGACTCTGACGATCGGGACAACGCCGACAACCGGCACTGTGCCCGGGACTGGCGCGAACATCGGTTTGATCGCCGGCGCAATCGATCCGTTTCTTTTAGGCTACTATACGCCCGATCCGGCAGAAGGCGATCCCTACATCACGTTTCCCTCAAACGGCGCTTTCTCAGTCGATGTCGTATTGAATTCGGGAAGCGTCTCGATCGACAATCTGCTTCTGGCTGGGTTCAACGAATACGCCGATGTGATCACCAGCGCGCCAACTCAGTTTCCGACCCTGGATGTGCAGACGGCGACGCTGACGGTCACCGGCGACATCCTCGATACCGGCTCGGTAGTGTTCCCGACGATTGATACGCCGCTCGGCCCCATCAACTCAGCCACCGCGAGTGGCGGCGGCACGATCGATCTCGGCCAAGGCGCTTCCGTCGATCTCGCACAGACAACCGGAACTGTCGTTCCCTTCGATATCACATTCAATTTCAACGACGGCGACGGCAATGTTCTGGAGATCGACGGCGATTCTGTCAGTAATCCCACGGCCTTCCAGGGCACGATCACAGGCTTCGCTCCTGGCGACTCGATTCTGTTGCCAAATATAGCCTCGATGGTCGGGACCGTGGCAACGACGGGAAGCTACGATGTCGCCACTGGTGTGCTGACGATCGTTGTCGGTGACCCCACGACCATCGACATTAATCTGCCAAGTCTGACAAACGCCTCGATCGTGCCGTCAGGGACTGGCATCGAAATCCAGACCACATGCTATCTGCACGGCACCAACATTCTTACTGATCGTGGCGAAGTAGCGGTAGAGAAGCTTGCTATTGGTGATCGCGTGATCACACGCTCGGGGCAGGCCAAGCCGATCCGCTGGATCGGCCGACGCAGCTACGAGGGCGCCTTTGCGGCATCGAACCCGGAGCTTGCACCGATTCTGATCCGCGCCGGCGCTCTCGACGACGGCGTCCCCCATCGGGATCTTTACGTCTCTCCCGAACACGCAATGTACATCGACGGCGTGCTGATCCCGGCCCGACATCTCGTCAACAACAGCTCGATCCTGACGACCCAGGAGATAGGCCCGATACGTTACTTCCACATCGAGCTGGAAGAGCACGCCGTGATTTACGCCGAAGGTGCGCCCGCAGAGACCTTTGTTGATTGCGACAGCCGTCACATCTTCCACAACTTCGCCGACTACGCCGAACTCTACCCGAACGACGCGCCCATCCCCTGGCGCACCTGCGCCCGGGTCGTCGAGCGCGGCGCCAGGCTGATCGCCGTCAATCGCCGCCTCGCTGCCCGCGCCGCCAGTCTCGGGCTGACCCCGGCCGTGATCGGGCCAGTTGCCGGCTATATCGATCACGCCGATCAGAGCGGGATCAGCGGCTGGGCCTGGTGCCAAGCTGCGCCCGCGAGGCCGTTGCGCCTGGAGGTGCTGGAAGACGACCGGGTGATCGGCAGCGTGCTCGCCGATCAGTACCGCGAAGATCTGCAAGCCGCCGGCATCGGCGACGGCCGCCATGGCTTCGCACTCACCTTCACCCGACCGCTCGATCCCTTTACCCGCCACACGCTCACGGTGCGCCGGCCGGCGGACCGCGCCGTGGTCTCCGAGCCCGTCGTCGTCGAGCCTGCGATGCATCTTGATGGCCCGACCCGCAGCGCCTTCGCCGCATGGTTGCGGCACGCCACAGCGCACGCGCAGACCGCCGCCGAGGCAGAAACTCTGCTGGATCTGCTGCGCGCGGAGAGCGAACAGGCTCGCCGCGCCCGTCTGCGGCTGCTGCGGGGCGTCGGCCCGGTCGAGCGTCGGCGCGGCGCCGATCGCGCGCCCACCCGCCGTGCGCTGGTGATCGACGCCGATTGGCCACGGCCGGACCAGGACGCCGGCTCGCAGGCAATCGTTTCGCACATGCGTGCGCTGCAACGGCTTCGCTGGCACGTGTCGTTCGCCGCCACGACGGCGCTTGCCGACAACGGCGAAGCCAAGGCGCGACTGGAGGCGCTGGGTATCACCTGCCTTACGGGCGGCTCGGTCGAAGAGCTGCTGCACGAGACCGTAGATCAGTATCAATTGGTATATTTGCACCGCCTTGCCGTGGCGGGCGCCTATGCCGGACTGGTGCGCCAGCACCAGCGACGGGCGCGGCTGATCTACAGCGTGGCCGACCTGCACCATCTGCGGCTGGCGCGGCAGGCAGCGATGGAGGCGCGGCCGGAACTCGAGCGGCACGCCGCGTTCGTCCGTCGTCAGGAGGTGTTGGCGGCGCACCAGGCCGACGTGGTGATCACGCACTCGCCAGTCGAAGCATCGCTGCTGTCGAGCGATGCGCCGGGTGTGGCAGTCGCGGTGGTGCCTTGGGTAGTGCGGCCACGAGCGGGATTGCAGCCGTGGCAGCAACGCGAGGGAGTGGCGCTGGTTGCCAACCTCCGTCACGAGCCGAATGTCGACGGCCTGCTCTGGCTCTTCCGCGAGGTGATGCCGCTCGTTTGGGAAGCCGCGCCGATCGTGCTCAGCGTCGCCGGTACGGGTTTGCCAGCGGGGGTGGCGCGAACGCTGGCGCATCCGCATCTACGCGTGCTCGGCGCAGTGCGCGAGGTGTGGCCGTTGCTGGCAGCTTCGCGGCTGGCGGTGGCGCCGCTACGCTACGGCGCCGGCATCAAGGGGAAGGTGCTGGAGGCGTGGGCCGCGGGACTGCCGTGTGCGATGACGCCGATCGCCGCCGAGGGACTGCCGCCGGCCGACACGGTGGCAGCGGACGCGGCGGGACTGGCGCGGCTCATCCTCGATCTGCACAGCGATCCGGCGCGCAACTCAGCCGCCGCACGCGTCGGACGCGCCGCGCTCCGCCGGCACTTCAGCCAGAAGTGCGTGGACATAGCGCTGGCGGCGGCGATCGATGGGTCTGCCGCCTCGCCGAGCGACGGAGGTGCTCGAAAGTCAGCGCCGACCAGGACCATGGGCTCCGAACTGCGGGCCTGAGTCTGATATGAGTGAAGGGCGTAAACTTGGTGCCAGGCTGCGTAGGGCGGCCGCAGTCCACCGTTGTAGCGATGGCGGATCAATCAAGTCGTCCGTCTGCCAATCCGCTCCGCCAACTCCCGCCGGCACGCGGCAGCATCCGGCGTGCATCCCTGGTCCATCCACCAGGCCCGCACCTCGCGCAGCAATTCGCCCACACGCGGTCCCGGTGGCAGCGCGAGCGCCAGCACATCGCGGCCCTCCAGTGGGAACACCGGCCGCGGCGTTGCCGCAATCCGTGCTCGCAGCTCCGCCCACTTCGCCGAATCATCGCCCCCCAGCCAGGTGCGATCGATCAGCACCGCCGGTTCGGTGTCCGCCAGCATTCGCCGCAACGTCGCGTCGTCGTCCTGCGGTCGTGGCGGCGGGTCGCAACGCAGCGCCGCGAGCCTCGCCCGCTCGTCATTCGCCAACCTCAACCGGTCCGCCAGCGCATCGACACTGCCGGTGAAGATGGCAGCGAGCCGCAGCAGAGGATCCGCCGGCGCGCCGGCCACGACCAGCGCGGCAAGCCGAGCCTGATCGGTACCCTCCGGCAGCGTTGCCGCCAGTACGCCAAGCTCCGCCATCAGCGCCACCGCTGCGACCGGATCGGGGGCCGCCAGGATTCGCTTCAGCTCGCTCCACACCCGCTCGGCCGACAGCCCGGACAGCCCGGGCAGACCGCCGCGGATGGCCGCAGACGCATCGGGATCAGGCGTGCCGCTCCCATAGCGAGCAAAGAAGCGGAAGAAGCGCAGGATGCGCAGATAGTCCTCGGCGATGCGCCGCGCCGCCTCGCCGACAAAACGCACGCGTCCGGCCCGCAGGTCCTCGATGCCGCCGAAATAATCGAACACGGTGCCATCGGGCCGCATCGACAGCGCATTGATGGTGAAGTCGCGGCGCGCCGCATCCTCCCACCAGTCATCGGTAAACTCGACCCGCGCATGTCGCCCGTCGGTCTCCACGTCGCGACGCAGGGTGGTGATCTCGATCCCCCTGCCGTCAACGACGGCAGTGACGGTACCGTGCTCCAACCCTGTCGGCACTGTGCGGATGCCCGCCGCGGCCAGGGCCTGTATCACTGCATCAGGCGGACGCGGCGTCGCCAGATCAATGTCGCCGACGGGCTGGCCGACCAGCGCGTCGCGCACGGCGCCCCCGGCCACGCGCGCCTCGGGCAACGCCGCCAGCACGGCGGCCGTCGCCGGTTCGGACAGGAAGGACGGCGGGGGAATCCACAAGGCGGGTGCCGCGCTCACTCAATCGCCACCCACGTTTGCCCCGGCATGGCCGGGGACGATGCGGCCGTGCTCCAGCCGCGCCGGCACATAGGCTGCGCCTGGCGGTAAGGCGCGCTCTTCCCCGACCCACATCAGCACACCCAGCATCACCAGCAACGCCCCCGCAGCCAGCACGACCGCCGTCCCCGAGGGGAAGCCATACGCGGCGGCCAAACGCCAGACGCCGAACAGCAGGAACGGCGAGACGAACAGTGCAAGCTCCGAGAGCCGCAGCATCCGCCCTAGTATCTCCGCCTGCTGATTCTGACCACTGAACGCCCGCCCGAAAGCAGCAGCGAGCCTGCGTTGCCCGCAGCACTCCTGCAAGCAGGCAAGGGTATCGCAAGCGAGGCACCACCCGGTTGACTTCGCGAAACGTCTGCCGCCGCGTCTTTACATCTCGGCGCGCAGCCGCTCGGCCAGATGCACCAGTATCGCCGCCGTGGCGCCCCAGATGTCATGCTGCGGATGCGGCCAGACCCACACGTCGCGGACCACGCCACCGCGCTCCTGCCGCTCGCGCCGCGGCGCAGCCGGGTCGAGCAGCACACCTACCGGCAGCTCGAACACCGCATCGACCTCTCCCGGTGTCGGCACGTAACGAAGCCCCTGCGGCACCAGCCCGACCACCGGCGTAATGCGGAAACCGGTTCCGGTCAGGAAGTCGCCCAACCGGCCCAGCACTTCGACGCAGTGCGGGCTGAGCGCGATCTCCTCCTCGGCTTCACGCAGCGCGGCAGCCTCGGCATCTTCATCCGTCGCGTCGATCCGACCACCCGGAAAGCTCACTTGGCCCGCATGCCGTTTCAAATGTTCGTTCCGTTTGGTCAGCAGCACGCCAGGCGATTCGCCCAGCACGAAAGCGACGAGCACGGCGGCGGGAACTGGCGGGCGGTCTTGCATGCCGGTCAGCTCTATCCCGCGCAGCAGCGTTCCGGGCGCCTCGGCACGCACAAGCCGCCGCAGCCGGCGGCGCAAATCGGCGGCGTCCAATCGGGCTTGCTGCACCAGGCTTGTCGCTCAGCCCTCGCCGGGCGGCATCTCGCCGAGCGGGAAGAACTGGCCGCGTGACCACACACCCAGCATGCGCCGGCAGCCCACCCATTCGGGGACGCCGAGCGCCGTCAGCTCGTAATAAACCGGGCGGCTGATCCGCGCCTCGATCGCGAAAGCGCCCTCGCCGGGACGGACACGAATATACGGGGTGGGCTCGCAGGTCAGGATATCGTGGGCGATGCGAATCGGATGTTCAGGGCCGGCGGTGACCACCTGATCGACATTGGTACGAAATGACAGCACTTGGCCTCGCCCGTCGCCGGTCCAGTCCAGCTCGACCGCGGTGAACGGGGCGTCCTCCACCTCGATCCGGCCACGCTCGGCGGGAGTTTGCAGCCAGAACGACCCGTCGCCCTCACGCCTCAGAACGCTCGCGAACAGACACACCAACTCTTTCCGAGCGATCGCTGTGCCGCGATACAGCCAGGTACCGTCGCGCTTTATCAGGAACGGCAGGTCGCCGCACTCGACAGGAGCCCGTTGCGCGCGCGGCGCGATGGGGCTGGTCGTCCCGGCCTGTGCCGCGCCCGCTCTCATCGCTCCCATCGGGCGACGACACGCCGCCGCATTGGCGCCATCCTCGTCTCCTCGATCCGGGTTGTCTCACGTTTCACGATTTTCTACCCGGCATGAACCCACAGGCCGCGATATAGGGAGCCTCCCCCTCTCGCGGAAAGTGCCAATATGTCCGCGAGAACGTGAAACTCATCGACGGAGACTTGGATGTCGGCAAGCATGGCGGGCGTGACGCAAGGCGGCGGGAACAACGTGGCAACCGCCGCGCACCCGGTGCTGCACGAGGTAGAGGCGCTCGGTGCCCGTATCGCCGCCGTCCGCAGCGCGATTGGCCGAGTCATCTTCGGCCAGCCGGTGGTCGTCGACGAGACGCTGATCACGTTGCTCTGCGGCGGCCACGTGTTGCTGATCGGCCTGCCCGGCCTGGGCAAGAGCCGCCTGGTCGAGACTCTCGGCATCGTGCTCGGCCTGGCGACCAAGCGCGTCCAGTTCACTCCCGACCTGATGCCGGCCGATATCGTCGGCAGCGAGGTGCTGGAGGAGGAAGCTGGCCGTCGTAGCTTCCGTTTCGTGCATGGGCCGGTGTTCTGCCAGCTTCTGATGGCCGACGAGATCAACCGCGCCAGCCCCCGCACCCAGTCGGCCCTGTTGCAGGCAATGCAGGAGCGCCGGGTCGCCGCCGGCGGCCACGAGCACGCCCTGCCCCGCCCCTTCCACGTGCTGGCGACACAGAACCCGATCGAGCAGGAAGGCACCTACCCGCTGCCCGAGGCCCAGCTCGACCGATTCCTGCTGCAGGTCGATGTCGGCTACCCCGACCTGGAAGCCGAGCGCACCATGCTGCTGGCAACCACCGGCGCGATCGAGGAAAAGCCCGTCCCGACGATGACGGCCGAGGACCTGATCGGTGCCCAGGCGCTGATCCGTCGCGTCCCGGTCGGTGAATCAGTGGTGAACGCGATCCTGGCGCTGGTTCGCGGCGGCCGCCCGGACACCGCCGACGACGAGACGGTGAAGAAGCACGTCGCCTGGGGCCCCGGTCCGCGCGCATCGCAGGCGTTCATGCTGGCCTGCCGGGCTCGCGCCCTGCTGGAAGGTCGACTCGCGCCCAGCATCGATGACGTGGCTGCGCTGGCCCGTCCGGCGCTGCGCCACCGCATGGCACTGACCTTCGCCGCACGCGCCGACGGGGTGACATTGGAGCAGGTGATCGACCGGCTGGTGGAGCGTCTTGGCTAGCGCCACGATCGGCGCCGGCGCGCGCCGTGCCGAAGCGCTGGCGGCTCGCCTGCCGCCGCTGCTGGTCGCCGCCGAGCGGGTGGCGGCAACGGTGGCCCAAGGCGTGCATGGACGCCGCCGTGTGGGATCCGGCGACAGCTTCTGGCAGT
>Ga0335075_10012879_pt1 | contig 12613 bp, 9 predicted proteins | sample Lox_Sample_24_FD_206723 | JGI IMG/M metagenome (GOLD analysis project Ga0335075, IMG submission 206723) | Soil microbial communities from Loxahatchee National Wildlife Refuge, Florida, United States - Lox_Sample_2.4 | ecosystem: Environmental > Terrestrial > Soil > Wetlands | place: USA: Florida... | reverse complement strand
GCTCGACCACGACGTGGCCGACGTGGCCGGCATTGCCGGTCCGCCCGTGATACGGCATCCCGTTGAGCACCAGCCCGCCGCCGACCCCGGTGGAGACCACCATGCCGAGCAGGAAGCCGGCGCCGCGCCCGGCGCCACGCCAGTGCTCGCCGAGCGTCATGCAGACGGCATCACCGGCCAGCCGCACCGGCACGCCCGGCACCACAGCCGCGATCCGCTCGCGCAGCGGAAAGTCGCGCCAGCAGGGGATGTTGATCGGGCTGACGGTTCCGGTCGCCAGGTGGATGGGACCGGCCGAGCCGACGCCGACCGCGCCGATCGCACCCCCGGCGGCGGGCATCGCGTCGGTGATGAGCTGCTGAATCACGGCCCAAACCTGTTCTGCGCCTTGGTGCTTCGGGGTTGGCCGGGTGGCGGAGTACACCAGCGCACCGGACGGGTCGACGAGGCCGGCGGCGATCTTGGTGCCGCCGATGTCGAGGCTCAGGGTCAGCATCAGCGGTTCAGTGCCGGTGGGTGTTGTCGGGTTGACGCGGATCGCCGGGATGCTCGTATCCGGGTGCCAGCTGTACGAGCTCGGCCCGGCGTCCGTCGAGCCACATCCGGAAGGCGCGGCGCCGCGCGGCCGCCCGCAGGTGGTCGGCGATCGCCGCGCGCACCTGGGCCAACGGCGGGGCGGCGTCGGCCGGTGCGCGCCAGCCGTGGCCGTCGGGCTCGGTCGCTGCGAACCGCAGCGGGTTCCGGTCGTGGTAGCAGGCCACGTCGTCGTCGCTGACGTCGACCGCCGCGGTGACACGGGCGAACACTGCGCGTCCACGGGGATCCGACAGCGCAGCCGCGGCGATGCTGCCGATCTCCAGCCGGGCCGCGGTGTCGGGCAGCAACTCGGCCTCGCTCGGGGCGTCATGCCCGGTGACGCCCAGAGCAGCGGCCTCGGCGGCGACCACCCGTTCGGTCACGATCAGTTGGGTCAGCCAGCGCCGCAGCTGCCTGCCCTCGCTGGTGCCTGCGGCCGGCAGCCCGGCGGCCAGCGGACCGCCCCGCAGCCGGGCCTCGCGCGCGTCGACCTCGTCCACCGGCACCGCGACACCGTCGACCGTCGCGGCGATCATCGGACCGTCACCGTGGCCGCGGATGAGTACACCAGGGAGCCCGCACAGCCGACCCGGACCACGGCCCACCACCGGCCCGGTTCCACCCAGGCCGGCGGGCATACGTCGAAGCCGAGCTCGACGGTGCCGCGGGCGGGCAACACTGCGCCCAGCGTCGCCGGGCCGATCCACTCCCAGGTCCCCCACGGGCTGATCAGGTGGGCCTCCAGGCTCAGGTCGGCGCACGCGTCGGTGCCGACGGTGACGGCCAGCCGAGCCGGGTCGCCGGCGGTCACCTCGACGTCGGCCGGCCCGTCGATCAGGTGCACCGGCCGACCGTGGTCGACGTCACCGACCGAGATCAAGCACACGTCTTCGACGACCTGACGCCAGGCGGGCGGAACGTCGGTGCCGGTGACCCGCAGCTGCGCTCGCACCGGATACAGACCGGGATCGGCATGCGCGGGCATCGTCAGCGCCACGTCGGCTTCCCGGTGTTCGCCGGGACGCAGCTTGAACGGCAGCTCGGCGGGGCTGGCCGACCAGCCCTGCGGGCAGACCAGGGTGACGGTGCCGGCCAGCGGCGCATCGCAGCTGTCGCTGGCCGTGGTCAAGCGCACCACCACATTGTCGCCCGCAGCGGCGGTGAGCCGGTGCGGGTGCAGATGAGTCACCGCGGGCAGGCCGCCCAGCGGGGCCGGACCGCGGTTGTGTAGCCAGTACCGCGCGTACAGCGGCTGGCAGTTCTCGGCCTCCGGAGCCAGCGACGTGTCCGGCCCTGTTACGCCGTCGGGCAGCCCGGGCAGGTCGAGGCGCGCCAGCGCGGTGCCGATCTGGTAGCCGTGCAGCCCGATGAGTTGGCGCCGGCCCTGCCGCCGCTCCAGCAGGTCGGCGGCCTGCAGCTGGGACACCGTGCCCAGCGGCGAGCGCACGACGACGTCGGTGTCGCCGCCGCGGGTTTCGACCAGCCGGATGGCCACCCGGCCGGGGTCGACGGGGTGGGCGCTGCCCTGCGCCAGCGGGTTGCCCGCCGCCTTCAGCGCGCCCAATTGCACCGCGCCCGAAGCGTCGACCTGCAGCAGCGAACCGGTGGTGGGCAACCCGCCACCCCGGCCGGGTGCCGTCACGGCCAGCAGCGGATGGGAGAACTCGGCGCTGCGACCCGGGATCTCGGCGTGCCGCCAGTCGCCGGCGCCGCAGACCAGCCGGTAGTCGAAGACATGGGTCCAATGCTGCAGCTGGAAGTTCGAGCCGTCGGGGGCGGTGCGGCGCGGCTCGTCGATCCAGACGCCGGACGGCCAGCCGGTGCAGGACCGCATCAGCGCGGTGTGCAGGGTGCCGTCGGTCTCGACGGCGAAGCTGGGCACCCCGCGGTTGAGCAGTGCGACGGTGTACGGGTCGAAGGGCTGCAGGCCCGACGGCGCCTGCTGGCGGACGACGATCTCGGCGTCGACGAGGTCGTCGGCCACCGACGCGATCGCCGGACCGAGGTCGGCGTCGTCACGGCTGGCGATCACCAGCACCGGCAGCGCACGCGCATCCCGCAGGTCTGCCCCGGGGATCCAGCCGGCCGCCAACGGCGCCGCGGCCGGCACCCACACCCTGGCCCGGCCGGTCTCGGCGAGCTGCCGCTCCACCTCTCGGGCGTAGGCCGGATCGGCAGCGGCCAGCAGGGCCTTGGTGAACGCGTTCTGGCCCGGACCGCCCAAGGCGATCCGGGCATCCGGCAGGTTGGAGTCGACGCCGAGGTGGCCGTAGCGCGGCTTGTCGGCGCTGCTACAGGTCGCCGTCACCCCGGCGCGCACCAGCGCCACCATCAGGTCGCGCGCCAGCGGGCCGCCCATCGGCTCGGTCGGCGCGACCACCTCGGCTACCGATACCGCGCGCACACCGTCTCCGATGCGCACCCGGGCCGCCGAGGACAGCCCGAACCAACCGTAGGCCGGGTTGTCCAGCGTCCACGGGTGCTCGGCGGTGTCCACGGATCGAGCGCCCGAATGAGGTGCGTGCAGCAAGGCGAAACCGCGCCCTACCACGGCGTCACCGACCTCGCTGACCGGCATGGCGCCTGGCACCGGGCACGGCCAGCGCAGTCGCAGCAACTGGTCGGCGCCGGTGAAGTCGTCGATCGTGGTGGTGCAGTCCACCCGGTCGACGCCGTGCCACAGCGTCAAAGTCTGTGTGTAGCGCAGTAACTCGCCGATCCTGCCCACCACGACCAACCGCTGGCCCAGCGCGCTGTGGTAAGCCCTCACCGTCACTTCAGCGGCCGGCGTCTCCGACGAGCTGACCACCGGCCCCTTGGGCAGCAGGTGCCACGGGCCTTCGCCTCCGGTCGGGTGCGCCGGGTACTCCTGGTAGACGGCCAGCTCGTTGCCCACCCGGCCCTCAGCGATCAGCTGCCGGCCGTCGCGGATCAGCGAAGACACTGCGCCACCGCGGGCCGAGTCGACAACCAGCCGGTAGTGCTCGTTGGCAATCTGCCTACCACGCAAAGGTTTCCAGGTTGTCGAGGTTTTGCCGTCGACCAGCCGGTAGGCCCGCCAACCCAGCGACGGAACGTCATGCGCCAGCCAGCTGACCGCCCGCCCGTCGTGCTCGACGAGCGTGGGCAGCTCGGCGCCGTCGTGGTCCAGCACCCGAACACCCGCCCCGATCGGCGCGTCGAGTCGACACGTGACAACATCGGTTCGGTTGTGCGCCAGGGCGTTCCAGACGACTACGTCGCCGTCGACGGCGCTGGACAGTAACGCCAGCGAGTTATCGCGGGCTGCACGGCCGAGCTCCCACGCGTCGCGCCAGCCGGTCAGCAGATCGAGGTAGACCTGGTCGGATTCCGACCCGGTGATGGCGTCGTGGTGCGCGCCGTAGACCAGCTGCACCCATGCCTTGGCCAGCGCGGCCTGCGGATAGTCGGCGCCGGCCAGCAGCCCCGCGAACACCGAGAACTTCTCGGCGTCCAAGACGGCGTTCTCGGCGGCCCGGTTGGCCTGTTTGGTGTCGATGTACGACACGTCCTTGCCGGTGTAGATCGGGTTCATGTCCCGGGTTTGCGGCGATGGCACCAACGCGCGGGCGTCCGATTCGGCTCGCACCGCCGCGAAGAACTCGCGGGGCAGCGCGCAGACGAACCGCGGCCAGGTGTAGCGCGAACCCCAGTCCCGGTGGATTTCGGTGACCCACTTGTTCGGTGGGGTGTAATCGGTGCCGACGGGTAGCAGCACATTGCGGGTGAGCGCGACCTTCTTCAGCTCTTGGAACAGCCGATAGGTCGCCTGTTCGGCCTCCGCCAGCGACGGGGCGTCGTCCATCCCCCAGCCGGCCCCGTAATGCGCGGGCATGTAGTGGGTGAGCAGACCGCGCCCGGACGGAGCGATCCATTCGAACTCGCTGCAGAACTGCATACCTGCCACGCCGGCGTCGCTGTGCATCGGACCCCACTGATGGTGCGGCCCACGGGCCCACGAACTCGACGTCAGCCCCGCGTCGGCGGCCATCCCCGGGAACTGCGGATCGTGGCCGAATACGTCGAGCTGCCAGGCGGTGGCCGGGTTAGCGCCGAGCACGTTGCATTGAAACCCCATGCCGTGCACCAGGTTTCGGATCGTTGTCTCCGGGCTGGTGAGATTGGTGTTCGGTTCGTTGTAGGTGCCGCCCATGATTTCAACTCGGCCCTCAGCGATCAGCCGGCGCAGATCGGCGCGGTCCTCGGGGTAGGTATCCCAATACGGCTTGAGGTAGTCGACTTCGGCGAGCACGAATTTGTACTCGGGTTCACGGCGCGCCATCTCCAGATGTGCGTGCACCAGCTCAAAGCCGTTGCGACACTTGTCCGGCGGATCCTGCCGCCACAGGCTGGTGTAGCCGCCTTGGGTGTTCCACCACACCGGGTCGTAGTGGAAGTGGCTGATCATGAACATCGTCCACCCGGGCTCGGCGACGGTGAATGCGAACGGTGTCCGGCCGCCGTCGGCGTGCACCTGCGCGGCCCGTCGCTGGCCGACCACCGGCTGCTGCACGGCGACCGGCACCTCGATGACGTCGTGCCCGATGCGGGCGAGCGTCTCTCCGGCCAGGCCGTCGCCGTCGACCCGGACCGGCGTCGGCTCACCGCCGCCGCTGACGGTCACCCGCACCACCTGCAACGGCGCGTCCGGCGGCCCGACGAAAAGTTCTGTCGACTCTGCCGACATCACCTGCATTCGCAGCACCTTACGGCTGTGACGGGCGCGGCGTCACCGACGCGACACGTCGACGAGCAGCGGCCGGTGATCGGAGATGGGCAGCGTCGGCGAGAAAGAGGCGTCGACGACCAGTTGGGCATCGTCGGTCAGGATGTGGTCGAGCTGACGATCGGGGCTATCGCTCGGAAACGTCAACGCCGTGACCAGCGGCCGCAGTCTGGTCGAGCGCTCCGGGATCGGCGGGCTCATGTTGAGGTCGCCCATCAGCACACGCGGGCCCGGGAAGCCGCGCAGATCGCGGGTCAGCCGGCGCAGCTGCAGCCGATTCCACCCCGGGACGAACGACAGATGCGTGTTGGCCGCCGTCAGCGGCCCCAACTCGGTGTCGAACCGGGCCAGCACCGCGGCGCGGGGCTCTTCGTCGATGATCCGAACCACCCCCGCGCCGGGCAGATACAGCGGGAACTTCACCGGGATCCGCGGCAACCGCACCACCCGCCATGAGATGGCCTCGAACCGGGACAGCAGCGCGATCCCGTAGCTGGCGGTGCCGAGTTGTTCGCGGCCGCTCGCGGCCATCCAGGTCGCTCCCGGGGTGCCGGAGATGGCGGCGACGAATCGGTGGCTCACCGCGCCCATCGCCTCGGCCGCGACCGCGGTGAGATCGGCCATCGCCGATCGGGGCTGGTCGCAGTCGACCTCCTGCAGTGCCAGCACATCGGCATCCAATCGCCGCACGCAGTCCGCGAGCCGGCCGAGGTCGACCTTCCCGTCGCCGATGCCGCGGCCGTGCAAGATGTTGAAGGTGGCCAGCCGCATGGGTACTACCTACCCACCATGACGGCCAACGGATCATCGTTTTTGCCGCGCGTCGATCGACTTGGTATTACGGGTTGATGCCCGCTCTTGCCCCGCCCGTGGCCGACGAACGCAGCGCCCTGCGCGAGTACCTGGCCTTCCACCAAAGCGCGTACTTCGCGGTGGCCTACGGGCTCACCGACGAACAGGCCCGCGCGCGGCCGACGGTCAGCGCGTTGTCGATCGGCGGTCTGGTCAAACACGTCACCGGTATGCAACGCACCTGGATGGCGCGGGTGGCCGCGGCGCCGGGCGCCCCGCCGCGGGACACCCGGCCGTTCGAGGAGATCGCGAAGGGGTTCGCCGACCAGCACGTCATGCGGCCCGACGAGACGCTGGCCGGGCTGCTCAGCGCCTTCGAGGCCGAAAACGCCGCATCGCTGCGGCTGGTGGAGACCGCAGACTTAGACGCCGCGGTGCCGGTGCCCACCGACATGCCGTGGTTCCCCAAGGGTCTCGACGCGTGGTCGGTGCGATGGGTGATCCTGCATGTGATCAACGAGCTGGCCCGCCACTCCGGGCATGCGACATCATCCGGGAAAGCATCGACGGTGCCACCATGTACGAGCTGATCGCCGGCCTGGAGGGCTGGGCGATCGACGGCTGGGTGCAACCCTGGCAGCCCTGGAAAGCCGAGCAGCCACGTGCTGACCCGTAGCGGCACGGCGCCAGGCGAAGTCGAGCTGTTCTACGAGGACCTTGGCGACCCGGCCGGTCCACCGGTGCTGCTGATCATGGGACTCGGCGCCCAGCTGCCGATGTGGCCCGACGGCTTCTGCGCCCGGCTGGTCGACGTGGGGTATCGGGTGATCCGGTTCGACCACCGCGACACCGGGCTGTCGGCCAAGATGCATGGGCTGCGTGCCGAGGGCGCGGTCTACCGGCGGGTGTGGCGTTATCTGCTGGGCCGCGCCAGCCCGGTGCCCTACACGCTGGTCGACATGACCCGCGACGTGGTCGCGCTGCTCGATCACCTCGGCATCACGCGGGCACACATCGTCGGCGCCTCGATGGGCGGGATGATCGCCCAGATCCTGGCCGCCACCGAGCCGCAGCGGGTGGCGTCGCTGGCGATTCTCATGTCCACCACCGGAAAACCGTTCTCCCGGTTGCCGGCGGCGCGGGTGATCCGGCTGGCGTTCAGCGGGCCCGGCGACGACGCGTCCGACGCGGAGAAGCTGGCCTTCGAAGTCCGCAACATCGCGGTGTTCAACGGCCCCAACTTCCTGCCGTCCGAGGCGCAGCTGCGCCAGCGCGTCCAGCGGCTCGCCGAGCGGTCCAGCTATCCGCCCGGCATGCTGCGCCAGTTCGACGCGGTGCTGGGCACCGGCAGCCTGCTGTCTTACAGCAAGGCGATCACCGCGCCGACCGTGGTGTTGCACGGTTCACGCGACCCGATGGTGCGACCGCGCAACGGCCGCGGGGTCGCCGCGGCCATCCCGGGGGCCCGGTTCGTCGTCGTCGACGGCATGGGCCACGACCTGCCTGAACCGGTGTGGCGGCCGATCCTCGAGGCACTGCGGGAGAATTTCGCGCACCGAACGTGAAACCACGGCGAGTTTCCGCCACCTCGATCTTGGCCACAATCTCCCGCTCGCGGTCGGCAGCCAACCCCGTGACCTGCGTGATTCGGTACCGACCTGGGCGATTTGAGACACTGCATCAATGAGTTCCAACAACCACCGCGGGGTTGCCCGGCTTGACCGGGTGCCGTTGCCGGTCGAGGCGGCCCGCATCGGCGCGACCGGTTGGCAGCTCACCCGCACCGCCGCCCGCGTCATCACCAAGCTGCCCGGCAAGGGTCCGCTGCAAAAAAAGGTCATCAAGCAACTTCCACAAACCTTCGCCGACCTGGGGCCGACCTACGTCAAGTTCGGGCAGATCATCGCGTCCAGCCCGGGTGCCTTCGGCGAGCAGCTGTCCCGGGAATTCCGCGGCCTGCTCGACCGGGTGCCGCCGGCAGACAAAGACCAGGTGCACAAGCTGTTCGCCGAGGAGCTGGGCGCCGACCCGTCGGAGTTGTTCGCCACCTTCGACGAAGAGCCGTTCGCGTCGGCGTCCATCGCCCAGGTGCACTACGCCACCCTGCACAGCGGCGAGGAGGTCGTCGTCAAGATCCAGCGGCCGGGCATCCGTCGCCGGGTGGCCGCCGACCTGCAGATCCTCAAGCGCTTCGCGCAGACCGTGGAGCTGGCGAAGTTGGGTCGCCGGCTGTCCGCCCAGGATGTCGTCGCCGACTTCAGCGACAACCTGGCCGAGGAGCTGAGCTTCCGCCTCGAGGCGCAGTCGATGGAGGCCTGGGTTTCCCACCTGCACGCGTCCCCGCTGGGCCGCAACATCCGGGTCCCGCAGGTGTACTGGGACCTGACCACCGAGCGGGTATTGACGATGGAGCGGGTGCAGGGCATCCGCATCGACGACGTCGCCGCGATCCGCAAGGCCGGGTTCGACGGCACCGAGCTGGTCAAAGCGTTGTTGTTCAGCCTGTTCGAGGGCGGGCTGCGGCACGGCCTGTTCCACGGCGACCTGCACGCCGGCAACCTGTACGTCGATGACCAGGGCCGCATCGTGTTCTTCGACTTCGGGATCATGGGCCGCATCGATCCCCGCACCCGCTGGCTGCTCCGCGAACTGGTCTACGCGCTGCTGGTCAAGAAGGACCACGCCGCGGCCGGCAAGATCGTCGTGTTGATGGGCGCCGTGGGCACCATGAAGCCCGAGGCGCAGGCCGCCAAGGACCTGGAGAAGTTCGCCACCCCGCTGACCATGCAGTCGCTGGGCGATATGTCGTATGCCGACATCGGTCGGCAGCTGTCGGTGCTGGCCGACGCCTACGACGTCAAGCTGCCCCGCGAGCTGGTGCTGATCGGCAAGCAGTTCCTCTACGTCGAGCGGTATATGAAGCTGCTGGCGCCGCGGTGGCAGATGATGTCCGACCCGCAGCTCACCGGGTACTTCGCCAACTTCATGGTCGAAGTCAGCCGCGAGCACCAATCCGACGTCGAGGTCTAGAGAGGTCTAGCCCCATGGAAATCCGAAACGGCACAGCACGTTCCGGCGACCTGGATATCTACTACGAGGACATGGGCGACCCGAACGACCCGGCTGTGCTGTTGATCATGGGGCTGGGCTCGCAACTTCTGCTGTGGCGTGACGGGTTCTGCGAGAAGCTCGTCGCAGCAGGCCTGCGGGTGATCCGCTACGACAACCGTGATGTCGGCCTGTCCAGCAAGACCAAGCGGGGCCGTTCCGAGGGGCCGATGATCCCGCGGATGCTCAAATTCTGGGTCGGCATGCCCGGCAACGCCGACTACACCCTCGATCACATGGCCGACGACGGCGCCGCGGTGCTTGATCACCTCGGCATCGATCGGGCACACGTCGCCGGCGCGTCGATGGGCGGCATGATCGCCCAGGTCTTCGCCGCACGGTTCCGGGCGCGAACGCGGTCGCTGGCGGTGATCTTCTCCAGCAACAACCAGCCGTTCTTGCCGCCGCCGGCGCCGCGCGCGCTGTTGGCGGTGCTCAACGGCCCTGCGCCCAATTCGCCCATCGACGTGATCGCCGACAACGCGGTGCGGGTCTGGGGCATCATCGGCAGCCCGCGATATCCGGCGCCCGAACAGCGGATCCGCAGCGAGACGATCGAGGCCTACCAGCGGTGCTACTACCCGTGGGGCATCCGCCGGCATTTCAGCGCGATCATCGCCACCGGCAGCCTGCTCCGCTACGACCGGCAGATCAGCGCCCCCACCGTGGTCCTGCATGGCCGCGCCGACAAGTTGCAGCGCCCGTTCGGCGGGCGGGCGGTTGCCCGTGCGATCCGGGGAGCCCGGCTGGTCTTGTTCGATGGCATGGGCCACGATTTGCCCGAGCAGCTGTGGGATCGGCTGATCGGCGAGCTGACGACCACGTTCGCCCAGGGCTGATTGGCTAGCGGCAGGCTTTCCGATTGGGTCTGACCAGGCCAATCGACTACCATGACGGGCGGATACCCGGGGGCTGGTCGTATCACCCGCTTTGATGGGGACACCGTCAAAACCAGAAAGGCGCACGCCACGATGGCGGAAAAACTCAGGCCGCATTTCGAGGACGTCCAGGCCCACTACGACCTGTCGGACGACTTCTTCCGGCTCTTCCTCGACCCCAGCCAGACCTACAGCTGCGCCTACTTCGAACGTGACGACATGACGCTGGAAGAGGCTCAGCAGGCCAAGGTCGACCTGGCGCTGGGCAAGCTGGGTCTGCAGCCCGGGATGACGCTGCTGGACGTGGGCTGCGGCTGGGGCAGCACGATGCGTCGCGCGATCGAGAAATACGACGTGAACGTCATCGGCCTGACCCTGAGCAAGAACCAGGCCGGGCACGTGCAGAAGACGCTGCACGAGATGGACAGCCCGCGCACCAAGGAGATCCGGCTAGCCGGCTGGGAAGAATTCGATGAGCCGGTGGACCGGATCGTGTCGATCGGCGCGTTCGAGCACTTCGGCCACGACCGTTACGACGACTTCTTCAAGATGGCCAGCCAGGCGCTGCCCGACGACGGCGTGATGCTGCTGCACACGATCACCGGCCTGACGCCGGCGCAGATGACTGAACGCGGCATGCCGCTGACCTTCGAGCTGGCCCGGTTCATGAAGTTCATCGTGACCGAGATCTTCCCCGGCGGCCGGCTGCCGTCGATCGAGATGGTGGAAGACCGCTCGTCCAAGGCCGGCTTCACGCTGACCCGCAGGCAGTCGCTGCAGCCGCATTACGCCAAGACCCTCGACCACTGGGCTGCGGCGCTGGAGTCCAATAAGGACAAGGCGATCGAGATCCAGTCCGAAGAGGTCTACGAGCGCTACATGCACTATTTGACGGGATGCGCGAAGGGATTCCGCATCGGTTACATCGACGTCAACCAATTTACGCTGGAGAAATAGGCGTCAGGGCGGCAAAAAGAACCGGGGGCCAGCTCGACAATGCGACAATGCCGGGTATTGTGCGTTCGCCACGCACTAACGCGCGCTGTCGGCGAGCACGCAACCCGGGTGCGGCGACACCCCAATCAGCAGGAAGGGCTACGAGACGTTGATGACTGAACACCCAGTCAATCCGCTGGAAAAGCGGACGCGCCCCGAAGACATCCAGGCACACTACGACCTCTCCGACGACTTCTTCGGCCTGTTCCAGGACCCGACCCGGACCTACAGCAGCGCCTACTTCGAGCGTGACGACATGACGCTGGAGGAAGCTCAGATCGCCAAGGTCGACCTGAACCTCGACAAGCTCGACTTGAAGCCCGGCATGACGCTGCTGGACATCGGCTGCGGGTGGGGAACGACGATGAAGCGGGCGGTGGAGAAGTACGACGTCAACGTGATCGGCCTGACGCTGTCAAAAAACCAGCACGCTCGCGCCCAGCAGGTGCTGGACGGCATCGACACCAATCGCTCACGTCAGGTGCTGCTGCGTGGCTGGGAGGATTTCAGCGATCCCGTCGACCGGATCGTTTCCATCGAGGCTTTCGAGCACTTCGGCTTCGAGAACTACGACCACTTCTTCAAGAACACGTTCAACATCATGCCCGAGGACGGGCGGATGACCGTGCAGAGCAGTGTGGCCTACCACCCGTACGACCTGAACGCGCGCGGCAAGAAAATCACCTTCGAGACGGCGCGGTTCATCAAGTTCATTCTCACCGAGATCTTCCCGGGGGGCCGCTTGCCGTCCACCGGCATGATGGTGGAGCACGGCGAGAAGGCAGGTTTTATTGTGCCCGAGCCGCTTTCGCTGCGCGAGAGCTATATCAAGACATTGCGGCTCTGGGGCGACGCGCTGGAGGCCAACAAGGACAAGGCCATCGAGATCCAGTCCCAAGAGGTCTACGAGCGCTACATGAAATACCTGCGCGGCTGCGAGTACTACTTCGCCGACGAGATGCTCGACGTCAGCCTGGTCACTTACCTGAAGCCAGGCGCCGTCGCCGCTTGATCTTTTTCTGTTGGCTTCCGCCTGCTGTCGGATTGTGGCTGCGCCGTTCGTCGGACAGGTAGAGAGTGGAACAAAGGGTTTCGCTCACTACCGGAGGTGACCACAATGCAGTACCTCGCTTTGTTGATCAGCCAGGAGCGCGACCTCACGCCCGACCAGCGGGCCACCGAGATGGCGGCCTACCACAGCTTCCACGCCAAGGCCGGGTCGGCGATCCGCGGCGGTGACGCGCTGTTGCCCGCGGCGAGCGCCGTGCGCATCTCCGGCGGCCCGGACGCGCCGACGATCACCGACGGCCCATTCGCCGAGGCCACCGAGGTCGCGGGCGGCTATTACGTGTTCGAGGCCGAAAACCTCGACGATGCGCTGGCATTGGCACGCGATATTCCCGCCGCCAGGTACGGCGCCATCGAAGTTCGGCCGATCTACCACAGCATCGATCCCGACTGGTCGCGCTCAGACGGCCAGTGGTTGGCGCTGCTGCTGGAGCAGCCCGCGTCGGCC
>Ga0335075_10012878_pt1 | contig 12613 bp, 11 predicted proteins | sample Lox_Sample_24_FD_206723 | JGI IMG/M metagenome (GOLD analysis project Ga0335075, IMG submission 206723) | Soil microbial communities from Loxahatchee National Wildlife Refuge, Florida, United States - Lox_Sample_2.4 | ecosystem: Environmental > Terrestrial > Soil > Wetlands | place: USA... | reverse complement strand
GGGCAGGACGATCGAGCGGGTGATCGAAGCGGGTTCGCGGCCGGCCTCGGCGCAGAGGCGGTCGAGCAGCGCACTGCGCTGGACGGCGTCGTCGAGGTCGCCACCTGGCATGTTCCACACGTCGGCATGCTGCGCGACCACCCGCAACGTCCCGCGCGAGCGGCCGCCGATGAAGATCGGCGGATGCGGGCGCTGGAGCGGCTTGGGGTTGCACCACGCCCCGGTGAGGTCGTAATAGGTGCCGTGGAAGTCGAACGGCTTGTCCTCGGTCCACAGCCGCCGGATGATCGTGCACGCCTCGGCCAGGCTGCCCACGGCGTACGCGGCGTCGTGGTAGGGCAGGCCATGCGCCTCGTATTCGCGCCGGGCGAAGGGAACGTCCGGCCGTGAGCCGGCGCCGATGCCGAACTCGAGCCGGCCGCCGGAGACGGCGTCGACGGTCGCAGCGATCTTGGCCAGCATGGCCGGCGGCCGGAACCGGTTGCTGGTCACCATCAGGCCGACCCGGAGCCGTTCGGTCTGCCCCGCGAGGGCCGACAGGAGGGTCCAGCCCTCGTAGGTCGGCCCGTCGAGGTCGCCGAAGATCGGCATGAGATGGTCGTACAGCCAGGCGTGCTCGATCCCGGGAATCGTGTCGGCCTCGCGCCAGACCCTATGGATATCCCCGTAGTCGACCTGCGACGGGGCGGTCGCGATCCCGAAGCTCGGTGAAGCGCTAAGCGCCATCGGCGTGCTCCCTTGCCTGCTCGTCTCTTCCGGGGATGGACCCGGAGCCGCACGCCCAGGTGCGGCTTCTCCTCCGCTCTGGCATTATCGTCATCAAGCGGAGCGCTGCTCCGAACAGTATACGGAGCGGTGCTCCGGTTATCAAGCTGGACCGGGAAGGAGGGGCGTCGCCGTGCCCGATGTCCATGAACCAGCCGGGTCGGCCCCCTCGCGCAAGCGGGCCGATGCCCGGCGCAACGAGCAGGCCCTGCTGAAGGCCGCCGCCGCCGTGTTCGTCGCCTCCGGTGTTGACGCGCCGGTGCGCGAGATCGCGGCCAAGGCGGGCGTCGGCATGGGCACCATCTACCGGCACTTCCCCACGCGGGCCGACCTCATCGTCGCCGTCTACCGCCACCAGGTCGAGGCCTGCGCCGAGGCCGGCCCGGCTCTGCTGGCCAGCAGCGCCTCCCCGTACCGCGCCCTGGCCGAGTGGATCGGCCTCTTCGTCGACTTTCTCGTCACCAAGCACGGGCTCGCCACCGCGCTGCAGTCCGATGACGCGAGCTTCCAGGCACTGCACGCCTACTTCATCGACCGCCTCGTGCCCGTGTGCACTCAGATCCTCGAGACTGCCGTCGCTGCCGGCGAGATCCGCACCGATGTGCGCGGCTACGAGCTGATGCGCGCGGTCGGCAGCCTCTGCGCCCGCGTTGGCAACGACCCCGATTACGACGCCCACCGCATGGTCGGCCTGCTCATCGCGGGCCTGGCCCGATCGAGGGCCACCATCCGCACGCGCCCAGAGTGACGCCGTCCACGCCCGCCCATGGCGGGCCGCATCAGGCGCTCAGAGATTCGCCCGTCTCGGCGGCCGCGCAGTAAGAAACGACTTCCTGCAGCGAGACACCGACCGCTTCGGCCAGCGCGGCCACGGTGAAGAACGCGGGCGTGGCGATCCGGCCGGTCTCGATCTTGCGCAGCGTTTCCACCGGAACGCCCGAGGTGGCGGCGACCTCGGCCATGCTCCGCCGCCCTCGCGCCTGCCGCAGCAGCATGCCGAGCCGCTCCCCGCGGGCACGCTCTTGCGGGCTCAATGGCGGCCTGACCATGCTGTGATAATAATACCGGTATAGTTATACCGGTGACTCGGGAGGCCCTCATGGTCGAGTACAAGACGCCGGGCGAGATCGACGGCATGCACGCAGCCGGCCAGGTCGTGGCCCGGATCCTGGCTGCCGTCCGGGACCAGGCAGCACCCGGGGTCCGGCTGTCCGAGCTTGACCACACGGCCAGGGACGTCCTGGCCGAGGCCCGGGCCAGTTCTCCGTTCCTTGGCTACCGGCCCTCATTCGCGCACACCCCGTTCCCCGCCGTCATCTGCGCGTCGGTCAACGACGCGGTCCTGCACGACATCCCGGGCCGCTACCGCCTGGCCGACGGCGACCTGCTCAGCATCGACTGCGGCGCCACCCTGGACGGCTGGGCCGCCGACGCCGCGATCTCCATCCAGGTCGGCAGCCAGTACCCGGCCGACACCGACCTGATCGCCACCGCCACCCAGGCGCTGCAGGCGGGCATCGCCGCCGCCGTCCCCGGGGGCCGGCTGGGCGACATCTCCGCCGCGATCGGGGCGGTCGGCCGGGCCGCCCGCTACGGCATCTGCACCGACTTCGGCGGCCACGGCATCGGCCACGCCATGCACGAGGACCCGTATGTCCCCAACCGGGGCCACGCTGGCCGCGGGCTGCGGCTCGTTCCGGGACTGGTCATCGCGATCGAGCCCTGGTTCCTGGCCGGCGGTACGGACGCGTATCAGATCGACTCCAACGGGTGGACCATCCGCAGCACCGACGGCAGCCGAGCCGCCCACGTCGAGCACACCATCGCCATCACTGACCACGGGCCGATCGTCCTCACCGCACCTTAGGCACCTGGGGTCGTTGCGGTGGCGGTGCCGGGGTCGGTCGCCGAGGTGGCTGGCGGGCTTGAGCTGACTGGCGTTTTCGCAGAGTTGGGCGTGGGCAGGGGCTTGACCGGAATGATGCCGACCAGGACGACAAATGTGGGGACAGCGATGCTCGCATACCACTGGTGATACCAGCCCGTTGTTGCGAACCAGCCGCCCATGGCAAAGACGTAGACCACAAAGGCGAGCACGCTCATGAGTCGCTGTGTCACCCGGACAATACTGAGGACCCAGCGGTCGTAGGCGAAGGTGAGTATCCCCGCGCCGATCAGCAGACACAGGAGCCAGATGGCGTGCGCGTTCTTGGTCGTGACGTTGCTGTTGACCACGGTCTGCATGAAGAGGTAAGCGCCGAGTATCTCGATGGGGATATATTTCAGCAGCTTCGTGATGTAGTCGTCCTCGGTCGGCACCACCACGCCGCCTGGCGCGCCGGCCTGAGTTGCGGAAGCAGGCGGCTTCGTGTCCAAGGTCGCCGGCATGTCGCCCGCCGTCTCGGCCGCCGACATTTGAGCAATGTCAGCCTTAGTGATTATATTTCTATTCATGACGATCGTCATATCGGCCCGCCTTTCTACTGTGCCTAAATTTGGCGGAGTAGGACATTATCAGGTTGTTCCGGGCGGGTCTATACCCGCGGCCCGGGCCGCGGTCAGCTCGCGGCGGCGTCCGGGCGGGCGCTGATGGAGTCCGCCACTCGGCCCACCCTCGCACTCGGGCGGGACCGAGGTTGTGCCACGGCGCCACGCCCGCCCGTTATCAAGCCGTTAGGCAGATCGTGTATCTGGCCGTGCTGACCTGGCTCTTAAGCACAGTGGCGGCCCAGGATGACATGGGCCGTATCAAAGGGAGCCAGACATGAAGTGGTTCTTCGAGCCGCGCCCTGACGGCGACGGAGCAAGGCACGACGAGGATGACTCGGCACTCGGCCTGATCAGCCTGCCGGCCGAACTGCTGCAACGGCACGGTGCCGTGGTGCTCAACCCCGGGAAAGCCGCAGCGGTGCATGGCTACCCGACCCCGCGGTCAACGGTGTACCGGGTCAGGACGCTGCTGGTCCCTGACGACCAGCTGCAGGACCGGCCGTTCATCGAGGCCCTCAACCGGGTCCTGCACGACGTCGGGATGACGCTAATCCCTCCCGAGCCCGATCAGGAGCTGGCCGGCGAAGGGGAGGTCATGGAGGTGCTGCGGCGACTGCCCCGCCCAGCGGTCCTGGTCCCGGCCGAAGGCGCTACCACTCCGGTGGTGGTCGACTCGTGGGTGGCGCTGCAGGCGCTTCGCGCGGCAGCCGCCGCCCAGAAGCATCCGGAGATCACTAAGGCGGCCGTCCAGCGGATCGAGCTGGAGCATCTGATGCGCGCCTCGTCGATCAACGGAAGCCCGATCGACGGCGGAGGCGGCGCCATCCCCGGGGGCGCGGGCAACGGCAACGGCGTCGCCGGGCCCACCAGCACCGGCTCCTATCTGTTCAACGGCGGCGACGCGCGTACCCCGGTGGCAGTCGTCATGGAGCCGCCCGCCCGCAAGTCGGCCAGCCAGTGCGCGTCCGTCTACGGCCGGCGTCCCGTGCTCGCGCTCCTCGACACGGGCGCCCGCGAGCACTGGTGGCTGGACGTGCAGGCGAAGCCCGGCGGCGGCTACCAGACCGTAACCGACGGGTTTGTCGAGGTCGACACCGCGCTACAGAACGCGATCCGCATCGAGGGCCAGAATGCGGCCTCGTCGGGTGACCAGCCGCGCCAGGTGATCAGCGATCCGTGGGACGGGCCGACCACCGCCGATCCGCTGGTCGGCGAGCTCGACTCCGACACCGGCCATTGCACCTTTGAGGCGGGGATCGTGCGGCAGGTCGTGCCCGACGCTCAGGTTCTGGCCGTGCGGGTCATGCACAGCGACGGCGTCGTTTACGAGGGCGACCTCATGTGCGCGCTCCGCCACCTGGCCACACGGATCGTGCTGGCCAGGGCGGGCGACATCGCCGCGCACGTCGACGTGGTTTCGCTGTCGCTGGGCTTCTTCAGTGAGTCACCGGGCGACGTGGCCTTCGCTTCCGGGCTGCACACGGTGATCGACGTGCTGCGCGGCCTGGGCGTCGTGGTGGTCGCGGCGGCCGGAAACTACTCCACCAGCCGCAGGTTCTACCCGGCCGCGTTTGCCCGCCCCTCCGCGCCCAATCAGGTGCCCCTGATCAGCGTGGGTGCGCTGAACCCGAACGGCTCCAAGGCGGTCTTCAGCGATGGCGGCGGCTGGATAACGGCCTGGGGTTCGGGCGCCATGATGGTCAGCACGTTCCCGACGGATATCAACGCCAGCCGCAGTCCCGAGCTCAGGATGCGCGCGCATCCCGGCAACCAGCTGCCGCCTGGTGTATCGCTCCCCGGCGAGCGTGAGTCGCTCGATCCCGACGACTACCGAGACGGGTTCGCGATATGGACCGGTTCCTCGTTCTCGACCCCTCTGGTGGCCGCGCACGTCGTCGCGGCGCTGCTGAAGGGAGCAGAAGGCAACGGCGCCCTGCGGCTCGACCTCCCGGGAGCGGTGGATGCGACCAAGCGGGCGATGGCTGCCCTGACCGGCCTGGGCTGGCCGGGATGATCGGGCTGATCAGCGGTGGGTGACCGCACGCCGGTGACGGTGCGGGCCAGCCAGCCGGACCGCAGCGAACGCATCGTGCGTTTGGTGAGCGCGGCCAGGCAGGGGAGTGAGGATGCGCTCGGCGAGATAGTGACCGAGCTCAGCCCGCTGCTGTGGCAGGTCGCTCGCGCAGCCGGGCTGCGCACCAGCGACGCTGAGGACGTGCTGCAGACGGTGTGGATGCGGCTGCTCGATCATCTGGATGGCATCCGTACGTCGGCGGCTCTCACCGGCTGGCTGGTGGTCACCACCCGGCGGGAAGCGTGGCGAGTGAGCGCCGCGACGCGCAGACAACTCCCGGCGGACACGGAATTCCTCTCCGCGCTGCCCGATCAGGGACCGGGGTCGGAGGAGCAAGTCATCATCGATGATCAGCGCCGTGCCTTGTGGCAGGCGATCGGCCAGCTCTCCCCCCGGTGCCAGGAACTGCTACGGATCGTAGCTTTCGTGCCCCGCCCCGATTACGCGGTGGTGGCCGCCGAACTCGGCATGCCCACCGGGAGCATCGGTCCCACCCGGGCGCGGTGCCTGGCCAAGCTGCGCGCACTGCTGGCTGGCGACCTCGAGGGGAGTTCGCGATGACGCCTTCGGAGCCAGGTGGCATTACGCCGGCCGACGAGTCGCTCGACGAGGTCGATCTCGAGCTGCTCGACGGCATCCGCGAGATCTTCCAGGCCGCCGACCCCATGCCAGCGGACCTTCCGGAACGGCTCCGGTTCTTCCTCGCTCTGCGCGAGCTAGAGGTCGAGGTGGCCCGGCTCTCCACGGAGGAACACCAGCCATCCCTCGCGGCCCGCGGCGCCGAAATGAGCCGCACGATCACCTTTGACAGCGACAGCCTGACCATCATGATCCGCATCGACGCGAACCGGGACGGGACGGTACGCGTCGATGGCTGGCTGGCGCCGCCGCAGCGCCGTGAGATCCAGATGAAGACCACCCTGGATTCGCTGATCGTGGCCAGCGACGAGCAAGGGCGCTTTGCCTTCGCCCGCGTCCCCCGCGGCACCGCTCAGCTCGTTGTCCGGCCCGAGGATTCTGAGCAGAGCGAAACGGGAAGGTCGGTGGTGACCCCAGCCCTCATCCTCTGACCCGAGGTAGCCGCCAAATGCCTCGCGCGCAGCGGCGCTCCGAACGCTCCGACCGCTGGCTCGCCCGTGCCGAGAGCCGAGCTCAGGAGGCGCGTCAGCGCGGCCTGCGCGAAGGCAACGCCGGCCGTCCCGCCGTCGGCGCCCGCCACGCCCGCGCCGGGCTGCGGCACCTGGGCTGGACGGAGGACGCGGCCCAGCCCGACGCGGTCCAGCTGCACGAGGCACACCACGCGCTGGCCGCCCGGCTGCTGGGGATCCTGGCGCAATGGGAGTCCAAGCAGGGCCGTACCGAGTACGGGCTGCGGCTGCTGGAGCGGGCGGAGAGCCTGGCTTCGGCGGATGAACGGGGGGTGCTGCTTCTTCAGCGAGGTCTCATGCTCATGCGGACGTGGCAGGGAGAGGCTGCGCTGCGGACGCTTGACCAGGCGGTCGCCCTGCTGGAACGGAATCCGGCCGAGACCGCGAACCTGGCCACCGCGCTGCTGAACCGCAGCTACGCCCACCTCAATGTCGGCCATGTCCGGCGAGCCCGCGCCGATCTGGCCTGGTGCCGACGCGTCGCGGCGGACCACGGTCACGACCTGCTCGAGGCCAAGGCGGTGCATAACCTGGGCTACTGCGAGCTGCTGGGCGGCGACATCCCGGCCGCGCTGCAGCTGTTCAACGAGGCGGCAGGCGCGTACCGGCTGAGCGCGGCCGGAAACCTGCCGGTGGTGGCGATGGACAAGGCCCGTGCGCTGCTGGCCGTCGGCCTGGCCGGTGACGCGGCCAGCGAACTGGACGGCGCGATGGCCTCGTTCCGCCGGCAGCGGCTTGACTATGACCTCGCCGAAGCGGAGCTGGCCCGGTCCGAGGCCGCGCTGGCCGCCGGAGAGCCGGCCGACGCGCGCCGGTGGGCGGCCGCCGCCGGGCGCCGCTTCCGCCGGCAGGGCAACGACGCGTGTTCCGGCCTGGCGGCACTGATCCGGCTGCGCGCACGGTTCGCTTTACCGGGACGAGGGGCATCCATCGCAGCCGAAGCGCTGCTGCTCGCCGAGCAGCTGCGTGCCTCCGGGCTGGTCATCGACGCGGACCTGGCGGAGCTGTTCGCGGCCCGGGCGCTGCTCGCGGCCGGGCGCGCGGACGAGGCGAGGCGGCGCATCGCGGTGGTACGGCGCCGCGGGGCCGCGGTGCCGCTCGCCGTGGCGCTGCTGCGCAGGCTGGCCCGGGCCGAGCTGGCCGAGCTGGAAGGGCGCCCGGGAACGGCGCTGGCCGAGCTTCGCGCGGGGCTGGCGCTGGTGCAGGCCCGGCGTGGCCGGCTGGGCAGCGTCGACCTGCAGACCGGCACCGCCGCGCTTGGCGCGGATCTCGCCGCGACGGGGCTGCGGATGGCTCTGGACCGGGGGTCGGCCCCGCTGGTGTTCGCCTGGCTGGAACGCTCCCGCGCGCAGGCGTTCCGGGTCAGGCCGGTGCGGCCGCCGGCCGACCCGCGGGCCGCGGCGGTCCTGGCCGAACTGCGTCAGCTCGGCTACCTGATCCGTCACGCCGAGCTGAGCGGCGGCCGGGATCCGGCCATGATCGCGAGGCACGCCGAGCTGCAGCGAGAAATAAGGGAGCACGGCTGGCTGGCCAGCGGCCAGGGCGCGGCGACCGCCCAGGCCAGCGTGGGCGAAGTGGGCGCGGCCCTGGAACACAGTGGGCAGTGCCTGGTGGGCATCCTGGCCCGGCAGGGCGTGGCGCTCGCGGTGGTGGTGCGGCACGGATCCGTGCGCCTGGTCCGGCTCGGCGACTTCGAGGTGGCGGCCGAGGCGGCCAGGCGGCTTAACGTCGATCTTGACGCGCTGGCCGGGCGCCGGCTGCCGGCGCGGCTGGAGGCCGTGATCCGGGAGTCGGTCCGGCACCAGAGCGAGGTGGTCACCGCCGAGATCATCGCGCCGCTGCGGTCCTCCATTGGCGATGACGGGGTGGTCGTCGTCCCGGCCGGGCCGCTGGCGAGCATCCCCTGGAGTGTGCTGCCCGACATGCACGGACGCCCGGTCACCGTGTGCGCGTCCGCGTCGTCATGGCTGGCTGCCTGGCGTCACGGGCTGGCCGGGGGGGCGAGGCGACCGGGACGGCCGGCCGTCCTGGTCGCCGGGCCAGATCTGGAGCATGCGCACGCGGAGGTCACGCAGATAGCCAGGGTCTATCCAGGCTGCCGCGTGCTGCTCGCGGAGGCGGCCACCGTGAGCGAGACGCTGCGCGCCCTGGACGGCGTGCCGCTCGCCCACCTGGCCGCGCACGGGCACCATGATCGCGAGAACGTCCTGTTCTCCCGGCTCGACCTGGCCGACGGCCCGCTGATGGCCTACGACATCCAGCAGCTCGCTTCCGCTCCCCGGCAGGTGGTCCTGTCGTCCTGCGACGTGGGGCGGACGGTCGTGCGCCCGGGGGAGGAGATCCTCGGCTTCACGGCCGCCCTGCTCTACGTCGGGACCACGACGGTGATTTCCAGCGTCACCCGGGTGGCCGACGCCGCCGCCCTGGGCACGATGGCCGCCTATCACCGGCTGCTGGCAGCCGGGGCCAGTCCCGCCGAGGCGCTCGCCCAGGCCGCCCTGACCGAGCAGTTCAGCCCGTTCGTGTGCTTCGGGGACGGCCAGAACCCAGCCGCGTGCGGAAAACCGGCTGGCCCGCCCCATCCGAGGGGCGGGCCAGCCGTCAGGCCAGGTTCAGCTTCAGCGCAGGCCGGCCGAGTCAGGACAGGATGAACGGGTCGCTCCGCTTGATCGACGCCACCTCGCCGTTCGCGAAGATCAGGGAGGCCGTGTACTGATAGACCTGGCCATTCCCGGCGCCGGGCGGGACGGGCACCGTCACGTTGTTCGAGTACGTGAAGTACGAACCCTGCGGGGTCCACGCCGGAGCGCTGACCGTGGCCGTGGCCGGGGGGAACGCAGGGACCAGCCCGGGTGCGTTCGCCGTGGTGGTCAGGTCAGTGCAGCTCACGGTGAGGGTGTAGCCCTCCGAGGCGAGAGTGCTGCCCGCCACCATCTCCAGGGTGACGTCGAAGTCGGTTCCGGCGATCGTGCTTCCGCCGATCGGCGCGTTCGGCGCGTCGTCCTGGACTCCCGCGGAGTTGGTCTGGCTCACGTAGATGTCGGTGATCTCGGCGTCGTTGATGTTAGGCATTTCTGTGCCCCCTTGTGGTGATCTTGCCTTTTCGGAGGAGTTCCGACACCGTAAAGAGCGGCAGCGACGCCGCTGGATACCGGGTGCGGCACACTACGTGTGGGCCACCCCGATCCGGGCAGGGGCCATGTTGAGCTGCAGCGCGCCGGAAGGAAGCACATCGTGGCGATCGCGACCATCAACCCAGCCACCGGCGAGACGGTGAAGACCTACGACGAGATGAGCGAGGCGGACGTCGAGCGCTGCCTGGCCGCTGCCGCGGCGGCGTACGCCAGCTACCGGCTGACCAGCTTCGAGGAGCGAGCCGGGTGGATGCGCCGGGCGGCCGCAATCCTCGACGACGAGCAGGACCAGGTCGCGGCGATGATGACCACCGAGATGGGCAAGACGCTGGCCGCCGCCCGGCAGGAGGTGGCCAAGTGCGCCACCGCCTGCCGGTATTACGCCGAGCACACGGCCGGGTTCCTGGCCGACGAGCCCGCCGACGCCGGCGCGGTCGGGGCCGAGGGCGCCTACGTCAGTTACCAGCCGATCGGGCCGGTCCTGGCCATCATGCCGTGGAACTTCCCGCTCTGGCAGGCCATGCGCTTCGCCGCCCCGGCGCTGATGGCCGGCAACGTGGGGCTGCTCAAGCACGCCTCGAACGTGCCGCAGAGCGCGCTGTACATGCAGGACCTGTTCGCCCGGGCCGGCTTCCCGGCCGGGACATTCCAGACCCTGCTCGTCGGCTCGGCGCGGGTCGAGGCCATCCTGCGCGACAAGCGGGTGATGGCGGCCACGCTCACCGGTTCCGGGCCGGCCGGGCAGTCGGTGGCGGCCATCGCCGGCAGCGAGATCAAGAAGGTCGTGCTGGAACTGGGCGGCAGCGACCCGTTCATCGTGATGCCCTCCGCCGATCTGCAGGCTGCGGCGCAAGTCGCCGCGTTCGCGCGCTGTATCAACAACGGCCAGTCGTGCATCGCGGCCAAGCGCTTCATCGTCCACGACGCGGTCTATGACGAGTTCGAGCGCCTGTTCGTCGAGCAGATGTCGGCCAAGGTGGTCGGGGATCCGATGGCCGAAAGCACCGACATCGGCCCGCTGTCCTCCGAGCAGCAGCGTGACGACGTTGAGAAGCTCGTCGCCGACGCGGTGGCCAAGGGCGCGAAGGCGCTGTGCGGCGGTGCCGCGCCCGACGGCCCTGGCTTCTACTACCCGCCGACGGTCCTGGCCGGCATCACCCCGGACATGCGCGTGCACCTCGAGGAGGTGTTCGGCCCGGTGGCCACCCTGTACCGGGTGCCGGACATCGACGCGGCGATCGAGCTCGCCAACGGCACCGAGTTCGGGCTGGGCGCGAACGCGTGGACCAGCGACGAGGCGGAACGGGCCAGGCTCACCAGGGACCTCGTGGCCGGGATGGTGTTCATCAACGGCAACGTGACCTCCTACCCGCAGCTGCCGTTCGGTGGCGTGAAGACCTCCGGGTTCGGCCGGGAGCTGTTCACCCAGGGCATCCGCGAGTTCTGCAACATCAAGTCCGTCTGGATCGGTGGCTGACCCCGCCGCGCACCGAAGGAGGCGGGATGGCAGCCGCAGGGCTGGGGTCGCGGCCGCTGGGCACGGCCGGGCTGGACGTATCGGTGATGTCGCTCGGTTCGTGGCGCACGTTCGAGCGGCTGCCGGCCGGCACCCGGGTGGCCATCATGCGGGCGGCCAGGGACGAGGGCATCAACTTCTTCGACGATGCCCGCTACAACGACGAGACCGGCACCGCCCCGATCCCGACCGGGTACTCCGAGGTGGTGTTCGGCGAGCTGTTCCGCGGCGCCGGAGTGCCCCGCGACCAGGCCGTGGTGGCCAACAAGCTGTGGTGGGAGTTCTGGCCGGAGCAGAGCGCCGCGGCCGAGCTGGACGCGTCGCTGCAGCGGATGGGGTTCGACTACATCGACCTGATCTACGCGAACCCGCCGCCGGACGGCATGCCGGTCGCCGAGCTGGTCGCCGCCACCTTCGGGCTGGTCGGGTCGGGGAAGGCTCGCGCGTGGGGCCTGGTGAACTGGCATGCGGAACTAGCCGGGCAGGCGGTCCGGGCCGCGGCTGACCTCGGCGTCGCGCAGCCGTGCGCGATCCAGCTGCCGTACAGCCTGGTCCGCCGGGACTGGGTGGAGGACCCGGCCATGACCCGGGTGCTCGACGTATCGGGCGCCGGGCTGATCGCCTCGTTCAGCCTGGCCGGCGGGGTGCTGTCCGGCAAGTACCTGACCGGGCCGGTGCCCGGGCGGGCCGCCGGGACGCTGGACGACCCCGGGGTCGCTTCGGCCGCTGCCGCGGCCGGTGAACTGGCCAGCCTGGCCGCCCGGCTCGGCACCACCCCGGCCGCGCTGGCCCTGGCATTCCCGTTCACCCACCCGGGGCTGGCCAGCGTGCTGTTCGGCGCCACCAGCCCGGAGCAGCTCCGGGCCAACTGCGCCGCCGCTAGCCTGCTCGCCCGCCTGGGCCCCGATGACGTGGCGGCGCTGCTGCGCATCGGCGCCCGCTGAAGCGGGCGGGAATACGCGTATCCGGGTGGCAGTTGCCAGCCAGCGTGACGACACAGTCGGATGAGCGCGAAGACGTACAGTTCTGGTTCGATCCGTTGTGCCCGTGGGCCTGGATCACGTCCCGCTGGATGCTGGAGGTGGAGCAGGTCAGGCCGGTGCGGGTGGACTGGCGGATCATGTCGCTGGCCTACCTGAACCTGGTCCAGCACGAGGGCAAGGACCTGTCGCCCGAGTACCTGGAGCGAATGGGCCGGGCCTGGGGACCGATCCGCGTGGTCGCGGCGGCCGCCCAGGAACGCGGCGACGACGTTCTGGGGCCTCTGTACACGGCGATCGGCACGCGGTTCCACAACGAGGGCCGCCGCGAGGACCCGGCGGTGATCACCGAGTCGCTGGACGAGGTGGGGCTGCCCGTGTCGCTGGCCAGCGCGGCCGAGAGCGAAGAGTTCGACGAGCAGATCAAGCGCTCGCACCACGAGGCGTTCGACGAGATCGGGCTGGACGTGGGGACGCCGGTCATCCGGGTCCGCGGCAACCCGATC
>Ga0335075_10012877_pt1 | contig 12614 bp, 9 predicted proteins | sample Lox_Sample_24_FD_206723 | JGI IMG/M metagenome (GOLD analysis project Ga0335075, IMG submission 206723) | Soil microbial communities from Loxahatchee National Wildlife Refuge, Florida, United States - Lox_Sample_2.4 | ecosystem: Environmental > Terrestrial > Soil > Wetlands | place: USA: Florida... | reverse complement strand
CGGATCTCGAGGCCGCCGACGGCGCAGCATCCAAGCAAGCGGATCTGCGCTATCAGATCGGGCTCGCGTATGAGCGCGCCGATCTGCTCGGTCCCGCCATCGCCCAATACGATCTCTGGATAGCCGCCCACCCCGAGGATGCCCGGCTGCCTTATGCGCAAAATTCACGCTGCTGGGCGCGGGCGCTCGGCGGCACCGACCTGGCGCTTGCCCTCAAGGATTGCGACGCCGCGCTCAAGCGCGCCGACAAAGGCACCGGCTTCTACGCCCGTGCCGCCAACAGCCGCGCTCTGGTGCGGCTGCGCATGGGCAAGTACGGCGAGTCGATCGCCGACTACAACGCGGCCATCAAGATCGATCCGAAGGATCCCTGGGCGTGGTACGGGCGGGGGATCGATGAGCAGCGAATGAAAATGACCGGCGAGGCTCAAGTGGATATCGCGCAGGCCGAGGCCCTCTCGCCAAAGATAGCGGAGCAATTCAACCGCCACGGACTCTCACCTTGATGCCTGCTCGGCGCCCCGATTCGACCCCAGTGTCGCCACAAACTGACACCACCGGCATTTCGATAACTGCGTCGCCGAAGCAGCGATCTTCTCCCTATATAAACGGAACGGGCATCGAGCCCGATCGGGCTTTCAGGCGGGCGGCCGAATAAGGCGAAGCGAGGCCGACCTCGCGTCGAGGTTCACGGCAGGTCGCGTCGTCAGGGAGGGAGATCGAGCATGTACGGTAAAATCCACCGCGCTCTGCGCCGCGCCGTGTCTGCGCGCGCGGCATCGTCGCGGCTGCTGTTGGCCGCCGCTGCGGCCGCAATGCTCGGCGCCGGCTCCGGATCCTACGGCGCGCTCGTGTCTCTACCGGGCCACGTCCATCGATTCGCGCAGCCGCGCTTCGATCTGGGCGAAGCCCCGAACTCGTTGCGCTTGAGCGGGCTCGATCTGGTGTTTGCGAGGACGCCTGCGCAGGAGCAGGCGCTGCAGCAGCTCCTGTCCGAGCAGCGAGACCCCGGGTCGCCCCATTACCACCAATGGCTGACCCCCGACGAATTCGGCCGCCGCTTCGGGGCGAGCGAGGCCACCATCGCGGCGGTATCGAACTGGCTCAAGTCCAACGGACTTCAGGTCGGCACGGCGCCTCCCGCCCGAGGCCACCTGCCTTTTTTCGGCAGCAAGGCGGCGGTGGAGAGTGCCCTGCAAACGCAGGTGCATCTGTTCGACCTGCCGGGTGGGCGTCATTACGCGAACGTCTCCAATCCGCTGGTGCCCGCGATCTTCAAACCGCTCATCGCGGCAATCCGGGGATTGAACGACTTTCATCCGCGGCCCGGCGTGCGCGCGGCCCATGCGGCAGGGCGCGCGGTGCTGCCCACCGTCGCCGGCGCAAAGCGCGGAGCGGCCGCGCCGGACACCTATTATTCCGGACCGGATCAGTGGCCGGGCTACGTGGGGCCGACCGACTTCGCGATCATGTACGACGTGCAACCCGTGTACCAGCAAGGAATCACCGGCGCGGGCGTCACCGTGGCGATCGCGGCGCAGAGCGATATCGAATCGAGCGTGCTCACGGCATTCTGGAGCGGCTTCGGCGTCTCGGGCACGAGCTTCGGGGTCGCGGCTCAGCAATTCAGCTCCATTGCAGTGCCCGTCGCGGACGGCGGCCATGATCCAGGCGAGACCGACAACGGGGACGAGGATGAGGCGTACCTCGACACGGAGATCGTGGGTGCGCTCGCGCCCGGGGCGACGCTGCTGCTGGTGAGGGACAAGGATGCGGGAAACGCCGCCCAGTACATCATCGATGAGAACCTCGGCGCCATTTTGAACATCTCGTTCAGCACCTGCGAGAGCGATGAGTCATCGAACAACAGCTTCATCAACTCGCTGTACGAGCAGGCGGCGAGCCAGGGAATCACCATCACCGTCTCCTCGGATGACGCCGGGGTCGCGGGCTGCACGGCGGAGGCGGATCTGTTCACGCAAGGCGACGTGAACTCCAACGGTTTCGCGGTCAATGCGCTCGCCTCGACGCCCTACGACCTCGCGGTCGGCGGCACCGATTTCGATCCGAACAGCGAATCGCAATACTGGAATACGACCAATCAGGCCGGCACGCTGGCGAGCGCGGCGTCGCACATTCCCGAGATCGTCTGGAACGACTCGTGCGCGAATCCGGTGTTCGCGACCTATTATCTCGGGACGGATCCAATCACCTTCTGCAACACCGCCGAGCTGCAGAGCACCTCGGGCAATGTGGCCAATCCGTTCATCGAAATCGCCGGCGGCGGCGGCGGCCTCAGCAGCTGTACGACCATGAGCAACGGCGCGTGCGCGGGCGGTTACCCGCAGCCGAGCTGGCAGGCAGGGGTGTATGGCATCGGCAATTTCGGCGCACGCGCCCTGCCCGACGTGTCGCTGATCGCCACCCGCTGGCTCATGTGCTCGTACGATACCACTCCTTGCGACCCGAATCAGGCGCCGACGTTCTCCTCGACCTCGCCCGGGACGATCGAGGTGCTCGATGGCACCTCGGCCGCCGCACCCGCCATGGCAGCCATCATCGCGCTGGTGGATCAGACGCAGATCAGCTCGTCGCTGACGGATGGACGGCAAGGCGTCGTGAATCCCGTGCTCTATTCGCTGGCGGCCCAGGAATACGGCGCCGCAGGCGTGTCGGCGTGTGATGCCAGCCAAGGCGCCATCAGCTCGGCCTGCGTCTTCTATGATGTGACCAGCGGCTCGAGCGCCCAGCCGTGCAGCGTCGCCCATTATTCGGCGAGCGCGTCGGGCAGCGCGCCCGCGAGCACTTGCGCGAGTGACGGCGGCGATGCGACCGGCGTGATGCAGATCGCCGGCGTGCAATCCTATGCCGCCGCGAGCGGATTCGATCTCGCCAGCGGGCTCGGCAGCATCAACGTCGCGGCGCTCGTCAGCAATTTCCAGGCCGCATCGGCGCCCAGCGGGCTCGCCGTGAGCGTCTCCGGCAACAGCGCGACGCTGACGTGGACCGCCGATGGCAACGCCACCCTGGGCTACGATATCTACCAGGGCAGCGGGACCGTGTCGTCGAGCCCCATACAGCAGAACGTCAGCGGCACATCCGCCACCGTCACCGGCCTGCAATTCGGACAGAGCTACGTGTTCGCGATCGCAGCGGTGTCCTCGAGCGGCGTCTCGGCGCGTTCCGCGCCGGTCGGGGCGACCATCGTGCCCGCCGCGCCCACCGGGGTGACGGTGAGCGCCTCGAGCGCCGGCTCCCTGACGCTCGCCTGGACGGCCAGCGGCGGGGCGAGCAGCTACAACCTCTTCGAGGGAACGAGCTCGGGCGCCGAGGGCACGACACCGGCAGTGAGCGGAGTCAGCGGCACCAGCAGCACGATCACGGGCCTCAGCTCAGGGCAGCAGTATTTCTTCACGGTGGTGGCGCTCGATGCGGGCGGCGCCTCGGCGCCCTCGGCGCAGGCAAACGGGACGGTGGTGCCCGCTGCGCCGACCGGATTATCCGCCACGGCCGGCAACGGCAGCGTCTCGCTCACCTGGAGCGCTGCCACCGGCGCGAGCAGCTATGAGGTTTTTCAGGGGAGCACATCGGGCGGGGAGGGCACCACGGCGGTCAAGACGGGCGTCAGCGGGACGACGGCGACCCTCAGCGGGCTGAGCAACGGCACGAAGTATTATTTCACCGTGGCGGCGGTCGATGCGGGCGGCGCCTCGGCGCAGTCCAGTGAGGCGAATGCGACGCCGGTCGCCCCGAAGGGCGGCGGCGGCTCGATGGACTGGCTCGCACTGGGGCTGCTCGCCGGGCTCCTCAGCTTTCGAAGAACCCCATCTTCACGCCCGCGAGCTGTACCACGTCGTTGTCGTTGAGGCGGCGCGCCTGGGGGCCGATGGGGACGCCGTTCACCTGCGGGTAGTCGTTTTCCTTGCCGCTGTCGACGTGCACGATGAAGTAACCCTCCGAGCGGCGGGTGATCGCCGCGACCTGCACGCCGGGCCTGCCCAGGGTGGTCAGTGCCTTGGTCAATTCGAGCTCACGGCCCGCGAAGGCACCGCTCAGCACTTGCAGTTTTGCCTTGGGCAGCGCCACGGCGCTGTCGGGGACCCCTGCGGGGACCGGAGGCCGCTTGGCGGCGACGGCCTTGGCCGCCTGATCCACCGCAACGCCCACGCGCCGGATGCGATCCTCACCCTGTGAGCTCGGCGTGATCACCATGGTCTTCTCGAACTCATCCTGCTGGGCATCGCCGTCCTGACTGTCGACGAAGCGCAGCTGGTGGTGGCCGACCGTGATCACATCGCCATGCTGCATAGCGTGCTTCTTGATCAGCTTGCCATTGACGTAGGTGCCGTTGGTGCTGTTCAGGTCCTCCAGGAAGGAGTCGTTGAGGATATTGATGATGAGCGAGTGATGGCCGCTCACCGCCGGATTGTCGATACGAATATCGTTGTCCGGGAGGCGCCCGATCGTGTAGCGCTCCTTGTTCATGTTGTATTCCGCGAGGATCTGACCATCCAAGCTGAGCATCAGGCGTGCCACTGAACTCTCTCCTAACCGAACCATCCCAATATTTTGTCAAATATACGCCGTTGCGCGGGGAACGGCTCAGTGACGTGCGCCATGATGACCGATATGTTGTCCCGCCCGCCGTTGTCGTTCGAGAGCTGAATCAACTGTTTAGCAACCGTATCAAGATTAGCACTAAAGGTGCTGATTGTTAAGTGAATATCCTCGTCCTCGATCATGTCGGAAAGCCCGTCGGAGCAGAGCACGTAATAATCGCTTCTCTGTACCGGCTCCTCATGAATCTCCACCTCGACGTTCTGCTCGACGCCGAGCGCCCGGGTGACATAGTTCTTGTTCGTCGCCCGCTGGGCCTCCTGCTGGGAGTAGAAGCCCCGGTCGACCAGCTCCTGCAGGAGCGAGTGATCCAAGGTCATTTGCTCGAAGCGGTTGTCCCGCAGCCGATAGAGCCGCGAATCCCCGACGTGCGCAATGGACATCTTGTTATCATGAAACAGGCAAGCCACCACCGTTGTGCCCATCCCCTCACATTGAGGCTGAGTCTTGGAAGTGTGGTAGATGATTTTGTTGGCTCTGTGAATGGCGTCACGCAGAATGATGCTGGGCCGCGTCAATCCGGTCTCCGGATCGCGCACCGCCAGGTCCTCGCGGTTCACCGCGTCACGCACCAGATTGATGATGGTCTTGACCGCGATCCCGCTCGCCACTTCCCCGGCGTTGTAGCCCCCCATGCCGTCGGCCAGCACGAACAGGCCGATGTCGGCCTCGGTGCCGATCATGTCCTCGTTGTGCTCGCGCACCTTGCCGGTGTCGGTGAGCGCCACGCTTTGAATTTTGCTACGCAAGCTCATGTGCGCAATGTCATTTCCATCATCTGCTCACGGCACCCGGTCATGGCAATCCGGTCGGCAATCGCGACCGGCAGTCCTCGAGGGCGGCCGCCATCTGCGCACCGGATTCGAATCGCGCGTCGGGGTTCTTGGCCAGCGCGCGGTCGATGATGCTCTCGACGCAGGCGGGCAGATCCGGCCGGAAGGCGCGCAACGGCGGATGCGGCGCCTCTGCAATCTGCTGCATCAGCCCGGTCATCGAGTCAGCCGTGAACGGGAGGTGGCCGGTCAACAACTGAAACAGGCTAACACCCAAAGAGAACAAATCCGAGTGACCAGTCACAGTTCGCCCCTCGAGCTGCTCGGGCGACATGAAGGACGGGGTGCCGAGCACGATTCCCGTGCGCGTGGTGCCCGTGCCGGTCAAGCGGGCGATGCCGAAGTCGGTGATCTTGAGCACGTCCGCGCTCGGGTCGAACATGATGTTGGCGGGCTTGATGTCCCGGTGCACGACCTGCTGCTTGTGCGCAAAGCCGAGCGCTTGGGCGGTGCGCCCGATCAGCTCGAGCACCTTGCGCGGCTCGAGCAGCGTGTCGGTCGTCGCATAGTCGCTCAAGTGCCGTCCCTTCAAGTATTCCATCGCAATGTAGGCAAGTCCCCGCTCTTCGCCGACATCATAGATAGTCACGATGTTCGGATGATTGAGGCGCCCCGCAGTTTCCGCCTCGCGAAAGAACCGCGATCTCGCCTCGGCCAATTCCGACTCGCTGAACTCCGTGGCGAGCGGGATCGCCTTGATCGCGACCAGCCGATTGATCGCCGTATCGCGGCCGAGGTACACGGTGCCCATGGCGCCGCGGCCGATCTCGCGCTCGAGCTGGTAGCGGCCGAGCCGCTTGACCTCGCCGACCTCGGTTCCGGCACGCGCCTCGGCGGTTGCGGCGGCCGTGCCCCGAGCCGAGGCGGCCGCCGCTGACTTGGCCGGCACCGGGGGTGCGGGCGGGGATTTCGAGGGGGCGCGCTGGGCATCCATCAGGCGACGCAGACGCACACCGACGTCGCGATAGGTGTTGTCGATGCGCGCCAGATGCCGGTATACCGCGGTCGCCTGCACGTTGCGGCCGCGCTGCTCGAGCTGGGTGCCGAGCGCATAGAGGTCACCCAGCACCGTGGCACCCTTGCGGGTCTTGAGCTCGGCAAAGCGCTGCTCGAAATTGTCCAGCAAGCGCGCCGTGTCGGGACCGGGCCGTGGATCCGCCTTCGCCGCGGGGACCGCCGGGGCGGGACCGGCCCATCGCGACATGATGAACAGCGCCCCCCCGCCGCTCAGCAGCACCGCCCCGGGAAGCCACGCCCAGGGCCCATTGAGGTGAGTCCGCAGCAGCTCGGCGAGGCCCAGCAAGCCGAATCCCGTGATAGCCGCGATCATCCCAAATTTGCGCATGCTCTAGACATAATCCGCCCGACAGAAGCCGCGCAGTATAGGTGATCGGGGCGCTACCCCTGCAATGCTAAGCTCACAAAATCGTTCCCGGGAGAGCCATGGCGAGATCGAGAGAGGTGTTCGTTTGCCAGGCCTGCGCAGCGGCATCGCCCAAATGGCAGGGCCAGTGCACCGCCTGCGGGGAATGGAACACCCTGGTGGCGGAGGTGCAGGGCCCCGCAGGGTCGGCGCGTCCCAGCGGGGGAGCCGCCCGGCCGCGGCCGCCCACGTCCCTCGCCGAGGAGGCGAGCCTCGAGCAGCCGCGCCTGGCGACCGGCTCGGCAGAGCTCGACCGGGTGCTCGGCGGCGGCCTGGTCGCGGGCTCGGTCACCTTGATCGGCGGGGACCCGGGGATCGGCAAGTCGACCCTGATGCTGCAGGCCGCCGCTGCGCTCGACGGCGCCGGCGGGGCGCTCTATGCGACCGGCGAGGAGTCTTTGAAGCAGGTCGGATTGCGCGCCCGGCGCCTGGGGCTGACCGCGGCCGCAACGCGGCTCGTGGCGCAGACCCAAGTCGAGGCGATCGTCGAGGCTGCGAGGAGCCTCGAGGCGCGCGCCCTCATCGTCGATTCGATTCAGACCATGTATTCGCAGCGCATCGAGGCCGCCCCCGGCGCCGTCTCGCAGCTGCGCGAATGCACCGCCGAGCTCGTGCGTTTCGCCAAGAGCACGGGCACCGCCGTGCTGCTGGTGGGCCATGTCACCAAGGAAGGGCAGATTGCCGGTCCGCGCGTCCTCGAGCACATGGTCGACACCGTGCTCTATTTCGAGAGCGACACCGGCAGCCGCTATCGCGTGCTGCGCTCGGTCAAGAATCGCTTCGGGGCGGCCAACGAGATCGGCGTGTTCGCCATGGTCGAGCAGGGACTGCGCGAGGTCGCGAATCCCTCGGCGATCTTCCTGTCGCGCCATGCCGAGCCGGTGCCGGGCAGCGTCATCACCGTGATGCGCGAGGGCACCCGATCCCTGCTCATCGAGGTGCAGGTGCTGGCCGATGGCAGCGTCGGATCGAACCCGCGCCGCGTCGCGGTCGGCATCGACGGCAATCGCCTCACCATGCTGCTTGCGGTCGCCCATCGCCACGGGGGCTTGTCGCTCCAAGGGCAGGATGTGTTCGCGAACGTGGTCGGAGGGGTGCGCCTGCAGGAGACGGCGGGCGACCTCGCGATCGTGCTGGCGGCGCGATCGAGCCTCGAGGACAAGCCGCTGCCGCAGTCGCTGATCGTGTTCGGCGAGCTGGGCCTCGCCGGCGAGATCCGTCCGGTGCCCTTCGGCGAGGAGCGCCTGCGCGAGGCGGCGAAGCACGGCTTCAAATCGGCGCTCGTGCCGGAAGCGAACGCCCCCAGGCGCGGCGTCGAGGGCATGACGGTGCGCGCCGTCAGCCGTTTGAGCCAGGCGCTCGAAGCCCTCTAGTCCCGGCGCACCGCCGCGCGGCGCCGCGCCGCGCTCGGGGGATCGCGAGGCTCCCAGGGCTTGCCCGTGCGCTCCTCGATATAGCGCCGGATCAAGCGGCGCACGACCTGCGAGGGCGTCGCATCCTCCTCCATGCACAGCCGCTCGAACAGCGCCTTCTTGCGCGGGTCGATCAGGAGGGTGAGCCGGGCGGTGCGATCTTCGGTAGTCACATGAAACCCACATTGTGTGATATGTCGATGTGCATGATATAAGCATAAGATTATAATGGAGTGCCCATGCGCGTAAATGCTCGTGAGCTCGATGCCTTCGCGGACTCGTTCCCGACTCAGGGGGGGTCCGCTCGCTCGTGACTCTGGTCCCGCCCCTGACGCTGGCGCTGTACCTGCTGATCGCGTGGTGCGCAGTCGGCCTCGCCGGATTGGCGCGGCCGCTGAGCATCAATTTCGCGGGACGCACGCTCTTTCCGCTCGGCGCGCTCTGCGGCGTCGCGCTGGCGGCTGCGGCGGCGCTGAGCCTGGCTCATCCGGCGGAGCGGCTGGTGCTGCCGGTCGGGCTGCCGGACTTGCCCGTCCACCTGCGCCTGGACGCGCTGTCGGCGCTATTCCTGATCCTGCTCGGCGCCGCCTCCGCGGGCATCTCGATCTTCGCGGCCGGCTATTTCCGGCGCGGCGAAGGCACCGCCCCCGGGGTTCTCTGTCTGCAATACCACCTGTTTCTCGCCAGCATGGGCTTCGTGCTGCTCGCCGACGACGCGTACGCCTTCATGCTGGCGTGGGAAACCATGGCCGTGTCGTCCTATTTTCTGGTCACCACCCAGCATCGCATCGCGGAGATCCGCCGGGCGGGCTTTCTCTATCTGCTCATGGCCCACGTGGGCGCGCTCGCCCTGCTGCTGGGTTTCGGCATTTTGCAGGGCGGCAGCTGGCAGTTCACCTTCGATGCGATGCGCGCTGCGCACCTCGCGCCCCCATGGGCCGCGGCGGCCTTCGGTCTCGCGCTGGCCGGCTTCGGCGCCAAGGCGGGGCTCGTGCCGCTGCACGTATGGTTGCCGGAGGCGCATCCGGCGGCTCCCTCTCCGGTGTCGGCGCTGATGAGCGGCGTCATGCTGAAGACCGCGCTGTACGGGATGATTCGCGTGAGTTTCGATCTGCTGGGCGCGCCGGCCTGGTGGTGGGGCCTGCTGCCCCTCGCCCTCGGGCTGTTCAGCGCGCTCTACGGCGTGGTGTTCGCGGCGGCGCAGACCGACATGAAGCGTCTGCTGGCCTACTCCTCCATCGAGAACGTGGGGATTCTCTTCACCGGGCTCGGCCTCGCCATCGTGTTCGCGGGAGTCGGCATGCGCGTGGCGGCCGCGCTCACGCTCATCGCCGTGCTCTATCACGCCATGAACCACGCGTTCATGAAGAGCCTGCTGTTCGTGGGCACCGGGGCGGTGCTGCACGCCACGGGGGAGCGCAATCTCGGTCACCTCGGCGGCCTCATTCACCGGATGCCCTGGGTGGCCTGGCTCACCCTGGTCGGAGTGCTCGCCATCGCAGGCCTGCCGCCGCTCAACGGGTTCGTGTCGGAGTGGCTGCTCCTGCAGGCGTTTCTGTTCGCACATCTGGTGCCGCATGCATTCGTCAACATGCTGCTGCCCCTGGGCGCGGCGCTCGTGGCGCTGGCCGCGGCGCTCGCGGGCTACGTCATGGTGAAATTCTTCGGCGTCATCTTTCTCGGGCAGCCGCGCGAGCGCTCGCTGCAGGGGGCGCGTGATGCCGGCTTCGCGGAACGGCTCGGGCTCGCGTGGCTCGCGCTCGGCTGCGTGCTGCTCGGCTTCTTCCCGGCCACCGCCATCGGGGTGTTCGGCACGGTGACCAGGAGCCTTCGGGTGGGCGAGCTGCCGGCGAGCGATGCGCCGTGGTGGCTGCTCGTGCCGATTCCCGAGCGCCGGTCCTCGTACGCGCCGCTCATCTTCTTCGCGGTGATCGCGGTCGCGGTCCTGCTGGCCGTCCTCGCCGTGCGCAGCTTCTATCACGGGCGCGCGCGCCGAAGCGATGCATGGGACTGCGGCCTGGGCGGCCTGAACAGCCGGATGCAGGACACCGCCGAGGGCTTCGGACAGCCGATCCGTCATCTGTTCCAGCCGCTTTTCCTGATGGTGCGGGAACTGCCGAGCCCCTTCGACCCCGAACCGAAGTATCGCCTGCAGATCGCAGATCGGTTCTGGCCCGCCCTGTATCGGCCGGTGGGCTCGCTGGTGCGCCGGCTCGCCGACAAGGTGGCCTGGGTGCAGCAGGGGCGCATAGCGGCCTACCTGCTCTACAGCTTCGTCACGCTCGTCGTCCTGCTCGCGATCATGCTATGAATGCCTTCGACTGGATCGTGCAGCTGCTCGGAATCGCGCTGGCGCTGGCCGCGGCGCCGGTATTTCTGGGTTGGGTGAATCAGTGCCGCGCCTGGCTGCAGAACAGGTCGGCGCCCAGCCTGTGGCTGCCCTACCGGGGCATCCGCAAGCTGTTCCACAAGGATGCGGTGATCGCGAACGACGCATCGCGTCTGTTCCGCCTCGCGCCCTACGTGGTGTTCGGCACGATGCTCACCGCCGCGGCCGTCATCCCCTCGATCGCCACGCGGCTGCCGTTCACGCGCGCCGCGGATGCGATCGCCCTGGTCGGCCTGCTGGCGACCGCGCGGGTATTCCTGTCGCTCGCGGCGATGGACGTCGGCACCGCGTTCGGCACGCTCGGCGCGCGGCGCGAGATGATGATCGGCTTTCTCGCGGAGCCGGCGCTCCTGGTGGTGATCTTCGTGGTTTCGCTCACCTGCGCCACCACCGCGCTGCCGGCCATCGCCGAGCGGCTGGCCGCGCAATCCCTGGCGCTCGACCCGAGCCTCGCGTTCACCGCGGTCGCCTTCACGATGGTGCTGCTCGCCGAGAATGCCCGCATTCCAGTCGACAATCCCGCCACGCACCTGGAGCTGACCATGATCCACGAGGCGCTGCTGCTCGAATATTCGGCGCGTCACCTGGCGCTGATGGAATGGGCCGCGGCCCTCAAGCTGTTCAATTACGCCTGCATCGGGTTCGCAGTGTTCATCCCCTGGGGGATCGCGACCGGCCGCACGCCGTCGGGCCTCGCCCTGTCGATCGCGCTGCTGGGCGCGAAGCTCGCCGCGGCGGGCGCGGGCCTCGCGCTCATCGAGACCTTGTCGGCGAAGCTGCGGGTGTTCCGCGCGCCCGAGTTCCTGGCGACGGCGTTTCTGTTTGCGGTGCTCGGCCTGCTCGTGCGGTTGCTGCTGGGAGCATGACGATGGCCGGCTCATCCTGGGACCTGCAGCTGCTGAACGGCCTGGCGGCGCTGCTGCTGCTGCTCTCCTTCGCCATGCTCTCGCAGCGGCGCATCGTCGCCCTGGTCGACCTGCTCGCGCTGCAAGGAGCGCTGCTTTGCATCGCGACGCTGCTGCTCGCATGGCGCACCGGCAGCAACCACCTGTTCGTGTCCGCCGCGCTCACGTTCGCCCTCAAGGTCGTCTTCCTGCCCTGGCTGCTGCATCGGCTCATCCGGCGGCTCGGCGTCTACTGGGACACCGAGCCCTTGCTCAACATCACAGGCACGATGCTGGTGGGCGTGCTGGTCGTCATATTCGCCTTCGGACTCGCGCAGCCCATCACGGCGCTGGCGAGCACGGCAACCCGCAATTCGATCGGCATCGCCGTGGCCGTGATCCTGATCGCCTTCCTCACCATGATCACCCGCCGCAAGGCCATGTCGCAGGTGGTCGGATTCCTGTCCATGGAGAATGGGCTGTTCTTCGGCGCCATGAGCGCCACCTACGGCATGCCGATGATCGTCGAGCTCGGCATCGCCCTCGATGTGCTGGTGGCGATGCTGGTTCTGGGGGTGTTCTTCTTCCAGATTCGCGAGCAATTCGACAGCCTGGATCTGAAGCACTTCGAATCGCTGAGAGAGGACCAATAAGTGGGAGAGGAGTCATAGGATGGAGCTCGCGGCCCTGCTCGGGACCCCGCTGCTCGGCGCTCTGGCGCTGGGCGCTCTCGGGGGTCGGCGCTTCGCGCCGGAGGCGAATGTCGGGTTCTCGCTGGTCACCTTCCTCGCGGCCTGCGCGCTCACCTCCAGGGTCATCGTGCACGGCAACCTGGCGCTCGCGCACGAGCAGTTCTTCATCGATGCCTTCAACGTGTTCCTGGTGGCGCTGACCGCGTTCGTCGGCTTCACGACCTCGCTGTTCTCGCGTCCCTACATGCGCATCGAGGCCGAGCACGGCCGCGTGTCGTCCGGCCAGCAGCGCCTGTATCACAGCATGTATCAGCTGTTCATGGCGACGATGCTGATCGCCCTGACGACCAACAACATGGGCCTG
>Ga0335075_10012876_pt1 | contig 12615 bp, 6 predicted proteins | sample Lox_Sample_24_FD_206723 | JGI IMG/M metagenome (GOLD analysis project Ga0335075, IMG submission 206723) | Soil microbial communities from Loxahatchee National Wildlife Refuge, Florida, United States - Lox_Sample_2.4 | ecosystem: Environmental > Terrestrial > Soil > Wetlands | place: USA: Florida... | reverse complement strand
CCTGATCGAGGCCGGACTGCTGGCCGACGAGGCACGCCAGCCCGCCATCCTGTGGACGGGGGGTGAAGCGATCGGCGCCGAGCTGTGGCAGCGGCTCACCGTGGTCGGCAAGACCGCTGCCTGGAATATCTACGGCCCCACCGAATGCACGGTCGACGCCACGAGTTGCAGGATCGAAGGGCAGACCCGGCCGGTGATCGGCCGTCCCCTGCCCAGCGTGCACGGCTACGTGCTTGACGGCCGGCTGCGGCCGGTGCCGCCCGGGGTGGCCGGGGAACTGTGCCTGGCCGGGCCGCAGCTCGCCCGCGGCTACCTGAACCGGCCCGGGCTCACCGCCGCCCGGTTCACCGCCAACCCCTACGGGCCGCCGGGAACCCGGATGTACCGCACCGGCGACCGGGCCCGGTGGACCGCGCCTTCCCAATCAACCAGCCCCGACCGGCCTCCCGGCGAAGGCTCGCTCGAGTTCCTCGGCCGCGCCGACGACCAGGTGAAGATCCGCGGGTTCCGGATCGAGCCTGGCGAGATCGAGGCCACGCTGACCGCCCATCCCGCCGTCGCCGCCGCGGCCGTGGTGGCCCGCGAAGACGCGGGCCACCCGCAACTGGCCGGCTACCTCGTGCCGGCGCAGGGCCGTGACGTTCCGTCCGTCGGTGAACTACGCGGCTTCCTGGGCCACTCGCTCCCGGATTACATGATTCCTGCGGCGTTCGTGGTGCTGGACCGGCTTCCGCTGACCGAGGCAGGAAAGCTGGATCGGCGCGCGCTTCCGGCACCGGATCACGGTCCCGCGGCGGCGTCCGGGACGGCGTTCGTCCCGCCACGCACGGCGACCGAGCGTGCCGTGGCCGAAGCGTTCGGGCGGGTGCTCGGCACCGAGCGGGTCGGGCGCACCGACGACTTCTTCGCGCTCGGCGGGGACTCGCTGCTGTCCATCCGGGTGATGTCGCGCCTGCGGACGGCTCTGGGGGTGGAGCTGTCGCCGCGCGCGCTGTTCACCTCGCCCACCGTCGCCGGCCTGGCCGGGCAGATATCCGGAGCGCCCGACGAGTCGGCCGGGAGGTCGGTCGGGGCTGGTTGGTCGGGCAAGTACAGCCCCGGAATCCCCGTCGTGCCACGGGACGGCGCGCTGCCGCTGTCGTTCGCGCAGCAGCGCTTGTGGTTCCTGCACGAGTACGAGCCCGACAGCTCCGAGTACGTGACGTTCGACAGCCTGAGACTGCGTGGCGAGCTGGACGTCACGGCGCTGCGCAACGCGTTGACCGCCTTGGTCGCCCGGCATGAGTCCTTGCGGACGACCTTCGGCGACGTTGACGGACGGGGTGCACAGTGGGTTCATCCTCCGGAGGAGGCGGCCCTAGCGATCCGCGACCTCACCGGCTTGGCGGAGCCGGACCGCCACGCCGGGCTGGCGGAGATCCTGGCCGTGGAGGCTGGGCGCGGGTTCGACCTCCGCTCCGGTCCGCTACTGCGCGCGACCCTGGTGCGCCTGGCCGACGACGACCACGTGCTCACCCTCGCCCTGCCGCACATCATCACCGACGGCTGGTCGATGGGCGTTCTGCTCAGCGAGCTAGGTGCGCTGTACAGCGCCGCGCTCCGCGGGGAACCCGCGGACCTGCCCGGCCTGCCCGTGCAGTACGCGGACTTCGCGGCATGGCAGCGTGCCCGGTTGACCGACTCCGAGCTCGGCGACGACCTGGACTACTGGCGTCGCCAGCTCGCAGGCGTGCCGTACCTGGAGCTGCCCGCCGACCGGCCGCGTCCGCCCGTGCGCACGCCAGACGGCGCGATATTCGAGTTCGACGTGCCGACCGAGGTGACCGCCCGGCTCACCGAGCTGAGCCAGCGCCACGGCGGCACCCTGTTCATGGCCCTCGTGGCCGCCTGCCAGGTGCTTTTCGCCCGGTGGTCCGGCCAGGACGACGTCGCGGTCGGCACCGTCACCTCCGGCCGTGACCGGGCCGAGCTGCAGAACCTGGTCGGGTTCTTCGTCAACACGGTGGTGCTGCGATCCCGTGTCGACGGCGCGCGGACGTTCGCTGAGTTCCTCGCCGCGGTGAAGAGCACGGTGCTTGACGCCTTGGCCCACCAGGACGCGCCGTTCGAGCGAGTGGTTGAGGAATTGCAGCCGGTTCGCGACACCAGCAGGACCCCGCTGTTCCAGAGCATGGTCGTGTTGCAGAACGCACCGGCCGAGTCCCCGGACCTGCCCGGGCTGACGGTCGAGGGCCTTAGTACGTCGTCCATCACCACCGCGTTCGACATCATGGTGGAGTTCGCCCAGGCGGGCGGCGGCCTGCGCGGGGCCATCACGTACAGCACCGACCTGTTCGACGCGGAAACCGCAGAACGCCTGGCAACGCACATGCGCGTCCTGCTGCAAGCCATTACGGAGGACCCCGACCTGGCTGTGGCCGACCTGCCCATCCTGACCGAGGCAGAACGTCACCAAGAGCTGACCGGGTGGAACGACACCACACGCGCCGTCCCCGACGGGGACATACCCGGCCTGTTCGCCGCGACGGCCCGCCGGAATCCATCGGCCACCGCGGTGATCTGCGGTAATGATTCCCTCACCTACGCCGAGCTTGACGCACGGGCAAGCGCCCGGGCACGCGAACTGGCCGGGCTCGGGATCTCGGCCGAGGAGCCGATCGCGATCCTCATGGACCGGTCGGCCGAACTGGTGATCATGATCTTGGCCATACTGAAGGCGGGCGGCGCCTACCTGCCGCTCGACGAGCGGACACCGGCCGCGCGACTGCGGACGATCCTCGCCGAAGCCGGCGCGCGGATCCTCGTCACCGACACGGCATGGGAGCAGATCGCTCGCCGGATCCACGCCGGCCATCTGATGGTGACGAGCGATTCCGCGCCAGGGGATGCCTTCGTGCCGGCTCCCATCGGCGGCGACCGGCTCGCCTACGTCATGTACACCTCCGGGTCTACCGGAACGCCGAAGGGCATCGCCATCCGGCACCGCGACGTGATCGCCCTCGCGTTCGACCAGCGCTTCGACGATGCGCACCAGCGCGTCCTGCTGCACTCGCCGCAGGCGTTCGACGCCGCCACCTATGAACTGTGGGTCCCGCTGCTGCGCGGCGGCACGGTCGTGGTGGCACCGCCCGGCGACGTGGACTCCGAGGTCCTGCGGAAGGCGATCACCGAACAGGGGGTGACCGGTCTCTGGCTGACCGCCGGCCTGTTCCGGATGCTGAGCCAGCACGCGCCAGACTGCATGTCCGGCGCGCGTGAGGTGTGGACCGGCGGAGACGTGGTCCCCGCGGCGGCCGTACGGAAGGTCATGGACGCCTGCCCCGGGTTGACGGTGGTCGACGGATACGGCCCGACCGAGACCACCACGTTCGCGACAGCGCATCCGATGCGGGACCCGGCCGCGGTGCCGGACAACGTGCCGATCGGCCGTCCGCTGGACAACATGCGGGCCTACGTGCTCGACGGCCGGATGCGGCCGGTGCCCGCCGGAGTGACCGGCGAGCTGTATCTGGCCGGCGCGGGCCTCGCCCGCGGCTACCAGAACCGGCCCGGGCTCACCGCCGAGCGCTTCGTCGCCGACCCCGCGGGGGCGCCGGGCTCGCGCATGTACCGAACCGGCGACCTCGTCCGCAGGACAGTGCCTTCCCAACCAACCAGCCCCGACCGACCTCCCGGCGACGGTACCCTGGAGTTCGCGGGACGGGCCGACGAGCAGGTCAAGCTCCGCGGCTTCCGCATCGAGCCCGGCGAGATCGAATCCGCGCTGCGCGCGCACCCCGATGCGGCGGAGGCTGTGGTCGCCGCGCAGCGGGACGGTTCAGGTAACACCCGGCTGGTCGCCTACCTGGTGCCCGGTCCTGGCGGTGCGGTGCCTGGCGGGAGCGCGCTGCGTGAGTTTCTGGCCGGTACGCTGCCCGACTACATGATCCCGTCGGCCTTCGTGACGCTGGACCGGCTCCCGCTGACCTCCAACGGGAAGCTGGACCGGCGCGCGCTGCCGATTCCGTCAGCCAGGCCCGAAGCCGGCCCCGACTACCTCCCGCCGGACACGCCGGTCCAGCACGCGCTGGCCGCGATCTGGGCGGAGGTGCTCGGCCTGGAGCGGGTCGGGATCGAGGACAACTTCTTTGACCTCGGCGGCGACTCGATCCTCAGCATCCAGATGGTTTCCCGAGCCCGCCAGGCCGGACTGCGCCTGGCGACCAAGGACCTGTTCACGCACCAGACCATCGCGCGCCTTGCAGGGGTCGTGACCGCGGTGGACAGCAATCAGGCCCGGGAGGTCACAGGAGCGGTTCCCCTCACCCCCATTCAGCGGTGGTTCTTTGCGGCGCATCAGGTCAACCCCCACCATTTCCATCAGTCCGTCCTGGTCGAGCTCACGCCCGACCTCGACGAACGGGCCCTCCGGCAGGCGATCGACGCGCTGCTGGCCCACCACGACGCGCTGCGGACCCGCTTCGAGCTGCGGGATGGCGAGTGGCACCAGCACATTCCGCCCGCGACGACCGACTCCGTGTTCCGCCGGTATCACCTGCCCGGCGGGGATTCCCGCGCCGGGATGGAGAAGATCGCCGACGAGGTACGCGCCGGCTTGCGTCTCGGGGACCACCCGCCGTTCCGTGCTGTGTTGTTCACCGGCGACCGCGCACCTTGCCTGTTCCTTGTGGCGCACCACCTCGTGGTGGATGGCGTCTCCTGGCGCCTGCTGCTCGACGACCTCGAGGTCGCCTACCATCAGGCGGTACGCGGCGAGCCGGTGCGTCTCGCCGCCAAGACCACCTCCTACCAGGAGTGGGCGCTCCGGCTCAGCCAGCACGTCGCGAGCGGCGGCCTTGATCACGAGCTTGAGTACTGGGAGAACGCGCTGCGGGATCCCGGTGCCACCCCCGCGGTCGTCGCCGAGCCCGCGGACGACTCGGCCGCGCTTGCCGCAGAAGAGGTGCGGGCACGGCTGTCCGCCGAGGACACGGACACGCTGCTGCGCACCGCGTCGGCCGCCTACCGAACCCGGCTCGACGAGATCCTGCTGGCCGCGCTGGGCTGGGCGCTGGCCCGGATGACCGGCCGGAGCCAGGTGATGATCGAACTCGAGGGTCACGGCCGGGAAGAGATCGGCGACGGCCTCGACCTGTCACGGACGGTGGGCTGGTTCACCACGATCTTCCCCGTCACCCTGGACATTCCCGCGGATTCCGGCTGGACTTCCCTCGTCAGGTCCGTGCGCCGGCAGCTGCGGGCCGTCCCGGGCAGTGGCCTGGGCTTCGGCGCGTTGCGTTACCTAGGCCCGCCGCAGGTCCACGAGCGGCTGTCCGCGAACGGGCCGGAGATCGTGTTCAACTATCTCGGCCAATGGGACGCGCGGTCACCGGAACCGGGCGATGGGCTGGTCCGCGGCATGCGCGCGCCGCTCGGCAGCGATCACGACCCGGCCGAACCGAGCGCCCACGCGCTCGACGTGAGCGCCGCGGTCCACGACGGTCGGCTTGAGGTGGTCCTCTCCCACCGGCCGGATCGTTATGACCGTGCCGCGGTGGAATCGCTCGCCGCGGACTTCGGCGCGGCGCTGGGCGAGATAGCGCTGGAGTGCAGGGAGATCGCGCGTTGACCCCCCTGTCCCGCAACCGCGACTACACCCTGCTGTGGTGCGGGCGGGCGGCCTCGGAATTCGGCGTCGCCGGTACCACGATCGCGTTTCCCCTGCTGGTGCTGGCGGTCACGGGCTCGGCCGCGTCGTCCGGCCTCGTGCTCGGAGCCATCGGCCTGGCTCAGCTTCTCGCCGGGTTGCCGGCCGGGGCGCTTGTGGACCGCTGGAACCGCAAGCGCGTCATGCTGGCCTGCGAGGCCGCCCAGGCGGTGGCGGCGGGCAGTGTCGTCGCCGCGGTGCTGTTGCATCACGTGAGCGTGCCGCAACTGGTAGTGGTGGCCGCCGTCATCGGCGTGTGCGCCGCGCTGTTCGATCCCGCGGAGAGCGCGTCGCTACCCACCCTGGTAGCAGAGGAACAGGTGCCGACGGCGGTGGCGATGAACGCGGCCCGCGCCAGCCTGGGACATCTGTCCGGCACCGCGGCCGGCGGGTTCCTGTTCGCCGTGGGCAGGTTCGTGCCGTTCGCCGCGGAGGCCATCAGCCACGTCGCCGCGCTGATCGCACTCCCGTTTGTCCGCCTGCCGTCGCGCCCGGCGCGCACGGATCCGCAGGGCCATCTCGGTAACGACATCGCCGCGGGGCTGGCATGGGTATGGCGGCAACGCCCGATACGGGTCACGGCGCTGTGCGCGGTGGCGCTCAACCTGTTCTTCACCGCGTTCTACCTCATCGTCATCGTGCGGGCCCGCGCCCACGGAGTCCCGGCGGGCGAGATCGGCGTCATGGCGGCCATGCTCGGCGCGGGCGGTCTCCTCGGCTCGCTGGCCGCGCCCTACCTGTGCCGCAAGCTGAGCCCCCATGCGGCGATCGCCGGAGTCTTCTGGGTCCTGACGGCACTCATTCCCGTCGCCATCGTGATCAGCAACGGCTATCTCTTGGGAGTGCTTTTCCTGGTGATGGCGTTGCTGCCGCCCACCGCGAACACCACCATCGTCAGCGAGCAATTGCTGCTAACGCCGGACGAGATGCGCGGCAGGCTGAGCAGCGTGATCGGCCTCCTCACCGGGGTCGCCGGGGCGTTCGGGCCAATGCTCGGCGGTGTCGTGACCCAGGTATTCAACGGTCAGACGGCGGTGCTCGTGTGCGCCGGAGGCACCGCGGTCGTCACCGTGTTCGCGACCGCCAGCCCCTCGCTGCGCCGGTTCCCGGCCCGGCATTCCGTCGAAAAAATCCCCGCCGGAACGATGTAGAGAAAGGGTCAGGCCAATGGACGACGACGCCCGCTACGAGGTGCTACGCAACGACGAGGACCAGTATTCTCTCTGGCTGGCTGATCTGGACGTTCCGGCCGGCTGGCACAAGGTCGGCATGGAAGGCACCAAGGACGAGTGCTCGGCCTACGTGGACGAGGTGTGGACCGACATGCGCCCGCGCAGCCTCCGCGAGCGCATGTGAGCCTTCGGCGGCTCTGGTTCCCGCCGCGGAGGAGGGCGCATACTCGCCCGTCCAGGCCAGCGCGTACGGTGGTGCCGTGGCCGGTCAGGTGATCAGGAAGGCCGTCCGGGTCCAGGGGGTCGTCCAGGGGGTCGGCTTCCGCCCGTTCGTGTACTCACTGGCCACCGGGCTCGGGCTCGGCGGGCTTGTCGGGAACGACACCGACGGCGTGTTCGCCGAAATCGAGGGGGAGCCGACGGCGGTCGGGGAGTTCCTCCGCCTGCTGGAGGAGAAGGCGCCGCCGCTGGCGAGGATCGAGCAGGTCACCGCCAGCTCCCTGCCCGCCGAGGGCACGGGGTCCTTCCGGATCGTCGCAAGCGAGCAGGCCGGGCCGCGCCGGACGCTGATCGCGGCCGACACCGCCACCTGCGAGGACTGCCTGCGCGAACTGCGCGACCCGGCCGACCGCAGGTTCCGTTACCCGTTCATCAACTGCGTGAACTGCGGGCCCAGGTTCACCATCGTCCGGGACGTGCCCTACGACCGGCCGCTGACGACCATGGCTGACTTCGCGATGTGCGAGCGCTGCTCGGCCGAATACCACGACCCGGCCGACCGCCGCTTTCACGCCCAGCCGGCCTGCTGCCCGGCCTGCGGCCCCCGGCTGGCGCTGCTCGACGCCGGCGGAACGGCGCTGCTGGCTGGGGCGCTGCAAGACGATCCGCTTGAAGGCACCGCCACATTGCTACAGAACGGAGCCGTGGTCGCCGTCAAAGGGCTAGGCGGTTACCATCTCGCGGCGGACGCCGGGTGCGAGCAAGCGGTCGCGGCGCTGCGCGCCCGCAAGCGCCGCGAGGACAAGCCGTTCGCGGTGCTTGCCGCGGACCTGGCGGCGGCGCGGCGGCTGTGCGAGGTTGACGCGGCCGGTGCCGACCTGCTGACCGGCCAGGCCAGGCCGATCGTGTTGCTGCCGCGGCTGCCGTCGGCGGACGTCGCCGCGGCGGCGGCGCCGGGCAACCGGCAGCTCGGGGTCATGCTGCCCTACACCCCGCTGCACCACCTGCTGGTCAAGGCGGTGGCCCGCCCCTTGGTGCTGACCAGCGGGAACGTCTCCGACGAGCCGATCGCCTACCGCGACCGCGACGCGCTGGACAGGCTGGGCGGTATCGCGGACGCGTTCCTGGTCCATGACCGGGCGATCCACATCAGGACGGACGACTCGGTGGCCCGCGCCTGCCGCGGGCGGCCGGTGCTGATCAGGCGGTCACGCGGCTTCGTCCCCGAGCCCGTCGTGGTCCGCGGTGGCTTCCCGCGCCCGGTGCTTGGCTGCGGCGCCGAGCTCAAGAACACGTTCTGCCTGGCCAAGGGGACCCGCGCTTTTGTTTCGCATCACATCGGTGACCTGGAGAACGCGGAGACGCTGCGCTCCTTCACCGAGGGCATCGCGCATTTCCGCCGGCTGTTCGACATCGACCCGCGGGTCGTGGCGTACGACACGCATCCGGAGTACCTGTCCACGAAGTACGCTCTCGAGCTGGACGGCGTGGATCTTCAGCCGGTGCAGCACCATCACGCGCACATCGCCTCCTGCCTGGCCGACAATGACTCCGGCGGCCCGGTCATCGGCGTCGCGTTCGACGGGACCGGCTACGGTGCCGACGGCACGATCTGGGGCGGGGAGTTCCTCGTCGCGGACCGCGCCGGATTCCACCGCGGCGGCCATCTCGCGCCGGTGCCGATGCCCGGCGGGCAGGCGGCCATCAGGCAGCCGTGGCGGATGGCGGCGGCATACCTGGACGCGGCAGGCGTGTCGGAGCACCTCGATGTTCAGCGCCGTAACGCCGAGCGCTGGGCCGCTGTGCTCGGCATGGCGCGGCGCGGCGTCAATTCCCCGCTGACCTCGAGCGCGGGCCGGCTGTTCGACGCCGTCGCGGCCATCCTCGGGGTCCGCGACGTCATCAACTACGAGGGCCAGGCCGCGATCGAGCTTGAGCAACTCGCCGGCCCGGGGGAGCGCGCCGCCTACCCGGCGGACATCGAGCCGGGGGAGCCGTTCCGGGTCCGCGGCGGCGATCTCGTGCGCGCGGCCGCGGGCGACCTCGCGGCCGGGGTGCCGCGCGAGGTCATCGCGGCCCGGTTCCACAACGGCGTCGCCGCGATCGTGGCGGCGGGCTGCGCGCTGCTGCGCGAGCGGCACGGCCTTGATGCGGTGGCGCTGTCCGGCGGGGTCTTCCAGAACACGCTGCTGCTCGACCAGGCGGTGCGGCGGCTTGAGGAGCGCGGGTTCCGTGTCCTGACGCACTCCCGCGTGCCCTGCAACGACGGCGGGATCAGCCTCGGGCAGGCGGTCGTCGCCGCCGCTCGCGATCTATCATCCGGCGGCTAGTCAGCGACCTGGCACGCCCCGATGATCCCACGATTCACCAGGCCGGCAAAGCCACCGGCGTCATAGGATCGCACCTGCTCCCAGTACCTTGCGGAAATAGGTGGCGGATTCCTCATACCCCAGTGCGTGGTAGAACGGTGCCGCCCGGCGGGTGGCCAGCGCGACCAGTGCGCATCCCTGCCTGGCGGCCCAATGCTCGAACGCGTTCATCAGGACCCTACCGATGCCCTGGCTGCGGTCCTGATGTCGCACGATGATCTCCTCGACCCAGCCCACGGGTCCGTTGGCGTAGAACGTCAGGTGCCGGAAGCCCAGCAGGTAGCCCAGGATCTCGCCTCCGTTCACGGCCAGCAGCAGGCACGCGCCGTCCGCTGCGAGCAGGGTCCGATAGCTGGCGCGGAACCTCTCACCGGAAAGCTCAAACGACATCGCGAATTCGGTGGCGAGGTCGGCGACACCGTCGGCGTCGCCGGGTTCAGCCTGCCTGATCTCTCCCTGCCACCTGGCCGCGCTACCAGCGGTATCCATGTGCTGGTTTCTCCTCATGGAACGTCTTGGCTGGTTATCTCTGCCGCAGTACACCGCGCCCATCTCCAGGGCGGAGACGTCGAACACGGTTATCACCCCGTCCGCGCCGCAGACGGGACTCGCGCCGCCGGGCATCATGCCGATGCGCCCAAGAGAGAAAGTCACCCCGGAGGCTTGCAGGACATCGACAGGGCTGCGGGCGAATGCGCCCGCCGGGTCGCCAGTAACGCGCATGTGCCTAATCTCCTCTAACAGAACGGCTCACGGGTGCGCGGAGGCTGACAGCGTTCATCGGGCCGGTGCCGCGCCAGTGATAGAAGGGGAATTGGCCGCTGGCGGCGCGGCGTTGTTGGCCCGCCTTCCCGGCGAAGGCGGCACGGTATGAGCCGGGCTACTGGGGCGAGGCGGTTCTGGGCGGTGAGGATGCCCAGGATCACGATCGCCGCCCCGGCGGGCTCGTTCCAGGTGAGGGTCTCAGAGAGCACCAGGACGCCAAGGATCACGCCGACGACGGGGATCACGTAAGTGACGGTCGAGGCGATTGTCGCGCCCCAGCTCGCCACCACCCTGGTGTTCCAGATGTAGGCGATGCCGGTGCCGAAAGCGCCGAGCGCGAGGACGCTGCCGATGACCGCCGGAGACGGGCGTACCCGCGCGGTCGCGGTCCAGGGGGCGAGGATGATCGCAATGCCGGCGGCGAGGGCGACCTGGAGGGTGGCTGCTGGCAGTGCGCCGATGCCGCGCGGTGACACGTTCCGGCGCAGGTAGGTGAAGCCAGCGCCGTAGCAGGCGGCGGCGGCGAGGCAGGCCAGTTGGGCAAGCGTCTGGCCGCGGCTGGCCAGGCGCCACGGGCCGAGGACGAGCACCACGCCGGCGAACCCGGTGATGAGCCCGGCCGTGCGTGCTCGCGTGGGCCGTTCCCCGGGCAGCACGGCCAGCCCCCACAGGGCGGTCATCAGCGGGGTGGCCGCGTTGTAGATGCTGGCGAGGCTGGAGGGGATGTGCTGCTCGGCCCAGGCGAACAGCAGGAACGGCACATCGCACAGCAGGACCGCCACCACGGCCAGGTGAGCCCAGGCCGCGAGGTCGCGCGGCAGCCGGGACCGTCGCACCGCGCTGGCCACGGCCAGGGTGACCGCGCCGGTGACCAGCCTTGCCAGTACGACCTGGCCCGGGGACAGTCCCTCCAGCCCGACCTTGATGAACAGGAAGCTCGCGCCCCAGGTAACTGCCAGGGCACCATACTGGGCGGCCACCGGGGCCGCCGGGCCGTCGCCGGTATCGTTCGCATCCAACGCACGGCCCCCTTTCGTTCCGGCCGGTCGCCTGCCGCATTTATAGGGCATGCTTGGTCCATGAGGCAAACAAGAGAAATGCATGTCATGCATGAGGAAGGCTCATGAATCTAGCGCAGCTCCGCGCGTTCGCCAGCGTGGCGCGTTCAGGCAGCGTCAGCGACGCGGCACTGCAGCTCGGCCTCACCCAGTCGGCGGTCAGCCACGCCCTGGCATCGCTTGAGCGTGAGCTCGGCGCCCGGCTGATCGTGCGGGACCGGGCCGGCTGCCTGCCTACCGAGCTCGGCACCCGGCTCCTGCCGGACGTCACCGAGGCGCTCCGGCGCGCCGACCGCATCGCTGACATAGCAGCGGCCGAATCTGGGCTGCGCGAGGGACGGCTGCGCATCGGCCTCATTCCCAGCGCCTCGGGCGTCCTCCTGCCGCTCATCGCCCAGTTCCGGCACCGCTACCCCGGTGTCACAGTGGCCGTGTTCGAGGGCACCGACCAGGAAGTCAGCGACTGGATAGATGACCGCACGATCGACCTCGGGGTGGTCACCGGGCCGCGCCCTGACCTGGAGACCGTCCCGCTAGCCGAAGACGAGATGCTGGCCGTCCTCCCCTCCGGGCACCGGCTCGCCGGCCGGAAGGACATCACCGTGCCCGGCCTTGCCGGGGAGCCGTTCCTCATGTCGGCCGGCGGCTGCGAGCCCGCCGTCCGCAGACTGCACGATCAGCACCGCGTCCCGTTCGCCCCGGCCAGCCGGGTCACCGACATGGCCACCCTCCTGGCGATGGTCCGCGAAGGACTCGGCGTCAGCATCATTCCCGCCCTGTCCCTCGGCACCAGCCATGACGGGCTCACCGCGCTGCCCCTGCGCCCCCGCGCGCCACGTATCCTCCTGCTGAGCGCCAGGGACGCCGATCTCAGCCCGGCCGCCGACGCACTTCTCTCGCACGTGCGCGACGCAAGCCCGCCAGCCCGGAGGGCACCAGCCCCGGAATCGACATGATGGCGACGGTATATGCCTATGCGGTCGCTAACCCGAATCTCGGAAAAAGACAGTTCTCTTCGCGATCCCCCGCTGTCCTCGCGCCACCGGCCACGATACGCGTCGGCGGTGTTGGCCGCTAGCGCTCCCTCATGGTCCCCGCCGTCGCCGTGGCCAGCTACGGCCGGGCGGCGCGTGCCATCGTGACCCGCGTCATCGACGACCTCGCACCGGAGGCACCCGAAGATGGCTCATAGTTTCTCCGCTCTAACCGATTAAATTTGCTTCTAGAAACTCTGGTGTTTCGCACTTACCGGCGTAATACGACCAGGTTCCCGGCTTCTCCCCTTTGCATACCCTCCGGGAGTATCCGGGGAAGGCTGAAGTCATGATCGCGGGCCCTGGTTCTGT
>Ga0335075_10012874_pt1 | contig 12617 bp, 9 predicted proteins | sample Lox_Sample_24_FD_206723 | JGI IMG/M metagenome (GOLD analysis project Ga0335075, IMG submission 206723) | Soil microbial communities from Loxahatchee National Wildlife Refuge, Florida, United States - Lox_Sample_2.4 | ecosystem: Environmental > Terrestrial > Soil > Wetlands | place: USA: Florida... | reverse complement strand
AGGTTGGCCATCTTGAGCCTGGACAGCACCGCGTCGATGGCAGCACGCTTCTCGGCTACGAACAGCACTTTCCTGCCCTTGGCGACCAGCGCGGCAATGAGGTTGGCAATCGTCTGGCTCTTGCCGGTACCCGGCGGGCCATGGATCACCAGGCTGCGCCCGGCCAGCACGGTGTTAATGGCATTGCGCTGCGAGGAGTCAGCATCGAGTACGGAATAGTCCTGCTCCGGCGATTCCGGCGCGGACTCAAGGTTCGAGTCGGTGCCGAGCAGCTCCTGGGCGAGCGGATCGCCTGCGATGGCGGCGACAACATCGCTCTCGGCAAGCAGTTCGCCGGCCGCCTGCAGATCCTGCACCATTGGCAATTTGGCATAGGTGAACGTGCCGATGACGAGCCGGTTGATGATCTCGAAGCCGGGAACCTCGGCGTCGTCGGCGGCGCTTGTCAGTAGCTCGCTGATCGTGTCGGGCTCTGCCCCTGCCAGGTCCTCGGTAGCTGCTCCGAAGACGGAGGCCAGCTTGTGCAGAAGTACCGGGTTGACCTCGTAGTCCTCGTCCAGCATCAGATCGAAGTCGTCGTGCCGGGCTCTGGTCGGCATGATCGTCAGCCCGCGCAGCAGCACCGGGGCAGCTGGTTCCAGGAACAGCTCGTCCCAGCGAGCCATGCCGGTAGCCAGGAAGCCGACCCGGATGCCGCGTTCCTCCTCAAGCTCGCGCGCTTTCCGATAGATCGCCTGGGCTCGCCGGATCGCATCAGCTCGGGCGTCCACATCGTGGAATAGTCGCGTGATCCGGCCAGAGCCGGTGCGCAGGAACTTGTCAACCGCGACCGGGTCCGCTGCACCGAGGTCAAGCGTGCCGGCCCGGCGGTCCTTGAAGTACAGCAGCGTGTTCCGGCCGCCAAGGTCGGTCAGCGCGTCGATCCAGCCGGCCTGCGCCGCCGCGACGAGCGCCGCACGTCGCGCATCCTCGGCGCTGTCATCCTCGGCGCTGTCATCCTCAGCGCCGTCAGCCTCAGCGCCGTCAGCCTCAGCGCCGTCGGGCTCGCGGTCGGACAGCTCGTGGTCTGGCGGCTCGCCAGCCGGGCTGTCACCCTCATCTGACCGCGAGGCGACTAGGTAATCGGTCATGTATCTCCTCCGGCGCGCATGCCACCCAGAAGCAGCTCGTAAGCTGCCCTCGGTTCAGCCAAATATGCGCTCGAAGGCGCCCACTTCCGACGCGCCCCGACTCCAGGGCACCTGCGGAAAAGACCCGGCGGCCATTGTGGCGCCGCGTGTCGCTGACCGAGTCCTGACTATTCACGATGGCAAAGGTGCAACGACCGTGGCCATTCCGGCGTTCCCGAACCGCTGGCGACTTTGCACCCATTCCGTGCGTCACAGATGGGATTAACCCTCCCATAAGGTTCGCCACAGGAACTGAAGTGGGTGCCATGTCGCTGGAGCGGGTGCTACCTCGCTGACAGGCGCCCAGGCCTAGACCACCGGACGCGCGACCTTGAACCACCAGGGCGCGCGACCTTGAACCACCAGGGCGCGCGGCTTGAACCACCAGGGCGCGCGGCTTAACCACCAGGGCGCGCAGGCTGAACCACCGGGCGCAGGCTGAACCACCGGATGCGTGACCGCACCACCGGATGCGCGACCGCACCACCGGATGCGCGCCGACCTGAGCCCGATTAGCCCGTTTTGCTCCTCCCGAGCACAACTTTTCACGGATCTCGATCGCGAGAACCAGGATAAACCGGACCGTTCAGCGACCGAAATCGATGAAAAGTCGCCGGCCCGAGCGAGATGGCAGCCATGCGCGTCGCGCAAAGCCTGGCCCAGCCGCAACTCACTTCAATGCGGCGACCTGGTCCTCGCCTGCCTTGCCCATGACCTGCAATGCCGGGTTCGAGAGCTGCCGCTCAACCGACAGCTCACCTCAACGCCGAACTCGCGAGCTGCCGGTCAGCTGACAGCTCACCTCAACGCCGGGTTCGGGCGCTGCCGGTTAGCCCATGTGCGGGTAGCGGTAGTCAACCGGCGGCGCGAGCGCCTCCTTCATGGACCTGGCGTTCACCCAGCGAATCAGGTTGAAGATCGACCCGGCCTTGTCATTCGTCCCGCTGGCCCTGGCTCCGCCGAACGGCTGCTGCCCGACGACCGCGCCGGTTGGCTTGTCGTTGATGTAGAAGTTGCCCGCCGAGAAGCGCAGTGCCTCGGTGGCGTGCGCGATCGCCGCCCGGTCCTGGGCGATGATCGACCCGGTCAGCGCGTACGGGGCGACGTCGGCGGCCTGCCTGACCACCGTCTCGTAATCGGCGTCCTCGAACACATGCACGCCGAGGATCGGGCCGAAGTACTCGCGAACGAAGATCTCGTCCATCGGGTCGCTCGAAGCCAGCACGGTGGGCTGCACGAAATAGCCCTGGGAGTCGTCCGCGGTCCCGCCGGTCAGCACCGAGACCGACGCTCGGTCCCTGGCCCTGCCGAGGACGTCCGTCAGCCGGCTGAATGACCGCCCGTCGATCACAGCGCCCATGAACAACGACAAGTCAGTCGACACGTCGCCCATGGTCAGCGCCTCGGTTGTGCCAATCAGGTCGTCCTTCACCCTGTTCCAGACGCTGCGAGGGACATATGCCCGTGACGCCGCCGAGCACTTCTGGCCCTGGTATTCGAACGCGCCTCGCACCAGCGCTGTGACCAGCACGTCGGGGTCGGCCGATGGGTGCGCGATAACGAAGTCCTTGCCGCCGGTTTCGCCGACCAGCCGCGGGTACCCGCGGTAGCCAGCGATGTTCTCACCAACTGTCCGCCAGAGGTGCTGGAAGGTCCCGGTCGAACCGGTGAAGTGCACGCCGGCCAGTTCGGCATGCGGCAGCGCGACGCTGGAGACCGCGGTGCCGTCGCCGGTCACCATATTGATCACGCCCGGCGGGAGACCTGCGGCCTCAAGCAGGCGCATCAGGAGGTGCGCCGACAGTTGCTGGGTGGGTGAGGGCTTCCAGACCACCACATTCCCCATCAGGGCCGGCGCGGTTGGCAGGTTCGCCGCAATCGACGTGAAGTTGAAGGGCGTGATCGCGAGCACAAATCCCTCAAGCGGGCGGTACTCAAGCCGATTCCAGGCGCCGGCCGGACTGGCTGGCTGCTCGGCCAGCAGCCGCCGCGCGTAGTGGACGTTGAAGCGCCAGAAGTCGATCAGCTCGCAGGCAGCATCGATCTCAGCCTGGTAGGCCGACTTGGACTGCCCGAGCACGGTTGCCGCGTTAATCGTCTGCCGCCACGGGCCTGCCAGCAGGTCGGAGGCCTTCAGGAAGATCGCCGCCCGGTCGTCGAACGACAGCGCGCGCCAGCCGGGCGCCGCCTGCCGAGCTGCTTCGATAGCGGCCGCGACATCGGCCGAGGTGGCGTTACGAAGCTGGCCCAGCACGTGCCGGTGATTGTGCGGCTGCACTACGTCGACCGGCTCGCCAACGCCCTGGCGCTGCTCGCCTCCGATGGTCATGGTGAGGTCCACGCGCTCACCAGCGAGTTCCTTGATCTTCTGCTCGAGCGCGGCCCGCTCCGGGCTGCCTGGGGCGTAGCCCTTGATCGGCTCGTTACCCACAAAAGGGACATTAGTGACAGCATCCATCGCAGAACTCCCTGCTTCACCCGACGTCTATGGCGGTATCACCCATCGTGCCATGGCCGCCCAAATCGGCGGCCTAGTCCGGGGCGGCTGCGGGGGCCCATGCCTGCCAACCGCTTCCGGGCGGCTGCGGGGGCCCAGGCCCGCCAACCCCTCCCCGGCGCCGTGCGACGAGGCCCGCAGGAGTGGGCAGGACCAATAGGGTGCTGCCGCCCAAGCAACACCTGGCTGTGAACAGAGCTGCTGCACGGCTGATTGCCGGGCACAGGCCTGTCCCGGCCTGGGCGGTTGCTGCCGCAGCACTCTCGGAGGTGCTGCTGGTAGGCGGCTGGCTTATCGCGGGAGCGCTTCAGCCCGTCTCGTACAGCCCGATGCAGCAGACGATGAGCGAGCTGGCCAGTCAGACAGCGACCGATCCGTGGGTGATGACTGCGGCGTTGTTCGGTGTCGGGAGCTGCCAGCTGACCACCAGCCTTGGCCTGACCAGGGCCCCAGTGCAAGCTCGCCTGCTGCTGATCCTGGCGGGCCTATCCACTCTCGGGGTTGCCGCTTCGCCGGACGCGGCCAGCGGCCCGACCCCGTGGCACCTGGTTTTCGCCGTGTCCTCCATATTCGTGACACTCGTCTGGCCGCTCTTCGCAGCGCGCCGCGAGCCAGGCCAGCCGCGGGTCCTGACCGTCAGCTGCGGCCTAGCCGTGACCGTCCTATTCGCCGCGCTGTCGGGCTGGCTGCTGGTCAGCACTCAGGGCAGCGGCGACCTGGGCCTGGCCGAGCGCCTGGCTTGTTCGGCGCAGGGCTTGTGGCCGCTCGTCGTCGCCCTGGCGCTCATGCAGGCCGAAGCGCGCTCGCTCATTCGCCCAGACAGCGATGCGGCGTTGGAAGCGGACGCGAACTTAGCCGGTCAGCTGGCCCACTCAGCTTGCAAGGTCCGCGAGTTCCTGCGTGGCGTACCAGAGCAGTTCGTGGCCGTCCGCGCCATCTACGACGAAACGGGCGTCTTCATCACCCGCATCTGCGGCCGGCAACGCCGCGATGGCCTCGGCTATCTCGTCGGCAGCGACCGGATCATCAACGTGTCCCGAGGCCACGTCACGGATGGCGACCGGCCCGGTTACCTGAACGAGTCCGGGCTCATCGAACCCGCCATCGTTGCCCACTTGCGTAGCGGGCACTTCCACGGCGAGCACGACGCGACGTCTCGGCGCGCTTGGGTCGTCATGCAGCAACCGCAATGACGCCCTGGCCGCGTGCATCAGCGCTACGTACTCCAGTTCCTCCATGTCACCACTGGAGTACCACTCCCGCATCGCGGGCGTGACGCTGTAACCGCGAAGCGGACCGGGACCGATCTCGCCGGTGCGCAGCAGTCCGGCCAGTGCAGGCACCGTGAATGGCAGATAAACGCGCATGTGATTGCCCCGCAGGACAAGCTCGGAATGACCTGAGAGTGATCACCCAGGTTTTGTTTTCCTGAGTGTGCCAGGCCAGGGACCGCCTGGTCAGCCAATCGCGCGCGTCGGCTGCCGCGGGACGCGGGGCGCGGCCGCCAGCGCCGCGACCACCGTGGCCACGGCTGCCTCAAGCGACTCGTGCTCCCATACCCGGATCACCTGCCAGCCGGCCGCAGCCAGTGCGGCATCGGCCGCCCGATCACGTTCCACGTTTCGCGCCAGCTTCGGCTCCCAGTACCAGGTGTTCGCGGCCGGCTGGGTGCCGTGCTCGGGACAGGCATGCCAGAAGCAGCCATCCACGAAGATCGCGATTCGCCGCGCGGTAAACGCGATGTCGGGCCGCACCCGGGCACCCGCCAGGTCGATTCGGTAGTCCTTGCGGTACCGGTAGCCCTGCGCATGCAGCGCCCGCCGGAGAGCCAGTTCGGGTTTCGTGTCCTTGCGCCGGTTCGCCCGCATATTGGCCGAACGACCAGGACTAGCCGGGTGCGGGTAGTCAGCCACAGCGGACAGCGTAACGCCGCCGCCAGCGCCAGCCGAGTCCGATCGCCAGCCGAGTCCGATCGCCAGCCGAGTCCGAGCGCCAGCCGAGTCCGAGCGCTAGCTGAGCTCGAGCGCTAGCAGTTCAGCCACCGCCGCCGCGGTGTCCTCGGCGGCGGTGTGCAAGATCCCGGTGAAGCCCAGTTGCTCGGCAGCGGTGATGTTGGCCTGGATGTCGTCAATGAAGAGACACTCCTGCGGGTCGAGCCCCAGCAACCCGGCTGCATGCAGGAAGATCCTCGGCTCGGGCTTGCGCATGCCCACCTCAGCCGAGATCACCACCGCGTCGAACATCTCACTGAACAACTCGGTCGGATAACCGCCGCCCCACGAGTTGGAGAGCAGGCCAGTCGGCACGCCGTTCGCGTGCAGCCGGCGGAGCAGTCGCAGCATCGACTCGTCCAGCACCGACCCGGCGAACATTCGTGCCAGCAGGCCCGGACCCGCCACCGGACCGCCATCCGCCATGATCAGCTCTCTTGCTAGCGCCAGCTCGAACTCTTCGTTCGTGCACTCGCCGCGCTCGAGCGCGTGGATCGGGCTAGCGACCTCCTCGTCGCCGGCATAGGCCTGCCTGACCCACTGCCGCATAACCGCGACGTAACTGGCCCGGTCGATGCCGTCGGCCTCAAGCCAGGCATTGACGCTGTCCGAGATGGGGTTGGTCATCACGCCACCCCAGTCAGTGATGACCCCGCGTAGTTGCGACACAGTCTGATGGTAAGCGAGCCGAAGGTATCCAAGAGCATGACATATGTCGGAATTTGTCGGCCGGTTGCCGTGGCCGGTGCCCGCTGCTGGCAGAATCTGACGCCATGGAGCGCACAGCCGTAGTAACCGGGGCGAGTAGCGGCATCGGCGCGGCAACGGCCGTCCAGCTGGCCGCGGCCGGATACCGCGTAATCCTCGCCGCCAGGCGCGCCGACCGCCTGGCCGATGTCGCCGGCCGCATCACAGCCAGTGGCGGAACGGCCGAGTCACACGAACTCGACGTCACCGACCGCGCGGCCGTGGTTGCTTTCGCCGAGTCGCTCGACAGGTGCGACGTCCTGGTCGCCAACGCCGGCGGCGCGGTCGGCGCCGACACGGTTGCCGAGAGCTCCCCGGCTGACTGGCAGGCCATGTACAGCGTGAACGTGCTCGGCACCCTGCACTGTGTGCAAGCCCTGCTGCCCAAGCTGATTGGCGGCGGGGCGGGCACGATCGTGCTCATGTCGTCTACCGCCGGAATCATCAGCTACGAAGGGGGCGGCGGCTATGTCGTCGCCAAACACGGCACCCACGCGATCGCCGAGACCCTGCGGCTGGAGCTGTATGACCAGCCGGTGCGGATTATCGAAATCGCCCCGGGCATGGTCAAGACAGCCGAGTTCGCGGTCAACCGGTACCGCGGCGATGCGGAAAAGGCGGCCGCCGTCTACGCCGGCGTGGCCGAGCCGCTGACGGACGCCGACGTCGCCGACGCGGTGGTCTGGTCGGTCACGCGGCCGCCGCACTTCAACGTAGACCTCATGGTGATCAGGCCTCGCGCCCAGGCAGCTCAGCACAAAGTCCACAGGGTGCTCTAGCCCTCGTGATTCGCAGCCCGGGCCGCTGGCTCTACCTCGGCTGAGAGGCGCTGCGGATCGGGCGATAGCGTGCGGCCATGGAGCACACCCGACTCGGCCGCACGGGCCTGCAGGTCTCGCGACTGTGCCTTGGCACGATGACCTTCGGATTGCAGTGCGATGAGCCGACTTCTATTGCCATCCTGAACCGGGCGGCCGAGGGCGGAGTTGACTTCATCGACACGTCCGACGCTTACCCGCTCGGCGGTGACCTGTCTACTCGAGGCGTTACCGAGGAGATCCTGGGCCGCTGGCTACGCGGCCAGCGGGATCGTTTCATCGTGGCGACGAAGTGCTTTGTCCCGACCGGCCCGGCGCCCTTTGACGCTGGCAATTCCCGGAAGCACATCATGTCCGCGGTCGACGCATCGCTTCGCCGGCTGCAGACCGACTACATCGACCTGTACCAACTGCACGGATACGATCAGGCGACGCCGATCGACGAGACCCTGAGCGCCCTTGACGACCTGGTTCACGCCGGAAAGGTCAGGTACACAGGCTGCTCGAACTTCCTTACTTACCAGCTGGTGCGGGCCATCGGCCGGAGCGAGACGCTCGGGCTGGCCCGCTTCGACTCCGTTCAGCCCCGCTACAACCTGCTCTTCCGGCAGATCGAGCGGGAGATGCTTCCGTTCTGCGGCGAAGAAGGTGTCGGCGTCATTCCGTACAACCCGATCGCTGGCGGCCTGCTATCGGGCAAGCATTCACTGGCCGCTCCGCCTCCGGAAGGCAGCCGGTTCACTCTGGGTACGGCCGGCCCGATGTACCAGCAGCGTTACTGGCACGAGCGCGAGTTCGACACCGTCAAGGCGCTTGACACGCTGGCGGACGCGGCTGGCGTCAGCCTGGTCACGCTAGCCGTCGCCTGGGTGCTGGCGCACAAGGCCATCACCGCGCCCATCATCGGCGCTAGTCGCCCGGAGCAACTCGCGGACAGTCTCGCCGCGGTCGACTTCTCGATCGATCCCGATCTGAAGCGGAAGCTCGACGAGCTGACCCACTCCTACCGGATGGGCGATGCGCCGCGATAGTCGTGACGAGCTGGCCACAATGGGGCACAACCGCCAGCACCTAGCGGTACCGTGACGCGAATGCGCGACCTGGTACGCGAATGTCTGCTGCAGCTTCCGCAACCGGACCGCCTGTACGTGCTGCAGCCAGGCCTGCCAGAGGGCAAGCCAGTCAGAAAGGCACGGGCAACCCATCACCTCGAAGCCGACGAGGCGCTCATCGCCGTCTGGCAATGGTCACGGGTTATGGGCGCACTCAGCGGGACGCCAAGCAGCCTCATCTTCACCAGTCAAGGCATCCGGATCGCTGAGCCGCGGCTGCGGCTGAAAATCCCCTACAGCACGTTCCCGGAGTGCAGCTTCAGCTATTCCTGCACGGCTGGCGGACGCTCGGGTCCCGACGTTATGGAGCTGGTCATCGAGGGTCCGGTGCCGTGGCGCTCGCCGAATGCAGACTCGGGTGCCGAGCTCATCGCCGACGACTTGAACCGCATCAAGGCACTGGCAGCAGGCTGACATGCGCGTTCTCGTCACCGGACATCGCGGCCACGTCGGCGCCCCGGTTGCTGACCACCTCACCGGCCGTGGGCATGTGGTGATCGGCTTCGATCGCGCCGAAGGAGCCGACTTGCTGGACCTCGCCGCACTCAAGCGGGCAGCCACCGACTGCGCGGCGATCGTCCACCTCGGCGCACTCGCCCACGACTCGGTCGGAAGCCCGGACCAGATCATGGCCGTGAATGTCCTTGGCACCTGGCACGTGCTGCTGGCCGCCGAAGCGGCCGGCGTGGCGCGGGTGGTTCACTTTTCCAGCGCCCAGGTCTTCGGGACCGCCGAGGGTGAGCGGCTCCCTGCCTACCTCCCGATCGACGATGCGCTGCCTCGTCTGGCGATGCGCCCATACGGCCTGTCCAAGCTGCTCGCCGAGGACCTGTGCCGGGGCTTCACTGCCCGGACCGGGATCCCGAGCATCGCGCTGCGCCCGGTCGCGGTCTTGGGACCCGAGCAGTACCGCCGGATCTGGGAACGGTGGCGCGCCGAGCCGCGCTCGGAGTGGGATCCGTACTGGGAGTTCGGCGCGTTCGTAGATGTCCGCGATGTAGCCACCGCGGTCGAGGCCGCGCTGACCATGCCGCTCGACGGCCATCACCGGGCCCTGCTGTGCGCTGCCGACATCGCCGCGACCGGGACGGCGCTCGAGCAGGCGGCCAGGTTTGCTCCGGACGTCCCCATCAACGACCGGGCCCGCTACGCGGCCGACCCGTGGTGCGCACTTGTCGATTGCACCGTTGCCCGCCGGATACTCGGCTGGCAGCCGATCCACGGCTGGCCGTACAACGGCCGGGACAGCTAACAATCTGCCGCTGTGTTCGTGGCTGTCCGTCATTAGACTGCAGCAGATGGGGCTGGGAACGACTGCGACGGAGGCCGCAGCGCGTTCCCAGCTGATCTCAGTTGAGACCTACATGGTCTTCCTGGATCTGACGCCGGGCGGCGACTCGGTCCGGTCGCGTACCGAGATTCAGTTCAGCTGCCGCGAACCCGGTGCCGTGACCTTCGCGGACCTAGACGCGCTGACAGTTCACAAGGTCGCACTTAACGGCACGCCAATCCATCAGAAACAAGCGCCGGACGGCCGGCTGGTCCTGGCCGGTCTGGCCGCCAACAACGCCCTGACCGTCGATGCCACGGTCGCGGTATCTGGCAGCGGCGCCGGCCTGACCCAGTACACCGACCCAGCCGACGGGCACCGGTACGTCATTGCTAACTGCTTCCCGACGGCGGCGCCCAGCGTGTTCTGCTGCTTCGATCAGCCGGACCTGCGTGCCGAGTTCACCCTGATCGTGACGCTGCCAGCAGGGTGGAGCTGCGTCGCCAACGGCGAGGTTCTGCATCGCCCCGCCGCCGGGGCGGCTGGTGTCTGGCGCTTCTCGGCGGTTGCCTCGATGAAGCCCTACGAGTTCACGCTGTGCGCCGGGCCCTATGTGAGCAAGCAGTACGTCACCGCGGCCGGCGGAGCCGCACCCGGTGTTCGGGCGACGCACCGTCCGGCGATGACGGTGCGCTGCCGCCCGACCCTGGCGACGTCGCCTGGCCTGGCCGGCATCGCCGACACCGTCGGCGCGGCGCTGCACTACTACGAGCAGTTGCTTGACGTGCCCTGCCCGTATGACAAGCTCGACATCGTCGCGGTGCCAGAGCTGCCCACGCTGGCGATGCAGCTTCCTGCGGTGATGTACATCAGCGAAGAACTGCTCCAGCGGGCAGCCGATCCGGGCGATGAACACGTGGCTATCGTGCTGGCGCACGAGGCGGCGCACCTGTGGTTCGGCTGCCTGGTCGAAGGCGGCTGGTGGGACGACCTGTGGCTGGCCGAGGCCATGGCGAACTATCTCGCCTATACCGCCGCGGAGGCGGTGCTTGATCAGCCGGGGGCCTGGGCCGAATTCGGCATGACCGGTGAGGCGAGTGCTTACGAGGCTGACGGCCTGCCGGGAGCCCAGTCGGTTGCCTCGCCCGTGGACACTGCTGCGCACGCGCTGACCAGGCCAGCCGCGATCACCTATTCCAAGGGAACGGCGGTGATCCGCCAGCTCGGGGCGCTGATCGGCGCGGACGCCATGTACGCCGGGCTGCACGAGTACCTCACCAGATACGCGTGGTCGACGGCGTCGCTGGCGGATGTCGTCGGCTGCTGGACACACGCCAGCGGCCGCGATCTGACCCAGTGGGCCGACGAATGGCTGCTGCATGCCGGGACTAACACGCTGCGACCCGAGATCACAGTCGGGCCTGACGGGGTCATCACGTCACTGGCCGTTGCGCAAGCCCAGTCGACCGATTCGCCGGGTCCGCTCCGCACGCACCGGTTCACGATCGGGATCTACGAGCTGCACGGCCCTCGGCTCGCGTGCAGCCGCCGGATTAGTGTCACGCTGAGCGAGCGGTGGACGCACATACCCGAGCTGACCGGGACGCCAAAGCCAGCCGCAGTCCTGCTCAACGACGCTGACCTGACGTTCGCCGCGATCAGGCTCGACCCAGTTTCCTGGCATGCCATGGTGTCCTGCGCGATGGACGTCGGCGAGCCGCTGGCCGAGTCTGTCTGCTGGAACTCGGCCTGGGACATGGTAAGGGCGGCCGAGTTCGCTGCGGCCGAGTTCGCTGCGCTGGTCGCGCGCAGGATCACCACCGGACGTCCGATCATCGGGCTCGAGCAGCTACTCGGCCGGGCGCTCACTGGCGCGGATTACTACGCCTCGAATGTCAGCCGACCGGCTGCGCGCCAACAGCTAGCGGCCGCCGCGCTGGCAGCCGCCGAGCGAGCCGAGCCGGCCAGCCGCGACCAGCGCATCCTGGCCCGCGGATACGCGACATGCGCCGACAGCTCCGCGCAGCTACACGTGCTCCGCTTCTGGCTAGGCAGCCGTTCCCTTCCGCCTGGGCTTGCCGTCGATCTTGAACTTCGGGCCCGTATCCTGTCGACGCTGGCCGCCAGAGATCTGGCCAGCGACGACGACCTGGCTGCCTACGCGGGCGAGGACCCTGTCGCGGGCGACATCAGGACGGCGACCTGGCAGGCGATGCGGCCGGCCCGGGCAGCTAAGGAAACCGCCTGGGCCGCGGCGCTCGCACCGGGCCAGTCGCCTCGGCGGGCGCTTGCGCACGCTCAGGGCGTGTGGGTGCCGGGACAAGAACATCTGCTTGGCGAGTTCCGCGACCGCTACTTCGGGCAAGCGCTGCCCGCGGTGGGCCTGCACGACGCGCGCACTGCGCAGCGACTGGCCAGGGCACTGTACCCGGCGACGCTGGCCGACGATGCGACCCTGGCCGCAACCGACGCCGCCGTGGCTGCGATGGACCCGGCCGATCCCGTCCGCGCGGTCCTGGCCGAGCAGCGGACCATCTTGCAGCGCGCGATCATCGCGCGGGCAAGCTTCGCCTCCGCCCGTTAAGGATGATTGCCGGCGGCGGCGCGTCGCCGACGGTTGGCCCTGATGATCTCGATCACCACCACAACGGCCAGCATGAGCACAGGGTTCTCGGTCTCGCTCACGTCAACTTCGAACTTTTCGCGGAACGCGCGCAACTGCTTGACGACGGCCGCCTGATTACTTCCCTGGTGACGACGTACTGCCGCCTGGAGAAGTTGCCGCGCGCCTCAAGCCGGCCGGCGGGTGAGTCGATCTCGAACCGCTGCCCGAACACGCCCCGAGGGCGAACAGTGGTCGGCTCGCCATTGGCGAGGATCTCGTAGCGGCGGCAAGTCCGCGCCGCGTGATGACAGCAACTTCAGCTCCCGTGGTGGCGCGGACCGACAGCCGCCGCGTGAATGCCAGCCGACCCTCGACTGCGAACTGCTCGACACCGTTAGCGTCGGTAAT
>Ga0335075_10012873_pt1 | contig 12619 bp, 8 predicted proteins | sample Lox_Sample_24_FD_206723 | JGI IMG/M metagenome (GOLD analysis project Ga0335075, IMG submission 206723) | Soil microbial communities from Loxahatchee National Wildlife Refuge, Florida, United States - Lox_Sample_2.4 | ecosystem: Environmental > Terrestrial > Soil > Wetlands | place: USA: Florida... | reverse complement strand
GTGTCGTTGCTGATGCGAGCGACACCTGCGGCTTTGGCGGGAGATTCAGCGGAACCGAGATTGAATCGGATAGCGGAATCGCACGTGATCCATACACCGGCATTCGGGCCGCGATGCCGACAGAAGGGCCGCTAACGGACTCTGGCATGGAGGTATGGCCACGTGGGATCTACGACCTGGTTACGCAGATATCCAGGGATTACAACAATCCGGTCATCGAGATCACCGAGAGTGGCTGCGGCTATCTCGACGCACCCTCCGACAATGACAACGGACGGATACCGGACACGCGCAGAATTCAGTGGTATCGCCAGGTGCTTGCAGAGCTCGCACGAGCGATAGCGGACGGAGCACGCGTTCGCGCGTATCATGCGTGGAGCTTGCTAGACAATTTCGAGTGGGCAGAAGGGTACACAGAGCGATACGGCCTCATCCATACGGACTTCCGAAGCCAAAAGCGCACGATCAAGGACTCTGGATACTGGTACGGCCGCGTCGCCGCCTCCAACCGGCTGGATGTCTGAGGGTGGCCAATTCTGCGCACCCTGCCGCGGCTCTGCTGCCACCCGCCGGTTCAGCTGGCATCGCGGGCAGGTTCGCAGGCAGAGGCGGCGGGTTGCTTACCGGGAGGCCGCCATGGGCGTGGCGCCCATGGCGGCGAGTTGGCCCTCGCCGATTGCGCGCTGGTCGCCTCCGGCGAGGATGAGGGTGCGTGCCCGCTGGTAGGGGTAGCTGGCGCGGGTGAAGGCGGCCGCGGCGGAGATCAGCGCGGCGCGGTCCTCTCGCAGGAGCGCCTCGGCGCGCTGGGTGAGGGCGCCCGCGATCGGGTTGCGATCGGCAGCCGCTTTCGCTTGCACGAGGTGGCGGGCTGCGCCGGGGTCACGGGCGAGGACGGCGGCTTCGGCGCGCAGCGCGGCGGTCCACTGGTGCCAGAGCAGCGAGTGCCATGAACGACTGCCGGCCTCGGCTGCGCTGAGCAGGTCCAGGGCCGCCTCCGGCTGGCCGTGATGGAGCAGCACGATGGCTTCGAACGCTTCCCCGTAGCCGCAGCCGTGCTGTGCTTGCTCCCGTTCGACGCCGCGGATGGCAGCCAGGATCGCCAGCCACTGCGCACGGCCGCTGCCGTCGCCGCGCAGCCCGTGCACCATGGCGACCGCGGCCGGAGAAAGCGCGCGGCCCGGTGCCACGGGCTGGCCGGCCTGTTTCCAGCCGCGCCGGAACTGGTCCCCGAGCGCGACGACGCGATCCCACTGGCCGGCCAGCGCGGCGGGCGCCAGCAGGCCCGCACCGCCAAGGTCGCGTTCTTCACGGAGAAACTCCAGATCGTGGTGCTGCTCGGCGTGGCGGAGGCTGCGCGCGGTCTGCCCGGCGGCGACACCGACGAATATCGCCGTATGCAGGGCGTCTTGCAGGTCGAAGGCGGCACGCGGATCGCGAGCCAGCGGGGTGAGCGGATCGATGCGCTCCGCGGCATTGTCAGCGGCCTGGACGATGTCGCCGCACATGACCTGGGCGAGCGTCACGGCGTCGAGAGCGGCGCTGACCAGCAGCGGGTCGCCGGCCTGCTGCGCCAGGCCGAGCGCCTGTCCGGCTGTCTCCGCGTCGCGCAGGCGGCCTTCGGGCTGAAAGGTGCCCTGCACCCGGCGAAATTCGTCGGCGGTGCTGATCGCGGCCGCGGCGCGCCTGTCATCGCCCGCGTGGGCCCGTGCGTCGGCGAGCAGGGTCTGGACCGTGTCCTGGGCGGGCGGGCTGGCGTACATGCCGGTGAAGCGGTTGATGTGCTCGGCACTGCGCGCGAACGCGACCGAGGCCGCTGCGCGGTCCCCGGCGCGAAGCCACATCTCGGCCGCTGCCCGGTCCAGCCGCAGCGCCTCAGCGCCGATAACCCGGCACTTGGCGGTCGCTGCGGCGCACTCGAGCGCGGCGGCGGCACCGGCCGGGCCGGGGGCCAGGGGCGCGGCCTGTTCGTACCGGCGCTGCGCCTCACGGAGCCGGCCCCTGGTGAACAGCAGCCGGGCCAAGATGACCGCCAGCTGGTACGCATCGCCCCCGGTGCCGGGCTGGCCAGCTGACCAGGCCAGCGCCGCGCGCAGGTCATCGGCGGCCGCGTCGAACGCGCCGCACCACGACGGCGCGGCCGTCTCGCCATGGTCGAGCGCGGCTGCCGTGGCCAGGCACCAATCCAGGTGCCGCACGCGGGTTTGCTGCCCGTCATCCAGGTCGAGCCGCGCGGCGGCGAACTGGCGCACCGGTTCCAGCGCGTGATACCGCGTGCCCTGGGCGCCGCTAAGAGGAGTCAGCAGGCTATGCTCGGCCAGCCGGGCCAGCGCGTCGGCCACCTGCGCGGGCCGGGCCGGATCCAAGTCGGCCACCGCGACCGCGGCGGCGAGGGTGAACGGCGCGGCGAATACCGCTACCCGGCGCAGCACCGCCTGCTCGCGCACGTCCAGCAGCCGGTAACTCCACTCCAGCGTGTCGGACAAGGACCGGTGCGGGGCCGGCTGGCGGGACCCGCCGGCCAGCAGGCTCAGCTGATCGGCCAGCCCGGCCTGCAGCCCGTCCAGCCCCAGCGAAGGCAGCCTGGCCGCCGCCAGTTCGATCGCCAGCGGCACGCCGCCCAGGGTCCGGCAGATGCCGGCTACCTGGCTCTGGTCCCCCCTGTCGCCGAGCACGGCGCCCGCGGCAGCCGCCCGCACGGCGAACAGTGCCGCCGCGTCCCCGCCGTCGGACTCATCCGGCGGCACCGACAGCCCGGGAACGAGGTACACCATCTCGTGCGGCACCACCAGCCGGATCCGGCTGGTAACCATTACGACCAGTTCCGGGCCAGCCGCCAGCAGCCGTTCGGTCAGCGCCGCGACCTCGTTCACCAGGTGCTCGCAGTTGTCCAGCACCAGCAACGCCCGCCGGTCGCGTACGACAGCGGCCAGTACGTCCTCGGCCGGCCGGCTCGAAGACTCGCTCAGGCCGATCGCCGTCATTACGGGCCGGCCGCTAACAACGCCAGGTCCCGGGCCTGCGCGGAGCGGGCCCGGGACCGATTTGCGCGCGCCGCGGTGAGATGCCGACCGTCACCACGCGGCCCGCGTTGGCCACGGTGTCCACGGCGGTACGCAGCGAATCGGGCACGTCGGCCGCCTCGATCGCGAGCGACGGGCCGGCCGGGCGGCTGGCGATTTCCGCTTAGCTGCCGATGAGTTCGCGTGCCGCGCCTCGTCTAGGTTGGTGGAGCCTGATCCAGTCGCTGGACGTGAGGCGGAGCCAGCGCCGTGCCAGGCACTGTCGAGAGAAGGAGAGATCGTGCGTCACCTGCCTACCGAGCCGCTGGCGGTCTCCGCACTGCCGCCGGTCACCAGCCGCGACCAGTACGAGGCCGCCCGCGCCGAACTGCTGGTCAGGGAGAAGGCGCACACTCGCGAGGGCGACGCGATCGCCGCCGAGCGCCGTCGGCTGCCGATGATCGAGATTCCCGCGTCCGTCACCGTGGTCGGTGCGAAGGGCGAGGTTCCGTTCCTGGACGTCTTCGAGGGCCGCCGGATGCTCGCCGCCTATTTCCACATGTGGCACGACGGTGAACCGTGGGACGGGCAGTGCATCGGCTGCACCTACTTCGCCTCCCAGGTGCAGGGTCCGCTGGCGCACCTGCACGCGCGCGACGTGACGCTGGCGTACCTCAGTGAGGGCAGCTACCAGGAGAGCCGGCCGTACGCGGACTTCATGGGCTACACGGCGCCGTGGTACTCGGCCCGCGACGCGGGCGCTGGGCTGCTGGCTGGCCGGGGTTTCGGCTGGATCGGCTGCTACGTGCGTGACGATGCCGACCGCGTCTACGAGACGTACTGGACAACCGATCGCGGCAACGAGGCGGCCTTCTGGTCTTACGACCTGCTGGACCGCACCGTGTTCGGGCGCCAGGAGCCGTGGGAAGACTCCCCTGACGGCTGGCCGAAGATCCCGGCCGGCCAGCACCAGTGGCGCGTCGACGGCCGCCCGCTGGCGCAATGGGACGTTACCGACGAACCTGTTGCATAGGGCCGATTGTCGTTCTGGGCCGCCGCCGTCCGAATCTGCCGACCGGCCAGCACTGGTGGCCAGTCGTAGCCCGCACAGTCGCTGGCTCAGCTGGGTCGTGGACTGTTGTCCAAAGCGCGGGCCATTACCGCGGCTCCGATCGCGCCGGAGTACTCGCCAAGTGCAGCGGCGACTATCGGCGGGGACCAGGTGAAGGGCTGGGCCCTGGTGAGGGCGCGGTTTATGCCTGGCTTGATGAGCGGCAGGTACCGGGCGGGGCTTCCGCAGATGACCACGCGGGCCGGGCGGAAGATCGCTGTCAGGGTGCTGAGGCCTACGCCGACGTGTTCTCCGTAGCGATCGAAGATCCGGCGGCAGGGTTGGTCGCCTGCGGCTGCCTTGGCCGCGACTTCCGTCGTGGCGTTCCCGGTGAGAGCGTCCAGGGCGGTACGGGAGGCAAGCTGCTCCCAGCATGTTGCGAGTCCGCAGTAGCAGGGTGCGGGCGGACCAGGGACCGGAATGTGGCCGGCTTCGGGATGGGTGCCGTCGCTGCCGCGGTAGGGCGTGTTGTCGGTGAGGATGGAGACGCCGACGCCTGTTCCGAGGGTGATCGCCAGTAGCGCTGAGCTCTGGTTCCCGGCTCCGCTGGCGTTCTCGCCGATAGCAGCAGCGACGGCGTCGTTCTCGATGACGCAGGGGACACCCAGGTGGGCAGTGAGCAGGTCGGTGAGCGGGATGTGGCTGTACGCGGGGAGGGTGTCGTCGTTGCGGACGATGCCGTGCGGGTCGACGGGCCCGCTGGCGCCGATGCCGACGGAGTCCAGGACCGTCCCTGCGGCAACACCTTGTATCAGTCCGGCGAGGTCGGCGACGAGCTGACTGACGCCGGCGGGTGAGTCGTGCCGCGTGCTGGTGGTGAGGCTGGACCGGACTGTGCCGGAGTAGTCGAGGGCGACGAGGCGGGTGCCAGTGCCACCGAGGTCCACTCCGACGGTCACGCTGGCCGCTGCCAGCGCATCTGGGTCCGGGCGGCGGCTGGTCACAGAGTTGTGGTGACCTTCTGGCCGTAAGTGAACTGGCCTGGCTCGATGCCGCGGGCTCGTGCGAGCTGGACAGCGATGTGCTGGGCTACGACGGCGCTGGCGGCGAGTTCGGTCAGGGTATGGCCGCGCGGGATCGTGACCGTGCGCGCGCCGGGCCTGACGAGGTTGCCGACGAGCGTGACGTCTGCGCCGCTGGCAGCGAGGTCGGCGGCCAGGCCCGGCACCGGCGAAGAGGTGTCGTCGGCCCAGGCGCCGAACAGGACGGCTGTGAGGCCAGGGCCGCTCAGTTCAAGAGGGCCGTGGCGAAACTCGCCGCCGATGAAGCCCTCTGCTGCGACTTTGGCCGCTTCCTTGGTGATCAGGCCGGCATACAGGGCGGTGGCGGCATGGTCTTTGCTGCCAATGTAGGCGATGCGGGGGTTGCTGGCGGTGGTCGCGACCTGCGCGAGGGCACTGGCCGCGCCAGCGGGATTCAGTCCTTCTATGACGGCTGCCGTGTCGGTCAGGGAGCCGTTCGTGGCGGGGCTACTGGTCATCATGCCGAGCAGTTCCTGATGGGCGGCAAGGCTGTTGAGGTAGCTCTTGGTGCTGACCGTTGCCTCAGCTCCGCTGCGGAGGGCGATGATGGCATCACTAGAACGGGCCAGCGGGCTCTCGGCCTCGTTGGTGATGCCCACCACAGCCCGGGGGCGGCCCGGCTGGTCGCTATGAGGTGAGAGCAGCGCGGTGATCTCCGCGCTGGCGCCCGATTGGGAGGTGATCACCAGCAGCGAGGCCGGGGTGACGAGCCGGGGGCTGTCCAGCAGTTGCCCGGTGTCGATCCACCAGGCGCTGCGGCCGTCCGCGATCAGCCGGCGCCAGCTCGGCAGGGCCGCGAAATGGGACGAGCCCATCCCGGTGAAGATGACGCGGTCGTACTGCCCGCGCAGGACGCGGGTGAGCTCGTCGCCAGCTCTGGAGCGGGCGAACTGTCGCAGGGCGTCAGGCTGGCCGGCGATGTCTCGTTCAAACGGGGTGAGCAGCACCTGTTCTGTTCCATTCAGATCGAGGTCACTTGGGCTCGCAGAGAAGGTCAGTGAGCTGCGATGGCCTCTGGGCTCTGTCCCAGCAGCCCCGCGGCGACGCGGGCGCCGATCATGGCGACGGGCAGGTTGGGATTTCCGCGGGTGATGCTCGGCATGATCGATGCGTCGGCTACGTAAAGACTATCGACGCCGTGGACGGCACCGGTCGCGTCCACGACGGCGTCAGGGTCAGTCGAGGGACCGAGTTTGCAGCTGCCTGCGGGATGGCAGTAGTTGACGACCGCGTGCAGCGGATCAACGTCACGGCTGAGCGTCTGGCCGAGGATCCGGGCGAGCTTGCTGTCGGCAGTCATCGTGCGCAGCAGTTCGAGCGCCTCGGTCAGGACCGCCTGATCGTGGCCGTCGGCGTCGGTGACGTACCGGTGATCGATGAGCACGCCGCCGGGGGCTGAGGGTGCCAGGGTGACGCGGCCCTGGGACCGGGCGCGCATCGCGCCTCCGTACAGGCTGATCGGCGGCAGGCCGGGGTGGCCGCTGTTGGCCCCGGCGACCATGAACACGTGGATGTCGTAGGGCCCGGAATCGCAGCGAGCCGATCTGGCCCGGCCGACGGTCTGCTCGTCCGGGGCCCAGCTGCTGGCCGCAAGTTCGGAGCTCAGCGTGTCGGCACCGGCGAAGTTGAGGGCGACGCAGGGATGGTCGAGGAGATGCCGTCCGACACCGGGGAGGTCGGCGGCGGGCATGATGCCCAGTGCGCTCAGTTCGTCAGCCGGGCCGACGCCGGAGCGCAGCAGCAGGGCGGGCGAATGGTAGGCGCCAGCCGCCAGAATGACACGGCCAGCATGGATGGTCTGCGCGCTGCCATCGGCGGCGATCACTTCAACACCGGTCACTTCCCCGTGGCTGATGAGCAGCTTGCGGACGGTCGTGTTGCCGGCGATGCGCAGGTGCGGCGCGTCGCGGACCGGGTCCAGGAAAGCGAAGGCAGCGTTCCACCGGACGCCGTCGGTGATGTTGGCCGGCATCGGGCCGATCCCCGGCGCTGCGTCGAGATCGTCGAGATCGTCGGCAAAGGGCAGTCCCGCTGCCAGGCCTGCGTGCACGAATGCCGCCTGGGGGGAGGTCAGCTCGTCCATGGTGTAGCGGCGGACACGGAAGCGGCCGGTGACCCACCGCAGCAGCGGCTCGACGTCGGCGCTGGCCCAGCCGGGGTTGCCCCGCGTGGCCCAGTCGTCATAATCGGCGCGGGCGCCGACGGAGGCCGTGCATCCGTTGTGGGAGGAGCAGCCCCCGAGGATCCTTGCCCGCGGCAGGTCCAGCACGCGGCCGGGGATGCTGGCGCCGCTGTTGAGGCCCCAGTCGTGTGATAGCGGTATGACGCGGGCGTCGAGGATGTCATCTGGCCAGCGGCCGCCGGCCCGCGGCCCGTAGTCTGGGCCGGCTTCGAGCAGCAGCAGGCTCTGCGAGCTGTGCTGGGCCAGCGTACCCGTCAGTGCAGCGCCGCCACTGCCACTGCCGATCACGACGGTGTCAGCATGTCTGGGCAGGTCATTGCCGGCGCTCATGCTCTCAGGTCTCCCGGGTCAGGCGCAGACGCCAGCGGCGGCCGTCCGACAGCGCCAGCAGCGGCGCCACGATGGCCGGTCACGCGATCCTCAGCTCAACGTCCGCGGCGGTGAAGGCGGTGCGCTGCCCGGCCGGGATCGCCGCGTCGGTGACGATGACGTCCGCCTGCTCGACCTGGCAGATCCGCCCGAACGCCGTCTTGCCGAACTTGGTTGCGTCACAGGCGGCGATGCAGCGGTTGGCTGCCGCGAGCGCAGCCCGCTTGACCGCGGCGTCGTCGAGGTTCCACTCGGTCATGCCCGCGGTGATGTGGATGCCGCTGACGGTCATCACGTAGACATCGAACTGGTGGTCTTCGAAGATCCGGAGTGCTGCCGGGCCGATCAGGCTGCGCTCGCCCGGCCGGACGATGCCGCCGGGAATCATCAGGCGCACGGTACTGGAGCCGCTGAGCACGTCGGCCACCCGCAGGGAAAGCGTGCAGACAGTGATGTCACGGCCCATGAGTTCCTGGGCGACCGCGGCTCCGGTCGTTCCGCCGTCCAGGATGACGGTCTCCCCGTCGCTGATGAGCGTCGATGTCATGATGGCGATGTCGCGCTTGGCGGCGGGGTTCAGCTTGGCCCGTGCGGCGAACGGGGGCTCGTAACTGCCGCTGGCCACGGGCAGGGCACCGCCCCGAACGCGCCGCACCGCACCCTCGGCGTCCAGTGCTGCCAGGTCCCGCCGGATGGTCATCTCCGACACCTTGAGCTGGCGAGTCAGCTCGCTGATGCTGACCCGCCCCCGGGCCGCGACTAGCTGCAGGATGGCCTGATACCGGCCCTCGGTCGACGTCATTCCGCAGCGCCGCCTTCCTCCATGACGCCAGCATGGGTCATCCAGCCCCGCCGTTCGGGCCGCAGCGCCCACAGCAGGCAGCCGGCGCCGGCGACGACGTAGACACCCACGAGAACCGGCGCGTAGACCACCGGCGCCGCGGGCAGCGGTATGTAGGACTTGTAGGCGATGTACAGGAGCGCAGCGGTCGCCACGACCGGGAACACGACGTACTTGATCACACTTGACTCATCCCGGCCGACCGTCCGGAAATAGCGCCAGGCGGCGACGTTCCCGAGCCCGTAGATGATCACGTAGGTAAACGTTCCGGTCGTGCCGAACAGGTTGAACATGTTGTACGCGCCAAGCGGCAGGCCCATGGCGACGAGCAGGACGATGACGACGCCAAACTGTATTGTCACCGCCCGGTACGGCGTGCGGTGAACAGGATGCACGGCGGACAGCCATTTCGGGAGCCCGCCGCTGCGGGCCATGCTGAACAGCGTCCGGGTCGAGGACGTCGTGCAAGCGATGCAGACCCCGATGCCGCTGTTCAGCAGGGCGATAAGGATCAGCACCCAGGCGCCGGCCCAGAGCCGGTGACCGAGAACGAACGCCGGGGCCGTGGGCGAGTTGGCCAGCGCGGTGAGGTTGCTGACTCCCCAGCCCGCCTGCAGGCCCCAGGCGCAGAAGACATAGAAGATGCCCATCAGCGCCACCGACCCGGTGATGGCCCACGGCACGTACCGCGTGGGGTTACGGCTCTCCTCCGCGATGTTGGCGGCCGACTCAAAGCCGGTGAAGGCGAAGATGCTCAGCACCACGGCCAGGAAGAACCCTGACGAACTGGGTATGTGAGAGGGCAGGAACCCGCGCGCCGTCAGCCCGCCCGGACCGGGATTGATGATCCCGGTCAGGGCCAGCCCAAGGCCGATCACGATCTCGTAGGCGCCCATCGTCAGCATGAAGCGCGCCGACAGCACGATGCCGCGGAACGCGACGACCATGCACAGGGCCAGGATCGCGACCGCGTAAACCCACCACGGCAGCCCGAAACCGAACTCGGCGTCGAGTTCGTCGTGCAAGACCGCTCCGGTGAATGCCGCCAGCGCGGCTGGCACCAGGGCAACCGAAAATCCATACAGCCAGCCGACCATGTAACCCGTCTTGGGGCCGAGTCCCTCACTGACGTAGGTGTAGTAACCGCCCGCGCTCGGCAGGCGCCTGGCCAGGCCGCTGAGCGGCACCGCCAGCGTCAGGCACAAGACGAAGGCGAGCAGGTAGGTGAGCGGCGCGGTCACCCCGGCCTGGCCGGTGGTAAAAGCAATGGTGTAAAAGATCCCGAGCGTCGGCGAGATCTGCGCCACGGCCTGCATCAGGACGCCTGCGAGACCCACCCGGTTCGCGCCGAGCCGCCGGGCAGCACTCCGGCGGCCATCCGGCTCGACGACGAAGGCATCCGCAGGGGTCATAGCTTCGGACATCAGGAACCTCCTCCTCACCGCTGCGCGATGAGCACCGCCTCGAACCTACCTAACGAACGAGATATCGAACAGTATGCACATCAAATATGTTCGATTCAAGAGGCACGGATGGTCGTTTAGTTAGCTCTTCTGTGCTCTCACCTAGCCGCCGCACCACCATGCGGCGCAGGCGGCTACGGCGCGGCGATCCGAAATTTGCCGCGGGCCGGATGAGCTGAACTGCCCGCCGATGCGTATAAGCCCCCGGAAGAGAGCGGGCGGCCTGGCCAGGGCGGCTCGCAATCCGGGCCGGAGCCAGCGTGGGTTGCTGGCACCTGGGGAGCGCGGCGGCTGGTGCTGCCGGATAGGAGGCAACGATGAGCAGGCATCTGGGGCTTTGGGTGACGCGGAGGCCCGGCTGCCACCTATGAGGTTCTCGCCGGTGTCCTCGCCCGAGGCGTCGCCCCGCAGCCTGTCGAGTTCCCGCTCGGCCCGCTCGGCGCGGCCGCGCAGTTCGTCGCGGGACTCCTCGAGTGCCCGGGCCCGCTCATCCAGCGCATGGCGGAGCTCGTCGCGCTCGTGCACCGCGTCGGCCCGTCCTGTCGGCTCGGCTCGGGGCATCTCCGCGTGCCCCACTCTCCGTGAAATCGCAAGCCGTGTCGCTGCCTCGCGGGACATGGCTGACCACGGCAGTACGCCGGTGCCCGGTAAAATTGCTGTTCAGCGAGGATTTTCCGCACTGATGGTTGCCATGTCGGGCGAAGTGGGGCGTTATGGGAACACCGGAGCTTTCCAGCCGCGAGCTGGAGGCGCTATTCGATCAGTCACCGGTCGCCATGGTCTTCAGAGACTGCGAGCTGCGCGCCCGGCGTACGAACGCGGCGTTCCGTCAGCTGACCGGCCTGCCGGATGAGGCGCTCATCGGCCGCCGGCCCGCAGAGATCGTCAAGGGCGGCCGCATCATGGACACGGACCTGATCGAGCGCACCCTCGCCGAGCAGGTAATGAACGCGGGCGTTCCGGTGGTCGGCATGCGGCTAGAACAGACCGTAGATGGCACGCGCCGGGTCTTTTCGTGGACGGCGTACCGGGTGACGGACAACGGCCGGGTACTCGGGGCGGTGGGCTCGTTTACCGACATCACCGGCCCGGTGCGAGCGGCCACGGCGCTGCGGCCGGCCGGCGCGCGGCTGGACCTGCTGCAGCGGGCCGGCAGCCAGATCGGGACCACACTCGATATCCACCGCACGGCGGCGGAGCTCGCCGCCCTGGCCGTGCCCGAGCTCGCCGACTGGGTCTCCGTCGAACTGCTGGACCCGCTGCTGCAGGGGGAGGATCCGCTGAACGCGGACCTGGGCGCGCTGCGGTTCCGCCGGGTTGCGGCACGCGACGCCGCAGCCGCGGACATGGCTGGCATCGCCGTGGGCGACCTGATCACCCTGCCGACCACGGTCCGCCCGGCGATGGCGTTCTTGCGGGGGGAGTCCCAGCTGGCGCGGAGCCCGGCCGAGATAAAGCAGGCCGACATGGCGCCCGATGTCGTGCGGGCGCTGCTGGACCGGGGCGTGCACACGTTCATGGTGGTGCCGCTGACCGCCCGGGGCGTCACCTTGGGGGCGGCCGTGCTCGGCCGGGCGGAGCAGCCCGAGGCGTACGAGGAGGCCGACGTGCGGCTGGTCAGCGACCTGGCCGAGCGGGCGGCGGTACACATCGACAACGCGCGGCTGTATACCCGCGAGCACGACGCGGCGGTGGCCTTGCAGCGCAGCATGCTGCCCCGCGACGTCCCGCCGGTGGCTGGCCTGGACATCGCCTACCGCTACCAGCCCGCCAGCGCCGCCGCGGAGATCGGCGGCGACTGGTTCGACGTCATCCCGCTGCCGCGCGGCCAGGTGGCGCTGGTGATCGGCGACGTGACTGGCCACGGCATCCACGCCGCGGCAATCATGGGCCAGCTGCGCACCACCACCGCCGCCCTGGCCCGCCTGGGCTGCCCGCCCGGCCAGATCATGCGCCAGCTCAGCGGCCTGCTCACCGCCCACGGCGACGAGGCCGGCGCCACCTGCCTGTACGCGGCCTACGACCCGGCCTCCCGGCGCTGCTGGCTGGCCAGTGCCGGGCACCCCCCGCCCGCTCTGCGCCACCCCGATGGCACCACCGAATTCATCGACCTGCCTCCCGGCCTCCTGCTCGGCGCCGGCGGGGACCGCTACCCCGCCATCGACAGGCAACTCCCCCCGGGCGGCGTGCTGGCCCTGTACACCGACGGGCTCATCGAACAGCCCGGCGAGGACATCGGCGCCGGCATGTCCCGGCTCGCCCGCGCGCTGGCCGCCGGCCCCGCGCAGTCGCCGGACGACCTGTGCGACAGCGTGCTCGCCAGCCTGGCCCCCCGCCCGCGCGACGACGTCGCCTTGCTGCTCGCCCGCACCACGACAACCACGCTGTAGCCCGCCCGCGGTGTCAGTGAGGTCATGACTGGAGGCCGGGCGGGACCTCCGAACGTCTTCGGCCCGCACGGTCGCGACTGCTCACGTGAGAGGGCATCAAGGTTCGCGATCCTCGCCCCGGCCAGGGCGCAACGCCGCGCGGTTCTTCTCAGGCGCCGGGCTCGCCGCCGCGGCCACCCTTGCCTAGGGCGTGCTAGTTGCCATGCGGTAGAACTCGGCCGCGGTGACGGTGGCAGGGACAC
>Ga0335075_10012872_pt1 | contig 12620 bp, 13 predicted proteins | sample Lox_Sample_24_FD_206723 | JGI IMG/M metagenome (GOLD analysis project Ga0335075, IMG submission 206723) | Soil microbial communities from Loxahatchee National Wildlife Refuge, Florida, United States - Lox_Sample_2.4 | ecosystem: Environmental > Terrestrial > Soil > Wetlands | place: USA... | reverse complement strand
CCCGCTTGAGCGAGTGGCCGATCTCGCCGGCTCGCAGGCCCTGGTATGCCTGCCAGGCGGTAGGGGCGAAGTCGAGTAGCCGGGTGGTCAAAGCTTGTCCGGCTTCAGCCGGATCATCCTTTCCGGATGAGCGAAGTTGTCAACGATCTCGTCCAGGAGCCCGGAGCGCAACAGCTCAGCCTCCCGAACCGACATGGGGTGCAAGACGATTATGCCGTCCTGCTGCATGGTCACACGGAACTGGGTGCAGGGTTTGGCCCAGCTCATCAGCATGTCGATGCCGTGCCTGTCGAGCTCGATCACGGGATCCCCGCCGTTTTGGCTCATGGTCACCCCCTCTGCGACACCTTCCTGCCTCAGCACGCGGAGAGCGAGCCGGTTGGCCCATTGTCTCACTCTGCGTGTCAGCATGAATACAATACAAGCACACCACGCCGGCGCGACCAGAGCTACGCTCTCGTCGTGAGTACCACGTGGGAACCCGAGGCCGCGGGCGTGCTACAGCTGCCATCGGGGCGGCTCGTCCGCGGCCGGGGGCTGAGCCTGCCCCTGCCCGCGGGTCCGGTTCCCGACTTCGCGCTGTACCTGCTGGGCCGCGAGCCGCCGCCGGTCGCCTGGGAAAGCCGCTGGCTGCGCTGGCCCGATTTCGGGCTGCCGGCCGACCGCGCGGCCGCCGCCGACGCGCTGCGCGAGGCCTGGGCGCGAGCCGGGACCGAGCGCGTCGAGATCGCCTGCGCCGCCGGACACGGCCGGACCGGCACGGCGCTGGCCTGCCTCGCCGTGCTGGACGGGATCCCCAACCGCGAGGCGGTCGCCTACGTCCGGGAGCACTACTACGCTGGCGCCGTCGAGACGCCATGGCAGCTCCGCTTCGTCTCACGCTTCCGGTAAAGGTTCAGGGGCGCAACTCACGACTTCCGGGTGCGGGCGCGAGCGGGCTTCGCAGTCCCGGTGTCCGGTGCCGGCTCTTCGATGAGCTTGACGGTGATGTCGGGGCCGCCGGACTCGACGACCTGGACCCGCTTGGGCAGCAGGGCGAGGAACGCCCGGAAGCTCCTGGCCCCGTAATTATGCTCGTCGAAGGCCGGGTCCAGGGCCAGCATCTTGCTCTTCAGCCCGCCGGCGGTCAGCGTCTCCGAGCTGGACTCCTCAAATGCCCGCACGAGCAGGCGTTCGGCCTCGCTGATGTCGAACGCGGCGGCCGGGCGCGCGGCGGGCTCTACCTCGGCCACCAGCGTGCCCCAGTACTTGTACTCAGAGCAGACCGAGACCAGCTTGCGGCTGGCGTTGGCCTCGGTGCCGACGCCGACCACCCACTTGCCGAACTCCCGCAGCCGCTGTACCAGGGGCGAGTAGTCGCCGTCGCCGCTGACCAGGACAAACACGCTGACCTCCGGGTGGACGATCAGCGTCTCCATCGCGTCGACCGCCATCCTGATATCGGCCGCGTTCTTGTTCTGAATGCCGACGCGGGCGACCTGGATGAGGTCCACGCCGTTCATCGCCAGGTCGTCCTGATGGCTGCCAAACCGCGGGTCGGCCCAGTCGGCATAGGCGCGGCGGACCGACCCGTTGCCATACCCGCGGCACAGCCTCGTGATCGCCTCGTACGGCGCCGGGTTGGCCTGCCCGGGCAGTTCCTTGGCCGCGCCGAGTACCAGGTTCTCGAAATCAACGAACACCGCGACCTGCGCAGTCCCGTCAGGCTCCACCACTGACCTCCGTCCGCCGCCCTGCCGACGAAACGCTACGCAGCCCGGCTCGGCGGCTGAACCGGGTCGGGCACGACACCACGCAGCGCGAGGACCAGCCGCGTTTAGTGCACGCGGAATCGCCAGTCGCGCGGCACGCGATCCTTCGGCCCTGGGACCCCCTGGTCGCGCGGGTGATGCTCGGGCGGGGCGAGTTCCGGGCCGTCGAACGAGTCCTCTGTCTCGAAGTTCCAGAACCAGTCCTCGCCCGGCTCGAAGCTGCGGATGACGGCGTGCCCGGAAGCCTTCCAGTGCTTGGACGCGTGCTGTGACGGGGAGCTGTCGCAGCACCCGACGTGGCCGCACTGTGCGCACCGGCGCAGGTGGAGCCACCAGCCGCCAGCGGCCTCACATTCCACGCAGCCGGGACCGCTGGGCGGCACAGAAGGGTCGATGCCCGTGTTCTCCGTCATCTCAGCTCTCCTCTCGAGGAGCGGCAACCGGGGCGACCGGGAGCCGTACCCGGAACCTGGTGTCGCCGGGGACCGACTCTACCTTGATATCGCCGTGGTGCTTGTTCACCACGATGCGCCAGCTGATCTCGAGCCCAAGTCCCGTCCCCTGGCCCACCGGCTTGGTAGTGAAGAACGGCTCGAAGATCCGGTCCCGGATCTCCGGCGGAACCCCCGGCCCGGTGTCGCAGATGTCGACGGCCACGTAATCCCGGTCCATGCCGGTCCGCACCGTCAGCACGCCGGCCGAACCCATGGCGGACACCGCGTTGTCGATCAGGTTCGTCCACACCTGGTTCAGCTCGCCCGCGTAGGCCGGGATCCGCGGTAGCGACCGGTCGAAGTCCTTCACGACGCGGATCCCCGCAGGGATCTTGCCTGACAGCATCATCAGCGTGCTGTCAAGCAGTTCGTGCACGTCAACGACGGCGAACGGCGCACGGTCCAGTTGCGAGTACTGCTTGGCCGCGCCCACCAGCGTGGAGATCCTGGTGGTCGAGTCCTCGATCTCGTTCATCAGAAGTTCGGTGTCGACGGTGTAGTTCAGCCAGCGCAGCGCGCTCTCCAGCGTCACCCCATCGAGGGAAGCCTCCACCTGATCGAGCCACGCCACATCCAGCCCGGCCGCGACGAACGTCGGGGCCAGGTCCCACCCGGACGTCACGCCGCGAGCGTCCAGCCAGTCGGTGATCGCGTCCTCCCGGTCCGAGGCCTCCAAGGGAGAAAGAACCGGCGCCTTCGGCACCCGCTCGGCCGCCTCCTCCTGCAGCCGGATCAGCGTCACCAGCGTGGTCCGGTCCCACTTTCCCCCCGCGATCGCGCCCAGCTTGTGCCGCATCCCGGCCACCCGCTCGCGCAGCGCCGCCGTGGCCCGGACCGCGGCCGCGGCCGGGTTGTTCAGCTCGTGGGTCAGCCCGGCCGACAGCGAGCCGAGCGCGAGCAGCCGTTCCCGCTGCCCGATCGCCTGCTGCGTGTTCCTTGTGCCGAAGAACAGCCCTTCCAGCAGGTGTACCGCCATCGGGAACCACTCGTTCATGGCCTCGGCGAAGGCGGAGGCGTCCAGCACGAAGAACCGGCACGGCTCGACCGCCTTCAGCGAGTTGTTGTACACCTGCGGCACCCGATCGGCCAGGTAGGCGGTGAACGCGCCGGCGTACACGCCGCGCTGCGACGTCCTGTTCACCTCGATGTCGTCTTCCCCGACCCGGCGCGACATCGCAACCGTGCCATCGAGCAGCACGTAGAAGCAGGTCGCGGGCGCACCCTCGGTGAACACGGGCCCGGGCGGGAAAAGCTCGAGGTGCCCCCGCTCGCACAGCCACCGCAGCTGATCGTCGCTCAGCTTCTCGAACAAGAACAGCGTGCGCAGCTCGTCAGAGCTGCACGTCAACGGCTCGGTCAACTTTTCTCCAGGTAACGATGCACGAGCATGACCGCCAGCGCGCCCTCCCCGACGGCCGACGCGACCCGCTTGGCCGACTCGGCCCGCGCGTCTCCCGCCACGAACACCCCGGGCACGCTGGTCTCCAGGTGGTACGGCATCCGGTCAAGCTCCCAGCGAGCCGGCCGCTCCCCGCTGACCGAAAGGTCAGGCCCGGCGAGCACGAACCCGTCCGCGTCCCGCGCCACCACGCCGTCCAGCCAGTCGGTCAGCGGCGCCGCGCCGATGAACAGGAACAGCAGCTGCGTGTCGACGGTCTCGGAGGCTCCGTCCACGGCGTTCCGCAGCGTCAGCATCTCCAGGTGGTCTTCCCCGCACGCGGAGACGACCTCGGTGCATGTCCGGACCGAGATCGACGGAATCGCCGCGATCTGCTTGATCAGGTAGTACGACATCGACCGTTCCAGCGACGCCCCGCGGACCAGGATCGTCACCGACTTGGCGTGCCGCGACAGGAACACCGCGGCCTGCCCGGCCGAGTTCGCGCCGCCCACGATGTACACGTCCTGCCCGGCGCAGGCCGTGGCCTCGGTCAGCGCGGACCCGTAGTACACCCCGCGCCCGGTCAGCTCGTCAAGACCGGGCGCGCCGAGCCGCCGGTAGGACACGCCGGTGGCCAGGATCACCGTGTGCGCGTCGATCGACGTCCCGTCGGCGAACGTCACCCGCCGCGCCGAGCCGCACGACTCGAGCCTGACCACCTCCCGCGTGGTCAGCACCTCCGCGCCGAACTTCGTGGCCTGCCGCCGGGCCCGGTCGGTCAGCTGCGCCCCGGACACCCCGTCAGGGAAGCCCAGGTAGTTCTCGATCCGCGAGCTCTGCCCGGCCTGCCCGCCGGTAGCCAGCCGCTCGACCAGCACGGTCCGCAGCCCCTCCGACGCGCCGTACACGGCCGCGCCGAGCCCGGCCGGCCCGCCGCCGATCACGATCAGGTCATAGAAGTCCTGAGCCGGGGTGGTCGCCAGCCCGACCCGCGCCGCCAGCTCGGCGTCGCTCGGTTCGATCAGCGGCTGGCCGTCCGGCGTGATCACCACCGGCAGCGACAGCCCGTCCGCGCCCGCCGCGTCAAGCAGCCGCTTGCCCTCGGGCTCGTCCGAGTTGTACCAGCGGTACGGCACCTGATTGCGGGCCAGGAACTCGCGGACCTCCGAGCAGCGCGCCGACCACCGGTGGCCGACCATCTTGGTCTCGGGCACCGGCCGGTGATCCGATTCCATCCACGCGTCAAGCAGGGCGTCCACCACCGGGTACAGCTTCTCCTCTGGCGGGTCCCACGGCTTGAGCAGGTAGTGGTCGAGGTCGACCACGTTGATCGCGTCGATCGCCGCGCCGGTGTCGGCGTACGCGGTCAGCAGCACCCGCCGCGCCCCCGGGTAGATGTCCATCGCCTGCTCGAGGAACTCGATCCCGTTCAGCTCCGGCATCCGGTAGTCGGCCAGGATCACCGCGACCAGCTCGCCGCGCAGCTTCATCTGCCGCAGCGCGTCCAGCCCGGCCGCCGCCGATTCTGCCCGCACGATCCGGTGCCGGTCCCCGTACCGTCGCCTCAGGTCGCGCGCCACCGCGCGGGACACGCCGGGGTCGTCGTCCACGGTCAAGATCGCGGTACGGCTCGTCTGGTCCCGGTCGGTCATGACACCCATCCTAAGTTGGGTTATACCGAACGGAACGTGGTGCCCGCCCTCAGCCCAGCGTCAGCAACTCGCGGTAGAACCTCCGCTCGATCTGCCAGCCCCCCGGCGGCCCATCGCCGCCGTCCTGCACGGGCACGAACGTGACCTGGTAATCCTCAAGCGCCGGACGGCTGCGCGCGTCCCACTCGCGGTAGCGGCGGTCGAGCTCGCGGGCCAGCGATTCGTCCCTCCACCACCGGATCCCGTCGGGCGCAAGCGTGGCCCAGCCGTCCGGCCCGTCGCTGAGCGTTGGGCCCTCCAGCGTATGGGTGGCCCGGCGGTCGTGCAGCCCAAGGAAGAACACGAAGTCGGTTTCGTCGTCGGCGGGCTGCATCGGCTCGTCAGGCCGCCGCGGCGCGAACCGCGGCTCGGCATCGGGTTCGTGGACCGTCTCGGCCGGGTCGGTCACACGGACGCCCGCCACCCACAGATTGTCGATGTGCAGCGGCCCGCGGACCGGGATGAACCCGGTCCGCAGCACCATCCGCCCGCGCAGCGCGTCGCCGTCCTTCCGGACCAGCACCAGCGGATGCCCGCTGCCGTGCGCCAGCGGCACCAGCATCGCGCCGTCGTCGGTCAGCTGCCCCGCCCAGTTCGGCGACAGGTCGCTGCAGCCCACGGTGGCCATGATCCGGTCGAACGGCGCCTGCTCGGGCACGCCGTCGAAGCCGTCCCGCAGCAACACCTGGATCTGCGCGTACCCGGCGGCGGCCAGCAGCCGCCGGGTCTGGTCCACCACGTCCTCGAGCACGTCAACCGTGACCACCAGCCTCTGATCGCCGACGATCTCCGCCATCAGCGCGGCGTTGTAGCCGGTCCCCGCCCCCACCTCGAGGATGCTCATGCCGTCGGCCAGGCCGAGAAACTCGAGCATCCGGGCCATCAGCGATGGCTGGGAGGTGGAGCTGACCGGCAGCCCGCCGGCGCGGCGGGTGGCCAGTGCGTCGTCGGCGTAGATGAGCGCGAGATGATCCCGCTGCGGATGCCCGGGGTCGTTCCGTATCGTCGTCACCTTGCCGTCGGAGGCCCGGTGGTAGAACGTCTCGAGCAGCCGGTGGCGCGGCACCGTCCGGAACGCCCGCTCCACCGCCGCCGACCCGATGGCGCCCATGGCCTTCGACTGGTCCACGTAACGGTCGATCATGCCACGGATCTCCGCGTGGCCGGGAAAGTCCGCGTCGCCGGGAAAGTCTGGGCCGCCGGTCACGAGTCCTGCTCCAGGGCCGCGCGAAGGGCGGCCATGCCCCGCGCCGTGTGGCTTTTCACCGCGCCGCGGCTGATCTTCATCGCGGCGGCGATCTCCGCTTCGGACAGGTCCGCGTAGTAACGCAGGACGATCGCCTCGCGCTGGCGGTCGGGCAGGTCCCGGAGCGCGGCGACGACCGCGGACCGCTCGAGCAGGGTCAGGGCTCCGTGTTCGGCGCTCGGCATGTCGGGCTGCGGCTTCTGCGGGTTCCGCTCCACCACCAGCCGGTGGCGCAGGACCGAACGCGACCTGTTGACCACGGCCTGCCGCAGGTACGCGAGCGCCTTCTCGGTGTCCTTCAGGCGCTTCCACCCGTCGTGCATCGCGATGAACGCGTCCTGCACCACCTCCTCGGCGGTGGGTGTGTCCCGCACGAGCACCGCCGCCAGCCGCACCAGGGACCGGTAATGCGCGGAGTACAGCTCGATGACCGCGTCGTCCGCGCTCCACTGTGTCTCTTTGGTCTGTTTGGCGGTCTGTTTGGCGGGGGTCGGCTCGCCGCCGTGCTCACGCAGCCAGGTCCGGTACCGGTCAAGGCCCGCCGCCACATCGTACCCGGCGCCGAACTGCGCCTCCTTTTCCCCTGTGACCTCCCGGTAGAGGCGGGATAGCATCACGTCCTCGCCCGAGCCGCCGGTTTCCTGGCCGCCCCTCACCACGCTGCTCACTCCGGATCGTCCCGGATGAACGGGTGGTCCGGCCCGAGCTGCGCGATCAGCGTGCGCCGCACCGGGTAAAGCATCGCGCTCACCGTGTTCTCGGCGATGCCGAGGACCGCGGCTATCTCCGCCTCCTTCATGTCCAGCCACCAGCGCAGCAGCGCCACCGTGTACTGCCTCTGCGGTAGGCCCTGGATGATCCGCCAGCAGCGGTCGAGCGCGATCGACGAGAAGGCGTGGTCCGTGGGGTCGTCCTGGGTCTCCCGGTAGCCGACCTCGATTCTCGGCAGCCGGTCCCGGAACGCCGCCTCCCGCCGCAAGCCGCTGACCGCGATGTTCGCCAGCGTGCTGCGCAGCCAGCTCCGGCGCTGCTGCTCGCCCAGGCCCCGCAGCGTCGGCCAGGCCCGGGCCGCTGCCTCGAAGACAGCCTGGACGAGGTCGTCGGCCAGCGCCTGGTCCCCGCGGGCCAGCGCGCAGGCGAAGCCGAACAGGTCGCGGGCGTGAGCCGCGAAGCAGGCCTCGAGTTCGGCGGCGTCGCGCGGCGAAATCCTCGCATCACCCACCGCCCACCTCCGCGCCCATGACAACGAGTATCGTCGCCCCGTCCGGACCGGCATACCGGTCACGGGCGCCAAGGTAGTCGACGCAAGCCGTTATCGCCGCTGGACAGCGAAGAATCACGCTGACAGGCGCACGCCAGCGGCGAAACCTCTACCGGCTAGGCTCGAAGCACCATGACAGTAACCGCCGATGATCTTGACGTTGCGATCTCGCACGTCATGAGCGGCCTGCTGCCGCTGACCGACCGGGACTGGTCGGTGCGGGCGGGCATCCTGGAGTGGGATTGCTGGCATACCGCCGAGCACATCGGCGATTGCCTGCTGTCCTACGCCTGGCAGCTCGCCGTCCAGCCCACCGCGAGGTACGTGCGGGCCGTGGCCACGGCCGAAAAGGACGCCTCCCCGGCCGAAGTGCTTGAGTTCGCCGTCACCGGCGGGCGCGTGCTTGCCTCGATGGTGCGCACCTCGCCCGCGCACGTCCGGGCCTTCCATCCGGCCGGGACAGCCGATCCGGAGGGCTTCGCCGCTCTGGGCTGCAACGAGGCGCTGCTGCACGGCAACGACATCGCGCAGGCCTTCGGCCTCACCCTCGACCCGCCGCGCGATATGTGCCGCCGCGTCCTGGCCCGGCTGTACCCGCACGCCGCTGCCGACGTCGGCGACGTCGACCCGTGGACGTCGCTGCTGTGGGCCGGCGGCCGCGTCGAGCTACCCGGCCGCCCGCATTCCAGCGTGGGCCCCCACCCCGGCCCTCTCACCAGCTGAGTCGTCCCGGCCGCGGTCAGGGCTGGTAGGACCCTGGAGTCCAGGCCCGGGTGCTGACGCCGATCGCGTTCCATGCGTTGATCGTGACGATGAGGCTGACCAGGGCGGCGATCTCCTGCTGGCTGAACTCCGCGGCCACGGCCTGGTAGGCCTCGTCTGGGACGTGCGTGTCCGCCAGCAACGTCACCGCTTCGGCGAACCCCAGCGCGGCACGCTCGCGGGCGGTGAAGTACGGCGTCTCGGCCCACGCGGCCAGCCCGTAGATGCGCTGCTCGGTCTCGCCGATCGCCCGCGCGTCCTTGGTGTGCTGGTCGATGCAGTAGGCGCACCCGTTCATCTGCGAGGCGCGGATTCTGATCAGCTCCCGCAGCCGGGGATCGATCTCCGCCTTGTCGAGTTCCTTGGTCGCGGCCTGGTCCAGGCGCGCCATCGCGCGGGAGAAGCCAGCCGCGAAGGCGTCGAAGTCGAGCCGGACCGGTATCTGCGTTGTTTCGCTTGTCGCTGTCATGACATCGACGCTACGGCCGCAAGCGGCCCATAGTAAGGTCCATTTATATGCCGGAACAATGGGCCAAAAATCCTGGCATCGACCTGCACCTGGAACTTTCAGGCACCCGGGTTCGCGTTGGGCTGGAGGCCGCGCTGCGCGAGGCGGTGCGGGCCGGCCGCCTCCGCCCGGGTGCCCGGCTGCCGTCCTCGCGTGCCCTGGCCGGCGATCTCGGCATCGCCAGGAACACGGTGGCCGAGGTCTACAGCCAGCTGGTCGCGGAAGGGTGGCTCACCGCGCGGACCGGCGCGGGAACCTCCGTCGCGGAACGCCAGGCCGCCGATCGGGGCCCGGACCCGCAGGACCGCCCGCAGGACCGCCCGCAGTATCGCCCGCAGCATGGCCCGCAGGCCGCCATTCCGCGCTACGACCTGCGCGCGGGGATGCCGGACCTGTCCGCGTTCCCGGGCGTCGCCTGGCTGGCGACGGCCCGCAAGGTGCTGGCCGCCGCTCCCCGCCAGCTCCTGGATTACCCCGACCCGCGCGGCCTACCGCAGCTGCGGGCGGCGCTGGCCGGGTACCTGGCGCGAGCACGCGGAGTCGCCGCCGATCCCGACCGCGTCGTGGTCTGCGCGGGTTTCACCCACGGCCTGGCGCTCAACTGCGGCGCGCTGCGGTCGGCCGGAGCGCGCACGCTCGCCGTGGAGGCGTACGGTCATCAGGCTCACCGCGATATCGCGCTGGCGCAGGGACTGCGCCTGCGACCGCTGGCCGTGGACGGCAGCGGCGCCGTCGTAGGCGCGGCCGACGGGGCGGACGCCACGCTGCTGACCCCGGCCCACCAGTTCCCGCTGGGCGTAACCCTCCACCCGCAGCGCCGCCGGGAAATGGCGCGCTGGGACGGGGTGGTGATCGAGGACGACTACGACGGGGAGTTCCGGTATGACCGGCAGCCGGTGGGCGCGCTGCAGGCGCTCGCGCCCGACCGCGTTGTCTACGCCGGCACGGCCAGCAAGAGCCTGGCCCCCGTCCTGCGGCTGGGCTGGCTGGTCGTCCCGCCGCGGCTGCTGGACGCGGTGACGGCGCAGCTCACCGCGGTCCCGTCGGGCCTGGATCAGCTTACCTTGGCCGAGTTCATCGATTCTGGCCGCTACGACCGGCACATCCGCCGGGCCAGGCTCGCCTACCGCCGCCGCCGCGACCGCCTGGCCGCCGCCATGGCCGGCCAGGGCCGGCACGTCTCTGGCATCGCGGCCGGCCTGCACGCCGTCCTCGACCTGCCAGGGACGGACACCGAGCAGGAGCTCATCACCCGGGCTGCCCGGCACGGGCTGGCGCTCGACGGGCTGGAAAATTACCGGGCGCCCGGCGCGGCCGCCGAACAGGCGGGCCTGGTGATCGGTTACGGCCGCCCGCCCGAGCACGCCTACACCACGGCGCTCGCCCGGCTCTGCGCGGTGCTCAATCCCGGCCGGTGAGCTGCGGCGGTGAGCTGCGGCGGTGAGCTGCGGCGTCGGCCGGCTCATCGCACGGCCCGTGATCGCCTCCTGGCGGCCAGCGCGTGGATGACTTCGTGGCGGTCGGTTCCTTCGGGGGATATGCGCCTAGCCGCCGCGTAGGTCTCCGGCGGGTCGTCGTCCCACATCTCGTCGATGACCTGGGCCGCAGCGGCCACGAACTGCTCGCTGGTCATGCCGTCCGGCGGATCACACGACTCGAACTCGGCCTCCACGAGCACCCGGCGCATCGCCGGATCTCCCACATCCGGGTGGCGGCCGAGCTCGTCGGACGCCGATAGCGGCATGGCGAACATGCGGCGCGTCATCTGGGCGAAGAGCCACGAGACGTCGGCGTCGCTGGCCGCCAGGTCGATCACGTAACCGCGGGCCTCGGCGGCGTCCCGGTCGTCGTAGAGCTTGTCGAACCTGGCCAGCGTGGCCGGCAGGTCCGCCGTCAGGTGCGCGGTCGCGGCCTCGTCCAGGCCCCGGTAGGCGGCGGACCACCGGGCCCACGCGGTCACCGCGGGCTCGAGGTGCCGGCGCTGAGCGGGGGAGAGGGTGAAGGTACTCGGCACGTGGCCGAGCAGGATGTCCGCGAGCTTGGCCGGGCCGACCTGGCCCGGTGGCTCGCCGGGGATGCGGCTGCTGTAACCGGTGAGCACCTCGGCCCAGAACCGGGTGGCCTCGGGGTCGGCGGCCAGCACCTCCGCGGCCTGCGGGCTGCTCAGGAACTCCTCCACCGCCGCCGCGCGGTCGGCGGCGGTGAACGTGGGGAGCTGCTGCGCGGCGTCGTCGGCCGGAAGCCGGCGTACCCGGGACCGGACGATGGGCAGGTACACGCGGGTGTCGGTACTGATCCCTGGATATTCCGGCTCGTCGTCAAGGAAAGCAAGCGGGTCGGCCAGGCGGCGGCGTGCCTCGGCCAGGCCGATCGGCTCCACGCGCTCGAACGGGTCGTCCTCCACGTTGAGGATCTGGTCCAGGTCGGCCGTCTCTGGGGTCACCGCGACCACGGTAGCCACCGGGATGGCCGTCAGCTTCACCCGCACCGCGATGCCGTGCTCGCGTTCCCCGTAGCGGAACGTGAGCGCGAGGGCCTCGCCGTCCCCGAAGACGTCGTAACGCCGCCACGCCCGGATCGGAACCGCCTTCCCGATCTCGGTCACCCACTCCGGGGGGTAGATGCCGGCCGTCGTGAGCTTCGCCAGAGCCTGGCTGGCCGACTTCTTGATGGCAGGCGACCCCAGCGACATCACCAGCCGCAGCAGCGCGGCGCCCTCCGGCGTCCTGCGGCGCTCGGCTCCCTCGATCAGCGTGCCGAACACGATCGCGTCGATGTCGTCAGGATCCATGCCCCGTCCCGCGTGCCACATGCCCATGACCATCGCGGTGTGGAGCTCAGCCCGCAGCGGGTCGCCCGCGGAGATCGTATCCAGCAGCCCGGATACCACCCGCTCGAGAGCCTTTTTGGGATCCAGGCTCCCGGCTGACCTGCTGCTCGCCGACGCGGGTGCAACGCGCCGCGACCGTGCCTTCTTACTCACCCGCGCAATCCTACGGCGCACCCACGACATTCCTCCCCGCCGTGTCACGACGGCGCGTGTACGTAAGGTTGCGCCGCCTCAGGGCGGGCCGACGACGCGGACGGCGCCGACCACGGCATCGCCGCCGGTGACCGGGACGGTGGCGAGCCGGTCAGGCACGACGGCGCCGAGCAGGCGCAGCAGCGCCACCGTTACAGGGATCCTGGCCCGTTGCGCCCCATCGTCGATCTTGATCGCGCCGGATCGACCGTCGGCGAGCGCGAACCCGTCCACGCCCTCGGCACCGCTCTTGAGCAGCAGCCCCGGCACCGCGTCCATCAGCTTCCGCTCATCCCGGCTGGTCCCGCTGGTCCATTCGGGATACGCGCGCATGGCGTCGGCGACCCGGCGCTCCGGCATGCCGGGCGCGGCCAGGATCAGCGCCCGGAAGGCCCGCGCCAGCCCTGCGAGCGTCAGCGCGAACAGCGGCGCGCCACAGCCGTCCACTCCGGTGAAGGCCGACCCGTGCCCGGCCAGTTCCTCCACCGTGCGCCGGATCGCCTT
>Ga0335075_10012871_pt1 | contig 12621 bp, 7 predicted proteins | sample Lox_Sample_24_FD_206723 | JGI IMG/M metagenome (GOLD analysis project Ga0335075, IMG submission 206723) | Soil microbial communities from Loxahatchee National Wildlife Refuge, Florida, United States - Lox_Sample_2.4 | ecosystem: Environmental > Terrestrial > Soil > Wetlands | place: USA: Florida... | reverse complement strand
CACCGCGCACAGCGCGGTGCTCGCGCGCAGCTGCGTGCGCAGGCGCTCGCAGTTGCGCTCGATCGCAGCCACGTTCACGCTGGCGAGCGCCCTGCGCACCCGCGCCGTCTCCTGCGAGGCGTGCGCCCCGTCCGCGGCCTGCTCGCCGCCGTCGCCGGCGCGGCCCTCGACGGGCCGCCCGTGCTCGCTGCCGCGCTCCGATCCCTCAGTCATAGTCCGTACCCCCAAGCCAGCGTCGATCATTGACCGCCGTCCCAGTTCTCAGCGCACAGCATGCCGGAACGCGCGGCCGGCAGCGCGGTGATCACGTCGGAGGCGACCACGCCCTCGCTCGCGCCCAGCCGGCGCGCGGCCAGGCGACCGGCCTCGGCGTGCACGAGCACGCCCGCGCCAGCCGCGGCGAACGGCTCGAGCCCCTGCGCGAGCAGCGCCGCGATCACGCCCGTGAGCACGTCGCCGGTGCCCGCGGTGGCCAGCGCGGGGCTGGCGCCGCGGTTCACCGCCACCGCGCCGTCGGGGCGCGCCACCAGCGTATCGTCGCCCTTCAGCACCACCACCGCGCCGGCGCGCGCCGCCGCGTCCCGCACATGGCGCAGGCGCTCGCGCTCGATCTCCTCGCTGTCGAGCTCGAGCAGCCGCGCGAGCTCGCCGGCGTGCGGCGTGAGCACCGTCGGCGCGTCCCTGCGGGAGAGGCGCTCGAGCTCGCCGGCGTGGGCGTTCAGCCCGTCCGCGTCGAGCACCATCGCCACCTCGGCGCGCGCCGCGAGCTCGCGCGCGAAGGCGAAGGCGCACTCGCTGCGGCCGAGGCCCGGCCCGAGCGCCAGCGCGCCGCCCCTGGCGCTCGCCTCGATCACCGTCGTCACCGCCTCCGCGGCGATCGCCCCGTCCGCGTCGGCCAGCCCCCGCGTCATCAGCTCCGGCGGGCCGCCGGCCGCCAGCACCAGCTGGAGCGAGGCCGGCACGCAGGCGGTCACGTAGCCCGCGCCGGCGCGCATGCCGGCCTCTGCGGCCATGCGCGGCGCGCCGGTGAGCCCGCGCGAGCCGCCCGCCACGAGCACGTGGCCGGAGGCGAACTTGGTCGAGTCGGGCTGCCTGCGCGGCAGCGCCGCCAGCACGCGCGGCGTGATCAGGCCCACGCTCGCCTCGCCGGGGGCGCCGCGCGGGATGCCGATGTCGAGCGTGTGCACCTCCCCCGCGTGCGCCTTGCCGGGCCTGATCCACAGCCCCGGCTTGCCGGCGTGGAAGGTCACGGTGGCCTTCGCGCGCACCGCGCTGCCCCGCACCACGCCGGTGGACGCGTCGACGCCGCTGGGCACGTCCACGCTCACCACCGGGGCGCCGGCGGCGTTGGCCATCTCGATCGCGTCGGCCACGGCGCCGCGCGGCTCGCCCGCGAAGCCCGTGCCGAGCAGCGCGTCGAGGATCGCCGCGGGGGCGCCGTAGGCGTCCTCTGGAAAGCTCCCGTCGAACTGCACCGGCGGCGCCCCGGGCAGGCGTTCGAGGTTCACGCGGGCGTCGCCGCGCAGCTCCTGCGGCGGCGCCACGCACACCACCGCCACCGGCCTGCCGTGCTCGCGCAGCAGCCGCGCCACCACCAGCCCGTCGCCGCCGTTGTTGCCCTTGCCGCACAGCACCGTCACCGGCCCGTCCGGCGCCTCGCGCTCGAGCACGCGCGCCACGCCGGCGCCGGCGCGCTCCATCAGATCGAGGCTCGCCACCCCCTGGCGCTCGATCGCCCAGCGATCCGCGGCGCGCACGGTGTCGGCGTCGAGCAGGGGCTCCAGCCAGGACGCAAGCGGCTGCACGCAAGCGATGCTAGATGGTCGCCGCCGCGGCGCGTGCAGAGAAATCGGACGTACAGGCCGCACGCTAGCCTCTGCCCATGTGCGGAATCATCGGGGTGCTCTACGAGCCTCCGTCACAGCCTGCGCCGGACCTGGGACGGATCGTGCTGCAACTGGAGCAGACGGCGCCGCGGCTGCGCGACTGCGCCGCGCGCCTCGACGCCGGCGAGCTCGCCGCGATCGCAGACGAGCTGGCGGCGCTCGACGCCGAGCTGCGGGGCCCGCTCGGGGCGATCGCGCTGCTGGGCGCGCCGGCGCAGGCCGACGTGGAGCGGCTGGAGCGCTCCGCGCGCTCGCTGGAAGCGCTGCTCGCGCAGGCCGAAGCGGCGCTCGACTGCGGCCAGGCGAGCTGGGCGCCGGGCGAGCTCGAGGCCGGCAACGCCGCGCTCGTGCGCCTGCGCGACGTGGTGTGGGCGCTCGGGCGTGAGCGCACCGGCACCGCGCGCGGGATCGCGGGCCTGCTCGACGGCGACCACGGCGCCGCGGACGGGGTCGCGGGCCTGCTCGACGACGGCGCCGGCGCCGCGCGCGGGGTCGCGGGCCTGCTCGACGGCGAGCACGGCGCCGGCGCCCGCCAGCGCCCGGCGCTGGCGGCGTACTGGGCGATCGAGGTGGCGCTGTCGGCGCTCGACCGGCTGGAGGTGCGCGGGCGCGACTCGGCCGGCCTGCACGTGCTGGTCGCCGGGCACGGGCTCGACCTCGGCGGCCACGAGAGCGGCGCGCTGCTCGCGGCCCGCGCCGACGAGCTGTTCAGCTCGATGGCGATCCGCACCGCCCACGGGCACCTGAGCTTCGTGTACAAGGTAGCCGCGGAGATCGGCGAGCTGGGGGACAACACGGCCGCGCTCAGGCGCGCGATCGCGGAGGACCCGCTGCTGCGCCGCGCGCTCGCCGGCGCGGGCGCCGTGGCCACCGTGCTCGGCCACACGCGCTGGGCGAGCGTGGGCGCGATCACCGAGCCCAACGCGCACCCCCTCAACAGCGACGAGCGCGGCGGCGGCGGCGCGGGCCCATACGTGGTCGGCGCGATCAACGGCGACATCGACAACCACCGCCAGCTGCGCGAGGACGAGGCGCTGCGCCCCGCGCGCGAGATCACCACCGACAGCAAGGTGCTGCCGATGCTGCTCGCCCGCCGGCTGGGCCAGGGCGAGGGCATCGACGACGCGTTCCGTGCGAGCGTGGCCCGCTGCGAGGGCTCCGCGGCGATCGCGGTGAGCGCCGCCGACAGCCCCGAGCGGCTGCACCTGGCGCTGCGCGGCAGCGGCCAGTCGCTGTACGTGGGGCTCGCCGACCACGCCTTCGTGGTCGCCAGCGAGGTGTACGGCGTGGTCGGCGAGACCGCGCGCTACCTGCCGATCGACGGCGAGAGCGCCGCGGACGGCGGCCAGGTGGTGGTGGTCGAACGCGAGGGCGCGGGCACGCTCGCGGCGATCCGCAGGACCGGCTACGACGGCGCGCCGCGGCCGCCCGCTCCGGAGGAGATCTGCACGGCGGAGATCACCGCGCGCGACATCGACCGCTCCGGCTTCCCCCACTTCCTGCTGAAGGAGATCTCCGAGGCGCCGCGCTCGTTCACCAAGACGCTGCGCGGCAAGCTCGTCGAGGGCGAGCACGGGCTGCTGCGCGCCGAGCTCGGCGGCGAGGCGCTGACGCCGGCGATCCTGGCGCAGCTGGACGGCGGCGCGCTCGCTCGCATCCGGGTGATCGCGCAGGGAACGGCCGCGGTGGCTGCCGAGAGCGTCGCCGCCTCGATCGCCGCCGAGCTGGCGGCGCTGCCGATCCGCGTCGACGCGGTGCTCGCCACCGAGCTGTCGGGCTTCGAGCTCTCCGACGACATGAGCGACACGCTGGTGATCGCCGTCAGCCAGTCCGGCACCACCACCGACACCAACCGCGCGGTCGACATGGTGCGCTCGCGCGGCGCGCGCATCCTGTCGATCATCAACCGCCGCAACAGCGACCTGGTGCACAAGTCCGACGGCGTGCTCTACACCTCCGACGGGCGCGACGTGGAGATGAGCGTGGCCTCCACCAAGGCCTTCTACGCCCAGGTGGCGGCCGGCCTGCTGCTCGCGCAGGCGCTCGCCGAGCGCCTGGGCTGCCGCGAGCCGCGCCGCTCGGACCGGCTGCTGCGCGCCCTACGCGCGCTGCCGCAGGCGATGGACGACACGCTCGCGCAGCGGCCCGCGATCGCCGCGGCGGCCGCGGCGCTGGCGCCGTACCGCCGCCACTGGGCGGTGGTGGGCAGCGGGCCCAACCGCATCGCCGCCGAGGAGATCCGGATCAAGCTCTCCGAGCTCTGCTACCACGCGATCGCCTGCGACGGCACCGAGGACAAGAAGCACATCGACCTCTCCTCCGAACCGCTCGTGCTGGTGTGCGCCGCCGGCCTGTCGGAGGCCACCGCCGACGACGCCGCCAAGGAGGTCGCGATCTTCGCCGCGCACAAGGCCGCGCCGGTGGTGATCGTGGACGTACACGAGCGCGCGCGCTTCGGCGGCGCCGCGCATGTGATCGCCGTGCCTGCCGTCGAGCCGGAGCTGGCGTTCGTGCTGGCTGCGATGGTGGGGCACCTGTTCGGCTACGAGGCGGCGCGCGCGATCGACGGCCACGCCGACCCGCTGCGCGAGGCGCGCTCCACGATCGAAGCGCTCGCCGACGGCGCGTGGCCGTCGGGCGAGGCGATGCTGCGCGCGCTGGCGCCGTCGCTGCGCTCCTCCGCGCAGGAGTTCTTCGCGCGCCTGCGCGACGGCGCCTACGACGGCAACCTCGAGGCGTCCACCGCGGTGCGCGTGGCCTCGCTGCTGCGCTACGCCACCGGCGCGCTGCCGGTCGAGGCCTACGAGCTCGAGCGTGGGCGCGTGGGCACGCCGGAGGCGATCGTCGCGGACCTCGCCGAGGCGCTCACCGCCGCCATCAGCGAGCTCACGCGGCCGATCGACGCGATCAAGCACCAGGCCAAGACCGTCACCGTGGGGATCTCGCGCAGCGAAGACGAGCTGCTCGGCGTGCCGCTGGTGGCGAGCACGCTGGCCGCCGGCGCCTCCGTGCAGGAGATCTCCTACCGGGGGCTGCGCACGCTCTCGCGCCTGGACCCCGCGGTGGCCGAGGTGGGCGGCTTCACCCGCTACCGCATCAGCGGCGACGTGGCAGGCGCCGCCACGATCGAGATCGTGCAGCGCGGCGGCGTCGCCGTCGATCTGCCCTCGCGCGTGGAAAGCGACAACCGCCTGCTCGGCGCCAAGCACCGCGCCGCCCAGGAGCGCGAGGTCACGGTCGCGGTGGGCGCGCGCGACGGGCGCAGCCTGATCCTGGTGCCGGAGACCCACGCCGGCACGGTGTGCGGCATCACGCTCATGCACGTGCGCTTCCGCGAGACGCTGCCGGCCGCCGACGCCCGCCGCGTGCTCGAGGGCTACCGCGACCGCTACGCCGCGCTGGTGGACGCCGTCACCGAGACGGAGGCGACCTTCAACGACGAGCAGCTCGAGCAGGTGCCGCTGGTGGAGCTGCTCACGCTGCCCGTGCGCGTGCTCGCCGAGCAGTGGAGCCGCGCGCGGACGCCGCTGGCGCGCAGCTAGAGCAGGAGCGAGGGGGCCAAGCCGCACGGCTGGCGCCTGCCCAGCTGGCCTCAGCCTGGAGCGACGGGGCCAAGCTGCACGGCCGGCGCCTGCGCGGCTGGCCTCAGCCTGCGCGCGCCTGGCGCTTGGCGCGGGGAGCCCTAAGCCTGCGCGGCCTCGCGCCCCAGCTCGCGCTCGATCAGCGCCGCCAGGCGCTCGCACAGCTGCCCCGCCTCCCGCTCGCTGGGCGCCTCCACCATCACCCGCACCAGCGGCTCGGTGCCGCTCGCGCGCACCAGCACCCGCCCGCGTCCGGCGAGCTCGCGCTCGACCGCACTCACGCCCTCCTGCACCGCGCGCGCGTCGCGCAGCGCGTCGCGGTCGCGCACGCCCACGTTCACCAGCCGCTGTGGCAGCTTCGCCATCGCGTCGCGCCGGGAGAGGTCGCGGCCACCGAGCGCCTCCAGCGTCAGCAGTGCGCTGGCGATGCCGTCGCCGGTGCGGTTGAAGCCGAGCTCGATGATGTGCCCGGACTGCTCGCCGCCGAGCGTCCAGCCGCGCGCGCGCAGTTCCTCGAGCACGTTGCGGTCTCCCACCTGCGTGCTCGCCACCGCCACGCCCGCGCGCTGCATCGCCGCGTGGAAGCCGTAGTTGGTCATCACCGTCACCGCCACGCCGCCGCCGCCCAGCCGTCCCCCCGCGCGCAGGTGCAGCGCGGCCAGCGCGATCAGCTCGTCGCCGTCCACCACCGCCCCCAGCCTGTCCACCGCCAGCACGCGGTCGCCGTCGCCGTCGAAGGCGAAGCCCACGTCGTGCTCGCCCGCCAGCATGCGCGCGCCGAGCTCGTGCACGTGCGTCGACCCGCAGCCGGCGTTGATGTTGCGCCCGTCCGGTGCGCCGCCGAGCACCGTCACGGTCGCGCCCAGGCGGCGGAAGATCTCCGGGGCGATCTGGTAGGTCGCGCCGTTGGCGCAGTCGAGCAGCACGCGCACGCCGTCCAGGCGCAGCTCGCGAAAGCGCGTGTGCAGCTCGCGCAGGTAGTCCTCCTCCGCCCCGCGCAGCTCGCGCACGCGCCCGATCGCAGGCGCCGGCGCGGGGTCGCCGCCGGCCTCGAGCTCGCGCTCGATCGCCAGCTCCAGCTCGTCCGAGAGCTTGTAGCCGTCGGCGCCGAAGAACTTGATGCCGTTGTCGCGGTAGGGGTTGTGGGAGGCCGAGATCACCACGCCCAGGTGCAGGCCGTAGCGGCCGATCAGTAGCGGCACCGCCGGGGTGGGGAGCACGCCGCCCAGCAGCGCGTCGCCGCCGGCCGCGCTCACGCCCGCCGCCACCGCTGCCTGCAGCATCTCGCCCGACTCGCGCGTGTCGCGCACGATCAGCACCTGCGGTCGCCCCACGCCGGTGCGGCGCGTGGCCGCGCGCGCCAGCGCCAGCGCCAGCTCCGCGCTCAGCAGCTCGCCGGCGACGCCGCGCACGCCGTCGGTCCCGAACAACTTGCGCGCCACGCGCTCCCCCGGCCAGCGCGGGCTAGCGCTTGGAGAACTGCGGGCGCTTGCGCGCCTTCTTGAGGCCCGCCGTCTTGCGCTCCTTGGCGCGCGAGTCGCGTGTCAGGAAGCCCCGGCGCTTGAGCTCGCCGCGCAAGTTGGGGTCCGCCTCGAGCAGCGCGCGGGAGACGCCGTGGCGCAGCGCCCCGGCCTGCGCGGAGACGCCGCCGCCGTGCAGGCGCGCCACCACGTCCATGCGGTCCTCGTAGCCCACCGTCTCCAGCGGCTGGCGGATGTTGCGCTGCAGCGTCAGGCGCGGGAAGTGCTCCTCGAGCGTGCGCCCGTTGACGAGATAGGTGCCGCTGCCGGGGCGCAGCGTCACGCGCGCGATCGCCGACTTGCGCTTGCCCGTCGCGCGGTAGCGCGCGCCCGACGCGAGGTCGATCGCGGCCGTCGAGATCGGCTCCGGCAGGCCCCGCTCCGGCTCCTCCTCGGGCTGCTCGGCCTCCGCCGCCGCGTCCTCCTCGCTCGCATACGGGTCCACCGCGTATGCGTCCTCGGTGTAGCGCTCGCCGTAGCCCTCGCCGCGGCCCAGCGGGTCCACGCCCTCCGGCACGATGTCCACCTCCAGGTGCGCGCCCGGCACCGCCGGTTTCTCGCGCGGAGGCGCCTCGTCCTCGGGCTCCTCCTCGTCCCGGGCGCCCGGCGCCGCGGTCGCGTCCTCGCCAGCGGGGGCCGCGGTGGCGTCCTCGCCAGTGGGCGCCTCGGTCGCGTCGTCGGCAGCGGGGGCCTCGGTTGCGTCCTCGGCGGCCGGCGCCTCGGTCGCCGCGTCCTCGGCCAGCAGCACCTCGGGCTCCGCCTCCGGCTCGGCCTCTGCCTCGGGCGCCTCCTGCGCCGCGGCTTCAGGCGCAGGGGTCTCGGCCATCGGCGTGCCCGCGTCCTCGGTGTCCGCCTCGGGGGCGCTCTGCTGCGCCTGCTCCGGCTCGGTGGCGGGGTCGGTCGCGGCGCTCTCCTGCTCGGGGGGCGCGGGGTCCTGCTCGTCTGCCATCAGGCGTCGATCTCCAGCGGTTGCGGTTTCTGTGCGATGTGCGGGTGCTCGGGCCCGGCGTAGATCTTCAGCTTGGTGATCTGCTTGCGCGCGAGGCGGTTGCGGGGCATCATGCCTTTCACGGCGAGCCGGATCACCTCCTCGGGGCGGCGCGCCATCATCTCCTCGAACGTGCGCGAACGCAGCCCGCCGGGGTAGCCGGAGTGCCGGTAGTAGCGCTTGTCCGCGCGCTTGTTGCCGCTCACGTGCACCTTCTCCGCGTTCACCACCACCACGAAGTCGCCGGTGTCGATGTGCGGCGTGTACTGCGGCTTGCGCTTGCCGCGCAGCACGTCCGCCAGCTGCGTCGCCAGCCGGCCCAGCGTCTTGCCGTTGGCGTCCACCACCAGCCAGTTGCGCTCGCGGTCGGTCGGCTTCGCCACGTATGTCTTCGTCGAGGGCGCCATGGGCGTGAAAAAGGCCACGCGAGGTCGCGCGGCGAAGCGAACACTATAGGTGATGTCCGTGGCGTTCGCCGACACGCACGCGAGCGACCGAGCACGCCGCCAGGGGCGTCGAGGCGCTCACCGGGGCTACTCCCACTCGATCGTGCCCGGCGGCTTGCTGGTGATGTCGAGCACCACGCGGTTGACCTCGCGCAGCTCGCCCATCATGCGCGAGGCCACCGTCTCCAGCAGCTCGTAGGGCAGGCGCGCCCAGTCCGCCGTCATCGCGTCGTCGCTGGTCACCGCGCGGATCACCACCACGTGGCCGTAGGTGCGCTCGTCCCCCTGCACCCCCACCGTGCGCACGTCCGGCAGCACGCAGAAGGACTGCCACAGCTCCCGGTACAGGCCCGCCTTGCGGATCTCCTCCTGCAGGATGTAGTCGGCCTCGCGCAGCAGGTCCAGGCGCTCCTTGGTCGCTTCGCCGCCCACCACGCGGATCGCCAGCCCCGGCCCCGGGAACGGCTGGCGCCACACCAGCCGCTCGGGCAGGCCGAGCTCCGCGCCCACCGCGCGCACCTCGTCCTTGAACAGCGCGCGCAGCGGCTCCACCAGCTCGAAGCGCAGGTCCTCCGGCAGCCCGCCCACGTTGTGGTGGGACTTGATCGTCGCCGCGCCGGTGCCGCCGCCTGACTCGATCACGTCCGAGTAGAGCGTGCCCTGCACCAGGAAGCGCGCCGCGCCGGCGGCGCCGGCGAGCTTGCCGGCCTCCTCCTCGAAGACCCTGATGAACTCCGCGCCGATCGCCTTGCGCTTCGCCTCCGGCTCGCTCACGCCGGCGAGCTTCTCCAGGAAGCGCGTCTCCGCGTCCACCGCCACCAGCGGCACCTTGAAGCTGTCGCGGAAGGTGCGCACCACCTGCTCGCCCTCGTCCTTGCGCATCAGGCCGTGGTCCACGAACACGCACGTCAGCTGGTCGCCCACCGCCTTGTGCACCAGCAGCGCCGCCACCGAGGAGTCCACGCCGCCCGACAGGCCGCAGATCACGCTGCCCTCGCCCACCTGCGCGCGGATGCCGCGTATCTGCTCCTCCACGATCGACGCCGCCGACCAGCTGCGCTCGCAGCCGCACACCTCGCTCAGAAAGCGCGTCAGGATCTGCTGGCCATAGGGGGTGTGCACCACCTCGGGGTGGAACTGGATCCCGTACACCTCGCGCCCGGTGTGCTCCACCGCCGCCACCGGCGAGGCGGTGGAGGAGGCGAGCGCCGCGAAGCCCGGCGGCGGCTCGAACACGGTGTCGCGGTGCGACATCCAGCAGGTCTGTTCGCGCGGCGTGCCCGCCAGCAGCACGCCGGGGTCGCTCACGTTCAGCTCCGAGCGCCCGAACTCCCCCACCTCCGCCTGCTCCACGCGCCCGCCCAGCGTGTGCACCAGCAGCTGCATGCCGTAGCAGATGCCCAGCACCGGCACGCCCAGCTCCAGCAGCCGCAGGTCCAGCGGCGGCGCGTCCTGCGCGTACACCGACGCCGGCCCGCCCGAGAGGATGATCCCGCGCGGCTTGCGCCGTTCGATCTCCGCCAGCGGCACGTGGTGGGGCAGCAGCTCGCTGAACACGCCGCAGTCGCGCACGCGCCGCGCGATCAGCTGCGAGTACTGCCCGCCGTAGTCCAGCACCACGATCTCCTGCGCCGCCGTCGGCGCAGGCGTGATCCGCTCGCGCTGCCCTACCTCCGGCGCCAGCGCCGTGGCGGCGGGGTTAGTCATTTACGAGCGCAGGAACCTTCCCGGCGTCGTCCGCTGCGGCGGCCGCCTGGCCGCCGCGGGCGCCCATGCCCACCTGCTGGTCGCGTTGCAGCGCCTTGCCCTCGGTCTGCAGCGCCGGCGCCACCACCACCTCCGCGCGGTTGAACTCCGCCAGGTCCTTGTGGCCGCACGTCGCCATCGACGTGCGCAGGCCGCCGAACAGGTTGAAGGTGCCGTCGTTCTCGCGCGCCGGCCCCACCAGGATCTCCTCGAGGCTGCCGTTGCGGGTGGTCGCCACGCGCGCGCCCCGCGGCAGCGTCGGATGGAAGGTCGCCATGCCCCAGTGAAAGCCGCGGCCCGGCGCTTCGTAGGCGCGCGCCAGCGGTGAGCCGATCATCACTGCGTCCGCGCCCAGCGCGATCGCCTTCGACACGTCGCCGCCGTTGCGCATGCCGCCGTCCGCGATCACCTGGCAGTACTCGCCCGTCTCCAGCATGTGCGTCGAGCGCGCGTGCGCCACGTCCGCGATCGCCGTCGCCTGCGGCACGCCGATGCCGAGCACGCCGCGCGTCGTGCACGCCGCGCCCGGGCCCACGCCCACCAGCACGCCCGCCGCGCCCGTGCGCATCAGGTGCAGGCCCGTGTGGTAGGAGGCGCAGCCGCCCACCACCACCGGCACCTCCAGCGAGGGGATGAACTCCTTCAGGTTCAGCGGCTCCGACACCGTCGAGACGTGTTCGCCGGAGACCACCGTGCCCTGGATCACCAGCACGTCCAGCCCCGCCTCCATCGCGATCTCGTGGTAGTCCAGCACCCGCTGCGGCGTCAGCGAGGCCGCCACCACCACCTTCTGCTCCTTGATCTCCGCGATGCGCCGCGCGATCAGCTCCGGCTTCACCGGCTCGCGGTAGATGTCCTGCATCCTGCGCGTCGCGATCTCCTTCGGCAGCGACGCGATCTCCTCCAGCTGCTCGTCCGCGTCCTCGTAGCGCGTGAAGATGCCCTCCAGGTTCAGCACCGCCAGGCCGCCCAGGCGCCCGATGATCCCGGCCGTCTCCGGCGAGACCACGCCGTCCATCGCCGAGGCCAGCATCGGCAGCTCGAACTGGTAGGGGCCGAGCTTCCAGGAGATGTCCACGTCGTCGGGGTCGCGCGTGCGCCTCGAAGGCACGATCGCGATGTCGTCGAACCCGTAAGCACGGCGGCCTTTCTTGCCGCGTCCAATCTCTATCTCCATCGCAGCATCCTCGCAGTAGTCGCGGACGTTTCGCCGCGCGCCCCGCTCGCGCCGAGCCCGCGCGCGACCCCGTCGGAGCGCCTCCGACGGCCGTCCGGTCGAGGCATGTGGCTGGCTGCGGCCAAGTCGGCTGAGCATAGCAATCGTCACACCGCCGCTTGGGGCCTTGGATATGCTCGAATCGAGATGAGCGAGGGCACCAGAAAGCGCTATCAGCCGGCCGTCGTGGAGGCGGCCAGGCAGGCCTCCTGGAGCGAGCGCGAGGCATTCCGCACGCCGGCCCTCTCCGACCACGCGCGACCCCACATATACATAAAGCCGTCCGCGCCGTTCACCTCGGGGAACATCCACATCGGGCACGTGCGCAGCTACTCGATCGGCGACGCCTACGCGCGCTTCCGGCGCGCACGCGGCGATCACGTGCTGTTCGCCTTCGGCTTCGACGCCTTCGGGCTGCCCGCCGAGCTCGGCGCCATCGCCGGCGGCGTCTCGCCCGCCGAGTGGGTCGACCGCTGCGCCCAGCACATGCGGGGCCAGCTCGCGCGGCTCGGCTTCTCCTTCGACTGGGAGCGCTCGTTCATGAGCTCAGACGCCGTCATGTACCGGTGGTCGCAGTGGCTGTTCCTCACGCTGCTCGAGGCCGGGCTCGTCTACCGCGGCACCGGCAACGTCGACTGGTGCGAGCACTGCCACACCACGCTCGCCTCGATCCAGGTCGAGGCCGGCGGCACCTGCTGGCGCTGCCACGGCCCCGTGCGGCTGATCCAGCTGCCGCAGTGGTACCTGAAGGTCAGCGCCTACGTGCCCGAGAACGACATGCGCCTCGCGGAGCTCGCCGCCGGCGGCCGCTGGGACGAGCTAGCGCTCGCCTCCCAGGAGATCGTGCTCGGCCGCGTCGACGGCGTCGAGGTCGAGCTCGCCGCCGCCGACGGCGCCACGCTCACCGCCTTCACGCCGCACGCCGACGCGCTCGCCCACGCGCGCTTCGTCGTGATGTCCGCGCGCCACCCCCAGGCCGACGCGTGGGCCAGCCACCCAGACGTGCGCGAGCAGCTCGAGCAGCTGCGCTCCGGCGGCTGGGAGCGCAGCTCGCGCGACGCCGACGCCATCCCCGTCCTCGACACCCGCCGCACCGTGCTCGCCCCCGGCGGGCACGCGCTGCCCGTGCTCGTCTCGCCCGTCGTCGACGCGCGCTTCGGGCCCACCGTCGCGCTCGGCGTGCCCGCGCGCGACCGCACCGACGAGGTGCTCGCGCGCCGGCTCGGCTCCCACTTCGA
>Ga0335075_10012870_pt1 | contig 12622 bp, 3 predicted proteins | sample Lox_Sample_24_FD_206723 | JGI IMG/M metagenome (GOLD analysis project Ga0335075, IMG submission 206723) | Soil microbial communities from Loxahatchee National Wildlife Refuge, Florida, United States - Lox_Sample_2.4 | ecosystem: Environmental > Terrestrial > Soil > Wetlands | place: USA: Florida... | reverse complement strand
TTGCATGGCCTGCATCTTGCCGACAGCCGATTTCAGAGCCACAATGTCCGGACTATCGGCATCGAGAGTAGCGATGTCCTTGCGGACGCGCGGAGCAGCCTGATCAGCAGCTTGGCTCAAAGAGTCGGCAAGTCTCAGGCCGGGAATGGCACTAGCTGCGGCCATTAGAAATTCGCGCCGTGTAGACGAAGCTAACTTCATGGGCAACTCCTTCACGGTCAATGCATACGGGTCGAGGAGTCGCAAGGCTCCTCGGCTCGTATGCTTGTGGGATATAAAGCCCAGTATTACCCGAACCCTGTCCGGGACAGGTCAATCAATAGTTTATTAGCGGATTGCTTACCGCACCTGCCCGTGAGTATTCTTTTACATCATCGACCTGTCTAGTAAATGAGTCAAGGCGAAGCGCCGGCCTGGAAGAGAAAGCCCCTGGACGGCGGCTCCCGGCCTCGCAAGGATAAGGGAGAAGAGGCCGCCCGCGCCGTCAATTCCTGTAGAGGACTCCTGGCATGGAGAATCGCATTCACCGCATCGAAGTACGTGATCGCTCGCTCGATCCGGTCTCGGCAGAGGTCTGGATCTCGGTGCTGCCCGAACACCACACGGCGACGACCGAAGTGCGTGGCCGGCTCATGGGACCGCGCTGTCTTTATTCCAACACTGTCGAGGTGGCCTATCCTCTGCGCCCTTTGCCTCCCTCACAGAAGACACTCGGCTTGTCCGGCTTGACCGTCCTTGCCGTCATTCCGGAAGCGAGTTTATGGGAGCCGCAATGTCCTTTTCTCTATCAGGGGCCGATCGAGCTATGGCAGGACGGCCAGCGCTGTGATCGGATCGTCGTCAGCCACGGTTTGCGTTCCTTGCAACGGAAGGAGCGCGGCCTTTGCGTCAATGGCCGGCCGCTGACGCTGCGCGGGAGAAGAATCGCTGCTTGTTCCGATGAGGAGGCGACACTGTGGCGTCAATCGGGGTACAATTTACTTATCGCTCCGGTAGGGGCGAGCAGCCTCGCAGTGTGGGAGCGAGCGGATCGATTCGGTTTTCTCGTGCTCGGCCAATTGGGGGAGGACGCCGACGAGACGCGCCTGGTGGAGACGCTCCGCTCGCATGCGAGCTGCCTCGGCTGGCTGAGTGCGGAATGCCAAGCACTGAACGCCGAGGAAGCAGTCGGTTGGTACATGGCCCACGGCAATCCGGAGGCTATGTGATATGGTAAATGCAGGAGGAAGCATCCATGTCATCCTCGCCAGGCAGATATTTCGTCTTGCTCCTATTGTGCGCGGCGATCGCTCTGCCGCTGCGCTCTCAAGAGACGTCTCTCGCCAAGCAATCCGCCTCTCCGAAGATAAGCGGAAGCCCGAAAAAGTCCGTGCCGGCCGCCGAGGGCAAAAAAGCCGTCGAGCTGAAAAAGGTTGACCTGTCGTCGCTGCCCGCCGAGGCCGTGATCGTCATTTGCGAACGTGTCAACGAAGCGCTCGATCTGCTTCCCAAGGCGGTCATTCTCAAGCCGGAAAAGTATCAGGCGTTGCTCGACGAGATCGACCGGCTCAACAAGCAGCTCGAAAAACAGAAGATCGACAATTCCACGCCGCCCACGCGCTGTTTTCTGCGGGGCAAGGTGGAGTCCGGCGCCGTCCGTCTAGAGGCGGAGTTCGACGGCACGGCGGAACATGCCGATACACTGGTTTCACTGGCGTGCCCGCAGGCGGGAGCGTCTTCCGCCGAGACCGATGGACGCATGGCGCTGATCCACCGCTCCAACGCGGGCGGCTTCCTTGTGCGTATCGATAAACCAGGCGAGTATCACGTCAAGCTCGATTTGCTTGTGCCGCTGGCTGGACGCGAAGGCAACGGCCGGGGATTCGAGTTGACGCTGCCGCGCGCAGTCATCACCCAGTTGGACTTGGATCTGCCGGCCAATTGTACGGACGTTCGCGTTGGCGGCCAACTCCTCAAGGATTTGCAACTGCCCGGCTTGGAGCTAAAAAACAACCATCTCAGCGGCAATCCCGGTCTCGGGCCTGTGGACAAGTTCGATCTGTCCTGGAAGGAAGCGCGATATTCCGCCGGCGATCCGGTGCGGATGGCGGAAGGACTCATTCAGGTGCGTCTCGATAGGGCGGGACTGGCGACCGAGGCCGATTTGTGGCTCACGGTCGAAGGAGCGCCGGCGAAGGTTTGGCGTCTACTCGTGCCGCGCAACGCCGAAATCAAGGTGCTTCCGTCGGACAAAGAAACTCGCGTCGAACATCGCATCGAAACGGCCGATCAGAAATTCGCCTCCCTGCGGACCATTCATTTGCGGGAAGCGAGGAGCGAGCCCCTGCACGTTCAGGTCAAGCTGTCGCTGCTGCCGCTGCGCGGCTCGGCGATGCCGGTCGGTCCCTTCTTCGTTCTGGACGCCGCACGGCAAACGGGGACCGTCCGGGTGCGAAATCAGGTGCGCAACCTGCATCTAGACTATCGAGGGCGAGGCGATATGCAGCTGCGACGCCAGGAAGAGGAGACCAAGGAAGAATCCCCAGCCACGCTGGCGACGCTGGTTTACAGCAATATCCCGATGGTCGAGAAGCCGGAGGGCACCGTCGGCCCCAAATCGCTCTCCTGGCTGGATCTGGAAGCGGTGAAGGTTCCTGTCCAGGTGCGGATGCGCGTGTCGCATACGTTGACCCTTCGGTCGGAAGTAGGGGCGAAGAACATGGCCCCCGGCTTGCCGGGGGCGAACGGACCCTCGGTGAACCGGAGGCTATATTGGCAGGTTGCCACGACCATCGCTCCCGCAACAACGAAATGGGCGGACGTTGAGCAGCTTAAGGTTCTCGTGCCGCCGGAATGGGAGCCGAGCGACGAGAATGTCTCGGTAGTTCCCAACAGCAATCCGCGTTGCGTGACCATCCCTGCCTCTCTTCTCCGCGAAGCGCCCACGCAGTCACAACGATTGCAGGGACGTTATAAGTCGAGTTATCAAGCGGAAGAACACGCCATCCTGAAACTGCCGCAGCCGCAGGGAACTATCGAGTCGTGCGAGGTGAAAATCGAGGCAGCCGCCGATGCCGAGGTGGCCGTCCACAACGCCGAGCAGATCAACCTGGAGCTAAGTAGACAGTCCCGGCCGAATGAGCAGAGTTGGCGCTGCCGCAGTGTGCCGGCAGAAGGGCTGGGCATCGAGATGAGTTGGCGGTCCTATCGGCCGGAGCTACGTGCGGTGTCGGTGGTGGATCTGACGCTGAACGGCAACCACGGCGACGTGAGCCACGAGTTGCGACTGCAATTGCCGCCGACGCCTCCGCCTTTTCTAATTCTGCGCGTCCCGGCTGCCAGCGGCGACAGTCTGCGCATCCAGGACGATCAGGGGCAGGAGGTACGTTCCATAAAATCCGAAATCCGAAATCCGAAATCCGAAACACCGCCGTCGTTGTCGGACTTCGGATTTCGGATTCCGGTGCCGGCGAAGGACGGAGGCAAGGAATGGCGGTTGATGTTGCAATATACGACGCTGTTGGGAGAAAAAGATCAAGCCCCGCGCGCGGGAGAACCGTTCGTGGTGCCGCTGGTAGCGGCCGAACAGGCGACGGCGAGCGACATAAAGGTGCGCATCTGGAGCGAACCCGGTGCGCTGCCGCGCGCTGCCAGCCCGCGCTGGGAAGAATGGGGCATTGAGGAAGTCAAAGATCGCGCTTTGCCGGTGTTGGTGTTGCATGCGACCAAGCTCAATGCCCACCTGCGGCTAGTCATAGGCGAACAAGAGGCGAGTTTCTCGGCCCTTGTCGAGCGCACGTTGATGCGCGTGCAGCTGGAGGAAGGCGGCGCTCAAAGCTGGCTAGCTAGTTTTCAGCTCCGCCAGCTCGCCGATCGAAACCTTGACGTTCTTATGCCCGCTCCCGTTGCCACACTGAAGAACGCTCAGTTTTTCTTCAATCGCCACGAGGTCACGCCCGATCTTGTCAATGACCAGGGCGAGCGCAACCCCGGCGGCAGCATTGCTCGCCTGCGACTTTCTCCCGACTTGGTTCGGCAGACGGCCCTACTGGAAGTGTCGTTTCAATCTCCGCCGAGCCGCAGCGGCGCCAGCCCCTTGCATACCACTTTGTACCCGCCTCGGATACTTCGAGCCACGGCGGCGCCAACCTGTTGGCAGGTGAGTGTTCCTGCCACTCGCGTGTTGATTGCACCGGAAAGCGGGGCGGGAGTGGAGCGGACGTGGAAGCGGCGCGGCTGGCTGTTGGCCGCCAGCCTCATTGAGCCGGCCGAGTTGCGGCACGATAGCGAACCGGCCGCACTGGTGTATTGGCAGGACCAAGACGTGCCTCTTGTCCTAACGCATGCCCCGCAGCTCGCGTGGTGGCTGGTGTGTTCGTTGGGTCTGTTGGTCGTCGCTTGGGGACTGTATTGGTCTGCTCTGCCGCAAGCCAACAAGGGAGGCCGGCTGGCCGGCTGGCTCTGGCCGCTACTCGCCCTGGCAACGTTGGCGGTCGCCATCGCCGCGCTGTTTTGGCCGACGATGCTATGCGCCATCGTTTACGGCTGCGAGCCGGGCGCTGTGGTGCTATTGGCCTTCTTGGCTGTGCAATGGCTGAGGCACCAGCGCTATCGCCGGCAGATCGTTTTTTTGCCGAGCTTTAGCCGAGGAAGGGCCAGTTCCTCGCTGATCCGCAAAAACTCCTCCCATCGTCCCCAGAGCGGCGAGCCGTCCACCGTCGATGCGCCGCCGCCCAGCGTGGGATGACAGGGTGAAATCTCCTCGTTCCCAAGCTCTGCTTGGGAACGCACGTCGGGAAGCTCTGCTTCCCGAACAGCGAGAGGCGAGGGCCGCGAAGCAGAGCTTCGCACCCGTGCGTTCCCAAGCAGAGCTTGGGAACGAGAACAAGGAGACCGTTAATGGCGAGAGAACACACAGCGATCTCGAGCGGTGAACGGCGCCCTCTCCTCGGTTTCGGCGTCCCCTTGCGCTTTTTCACTCTCGCATTTGTCATTTTGGCCTTGAGTCACCTTGTCGCCTTGTCACTTTGTCTCCTTGTCTCCTTGTCTCCTTGCCGTGGCGAAGAGGGCGATGGGATGCCGGCATTCCGCCGGCTGCTGCTGCCGCCGGAGCGTTTGCCGGAGGAGCTGAAGCGCGTTCAGGATGGCGTGCTCGTGCGCCTGCCGAGCGCCGATTTCGATGCACTGGTCGAGCGCGCGGCTCAGGCAATCAAACGCAAAATCGCGCCGCGGCTGCTGGAAGCGCGTTATCACGCCATGCTCAAGGAAGAAAGCCTCTTCGGCGAAGGGCAGTGGAAGCTGGTCCACACAGGACCAGGGCCGGGACTGCTGAGTTTGCAGCCGTTCAATCTCGCTCTGCGGCAGACGCGCTTCGAGAACGGCGACGCCTTGATCGCCTCCTTCGACGGCGATGCTCCGGCGCTGCTCGTGGAAACGCCTGGCGAGCGGACGGTATCGCTGGATTGGTCGGCGCGGGGCGAGTCCAGCCCGGAAGGATTGCAGTTTCATTTGGAGATGCCGCCTTGCCCCGTCGCCGTTCTGGAATTGGACGTGCCTGCCGGCCGCGGCGTAACAGTCCTCAATGACGGCGCCTTACTATCCGGCCCGCACGAAGCGGACATAGCCGACCTTCGCCGCTGGAAGATCGTTTGCGGCGGACGCCAGCGCTCCGATCGCCAGCGCGTCGATATCCGCATTCACTCCGTTGAGCGGCCGGCCGGCGTGGATTCGCCGCCTCTCCCTTTCGTCCACCAAAGGACCACACAGCTATTGCATCCGGAGGGACTGGACGCCACTTTCGAGCTGACGCTGGATGGCTTAGCGCGCGGCATCCGCGAGTTGGTTTGTGAATGCGATGCCGAGCTGCGTCTGCGCGATGTCGTCGGACCTGGAGTAGACGGTTGCTCGTTTCAGGCCGGCGATGCGAAAAAGCCGTCGCGCCTGACGATTCGGCTGCGTGAGCCGGTGCGCGCGGGGACGTGGAAAATTCTTTGCCTGGCGCCGCTGAATCGTTTGCTGTCGTCCGGCGGCCCGAAGCCGATCCCCTGGCGAAGTCCCGGCCTGCGCTTGGTCAACAGCGTGCCGCGCGGCGAGACGCTCATGCTCTGGCTTCATCCCGACCTGCACATTGAAAGCTGGGATTCCGGCAGTTTTCGACTCAGTTCGTCGGACCTCGATCGTGTCACGGGATTGCAGGTCTTGACGTTGGTGGGCGGCGGTTTAGGCCCGCCGCGCCGGCCAGCCGCCCAGCTGCAAGCATACAGCGTCGAATTTTCCACTCAACAACTGACCTGGTGGCGCTGCGATGCTGCCGGCATGGCCCTGACGGTGCAGATCGGCTGGGACGTGAAGCAGGGACGACTGTTTCAGCTGCCGGTTCAGCTGCCGGCCGGCTGGAACGTCGAAAAGGTTGAGATGGCTCCCGTCCCCCTACTGCGCGACTGGCATGTCCGCAACACTGCGGGGAAAACGACGTTGTTCGTCGATCTCGCCGGCTCCCTGGAGCCTCGGCCCGGCAATGAGCGAGAGCGTGCCAGTGAAGCGGCGCCGCGTCCGGCTTCGGCGACCCGCGCTCGGCTGCCGGTACTGACCGTGCATCTGCGGCCGGGATGGTCCAATCCACTCGTGGGACAACCGATCCTCTTCCCCGACGTGGTTCCGCTAGGGGCACGCTTCCGCGAAGGCGCATTGGCCCTAGATTGCGATGAGCAGCTGTTCCATCTCCAGGTTCGGACCTCGGCGGAACGCACCGAGCCGGAGAGCGAGGGACCGTGGGGCCAACAGTTGCCGGAGTATTACTATCGCTATCGTGGTCAATCTGTAACGGGCGAAATTCGGGTCCGCGCGCGTCCGCCGCGCTTGCGGGCCAAGTGCGACAGCGAAATTATGGTCGCCGCCGGGCAGGCAGTTGTTGAGACGCATTTGTTGCTGGAAGCAGAGGCAGGCAGCCCCAGCACGATCGAGTTGTTGCTTTCGGCAAGCGACGGCGGGCCGTGGCAGTGGCGCAACGAGGTTTCGCCGCGGGGAGAGGAGCCGGCTGCCAACCGCGTCCGCCGTGCCGAGCGAGTCTACAGCAACGAAATCTCCTTCGCCTTGCAGCTTTTGGCGGCGTCCCATCCGCTGCAAGCTACTATCGTCCAGGCAGTCCGGCCCAGCGGCGAACGATGGCGTCTGACGTTAGCCCGACCGCTGCGGGTGCGCGAACCGCTCCGCCTATACGCACGACACCGTTTGCAACCCCGCAACAACCGCTGGGATGTGCCGCTGCCGGTCGTCCTCAACGCGGATCGCATGGAAGGCGAGGTCACACTGCACTTGGCGGGCGCTGGTCTCGCACAGATGCATTCCGTCGGATTACGTGAATCCGCCTCTGTTGCCGATAACGGCGCTACACCCTGGCGCACTTTCCGCTATGGACAGGGCGAAGTCGGTCTGACGCTCTCCGGCGAGGCGCGGCCGTCCGATCGCTCCATTGTGGCCGCCATCGAATGCGCGCGCCTCATCACTTATGCCGGCGAGAACGGCGGCTTGCGGCATCATTTCTCGTTTCAAGTTGCCAATTGGAACGAACAATCTCTGCCGTTGCGTCTACCACCCGGCTCACGGCCATTGGCCGTCCAGGTCGATGGCCGCTGGTTGCCGCGACTGATCCCATCCGAAACAGAAATGGGAGGCGGAGCCTCGCCGGCAGGGCGTTCCCAGGCGGAACCGGGGAACAAGAAGACGGAGCCGATCGAGTTGACTTTGCCGGTGCCTAACCGTGCGGATGCCGTTCCGGGAGACAGCCGGCATCGTTTCGAGGTCGTTTATACGCGCACTCTGCCGGTAGGAATTCTGTGGCAGTCGCTGGATGCTCCCGCTCCGCAATTGCCGGTCGCCCCGCTCGCTTTCCGCCGCCTCTGGCGTCTGCCCCCGAAGTTGACGCCGCTGCACCGAGAGCGTTGCCAATTCTTGCCGGGCAGCGCCGAAGAAATCGAGTTGGCGGCACTGCCGCGACATCCCGCCGGGCTGTTCCAGTTTTCCGGTTCATGGGCGCGTTTCGATCCGCTGCTGGAAGACCAGCAGGCGGGCGCCCGCGAGGCGCTCGATCAAGCTATCCAAAAGCTGCGCGAACAACACGCCGACCGGAAGATGTCTCTGCGCGAAGTCGTGAACGATCTGGCTTTTATCTATCTAAAGGACCGCTATTCTCTAATTATTGACGAACTGGCCTTGCGTGAGGCGCACGTTGGAGCGGAGACGCGCTTGACCATAAAACGACCTTCCTCGGAGGAGGCGAAACAACCTTGGGTCGAGTGCGGATTGATCGCCCTGCCGGCGCGGTCGGCGGTCCTGCTGACGACGAACTCGGGGCGCGGCGCAATTGTGCATGAGCCGCTCTCCGACGAGTTGGAGAACGCACTCGCCGCAGCTGCCCAGTGCGGACAAGACTCTTCTGGGCGCTTCCGTTCCGTGCTGAGTTGGATGTATCCCGACGGCAGCGCTATCCCGGCGTCAACATGGCCTCGGCCGCTGGATTTTGAGTACGAAGGCAGAGATTGGAGCGAATGGGAGCCGATCGCCGGCTTGGCGGACGAGCGGTTGATCGTGGTGCGCTGCGATGGAGCGACGGCCCTGGGGTTGACGCTCGCTGTACTGTTCGTGCTGTTGTTTTGGCTGCTGTTACGGTGTTCCGTCCGTCATGGTCGAACGCTCCTGCTGCTGGCGCTGGCATTGTTCGGCTTGGGCGTGCTATGGCTTCCGGCGGCGCTGCGCGATCTGGCCTGGTGGCCGCTGTTAGCCATCGGCGCTGTCGCCCTGCTGGGCTATCTGCGCGTCATCTTCGGCAAAACCACGGCGAGTCCGCAATCGACGCCGCGTCAGTCGAAAAATGCTGCATCCGCCGCGGCAGTCGCGGGGATGCTGCTATTGGCCTTTCTCGGCTGGAACGGACGCGCCGCCGCGCCGGGGCCTGTCACGGTCTACCTTGTTCCTGCATCCTCCGATTCTCCGGACAAGCCGACCGTCCTTGCGCCCGCCGATCTTCTCGCTCGTCTCAAAGCGCTGGCTCGGCCTACCCCCCTGGCGCCGGGTGGACCACAAACGGTGCTGCTCGATGCTTTCTACGAGGGTCAGCTCGTGGACGCGGGAAAACAGGTCGAGTTCGCCGCCGTCTTTTCCGCGTACAGCCTGAGCGATGAACCGTCCACGCTGAGTGTGCCGCTGGCCGGCGTCCAGTTGGTCGGCGAGTCTCTGCTGGACGGCGCGCGGGCCGCTCCCCTGGCCGCGCCGCAAATCGGTTACTCCCTTGCGGTGCGCGGCCGCGGACGGCACAAGATCGAGCTGCGTTTCCGAGTCCCCGTTGTCGGCACGGTCGAGGATCGCAATGTGCTGTTCACCGCTCCGCCCCTGGTGCATAGCCGGTTAGCGTGGCACATTCCCGCTGGGGCTGTCGAGCCGCAAGTGCTGGTTAAGAACGGCGCCCAATGGACGATGCGCGACAACGACGGCCAACGCCTGGAGGCTGATCTCGGTGCGCCGCCGCTGCCCGTGCATCTGCACTGGTATCAACCGAGTCGTCCGACGCGCGTGAGCTATAGAGCTGCCTACCTGTGGGATCTCGGTCTCGAAGTCAATCGGCTGACCGCCTGGCTTCGCTATCGCGTCGAGCAGGGGGCGATCAAAACACTGGAAGTGGATCTGCCCGCCGAGCTGGAGGTCAGCTCGGCCACTGCTCAGCGCACCCTGCCGGCGTCGCGGTTGTCTGGGCGGACGCGCTTCCAGCTGCGCGACTGGTACGTCACGCGCGCCGGCAATAAGCGCGTGCTGCATCTGGACCTACCTTATCCCATCAGCGGCGACTTCCAGGTGACGCTGGAGCTATTGCCGCACCCGCCACTGACCTCGCCGGCGGCCCTACCGTTGCCGGCGCTGCGCGGCGTTCGCGCGGGCGGGCCGCACTACCTGGCCTATCGCACTCAACTGGGCCTGCACGCCCAGCGCGAAACCTCGCAGAACCTCACGCGCATCGACAAAACAGAGTTCGCGCTGGATTGGCTTGGGGGGCCGACGCTGGAAGCGAATTTCCAAGGAATCGCCTATCGTATCCCACCCAATCAGCCTCCCCAGTTGTTCCTGCGCCTGGAACACAGACCGCCCGCGATCGAGGGCGATGTCGATGTCACGGTTCAAACGGGCGCGCAACGGGCCGAGATAGAGGCGGTCGCCGATGTCACGGCGCCCAACAAGGATCTTGCCGCCCTCGAATGGGAGCTGCCGCCGAACTGTTCCATTGCCGCGGCGTCCGGCGAAGACGTGCGGACATGGAAGCAAAACGGTTCGCGCTTGCTAGTGTGGCTGAATCGCACGACAGCGAAGACGCGGATTCGACTGAACGGTTGGCTTCCGCTCTCTTCCCGCGACGGCCAAGCCCATCTCGACATGAACGGCCCGCGCTTGCTCCACGCCGACAAGCAGCACACGCATCTTCGTCTCGCCGCTGCCGGCGATCTTGTCCTAGCTGCAGTGCGGACGCGAAGCCTCCATCCGCCATCCGCCATCGACAAAAGCGAAAAGCAGGTAGCGGATAGCGGACAACGGACAGCGGATTTTGAGACGTGGGATTCGTCCTATCATCTGGATTGCCAAGTGCAGACCTCCGCCAATGCGATTGCGCACGTGCTAACTCTCGCCGAGGCGGCTGACCGTGAGTTGCGTTTCACAACCACGGTGGATTACACCGTGACGCACGGCGAACTGCGACAGGTTCGGCTGCGCTTGCGCAACTGGGAAGAGGAAAAGGTCGAAGTACAGGCAGAGCGCGTGGCGCTCTTGCCGGAGCCGCGACGGATCATGGGCGAACGTTCCTGGCTTCTGCCGCTGCAACCCGGCGTCCGTGGTCATTACCAAGTGACGCTGCGGGGCAGCATGCCGCTCGACAAAGCAGCTGGGGGCGTGCCGATGCCGGAAGTCCTCGTGCAGGGCGTGGAGCGTGCCGAGTATCTCCTGGTCGTGGCCGGCAACGATCTGACCGGCCAGGCGGAAGGATCTCTCCAAGCCCTGAATTCACCGTCCCAGGCGCTGCAACCTGCTTGGCCGAGTGCGGCGCAACGACTGGAGCGCAGCGGTGGACAAGCCTGGCGCATTGACGGTTCGGAATGGCAACTGCGCTTGCTGCCGCGGGCGCAGGCGCTGCAACCGACTCCGGTTCGCGTCTATCTGTTGGAGCAATGGGCGGCGATGGTGGATGGGCGGCGCTGGATGCACGAGGTGCGCTGTTGGCTGCGCCACGAGGCACATACCGATCTCGCCTTCGCTTTTCCCGTGCCGATCCGCGTCCTGGCAACGGCCGTCGATGGCGTCGAGATGACACCGCTCTCCGAAATCCGAAATCCGAGATCCGATTCGGACAACAGCATTTCGGATTTCGGATTTCGGATTTCGGATTTTAAGAAGCGGATATGGCTGTCCCTGTCCGGGCGTCCGGGTGTGCGCTGCATTCGCTTGCGCTGGCTCTACGATCAGCCGGAGCCGCTGGATCGTCCTAACCTGACTCCACCGCATCTGCCCGGTGCGGTCAAAGGACCAACAGTGTGGACAGTGATGGTTCCGCCCGGTTGGCAAGCTGCTCTTACTGGTACAACGGGCTGGCAAGGCGCAACGCGCGAGGCCGCGTTGGCACTTTGGCGCAGCGACGTTCAACTCCTTATTCGCCAAGATCTGGCCAAAGAGTCGCGGGATAGTGTCGTGTCGGCTACATCGGCTGCCGCCCAGCAGCGCTTCGCCCTGTACTGCCGGCATGTCCGGCTTGCCCTTGACCTCGGCGCGGACGGCAGCAGCGCGGTGGGACCGCGCGGACAAATCCTGAGAAGCTGGTTTGCGTATTTGCAAATCAAGGATCACTCGTTGAATAGCGAAAACCACTCGGCAGCTAACGCCGCTGCTTCGTCCGACCTTCCCGGCGAAGCGGCATTAGCTGCCGAGCTGCCGGGTATCGCTGATTCCGGAGGCACGCCCCTATCGTGGCAGACCCTGCCGGAGTCCGAGCCGTTGACGCTCCAGCTAACCTTGCGCGAAAACCAACGGAACCGCCAAGCCCTGGCCGCCTCCGGACAGTGGCTCGGTGTTCTTTTGATCGCGTGGATCCTATCGGCCTTGCCGTTTTTGTGGACGCGCCTGCGTCTGTTCTGGCCGGAACAACTCGCCTTGTTCGGCATGTTCGGCTGGCATCGGGCAGGTCTGACATCGATCGTTCTGGGATTGCTGCTCCTGGCGGCGTGCGGTCGCGTGTTTCTTTTGATCCGCGGTCTGCGCAATCTTCTTCGCAAACGCCGTCAGCAATCGAGCGCCATGACGGCCGGCAATGGCGTCGTGAGTTAACGTTAGTGCGGCGTCTGCTCAATCTGGGTGATGACCGCGCGCATGGCCGACAGCAGGTCAGGGAACGGTTTGCTGGTCTGATAGGTTTTGTTCACGCGCGGATTGCTGGGGTTGGGAATGCCGCAGGTGAATTGCCACTCATCACCATCCCCGCTCATACGCTGCCAAGTGACGCCATGCTGTTTGAGGAATCGCTGGGCGTCTTCGTAAGTTCGGATATTCGCGGCTGATTCGCCGGCCGGCGAGGGCGCCAACGCTGGCACCGGCACGGGTGTCGGCATGCCAA
>Ga0335075_10012867_pt1 | contig 12623 bp, 12 predicted proteins | sample Lox_Sample_24_FD_206723 | JGI IMG/M metagenome (GOLD analysis project Ga0335075, IMG submission 206723) | Soil microbial communities from Loxahatchee National Wildlife Refuge, Florida, United States - Lox_Sample_2.4 | ecosystem: Environmental > Terrestrial > Soil > Wetlands | place: USA... | reverse complement strand
CAGACGGAAGACGCCGAAGACGTTTTTCAGGCCGTCTTCCTGCTGTTGGCGCGAAAAGCGGCGAGCATTCGCAAACGACAAGCGGTAGCGAGTTGGCTTTACGGCGTGGCTTATCGCTTGGCGTCCAAGGCACGCGCTCGCCGCCTTCGCCGGCAAACTCACGAAAGACGAGCGGGACTGCGTAAGCACTGCGAAGAAGTTTCTCGGGGCGCTTACGCAACCCCGCTCACCAGGAGATAAAACGTTCTTTCAGGTCTGAGCCAACGCGCTGGCCCGATCCATTCGTTCGCCGGATTCGGGCGTGGGCGCGGCGCCGATCTGATCCGTGCTCACCGGCGGCAAGGCCTGGCGCTTACCAAAGACCTCCAGGGCCAGCGGCACGGTGCTGATCGCGCCGACCAGCAAGAGCGTCCAGCCGACAGCCCGACGCTGGCTCTCCGACAGGCGATTGGCCAGTAATAGTCCGATGCCCGCGCCGGCGACAGCCCGCGTGCCGGCGATCAGGGCAAGCTCCGGTAGAGTAAGATGCGCTTCTTTCATGATGAAAGCTCCTTTCGTTCTCAGACGCGCTCAGGTCGAAACCTTCTCCTGGCCGACAGCATTGGACGACGCCAGCATCTCCACGGGAGTGCGAACCGTGAGCACGGGACAAGAAGCACGGCGGACGATGTGCTCGGCCACACTGCCCATCAGCCAGCGGCGCAAGCCGGTGCGGCCGTGCGTGCCCATGACGATCAGATCGGCGCCGATCTCCTTGGCCACCGCGAGTAGGACGGCTTCCGGCTCGCCGTACTCCAGCCGATACTCGATCAGAATGCCGGCTTCCGGCGCCTTGATACTGTTGAGCTGCTCTTGCAGCCTCTCCCGTTCGAATTCGCTGGGCAGCGGCGGAACTCCGGCCGTGCCGCCTAGCGTGGCCAGCGGCGATCGCTCGACGTGGAGGACAACCACGCGCGCGCGCCCCTCACGGGCCAAAGCGCAGGCGACATCGAACCCCGCCGCCGCTTCTCGGGAAAAATTCGTGGGATAAAGGATCGTTTGAATCGCTAACATGTCACCCTCGCTCCAAGAGTGGGTTACAAACGCCGCTTGCGGCTTAACGATAGACGCTAAGCCGCAAGCGGCTCACTCCGAATGCGCTCCCACCATGGCGGCTTCCTCTTCGGCCTTGATGTCCTCGCCGAGCTTGCTCTGAGCAGCCAACGGCTTGGCGGTCAGCACAGGGCACGGCGACCTACGCAGGACCGATTCCGCCACGCTGCCCAGCAGCAGCCGCGACAGCGCCGTCCGGCCATGCGTTCCCATGACGATCACGTCGCTGTGCGTCTCCTCAGCGGCACGCAGGATCATGTCCACCGGATCGCCTTCCAACACCTGCGATTCGACCCGGACGCGACGGGCCTGGCCTTCCAATTGATGGAGCCTTTCCTTCGCTTCCTCGACACTGGGCCACGTCTCGGCGGGCACCGGTCCTCCCGCGTAAATTACCAGGGGCGGCGGTAGGACGTGCAGCAAAACCAAACGCGCGTTGTAGTCCCTGGCCAGCGCACACGCCAGCCGGAAGGCGAATTCCGAGTGCTCCGAAAAGTCGGTCGGATGCAAAATGGTCGCGAGAGGTAACATGGTGTCCTCCTTCATGAGCCGCTTGCGGCCTAGCGGGAAGAGCGCTAAGCCGCAAGCGGGTCGTCTCAAACGAACACATAACAGCGAAACCGCACGCGTACCCAATCGACGCCATGCGGTTCCGCCTCGGCCCTCCGCTAGTCAGCGCGTCCACACGAGACGCTCCCCTCCAACTAGCATCAGGTCTTCACTTCGATCAGCCGTTCCTTCGCCTCCGGGAGCTTCGGCAGCCGCACCTCCAGGACGCCGTTGCGATAAACGGCCTCCACGTGCTCCGTGTCCACGCCTTCCGGCAGCAGGACAGTGCGCTCCAATTCGCCCCACACCTTCTCCGTCTCGCCCTTCTTCTCTTTCCTCAGAGCGTGAACGGACAGCAGGTTGCCGCTGATCTTGAGCTCGATCTCCTTGGCCTCAAAGCCAGGGACCGCTTCGCGGACGATCAGCGCCTCGGCTGTGTCCTCCATCTCCGGACCATAGGGAGGGAACCCCTCGGTCTCGGCGAAGGCCGGCCAACGACCGAACATCCGCTCGAAGATGGGAGCGAACTCACGCCGGAACAGCTCCATCGGCGGCTCATACGGCCACAACCCCTTCTCCTTCCTCCGCGGAATAAGCCCGGACATGATGTCGCCTCCTTTCTCGCAGAGGAACACCGGCGAGGAGCACCGCGCTCCTCTTTTTCATCTCGTACTGCCGGGTTTCCACTAGGTTTAAATGCAAGAGACGTGCCATATCCGAAGAACCGGTCCCGCCGAAAACAGCTCACTCGGAAAGTCTTGTTTTTCAGACACTTTCGCTTGATATGTGAACAATCGGGAGGAGCGAAGCCTCGGCGGATGGGCCGATCTGTCACAGCCGATGAGCGGTCTCGCACGGTCGAGAAATGGGGCGGCGTTGGGCCGCTTGCGGCTTAGCGCGGGAAGAGCGCTAAGCCGCAAGCGGCTTGCTGGTTCAGCCTTCCAGGTGATATTTTTCGATCAGTCGATACAGCGACCGGCGGCTGATGCCGAGCACGCGAGCGGTGTGGACCTTGTTGCCCTTTTCTTCCTGTAAAATCGTCTGCACGTGCCGGCGCTCGACCTCGCTGAGATGGCGCGGATCGCGCCCCGCCGACGACGGACCGGCCGAGGCCGCCGCGATGTTCTCCGGCAAGTCCTCCACCGTGATGACATGGTTCTCGGCCAGGATCTGCGCTCGTTCCAGCACATTGGCCAGCTCGCGCACATTGCCCGGCCACGCATACGCCGTCAGCGCCTTCATCGCCAGCGGATCGACCTGCGACCGAAGTGAGCCGACCTGCCGCGTCGAAAGGAAATGCTCGACCAGCTCGGGAATGTCTCCGCGCCGGTCGCGCAGCGGCGGCAGATAGATCGACACCACGTTGAGCCGGTAATACAGATCCTCGCGGAAACGAGCGGTCTTGATTTCCTCGGCCAGGTCGCGATTGGTTGCGGCCACGACGCGAACGTCGGCGTTCATCTCCTGGGTGCCGCCGACGCGGCGATAATGACCGTCTTCCAGGACGCGCAGCAGCTTGGCCTGCAAGCCGGCCGCCATCTCGCCGATCTCGTCGATGAACAGCGTGCCGCCCTCGGCCACCTCGACCAAACCGGGCTTGGCGGCCACCGCGCCGGTAAAGGCGCCTTTCTCATGGCCGAACAGCTCGCTCTCCAGCAGGCTCTCTTGCAGGGCGGCGCAGTTGATGGTCACCTGCGGTCGGGTGCGGCGCGGGCTATTGGTGTGCAGCGCCCGTGCCACCAGCTCCTTGCCGGTGCCGCTGGCGCCATGCACCAGCACCGTGGCGTCGGTCGCCGCCACCTTCTCGATCAGGCCAACGACCTTGCGCATCGCCGCGCTGGAGCCGACCAGTCGATAGCGCGGCGACTCGTAGGAGAGGTGCCGCAACCACTGCTGCTCGCGCCGCCGCAGCTGCACTTTCTCGAAAGCTTTCTGAACGTGGACTTCCAGATCGGCGGCGCGGAACGGCTTGGTGAGATAGTCGTAGGCGCCGCGGCGCATGGCTTCCACAGCCGTCTCGATGCTGCTGTGAGCCGTGAGCATGAGCACTTCCAGCTCCGGCTGCTGCTCCTTGAGCTTGGTCAGCACGTCGATGCCGCTGATGCCGGGCAGGTGCAAATCGAGCAGCGCGACATCGAAGCGCGCGTGCGACGCCTTGTTCAGGGCGTCTTCGCCGCTGACAGCGGCGGTCACTTCATGTTGCTTGCGAAACAGACGCGCCAGATCCTCGCGCATATCATCGTCATCATCGACAATAAGCAGTTTGATGGATTTCGTCGTGCTGGCCATAGTTTCTCTCGGAGCGGAGACGCCGTAACAAGCTGTTACTTCTTGTCCAGCAAGTCCTCGGCTTCGCGCCGCACCCTTTTGACACAGGCCTGCACCGCCCGCGCGCGGGCCGTCTCCAGCTCCTTCTGTACGGAGGCGTATCCTTCCAGCTGCGCCAGCTCCGTGTTCAAGCGCTGAAGATCGGCGAGCGCCGCGTGGGGATCCCTTTCCAGCCGCCGATCGGCGCTCTCGACGGCCTCGTTCACCGTGCGGCGAAGCCAGGCTTGCTCGGCGGCACGGATGTCCGGGGCGAAGGATGGAAACTCCTCTATCAACGTCCGCCGCGCCGCCGCCCCGCGCTGATACACCGCGACCTCGCCGGCCGGCAGGGTGCGCAACGTCTCGACCTGCCGATACGCCGACCATAGGTTGACGCCGCGCATCGTCGGCACAAACCAGAGGGCAATGCCAGCCACGGCGAGAGCGGCCGCCATCCAGGTCACACGGGTACGCCAGCCCCGGCGGCCGTTGAACGCCATACCGGCGAACAGACCGATGCTGGCTCCCAGCGCCATCAAGCGCGGCAGGTGCGCGCCGCGACACCAACCCATGCTCTCAAGTCCCAGGCAAGTCAGCACACCGAAGAGGACGAACGCCGTCAATTGCGAGAGAGGCGTGCGCCGACGGGACGGCTGGCCTTGCGGGCGTTCCGGTGGAAGCGGACGTTTGGGAGGCTTCTTCCGCGGCGGAGGATTGACCGGCTCGACGAGCGGCGGATCCTCGACCGCTGTTGCCGCGGGCGGCGGAGGCGGCGGACGCCAGGGCCGAGCGGCGTGAAGAGGCGGCGGAACAGCGGCTTCCGTGGGACGCCAAGGCTCGAAGGGATTCACGTTGCTTCGCATGGGATAGGCTCCCTCAACGGGTTCAGCTGGAAAGAACCTTCGGATTCGCCTCCCGATACTACCTCCAGATTAACCGACGACAGGGGGCGAGTGCAACTGTCTGCACCGCGTCCGTAATGTGCAGCTCCTTCTGTCCTCCTTTTTTTATCGGGGACGCGCGCCGGGGTAAAGCCGGCCGCTTGCCGAGCCGCATATAACAGCAAAGAAGCTCAGCATCCTCAGAAGTGGGGAAGTCGTTCATGGCGCCGGTCCTGGTCCTTGGCTCACGCAATCGCAAGAAACGCGAGGAAATCGTGGAGATCCTCGGCGATCTCGGGCTGGACCTGCGCGATCTGACGAGCTGGCCGGACGCGCCGGAAGTGATCGAGGACGGGGCCACGTTCGCGGACAATGCCCGCAAAAAAGCGGTCGAGCTGGCGCGGCATCTGGGTCAGTGGGTGCTGGGCGAGGACAGCGGTCTGGTGGTTGCGGGCTTGAACGGCCGGCCGGGCGTGTACTCGGCGCGCTACGCCGGCAAGCAGGGCGATGACGCGGCCAACAACGCCCGTCTGCTGGCCGAGCTGGCACCGCTGCCGGACGACCGCCGCGCCGCGTACTACGTCTGCACCGCCGCCCTGGCCGATCCCAGCGGCGCGGTGCGCGCCGTCGTCGAGGGCCGCTGTCAGGGCGTCATCCTTCGCGAGCCGCGCGGCAGCGGCGGCTTCGGCTACGATCCGCTATTTCTGATTCCGGAATATCACCGCACGTTCGGCGAGCTAAGCGCGCGCGTCAAGCACGCTCTCAGCCATCGCGCCCGCGCACTCGCCCAGCTCCGGCCGGTGCTGCGCACCCTGCTGCTCGCATGAGCACTTGCTTGCGCTGCGTGCTTGCGCTGCGTGCTTGCCCGCCTTGGCCGTCTCGCCAGGTCTCCTCTCTTGCCATTATCCACCGCCGCTCAAGCCGCATCGGCGAAATCACCGATACTGTCTGCACGGGCGTAACGACCGTCCTCATTCCTACGGTTGGCTGGAGAAAGTGGGCAAGCGGAGGAGGTCCGGAGGAGGTGGCAATCATGGTCCTGGGGACGACCTATTATAACGCGGCGCGCTCGGCGGCCGGCACCGGGTGGAAACGCATTGGTCTGTTGCTGGCTTTCCGCAATGGCAGCCTGGCTTTGCTGGCGCTGGTCGCCGCCGTGGTCGCCGGCGATGCCGGCTCGCCGCCCGCCAAGAAAGCCGATCCCGATACCGAGAGCGTTGCTCTGGAGCGTCTGCCGTCGCCGGAGGTGGAGCAGACACCCGCGGCACCCTCCTCGGAGAAGCCGCCAAAGCCGAAGCGGCAGCCGAAGGCTTCCGGGACCGCGGCCCAGAAGCCGACCTCGGTGCTGCTGCCGCCGATCCAGTCGCTTCCGTCCGACGACGCGAATTCCTCGACCTCGCAGAGCCGGGCCGCCCGAACGTCTTCCAACCCGCAAGGGCCGCCGTCCTCGCTGCTGGAGCCGCCGCCCTCCGTCAAGCGCAGCAACAATCCCGAGACCGACACCAAGCTGGAAGTGATCGTCGGGCAGCCGCGTGTGCTGTCCTTCTCGGACGTGCCGCACCGAGTCGCCCTGATCGTCAACGAAACGGATCCGATCGCCACCCTCAAGGAAGTGCCGCACCGGCCGCGCGAATGGTATCTCATCGGCAAGAAGCCCGGCACCACCTTTCTTGACGTCTGGCTGCCCGATCCGAGCAATGCCACCTCGCATCGCGTTCTGCATTACCATGTCCGCATCCTGCCCGAGGGCGACCAGAAGGACGAAAAGATCGCCGAGCTACCGCAAATCGTCAAGCCGCCGGCGGAGCAGCGCTGTGTCGCCAATCCGCCGGCTGCCAAACCGCGAGTCGAGCCTTCAACGCAGGCAGCGATTTACCAGGCGCTGGAGGAAGAGATCAACCGGACGTTTCCGGGCGGCACGGTCCATCTGAAACAGGTCGGCGAGATGCTGGTGGTGTCGGGCACGGCGCGCAATCTTTTCGAGGCCTTGCGCATCTTGAGCCTGGCGCGCGAGCATGCTCCGGGCAGCCAGCCCGGCGAGGCTCCTCCGGCGTCGCCATCGATGCAGGCGATGCTCGACAGCTATGCCCACGCGGGCGGACCTCATGTCGTCAACCTTCTGCGCATTCCGGGCGAGCAGCAGATCATGCTGCGGGTCATCGTCGCCGAGGTGAACCGATCGGCCGCCCGCAGCCTGGGACTCGACTTCGGCATCCCCGGCAAGCAGGCGACCGTCCTGCCCGACCGTCCCGCCGCGTCGAGCCGCTCGTCCACGGTGGCTCACAACGGCTGGATCGGCGAAATTCTACGGACCTTGCAAGACCTTCATTATGCGCAAATGTTGGCGGAGCCGACGCTGACCACCCTCAATGGACAGGCGGCGCGCTTTAAAGCGGGCGGCGAATTTCCCATTCCGGTTGTCTCTCCGTCGGCCCAGGGAGCGGTGCAAGGAGTTGCCTTCCGTTCCTACGGCGTGCAGCTGAGCATCCAGCCGGTCCTTGCCGATCGGGATCGCATCCGTCTGGCCGTGGATGCGGAGGTGAGCGGCACCGATCCGCAGGCGGGGATGCAGGTGGGCAATTCCGCGGTGCCGGGCTTGAAGGTGCGCAATTTCCAGTGTACGGTCGAGCTGCGCGAGGGCGAGACGTTGGCGGTCGCGGGCCTGGTCCGCGGCGTCGCCGGCAGCCCACTGCCGCAGAACGTCAGGCCAGGGTTCGCCAACCCCGCCACGTCGTCCGAGCAGGAGCTGGTGGTGCTGATCTCCCCTCTCCCGCTTCATCCACCCTCGTTCGACGGTGGGCGCGACGCCCAGCGCTTCAATCCGCAAGACATCGAGCTGTATTTGCGAAGCCGTAACACGATGGTGCCGCGCGGCGACGCCCTGTACCTGATTGGGCCGCAAGGATATGCCGGCAAACAGAAGAGATGAAGCATCCCTCGGCTTGCCGTCGATTCGAGAGGAGGGGTAGCCCCTCCTGGGAGGACAAGCAATGACCTGCCGTCATGGCCACCTTTTGCGGGCGTTGGTGCTGGGGCTGCTGGCACCCATCGGTTGCATGCGTTGGCAAAGCTGTATGCCCCAGACAATCGTCGCGCAGCACCCGGTCACTCCCAGCGCCCCCGCCGGCGACCTGACGCCTGCCCAGGCGGCGCAGCTGTGCCTGACGGCCGGCGAAGCGCTGGAGAAGAAAGGCTTCACCGCGGAGGCCCTTCAGCAGTACGAGAACGCGCGGAATTGTGATCCGCAGGCGCCCGGCGTGGCGCGGCACCTGGCCGTGGTCTACGACCTGCAAGGCGACGCCTCCCTCGCCGAGAGGGAATATCTGCGCGCGTTGCAGGAACAGTCCAGAGATGCCGAGCTACTCAATGATTTTGGCTACTTTAACTATCGTCATAATCATCTTCCCGAGGCGGAGAGCTGGCTGCGCAAGGCGGTTGCCGCGGACCCCAGCTGCGCATGCGGCTGGACCAATCTTGGTCAGGTGCTGGCCACCCAGGGCCGCGCCGAGGAGAGCTATCAGGCTTTCACGCACGTGCTTCGTCCGGCCGAGGCCTACTCGAACGTGGGCATTCTGCTGGCCAAGCACGGGCACACCGCCGAGGCGCGCAAGGCGTTGCAGCAGGCCGTCAAGCTGGATCCGAAATTATTGCCGCCGCGGGCGTTTCTGAACGCGCTGGGGGACATGCCGGGACCGCTGCCGCCCGGCCTGATGCACACGCCCCAGCCGGTATTGAGGATGTCGGCCGCCAAACCGACTTCCGCAGCTCCGCCACCCGCGTCGAAGCTCGCCGACACGGCCAGGAAGCCGCTGCCGACCTGGGGCGTCGGGAACGTTGGCGAGCTTCGCAAGCCGGCCCCGCTCGCGCCGGCTCCTGGCTCGCCGCTTTTGCAAGCTCCTGCCCAGCCTGCGCCGCCGACAAGCTCGCTGCCTCCGCGAAAGGAGTGGACGCCTCTGAGCCGCGGCTCGGCAGCGATCGGTCCCGCTGTGCCTCTTGCGGGGTCGTCTCCCCCTCCGACGCCTCCCCCCGACCTCCCGGACCTTCCGATCATCGTCAATGGTCCGATTCAACCCACGCCGATCTTCTGTCGGCCGGCCCCGGTGCAATCGCCGGAGCCATTCTCGTGCGCGAAGCCGAGCCTGGCGCCTCCGCACAAGACGCCATCCTTGCCTCCGCCGTCTCCGCCGCCGCTCGCTCTCCTAGCGGCCAACAGCACCGAGGGGCCGAGCCTCGTTCGCGCCAGTGTCTCTACGCTAAAGCCGGATGAGCCGCACGCCAGCCCTCCCAAGTCGCTACCGCCGATGCCGCTCCCAGCTTCGCTGGCCTCTAAGTCCTTGCCGCCCTCTGCCCGGACCACAGCTCCGCCGAAGGCCATACTCACCGATTGTCAGAGTGAAAACGAGCCGGAGCATGGGTCGCCATGACCCGGATCGCCACGTTTCCAGCAGCCAAGAAGACCGCGCGGCGGAGGGAAGATGGTCTGCTTGACAGCCTACCCCCCCCTGTTAGAATGGCGTTAGGTTCGCATCCCGGCTGACTGATTTTTGGGGGACCTGCGGCCGTGAAATGTCAAAAATGCCATAATGCTGCCACCTTGCACATCACCGAGATTCTCGGCGAGGATCAGATAGAAGAGCTGCATTTGTGTGAATCGTGCGCGCACAATCATCTGTATGAGCCGCAGCAGAAATCGACCGGCATCAAGACCGCGCCTTCCAGCCAGAGTGAGGATCTCGACGAGCCGGCGATGCTTAACCGCCAGTGCGAAGTGTGCGGCCTCAAATTCGTGGACTTCCGCAACACCGGACGGCTCGGCTGTCCCCACGATTATCAGGAGTTTCGCGAGGAGCTAACTCCGTTATTGGAGAACATCCACGGCGAAATGCGTCATTGCGGCAAGTCGCCGCGCCGTCTGCCGCAAAGCAAGCAGACGCAATCGGAGCTGATTCAGCTCCGCAAGCAGCTGCTCCAGGCCGTCACCAAGGAAGCCTACGAGGAAGCCGCTCGACTCCGCGATCGAATCCGCCAGCTCGAGGAGAGCTGAACAGTTCTGAGTTCTGAGTTCTGAGTTCTGAGTTCTGAGTGAAAAAACCTCCCAGCTCAGAACTCAGAACTCAGAGCTCAGAGCTCAGAACTCAGAAAAGGAATGCGGCGTGAAATGCCAGCTCTGCTCGAACCCGGCCACGGTGCATCTGACCGACATTGTCGATATGCAGAAGAAGGAGCTGCACCTGTGTCAGAGCTGCGCCGAGCAGCATCAGCTGATCAAAAAGCAGGAGCTGAACCTGCCCGCCATCCTCAAGAGCCTGATTGGTCAGCATATCGGCCAGCAAACGGATGAGCTGGCTCGATTGACCTGCCCTGCGTGTGGGATAAAGTATATGGAGTTTCGCGCCCAGGGCCGCCTCGGCTGCCCGTATGATTATGTGGTGTTCCGCGATGGGCTGGCGCCCTTGATGCAGCGAATCCATCGTTCCGACCATCATGTCGGCAAGGCGCCTCAGCGTTCCGTCCTCCCTGCGGAGCAGCAGGCGAAGCTGGTGGAGCTGCGGCGCCGCTTGCAGAACGCCATCGACCGGGAAAACTACGAAGAAGCCGCCCATTTACGAGACATGCTCCGAAACAAAGGAAGCCACGGATGAATCTGGACAGCCTGACTCATACCAGTGGCGAATGGTTGCGCGGCAGTGGGCCGGAGTCCGACATTGTCATCTCCAGCCGCATTCGACTGGCCCGTAATCTGGCCGCTTTTCCCTTCACCAACCGCGCCAGCAGCGGGCAAAAGTCCGAGATCGAGTCGCTACTGCGCGAGCGCGTCGCCCGCCTCGACCTGGAGCCGAGGCTCGGCTACCTGAGCGTGCCCACGCTGTCCTCATTGGACCGCCAGCTCCTCGTCGAGCGCCAGCTTATCAGTCGCGAGCTGGCCTCCGCCGACGGGCCGCGCGGCGTCGCTCTCGCTCCCCAGGAGCGCGTCAGCCTGATGGTCAACGAGGAGGACCATCTGCGCTTGCAGGTCATGCGCAGCGGCTTCACCCTCGATGAAGCGTGGCAGGAAATCGATCGTGTGGACGACATGCTCGAACAGCGCGTCACCTACGCGTTCAGTGAGGAGTTCGGCTACCTGACGGCGTGTCCCACCAACGTCGGCACCGGCATGCGGGCCAGCGTCATGCTGCATCTGCCGGCCCTGGAGCACACCAAGCAAATCGAAAAGGTCTTCCGCGCCTTGCAAAAGATCAACCTGGCGGTGCGCGGCCTGTACGGCGAGGGCAGCCGGGCGTCCGGCCACTTCTATCAGATTTCCAACCAGGTCACGCTCGGCAAGAGCGAGACCGGCATCCTCAACGAGATCCACGGCGTTATTCCGAACATCATTACCTACGAGCGCCAGGCCCGCACGAGCTGGCTGCGCGACAACCGCCAGGGCTTGCAGGACAAGATTTCTCGCGCCTACGGCACCCTCTGCTCGGCGACGATGATGACTTCCGAGGAGACGATGGAATTACTCTCCTTCGTTCGCCTGGGCATCAACCTGCATTTGGTGGAAGACATCACCATTCCCACGGTGAACGAGCTGTTTATCCAGACGCAGCCGGCCCACTTGCAGAAAATCGTCGGCACGTCGCTGGACGGCGAGGAGCGCAACGCCGCCCGTGCCCGTTATCTGCGTACCCGTCTCCGTGAGGCTGGGGCGCATCCGAATTGATCATTTCCCTCGGTTAGCGACGCTTCGCAGAAGCGTCGCATCTCCTCGACGCTTCTGCGAAGCGTCGCTAACCGACATCAATCGCATTCGTGAACTAGACTTTCACCGGATTCTGTCTCGTTTCCTCCGGTGGGGTCTTCCCGTGAATGATGCCTTCGATGATCTGGCGGCGCTGGCGTGCCCCGGTGGCGGCTGGGGCTACGCTCCCGATCATCCCCCCCATCTGGAGCCGACCTGCCTTGCCCTGCTTGCGCTGTCGCGTCATCCCGATCGCTTCACCGCCGTCCTTGATTCCGGCCGCAGCTGGCTGCGTCAATGCGCGTTCGGGGATGGGACGTATCGGCTTGGACGCGGACGGCCGGAAGCGATCTGGCCAACCGCGCTCGTTCTCTTCACGCTGGCTACGCTGCGAGACGACGAGGATTCTCTCCGGCAAACAGCCGCCGTGCTGCTGGCCTGCAAGGGACAGCGAACGGACAGCAAGGACAACGAAACCAGCGACATTGATGAGCGTTTGCTCGGTTGGCCGTGGGCCGAAGGCAATTTCTCCTGGGTCGAGCCGACGGCCTGGGCATGTCTCGCTCTGCGGCGAATCGGCCAGGGACACCATCCGCGCGTCGAGGAAGGGTTGAAGCTGCTGCTCGATCGCGCGCTGGAGAATGGCGGCGTCAATTACGGTAATCGCCGCATTTTCGGTATCGCGCTGGAGCCGATCCCCGGACCCACCGCGCTGATGCTGCTGGCCCTGCAAAGCCGGCCGGACGATCTCGCCATCACGGCCAGCGTGGAGTATCTCCGCCAGGCCGCCTCGACGAGCGACGACCTGGAGCATCTTTGCTGGGCGCGGCTGGCGTTGGACGTGTATGCGGATCATCGCGGAGTTCTCGAAACGGTGTCGGCGCTCGATAAGCGCATACGCACAGCCCATGCTGCTCGCCTGGAAACGCCGTGGCTGCGGCCGGCGCCGCTGCGACAGGCGTTGACCGCTCTCGCTCTCGACATGGAACGCGGCAATCCGTTCCGTTTAGCCGCGAGCCGCAGGGGAGCGTGTTTACGTTTCGCGCGCAACGTAAACACGCTCCCCGGCG
>Ga0335075_10012866_pt1 | contig 12625 bp, 10 predicted proteins | sample Lox_Sample_24_FD_206723 | JGI IMG/M metagenome (GOLD analysis project Ga0335075, IMG submission 206723) | Soil microbial communities from Loxahatchee National Wildlife Refuge, Florida, United States - Lox_Sample_2.4 | ecosystem: Environmental > Terrestrial > Soil > Wetlands | place: USA... | reverse complement strand
GCGCACGCCCGCCTGGATGAGGCCGGTGCCGGGGCTGAGCTTCATCGCCCGATAGAATTCGATCCCGTCGAGCCGCCGCTGATCGAGATAGCGCAGGAAATTGCCCGCCGTGACCGGCGCGCGCTGGGTTTCCAGTTCGAGGACGATCCGGCCCTCACTCGTCTCCAGTGCGACCCGGGTGGTCGCCGGCGCCTGCGCCAATGCGGGGGCGCCGATCACCAGCAGCAGAAGCAAGGCCAGGTGACGCAGCATCGGGTCAACCCTCCGAAGCCGCTCGGCCCGCGACGCTGCGGCGCGCACCATAAGCGAAATAGATGACCAGGCCGACCGCATGGGCGCACAGGAACCAGATCTGCGTCATCTGCGGCAGGCTGTAGAGGAGATAGGCGCAGCCGAGGATGCCGACGATGCCGACCGGCCAGGCTGCCGGCGTACGGAACTTGCGCGGCGCGTCCGGTGCGCGGCGACGCATGACCAGCATGCAGACGCAGACCGCGATGAAGGCCATCAACGTCCCGGCATTGGCGAGCGCGGCCAGTTCGTCGAGCGGGATCAGCCCGGCGAGGATCGCGACGATCACGGCGGTGAAGATCGTGATCCGCACCGGCGAGCCGCGACCGGACACCTTGGCGAGACGCTGCGGCAGCAGGCCGTCGCGCGCCATCACGAAGAAGATGCGGCTCTGGCCGTAGAAGAAAGCGAGGATCACGGTCGGCAGCGCGATCACCGCCGAGACGGCGAGATAGTTGGCTGCGAGCGGCTGCCCGATCTCGCGCAGGATCAGCGCCAGCGGCTCGGGGCTGTTGGCGAAGCGGGTGTAGGCGATCGCGCCGATCGCGCAGGCGGCGACGGCCATATAGATCAGGATGCAGACGAACATCGATCCGACGATACCGATCGACAGGTCGCGCGCCGGATTCTTCGTCTCTTCGGCCGCGGTAGCGATCGCGTCGAAGCCGTAAAAGGCGAAGAAGATGATCGCGGCCGCCGCCATCACGCCGACCTCGGCGCCGGCAGGGCCGGACTTGGGGAAGCCATAGGGCATGAACGGCTCGAAATTGGCCGAGTTGAAATAAGGCAGGGTCACCGCGACGAAGACGATCAGCGCGAGCACCTTCACGATGACGAGCACCGCATTGAGCGTGGCGCTCTCGCGCGTGCCGTAAATAAGCAGGCCCGCAACCACGACGATGATGAAGACCGCCGGGAGGTTCACGACGCCGCCCAGCTCCGGACCTTGGGCGAGCCATTGCGGGAAGCCCAGCCAGGCTTCGAGCAAGGGCGACGCATAGCCCGACCATCCCACCGCGACCGCGCTGACGACGAGACTATATTCGAGGATCAGACTAAAGCCGACGATCCAGGCGAGCAATTCGCCGAGGACGACATAGGTGTAGGTGTAGGCGCTGCCCGAGGCGGGGATCATTGTCGCCATTTCGGCATAGGCCAGAGCGGCTGCGGCGCAGATGACACCAGCGATCACGAAGGAAAGGATCACCGACGGACCGGCCTTGGCCGCGCCGACGCCGATCAGGGTCAGGATGCCGGTGCCGACGATCGCCCCGACTCCGAGCGCGACGAGATGCGGCCAGCTGAGCGTTCGCGTGAGCCGATGCTCCGGCGCCATCTCTTCCGACGACAGGATCGTCTTGCGCGCATTCCAGTTGGCCAAGTCTCGCCTCCCCTTCTCTTTGCGGCCTCTTTGAGCCGCTTTGCCGGGCGACGACAAGCGGCAAGCATGTCTGTCCACCGGTTTTTCTTGCGTGGTCCGGAACCCGGCGCTGTGATCTGGGTTAAGCAGCACGCGATGGGGCCCAGAAATCAGAACCAGGCGTGCAGCGCCATGACCGAGGCCGCGCTCCCGATCGCGCCTACAGCGGAGACGACCATCACGATAACCAGATGCCACGAAGCCGACGCCCTTGAGGCGCAGGCGCTCCGCTGCCGCCGGCTCGCCCATTCGATCACCGATCTGCGCACGATCGAGACGCTCGGGCTGATCGCGTCGGAATATGAAGAACGGGCGCGCGACCTGCGACACGGCTGAGTTTCGCCTTGCCGAACGGGCCCGCCGCCCCCTAGCCTCACCCCCATGACCAACGGCAATGTCACCCGACCGCGCAACGTCGCCTTGCTGATCGACGCGGACAATGCGTCGCCCGACTCGCTCGATCCGGTGCTGACCGTCCTTGCGGAGCTCGGCACGGTCAATATCCGCCGCGCCTACGGCAATTGGCAGAAGCCGGCACTGCGCGGCTGGGCGAACATCCTGCACCTCAATGCGGTCGAGCCGCAGCAGCAGTTCGACGTCACCAAGGGCAAGAGCGCGACCGACATGCGGATGACCATCGACGCGATGGACCTGCTCAATGGTCGCCGCGTCGACGCCTTCGGGATCATGTCCAGCGACAGCGACTTCATGCCGCTGGCGATGCGCCTCCGGCAGGACGGGGCTGAGGTCTACGGCTTCGGCACGGCGAAGACGCCGCAAAGCTTCCAGAATGCCTGCACGCGCTTCATCGACGTGACCAGGCTTGCGCGCGCCATCGAGCCCGAAGACGCGGCCGAGGTGGAGGCGCCGGCGGGTGTCGATGCGGCGGTGGTCAAATTGCTCGGCGACGCGATCAAGGCGGCCAAGCGGGACGAACGGGGCTTTGCGGCTTTGTCCGAGGTCGGCAAGCTTGCCGGCAACCGCTCCTCGTTCGACGCACGCAATTATGGCTATACGCGGCTCGCCGAGATGATCGCAGCGATGCCAAACTTCCAGATCGAGCGGCGCGAGGGCGGCGCAGCCTATGTGAAGCGCGTCCGTTGATCGCGATTGCACCGCTGGAGCCCGGCGACCGCGCCGAGTGGGAGATTCTCGCCCGCGGTTACAAGGCCTTTTATGAGGATCCGATCCCCGACGCGGCCTATGACCGGACCTGGCAAAGGCTGATGGCGGGCGAGGTCCAGGGGCTCGGCGCACGGATCGACGGCGCATTGGTCGGTATCGCGCACTTTCTGTTCCACGCGCACAGCTGGCATGGGTCGGCCTGCTATCTGCAGGATCTGTTCACGCTGCCGGAGGCGCGCGGCCAGGGCGTGGCGCGCGCGCTGATCGACGCCGCAGCCGAGATCGCGAACGCGCGCGGCGCCGCCGCTTTCTACTGGGTAACCAAGGACAGCAATGCCCCTGCCCGTGCGCTGTACGACAAGGTTGCGCGGTACAAGGGCTTCATCCGCTACGATTACCCGCTTCAGTAAGCGAGCGCGCAACCGTCGGCGCGCTTCTCGCTTGCCGCGGCATAGACACGCTGTTCGCCGTCCATGCGGTGCTCGATGCACTGGTAGCGGCCGAAACCGCCATCCGGCTCGCCGATCCGCCAGCCCATGTCCGCCAGCGCCTGACGCGTGGCCGCGGGGACGCCGCTTTCCAGACGCAGCAGGCCGGTGTTGCCGAGATCGGGCGAGTCTTCCCCCATCGATTCCGACGAGCCCTCATGGTGCCAGCGCGGGGAATCACCGGCCGCCTGAATGTCGAGGCCATAGTCGACGCGGTTGACGATGATCTGCGCCTGACCCTGCGGCTGCATGTCGCCACCCATCACACCGAACGACATCCAAGGGCCACCATCCTTGGTCGCGAAGCCGGGGATGATCGTCTGGAAGGGCCGCTTGCCGGGCGCGTAGAGGTTCGGATGGCCGTCCTGCAGCGAAAAGAGCTGGCCGCGGTCCTGGAACATGAAGCCGAGGCCATCGGCGACGAGGCCCGAGCCCATGCCGCGGAAATTGGACTGGATCATCGAGACCGACATGCCCCACTGATCCGACGCGGTGAAATAGGTCGTGTCGCCCCGGCTCGGCGCGTTGCCGGGCTGGACGTCCGGGTTGATCCGGTTCGGGTTGATCAGCCGCGCACGCTCGGCGGCATAGTCCTTCGACACCAGCCATTCGAACGGCACGCGCGAAGCCGCGGGATCCGCATAGTAACGGGCGCGATCCTCGTAAGCGAGGCGCTTGGCCTCCGCCTGGAGGTGGATCGAACGGGCCGACTGGAAGCCCGCCTCGCGCATGTCGAAGCGCTCGATCATGTTGAGCATCTGCAACGTCGCCGCGCCCTGCGTGTTGGCGCCGATCGCGTGGACGGTGACGCCGCGATAGTCGGTCGCCAGCGGCTCGCTCCATTCCGAGCGGTGCGCGGCCATGTCGGCGCGGGTCAGCCAGCCGCCGATACGCCGGAAATAGGCCTGGATCGTGTCGGCGATCGGCCCGTCATAGAAAGCGTCGCGACCGCCTTCCGCGATCATGCGATAGGTGCGGGCGAGGTCCGGATTGCGGAAGATCTCGCCGATGCCAGGCCCTTCGCCGAAGGTCGCGCGGGCATTGGCCGTCTCCTCGATCTCGCTCGCGCGGCGGGCGAAATTGGCGAGGCCGCGGCGCATGTAGAAGCTGACCACCTCCGGGAACGGTACGCCCTCCTCGGCATAAGCGATGGCCGGCGCGAACAGGTCACGCCAGGGCAGCCGGCCGTAACGCTGGTGCAGGGTCCACCAGCCATCGACCGCGCCCGGCACCGATACGGTGACCGCGCCATAAGGCGGGAGCACTCCGTTCCGCGCACGCGACCGCACCGTTTCAAGGCTGAGCCCGCGCGGCGAGCGGCCGGAGCCGGCAATGCCGACCACCTTGCGCTGCGCCGGATCCCACAGCATCGCATAGAGATCGCCGCCGATCCCGCAGGCGGTGGGCTCGAGGAAACCCAGACAGGCATTGATGGCGATCGCCGCATCGACCGCGGAGCCGCCGGCCTTCAGGATCTCGATACCGGCGAGCGTCGCGAGCGGATGCGCCGTACCCGCCGCGCCCGACCGGCCATAGACCGCCGAGCGCGACGCGAAGCTCGCGCCCACGGGCCGGTCGCCGCCATGCATGTCGGGCCGGGCGAAATTCTCCTCACCGGCGGGCTGGTAGGGCGGCGGCGCTACCGGTGTCTGGCTGTTGGCGCGAACGGAAAGGCCCGCCGCAGCGAGCGGGGCGGCGGCAAGAAAGGTACGGCGGCGCATGCGAATCTCCCCGGGGTGCGGTCGAGCCGAACCCTAGGGAGACATGCAGTTTTGGCAACCGGCGGTTAGCGCGTCAGCTTCTTGTAGCTGGTGCGGTGCGGGCGATCCGCTTCGGGCCCGAGGCGACGGCGCTTGTCTTCCTCATAGGCCTCGAAATTGCCCTCGAACCATTCGACATGGCTGTCGCCTTCAAAGGCGAGGATGTGGGTGGCCAAGCGATCGAGGAAGAAGCGGTCGTGGCTGATGACTACGGCGCAGCCGGCGAAATTTTCGATCGCTTCCTCGAGCGCGCCCAAGGTTTCGACGTCGAGATCGTTGGTCGGTTCGTCGAGCAGCAGCACGTTGCCGCCGCGCTTCAGCATCTTGGCGATATTGACGCGGTTGCGCTCACCGCCCGAGAGCTTACCGACATTCTTCTGCTGGTCCTGGCCCTTGAAGTTGAACGCGCCGACATAGGCGCGTGTCGACATGTCGTGGCCGTTGACCTTCATATAATCGAGGCCGTCCGAAATCTCCTCCCAGACATTGTGCTTGTCGTTGAGGTGATCGCGGCTCTGGTCGACATAGCCGAGATGCACGGTCGGGCCGATGTCGACCTTGCCGCTGTCGGGCTGCTCCGCGCCGGTGATGATCTTGAACAGGGTCGACTTGCCGGCGCCGTTCGGGCCGATCACGCCGACAATGCCGCCCGGCGGCAGCGTGAAGCTCAGATCCTCGAACAGCAATTTGTCGCCATAGGCCTTCGAGATGTTCTCGACCTCGATGACCTTGCCGCCAAGGCGCTCGGGCACCTGAATGACGATCTGGGCCTTGCCCGGCGTGCGGTTCTTCTGCTGCTCCACGAGCTGGTCGAACTTGGCGATACGCGCCTTTGACTTGGTCTGACGGCCCTTGGCGCCCTGCCGGATCCATTCGAGCTCGTCCTTGATCGCCTTCTGGCGACCGGATTCCTCGCGATCCTCCTGCTCGAGGCGCTTCGCCTTCTTCTCGAGATAGGTCGAATAATTGCCCTCGTAGGGGAAATATTTTCCGCGATCGAGCTCGAGGATCCAGTCGACGACATTGTCGAGGAAGTAGCGATCGTGGGTGATCATCAGCACCGCGCCGGCATATTCCTTGAGGTGGCTCTCCAGCCACTGGACGCTCTCCGCGTCGAGATGGTTGGTCGGCTCGTCGAGGAGCAGGATCGACGGCTTCTGGATCAGCAGGCGGGTGAGCGCGATGCGGCGCTTCTCACCGCCCGAAAGATTCTCGACGCTCCAGTCGGACGGCGGGCAGCGCAGGGCCTCCATCGCAAGTTCGAGCTGGCTGTCGAGCGACCAGCCGTCGACGGCGTCGATCTTCGCCTGGAGATCGCCCATTTCCTCCATCAAGGCGTCGAAATCGGTGTCGTCCTGCGGATCGCCCATCTCGGCCGAGATCGCGTTGAAGCGATCGACCATGTCGGCCACCTCGCGCGCGCCGTCCTTGACGTTCTCAAGCACGGTCTTGTTCGGATCGAGCTGCGGTTCCTGCGGCAGATAGCCGACGGTGATATATTCGCCCGGCCAGGCCTCACCGGTGAACTCCTTGTCGATCCCCGCCATGATCTTCATCAGGGTCGACTTGCCGGCGCCGTTGGGGCCGACGATGCCGATCTTGGCACCCTGATAGAATTGCAGGTTGATGTTGCTGAGCACCGGCTTTTGCGCGCCGGGGAAGGTCTTGGTCATGTCCTTCATGACGAAGGCGTACTGGGCGGCCATGGGTCGCTGATCTCCGGGATGACAAGGTAAGGAAGTTGGGCGCTCATCTAGTGAACGGAGGCGGGATTGGCAAACCGCGATGCGGTACTTAAGCCCTCCACCCATGAGAAAAGCCCTGCTGGTCGCCGCCGCCCTCCCCGCCCTCTTGCTCTCCACCACCGCTCTCTCGCAGACATCCCCGCAGACCGATCCGGTCGCGAGCCTGCGCGATCAGGCGCTGGCTGGTGACACGCTCGCCTGGGAGGTGTTGGAAGGCCTTACGACCGAGGTTGGGCCGCGCATGGCAGGAACCGAGGCGGAGGCGCGGGCCCGCGACTGGGCGGTGCGGCGGCTGACGGAACTGGGCTTCAGCAACGTCCGGGTCGAGACATTCGACCTGCCGGTCTGGGTGCGCGGCGAGGAGCGGGCCGAGATCACGGCGCCCTTCCCCCAGCCACTGGTACTGACCGCGCTCGGCAATAGCGGCGCGACCCCGGCGCGCGGCATCGAGGCCGAGGTGATCGCCTTCGAAAGCGTCGAGGCGCTGGAGGCGGCACCGGATTCGGCGGTGCGCGGCAAGATCGTCTTCATCGATCACAATATGCACGCGACGCAGGACGGATCGAGCTACGGGCAGTTTGGAGCGCCGCGTCGACAGGGTCCGACCATCGCCAGCCGCAAGGGCGCGGCGGGCATCGTCGTGCGCTCGATCGGCACCGATATGCACCGCAATCCGCATACCGGCGTCCAGACCTTTGCGGAGGGCGTAAGGCCGATCCCGGCGGCGGCGCTCAGCCTGCCGGACGCGGAGCAGCTCAAGCGCATCCTCAGCCGCGGCCAGCCGGTGCGGATGCGGCTCACGCTCACCCCGCGCAATATCGGCACGCGCCAGTCGGGCAATGTCGTGGCCGAAGTGCCGGGCAGCGACCCGCAGGCCGGCGTGATCCTGATCGGCGGCCATATCGACAGCTGGGACATGGGCACCGGCGCGATCGACAATGCCGCGGGTGTCGCCATCACCACCGCGGCGGCGCACCGCATCATGCAGGCGGGCCAGCCGCGCCGCACGATCCGCGTCGTCCTGTTCGGCGCCGAAGAGGTCGGCGTGTTCGGCGGCACGGCCTATTTCAACGCGCACCGCAATGACGGCAATGTAGTTCTCGTTGCGGAATCCGATTTCGGCGCCGACCGGATCTGGCGGGTGAATCTCGACCTCGACCCGGCCAATGCCGCGCTGGGCGACCGGCTGGCCCGCCTGCTCGCGCCGCTCGGCATCGTCCGCGGCCGCACCCCGGCGGGCGGCGGCGCGGATCTGGGCGCCTGGGCGCGTTCGGGCACCGCGGCCGTTGACCTCAACCAGGACGGCACCCGCTATTTCGACTATCACCACACGCCGGACGACACACTCGACAAGGTCGATCCCGTCCAGCTCAGGCAGAATGTCGCGGCCTGGACGACGATGCTGTCGGTGATGGCCAACGCGCCCGAGGCGATCGGGCGGACGGCACCGGCGGCCGGCAACTAGGCATAGCCCATCGGAGCATCGCCAGTGCGGACGGCGATGCCCTGCCCTCCGTCGACCAGCGAAATACCGACATAGGGAGGCGGCTCGCTTCCGAGCGGGATATCCTTGGCGAGATGCCTGGCCGGCAGCGCCACCATGAGCGTGCGCTCACCGTCCCGGATCTCCGCTTCGACGCTGCGCGCAAGGCCGATCTGGACGCGGGTGGACACGCCGTCGAGATCGGCCAGCAGGCGGCCGTCGACCTCGATCCGGACATGGTCGCCGAGGAACCCCTCCTCGAGCGCGATATTGATCCTGTGGGTCACGCTTGCTCCTCGAACCTGAAAAGGCGGGGCCGGACGGGTTTGGCGTCCAGCCCCGACATGTCGCCCCCCGGGAGACCCTATTCGCTCAGTCCCGCGGCCTTCTCGCGCAACTGGGCCTGGAGCGTGTCGCTGATCGGCAGCACGCTCGCCGCCGCCTGCGGACGCCGGTCGGCCACCGCCTCGAACGCCTCGATCCCCTCCGGAACGTCCTGCGTCAGTGCACCCGCAAGGAGCGGCGCGTCGCGCAGATAGCGCGTCTGGCCCATCGTGTTGACCAGATCGTCCGGCCGATCGAGCGCGTGGGAGAGGAGATGGCGGACCGCCTGCGGGTCGGCGCCATAGCCCTCGATCTGCCGCCCGGCGCCCGCTCCGCCAGCATCGGCTTCCGACCCGCCATCGCCGAGCACCTTGAAGGTGTAGCTGAGCGGCGTCGCCAGCGTCGCGGCCGCCAGTGCGGAAATCGGATTCTGCCTCAGTTCAAGGGCGTTGCCGAGCACCTTGTTGACCCCGTCCATGGTTCGGGAGCCGTTGATCGCCAGGACCTGACCGACCTCGGGCGTGAAGATATCCGCAGACAGCCGCTCCTCCTCGCGCGTCGCAGGCGGCTCGACGGTGACCAGGATCTGGTTGGAATAGACCGGCCCGCCATCGACATCGAGCACCGCCTGGATGCAGTAGCGGCCCGGATCGGCCATATCCCAGCCATTGCGGCCGGTGCCGATCATGATGCTGTCGTAGAGCGCCTCGCCCGGCTTCAGCACCCGTTCCATATCCTCGGCACAATGGCGGACATGCGGCAGCCATTGCCGCGGTTCGCCGCGTTCCGGGTTGATGATCAGGGTGAGGCCCTTGCGGCCAGCCAGCCGCTCGCCCGACACGATCTTCTGGCGGGTGCTCCGGTTGTAGAGTGCCGCCTCGATCACCGGCGGGACGAGATAGGCGAAGCGTCCGCCGGGCGCCGTCACCGAGAGCCGCAGCTCATAGTCCGGATTGCTGTGCTGCGCCGCTTCCTGGAAGCCGTGGTTCGAGAACCAGGCCTCGTTGCCCATCTGCACGAAGCGGCTGGGCGCGTGGCGCATGAACAGCAATTCCTGATTGCTGAAGCGATAGTCGAAATTGGCGAAGAAGGCCGTTTCGCCGCCCGAGACGAAATAGGGATAGTTCATGAAGCTGCGCGCCTCGAGCTCGTTGGCGAGCGGGATCCATGGATTGCCCGGAAGATTGGGGCTCGCCGCCTTCTGCCAGCTGTGGGCGAGGTTGAAGGCGTGGCCCATTTCGTGGACCGCGGTCCAGAAACGCATCCGCGCCACCCAGGCCGCCGGCGCGGGATCGCCCGCGGGCGGGTTCGAGATGAAGGCGTCCGAGAAAATCGCCGTGCCCTGGCGATGGTTCGGCCCGATATCGTCGAACATGATGCCGCCGAGATTGGTGCCCTGCGCGTGCAGGCGCGCGAACAATACCCAGAGCGACCATTGCGGCTTGTTGGCGAAGCGCGACCAGTGGCCCTGCATCGCGTCGTGCATTTCCTGATCGGTCCACAGCGAATCCGGGCCGGAGACGTTGGTCGGGATCACCGTGTCGCCGCCGCTCTTGCTCACGCTGAAGCCGGCGCGGCGATAGACGGTTTCGAGCGTCAGATTTTCGCTCGCCACCGTCGCCGGACGGTTCGGATGGGCGTGGGTCGCGATCGACGTCACCGCAACGGCATCCGACACCCGGTCATACTCGAACTCGACGCTGCGATGCGCCGACGAATTGAACGCATAGGTCCGGGTGAATGCCGCCGCGCCGCCACCGGTGAACGTGATCTGCACCTGTCGGGTGGAGGGCAGGAAGCCGCCGGTGACGACCGCCTTGATGTGGGTATGGGCGACGGCATTGGGTGCGCCGTCCTTGTACCAGATCGGCCCTTCATAGGTGTCGGGTGCGGTCCTGCGGACCGAGGCGACCCAATGGGCGGCGATGGTCAGGAAACCCGAGCGCGTGCCGCTGATCGCCATTTGCGGATAGCGTCCGTCAATATCGACCTGCACCTCCTCGCGCTGGTAGAGCGTGATCGAGTTGATGTCGTCGTCGTAGACAGGCTCCGCATCGGCGCGTCCGGGACCACCGATCGGGGGCTCCGGGAAGGGAAACGGGATTGGCCGCGGGATCGGGATCGGGATCGGCTGGGGGAGCACGATGCCGCGCGAAAAGACATATTTCCCGCTGCGCGTGATCGGCAGCGGCAGCGGAAACGGGAGCGGCGTCAGCGGCAATATGTCCGCCGACTGCTCGTCCTGATCGCCGACAAAGGCGGTCAGCATGTGGGGATCCGGCTCGGCCTGCGAGAACAGGCCGTCGCGCGCCTCTTCGGCGGGGCGGGATTTGGCTTTCGTGGCCGGCTTGGGGTCGGAAATCGTGCCCGCGGATGTCGGATCCTTGGTGGGAGTCATTGGAACCTCCTATACTCAACAGGGAAGACAAGCATTGTTACGCCCCGGCAACAGTCGCAGCCGCCACATGCGCTTCACCCCTGAGGTCGCGATGTGCACGACTTCAGGTTGCGTACCCATTGGGTACGCAGATGCGGCGAGCGCGGTTTCGATTGCATCGCTTGCGGGGTAAGCGGGCTATGCCCGAGTCCCGCCGCCGATGATTTGCGGATTGGCAAAATCGACGCCCGATTTTTACATCTATAAATTAAGTGCGGGTCCTGCGCGCTGCGCTTGACGCGGCGCGCAGCGGACGGGACAATGACCGCAGGCGCCGGGGGGCGACGATCGAGGCCTGAAGAGTGACGAACGCAGTCTCCGCGACCCCACGCTTTGCCTCGCCCGAAATCCCGTACGAATGCGCGCCAGGGCGTGCTTGCGCGCACGGCCCCGCATGCGCAACGGTGCGCCTCTGAGCCGACATTGTCGCCTGTTCGCCCTTGCGGCCCTCAGTCTGTGCAGCGTTCTGCCAGGTGTGCGCGCGCAGCCGACCGAGCAGAGCATGGAGGCGACGTTCCTTCCGAAATTTCCGCGCTATGTGCAGTGGCCCGCTGCGGCCGCCCCAGAGGGAGACGTGCCGTACCAACTTTGCGTCGTCGGGCGCGATCCGTTCGGTCCGCTCCTCGATCGCAGTGCGGCCGGCGAATCGATCGACGGCCGCGGCGTCGCCGTCCGCCGCATGCCGACCCCGGAGAGTGCCCAGGGCTGCCACATCGCCTATGTCCAGGGCGGCAGCGACGACGAGACTGCGGGCTTCCTGCAAGCCCTCCACGGCCGCCCGATCCTCACGGTGACCGACGCCCATGCCGGGCCGCAGCGCGGTATGGTGCATTTCACCACCGCCGGCGGACGCGTTCGCTTCTTCATCGATGAGGCCGCCGCACGCGCGCATGGTCTGCAGGTGAGTTCGCGACTGCTCGCTCTGGCCATCGGGGTCAGGCAAAGGCGACCATGAAGCTGCTTTCGCGTCTTCCCGAGCGCGGCAATGCGTCGGCGATGATCGTCGCGGTCGTCGCCCTGATGGTGCTCGCGGGCATCGGCATCATCGTGCAGAATGAGGCGGCGTCCCGCGAGCTTCAGGCCCAGCAGACCCGCGTCCAGGCCGAGATTCTGGCCGCCAGCGTCGCCGCGGCGCTCGATTTCGGCGACGCGACGGCGGCGCAGGAGGCGGTCAACGCGGTTCGCGTCAATCGCCGGGTCCGGACTGTGGGCATTTACGACCGCGACGGCAGGCTGATCGCCGGCTATGGCCGCGACGGTGCCGAGCCCGCCCGCACGCTGCGTCCCGAGCTCGGACCCGTCGGCAATGCGGTGACGTCGATCGTGCCGGTGGAGAGCGGCAGCGAGAGGATCGGCTGCGCCTTTCTCGCCGTCGACCCGGAGCCCCTGTCGGGCCGCCTTGCCCGCTACTTCGTCGTCATCCTGCTTGTGGTGCTGGCCGTCCTCGTGGTCGGCGTGCTCGGCACCGCGCAGAACGCCCTGCGGCGCGCCAACCGCGAATTGGAGGCGCGCGCGGCCGAGCTCGTCCAGGCCAATGCGGAACTCAAGGTCC